>Ga0172375_10000754_pt1 | contig 52223 bp, 50 predicted proteins | sample LakKiv1m_FD_114537 | JGI IMG/M metagenome (GOLD analysis project Ga0172375, IMG submission 114537) | Freshwater microbial communities from Kabuno Bay, South-Kivu, Congo - kab_092012_11.1m | ecosystem: Environmental > Aquatic > Freshwater > Lake | place: Democratic Republic of the Congo... | reverse complement strand
ATACTCTGTACTGCAAGAATGTTTTTAAAGAAAAGTGATATTAGATTATAGTGAAAAATGGGGAACAAAAAATATTTTTTGATTGTAACTATCTTTCTTTTTTCTGCTCTTTTCTTGCTTTCTAATCTTTCTTTTGTCCTCGGACAAACCTATATTGGTAATGTTGCTTATATAACTAATAATCTTAAAAATATAAAACCAGAAGTTAGGGCTGTTTTTAATGAATTAAATCTTAATATTACTCCAATACTTGATAGCAAGGTTCCTACTACTAATTTTTCAAAATACAAAATGATTTTTGTTGATGACGCTTATCTTCCTAAATCTTCAAAATATCCAATCTACAACTATCCTTCTGTTATAATGAATAAATATTATGGTTATCAGTGGGGTTTGACAGATTATGATGGAATTTCACAGCTGGCTTCAACTAGTGCACTTTATGTAAAATTAGTTAACGATGATTTGCAGCAAGTTTATACTCAAGCCAGATTTCCTGGAACAAGCTTTGTTTCTATTCCCTATTATTACTTGGATGATTTGAATAAAGCTCCTGTTGTAGAAAGTATCGCAAGAGCTTATTATGGCGGTAGTGCAGATTATGTTGGACCTGAATTTGAATTTGGCGACGCTATTGCCTCTATTCAAAAAGGAACAACACTTAAAAATGGTCATGTTGCTGGTGGAAAAATCTGCTTCTATGGTATTGCAAAATCACCCTATTGGACAGATACTTCTAAGGATTTATTCAGAAATTGTATTACAAGCGTTTTAATTGAATGTAAAAATGATTCTTATTGCGAAGATAATAATGACTTGACTCAAGATATCTGTCTTAATCCAAATACAATTAATTCAACTTGTATACATCAGCCAATTACTTGTTTTGATGATAGTGATTGTGGAAATAATTTTATAACAGGACTTTTCTGCAGCAATAATAATATAACTAAGAACTCAACTACATTTACCTGTCATAATAAAGGACTTGGTTCAAGTTATTGTACAAATACAACAACTTCTATCTTAAATAAAACCTGTTCTTTCTTGTGTTTGAATGCTCAGTGCGTATTACCTCAGTGCTCTGATGGCATAGATAATGATGATAGGGATTTACTTATTGATATTGCTGATCCTGGCTGCCATACTGATGGAAATTCAAGCAATAATAATAGTTATGACCCTAATGATAATAATGAAAGCAATCCGCCTATTATATGCTACACTCACTTGCAGTGCGGATTGCCTAGCTCAGCACTTTCATGTCTGAATGATAATTCTGTAAATACAACTACAACCCCTAATTGCATTAATGCAGGCACAACCTCAAGTTATTGCACTAATATTACAACTAATTCAACTACAATCTGTCTTACTGGTTGTACAAACGGATTATGCAATGCTGTTCACAATGTTGCAATTGACCTTGCTCTTCAGGATAGCTTAAATGGAATAAGAATAGGATTACTTGATGGAACCCCAATTCTTGACTTTACTGCTTATTTATTAAAGAATTCAAAATATAATTTTACAATTAATTTAACTAATAAAGGAACTTATGTTGAAAATGTTTCTTTAGTTGGTTCTAGTGGCTGCAGTGGTTTGAGTATAACTGGTGTTGGTGAGAATAATCTTGGACCATTAAGCTCAAAAATAAAATCTTATTTAAGAAATGCAAGTTGTAATTCTGGCTACTATAACTTTAGTTTCTTTGCTAATCTAACTTCTGGAATTGATGCTGACCCTTCTGACAATACCAGAATAAGACAAATAAGAGTAGTTGATTGTTTCTTGAATAGTGATTGCTCTGGTTCTAGTGGAGTACTAAATTACTATTGTATTGGAAATCAGCTTTGGAAGAATATTTCATCTCCTGCCTGTGTTGATTACTCTTGCACAAATAGCTTAACGCAAGCCTTTAACAATATTTGTACTTATGGCTGTACAAATGCTTCTTGTAATAATGAAAATATTCCACCTGTTGTAAAATTAATCAATCCTCAAAATCATATGAATACAACAGAAACAACAATTACTTTTTTCTATAATGCAACTGACGATAGTGGAGTAAGTATATGTTATTTCTTATTAGATGGTTCTGCTGTTGCAGGAACTTCATTTACTCCTTCAACTTTTGTAAGCAGTAACTTTACTTATACACTTGGACTTGGATTGCATGATTGGTATGTAAGTTGCAATGATATCTATGGAAATACAGGAGTTTCAGAACAAAGAACAATAGAGATATTGCCAGGACCACAATGCGAGATAAATCATGATTGTGGAAATCCAACTTCAACTCTAGTTTGCAATGCAAATGTTTCTGTAAATACAACTATTGTTCCTACTTGTCTAAATAGTGCTTGCACTAATATAACAACAATAAACAGCACACAATGTGCTTATGGCTGTAATTCTCAATTAGGAACTTGTAATCCGCCAATAATAAGATGTTATAATGATTCTCAATGCGGAATAAACGGGCCATTCGGAAATTCTTTCTGCACAGGAAGCAATAAAACACAGCTAATGATTAATTTTGTATGCAATAATAAAGGATTAAGCTCAAGCTATTGCAGTAATTCAACTTCCCTAAACTTATTACAAGTATGTGCTTATGGTTGCAATTTAAGTTCAGGAAATTGCAATAATCAAGTATCTGTATGTGGAAATGGCATAGTTGAAATAGGAGAACAATGCGACGACGGTAATTTAATTAATCTTGATGGTTGCAGTTCAACTTGTACTATTGAAAATCAATGCCCTTATCAATGCAATCCACACAATTGCAATCCTTTTAACTGCAAATCTTACAAATGTAATGTTCATGATTGCAATCCACATAGTTGTAATTGCCAGCAAATATGTTATTGGGGGGTATGCCACACAGAATGCGACACTTGTTATGATAGTTGCTATGATACTTGTTGGGATACCTGTTACAATACTTGTTATGATACCTGCTATAATTGGTGTTAATCTCTAAAATATCTTATCAAGTATAGTAGTCTTTAAATATGGACTTATTCTAGTGAATTCATAAAAATGGTTAAATCAAATAAAACAAAATTAATAGTTTGGATTGTAATTGCAATATTAATCACATTGCTTTTATCTTATTATTTCTTTAGCTACAGACCTCAGCAGAAAAGAATGAATGATTTGAATGAGTATAAAAAAGCACTTTATGACAGCAGTTTATGCCAGTATAAATGCCCTCTTGCAAATCAAATTGTTAATAATAAAACACAGCTTCTTCCAAATGCAACCTGCATACATAATTGTGTACTTGATTTTCAGCCAAATTTTGCAAATGAAGCAAGTTTTTCTACAGATGATTTAGAGAAGGACAATTTATTCCAGGATATACTTGGCATAGTTTCATTGTGTAAAAAAGATAATAGTATAAACGGAACAATAATTGATAGTAGGTTATATTTTTCTTGTGTATCCATGAAAATGGAAAGCCTGCCTGAAAATTATACTTATCTTAAATAAATTTGTTTTTTATCGTCGGCTTTTTTACTATCTCATTTTGTTATAGATTTTCCATTTGGTATATCAAAATGCAATAATGTTTAAAAAGGTGTAGTAACTTTTAGATTACGACTAAAATGAAAAAAAGCAATGGTTCTTTTGTTGGAAGAGCATTAAGAAGTCTTGTTCTTGCACTTGGTTTAGCTGGTTCTTCTAATTATGCGCTTGCTGATTCTGCTCAAACTCAAACAAAAAATCAGGTTTCTGCAGGTTATTTTATGGGCTTCGGAAATATAAAAGCAGGTGAAACAAAGTTTAGTAATTCACCCAGCCAGAAACACGATTTAAGTGCGGATCTTCAGGGTTTTAGGATTGGAGTTAGCAGAGATATGGGCTCATTTAATTTGAGTGTTAATTATTTTTACGGACAGGGTTCTGATTCTGGAAGAACACAGAGTTATGGTACAGATGGTTTGGTCGGTTCTGCTTGGTCAGATGTAAGAGCAAGCGTTAATGGAGCAGAAGCAGTTATCTCAAAGGATTTTGGAAAGAGTGATATTAGAATTAATGGTTATGCGAGTGTTGGTGCTGCTCTTGTTGATGGAAGATTAGAAGCAATAGGTTCAGTAAGCTCTGATGGAACAAAAGTTATTGGAAATTCTCTTGATTCAAAATTAAGCGGAGTTGTTTTTGGGGCTCGTGTTGGAGTTAATGCTGAACTATACTTAACTGATAGACTAAGTGTATTCGGCGGTGCTTCAATGGGTGTTGGAACAGAACAATCTTACGATAAAACAACAACACAAGTAAGTGGAGCTATTACAGGTTCTGGAACAGGAGAAACAACAGAAGGAGTTAATGTTTTTGGAAAACCTGAGATTAATGCAGGGCTTAAATTCAGTTTTTAGTTTTTAAAATCACCATGAATAAAATCACCACAAATTTTAAAGAAAGTATGCTATTAGTTGTGCTTTTATCTATTCTATTAAGTTTCACTTTTTGCGTTAACTCTGCTTCTGCACTAACAGGAAGCATAGGAAATGCCAGGGTTGTTTTATATCCTTCTGTGGGTTTTTTTGGAACAACAATAGAAAGAACAATACTTGTAAAGAATGTAAATGATTATGAGATAAATGTAACTGTTGTTCCTGAAGGAAACTTTAGCGAAATTGCTAAAATTATTGATACTAACTTTATTCTTCAACCTCAAGAAGAAAAAGAAGCAAGACTTACATTAACAATAAAGAAACCCGGAGATTATTCTGGAAAGATAAATGTGCTTTTTGCTCCTGAGAATGGTTATGGGGCAGGAGTTGCACTTCAATCAACAATAATTATACATGCAACTAAATCTGGAGGAAATCCAGATACAGATACAAATGATAGTACAAACTCAACTGAAACTTATTTGGGAAGCGGACTTGTCAATGATATTAAGAACTCAAATCCTGTTTTAATTGCTTTAAGTATATCGACTCTGGTTTTAATAATAATCTTTATTGTACTTATAGTTTTAATCAGTAATAAAAATAGAAAGAATAAAAAAGATAATGAAAATAGAGGACAAATTAAAACAATCAAAAGAAGTGTTAGGAGTGTATGAAATTTTCTTGGAGTTTACTTTTAGTGCTCTGTTTAGTGACTTTTCTGCTATCTTTTAGCTTGATGAATGTTTCTGCAAAAGATGTTGCTTATGTAGTAAGTACTTCTGAAGAATCAAATGTTGTTTCTATTCTTAATGATTTGAATTACAGCTATGATGTTATACCAGATTCAATGATAGCTGCAACGGATTTTTCACAATATTCCATATTATTTATACAAAATGATGTATTAAATACAGTTTATCTGCCACTTTCAACAAAGAATTCTATATTCCTCGTAGAAGATGAAAGAGATAGTCATAATGTTCTTCAAGAAGTTTGGTCAGTAGGAACAATACTCGTATCAAAGACTCAAACAATCTTTTCTAAGTTTGAACAATTAGGAACTCCTTTTACAATCGGCTTTAGCAGCCAGGATTTTCAAGCTTATTCTTCAGTAAAAGATGTTTATTACCTTAAAATTAAACCCTCCTATATTAACAGAGTTGCTTTGACTATGGGTTCTAGGGGTGCTTATGGAATTGTTCTTTATTCTGATTCTGGTAAAAGAAATGTTATGTTTGGTTTTCCTGTTGTTAGTTCATGGACAAGTGATACAAAAAAACTTTTTAAGAATTCACTTTCTTGGGTTAGGTCTGGAGTAGAAGAAGCACCTGTTTTCAATGGTAATATTCCAAACCAGACTTGGTATGAAGATACTAATCTTACAAGCGCTTTTAATTTGAATGATTACTTTAGTGATCCTAATAATGAAACACCCATATATGGAATTGCTGCTACAAGTTCAAATAAAAATATAACTGTTTATATTGATGGCAATGGAGAAGTAAGTTTTAGTACTGACCCTTACTGGTATGGTTCTGATTGGATTTCATTTAAAGCAACTGATCCTTCTGACTCAAGTTTATATGCTGTAAGCAATATTGTTTATCTTAATGTTTTGCATGTTAACCATGCTCCAATAATAAATACTCCTGATAGCATTATTGTAAGTGAAGAAGACAAAGTAATTGTTCCTGTAAATGTTAGTGATATAGATGGAGATAAAGTAGATGTGTCTTTTGGCCCTTGGCCTAGTGATAAACTTAATTTTACTTATGCTAATAATAGCTTTATATGGCAAACTCAAGTTGGAGATGCAGGCAACTATGGATTTAACTTAACTGCTACTGATGGGATTGCTAACACTACAAAACTAATCAATATAACTGTTAATCATTTAAATCACGCCCCTGTCCTTGAAAATGTGGGTGCAGTTGTAATTAATGAAGATAGTACTTATAGTGTAATCTTGAATGCAAGCGATGTTGATGGAGATTCTCTAAATTATTCTGTAAGTTCTGAAAATTCTAGTAAGGTTCAATGTTCATTAAATGGAACTAATTTAACTATTACTCCTGCTTATGGGTGGTATGGAACTTCAAGCTGCCTTGTAAGTGTTTCTGATGGTAAATTAAATGATAGCGAGCTTGTTGGAGTAACTGTTTTGTATTTTAATCACGCTCCTGTTATAAACAATCTTAATAATATAACTGCTGTTGAGGGCAGCAAGGTAAATTTAACGATAAATGCAACAGATTATGATGGTGATACTCTAAGTTATAGTGTTCTTCCTTCAAATTTTACAAAAGTAGATGAGAATACATTTGAATGGCAGACTTCTGAAAACAGCGCTGGCACATACATAATTAAAATTTTTGTTAGTGATGGAACTTCTACAACAATACAAATGATTAGATTAACTCTAAAACCAAAAATAGTAATTAATGAGTTTGTTTCGAGTGCAACCCTACCACTTAATGAGTGGGTTGAAATTTATAATCCTGGAAATGTGAGCGCTAATTTAACTGGTTGCTATATACAAGATTTAACAATGCATAGTGTGGCTCTTTCAGGAACACTCGCTTCAAAGAATTTTCTTGTAATAAACTACAATTCACAGGTTCTTAATAATAATGGGGACACAATAAAAATAATCTGCGACGGAGTTCTTATTAACCAGGTTTCTTATGGAAGCTTGGAAGGAAATGCTCCTGTTCCAGGTGCAGGAACTTCAGCAGGAAGAATAGTAGATGGATTGGATACTGGAAATGATTCTGCTGATTTTAAGATTTATACTATTCCTACAAAAGGACTGTCAAATGCGGCTGATTTAACACCTCCAGAGGTAAATTTGATTTTACCTGATAATAATAGCATCTTTAATATCAGCTATGTTATATTTAATTATAGTGCTAGTGATAATGAAGCATCTATTTTGAATTGCAGTTTGTATTCTGATGTTTTGGGCGGTATTTTTAAAAAAGTATCTACGCAACAGATAATTAATGATACAATGGGTAATTTCTGGGCAAGTGATATTTCTAATGGAAATTTTAGGTGGGCAGTAAACTGCACAGATGGATTTAATACAGTCCAATCAGAAACAAGAATATTTACAATAAATGAACCCAAGGCTCCTGTTATAAAAAATATAAATAATATAACAGTAAATGAAGGTCAAAATGCAACAGTAAGTATAAATGCAACAGATGCTAATAATGATTCTTTAACTTACTCTATTGAAGATTCTAGATTTATACAATTAAACAGCAATACTTTCTTCTGGCAAACTAATTATTCAGACTCTGGAACATATTCATTTAATGCTGTTGTTAACGACGGAATTTTTAATACGACCCAGAATTTTAATGTTATTGTAACTAATGTAAATGAGCCACCCTACTTTAATGCAATTGAGGATTTCCAAATTTTAGAAGATTCTGGTTTTGCATGGTATGCAAACATAACTGCTTATGATAATGATGGTAATGTAACTGACTATAAGATTGTTGGAGAGAATTTAAGCCAGGTTGATTGTACTATCACTAGTAATGGTGAGCTTGGATTTGAACCTGCTGCAAATTGGTATGGTAGTGGAGATAATGCAGCAACATGTATTATACAGGCAATTGATAATCAGAATGGAAAATCTAACCAAACAATTAAAATAAATGTAACAAATGTTGATGATGCTCCTACAATTAATTCATACTCACCTAATTATAATCCAAAGATAACAGAAGATGGGACTTTTGTCTTCTCTGTTATTTATTCTGACATTGATAGCCCATTTAGTTCTCTAATTGTAAACTGGTTTAAAGATGGAATTTTGGTTGGCGCTGGAAATAACTATACTTTTGTTGGAGAAAGCCTAAATAAAAATTATTTAATACGAGCAGTAGTTGATGATGGCAGTTTATCTGCTGAACATGAATGGGAAATAACTACTTCAGATATACCTTTGACTTCAAAATACAATGGTGATACTACTGACTTTACTAGTTTAAGTCAAAGTCAGCTATCAGGAGTTAATCTAATACTTGAAAAAGCAGGATTTGGAAGAATAGAATTCCTTGATTTAATTGATATGACTGGAGTAGTTGATTTAGATAGTTATACTGAAATTCAAAGAGGACTCGCTGGAATTGATAGCAATGTTTTCTCTGTTTTTAAGAATAAAAATGCAAAAATAAGCTTCTATGGTCTTAACTATACAAAAACACCGACAATCTATTATGAGTCTGGATTTACTTTGAATCCAACAAGCCAAAGTGTCTGCCCTGATGATAAATGTACAAATATTACATTTAATGCAGGAACACTATCATTTAATGTTAATGGATTTTCAACTTTCTTTTTAGGAGACACCCAAACATGCAGCCAAAGAGGAGGAAATATTTGTTCTAGCAACCAGATATGTAGTGGTTCTATAATAGAAGCTAGAGACAGCGATAGCTGCTGTAGTTCTGTTTGTACTTATAATTTTAAGGATGTAGAAAAATGCAATCAGAAGAATGATAGTCTTGTTGTTGAAATCAAAAAACCTTCTTCTGGAGAAAAAATAGAAGTATCAGACTCTTCTATTATAGGAAAAATAAGAATAGAGAACAATTTCAATGAGGATAAGGACTTTAATATTAATGCTTACCTTTATGACTTAACTGACAATCAAGAAGTAGACAGTTATGAAGAGCAGCTTTCAGTAGACAGCGACGATTATGATTCATATGAATTCAATATTTCAATACCAAGTGATATTGAAGAAAATCATGAATATGCCATCTATGCTTATGTTGAAGATGATGACAACTCAAGCATATGCAATAGCAACTATAATACTCTAAATATAGAAAGAAAGAACCACGATGTTGTTATGAGTAGTTTTGAATTGCCTGAAGGACTTTCATGCAAGGATTCTGGACAAATAAGTCTTAAGGTAACTAATTTTGGAAAAGTTAAAGAGAAGAATATGTCGCTTAGCATAGAAAATAAAGAACTAGGTATAAAACAAACAACAGAGGAGTTTAGCTTAGATTCGTATGAGGGCGATAATCAAGTAACAAAAGTATTTGATATAGACATACCACAAGATGCTGCACAAGGGAAGTATACAATAAAGGCAAAACTTGTTTACAGAAATGAGTATGTAACAGAAAATCAACAGCTAACTCTTATGAACTGCGTTAAAACAGAGCTAGTTTCAGAAGAATCAGAGAGAATAGAATCAAAACCAACAGTAGAGAAGCAAAAAGTAGAGTTCAAACTTAATAATGAAACTAGCTTATGGATAATCTCTTTCATGCTTCTTATTGCTATTCTTACTATGCTTGCTACGATAATAGTTGTTATTATAAGAAGAAATCAAGCCATTGAGATGCGTACAAGAAGAGATAGAAGAATGAGAATGCTAAAGATTTCTCAAAAATAGTTTTTTAAACCCCATTTTTCTTGTTTTTATATGTTATATATAATAGGTCTTGGATTGGATATTGATGGAATAAGCAAGCAGGGGCTTGAGGCTATTAAGAAATCTAATAAAATTTATTTAGAAGGCTATACTGTTGATTTTCCTTATTCTCTTGAAGAACTTGAGAAAGAACTTGAGGTTAAGATAATTAAACTTACACGTGAAGATGTTGAATCTCTTAGATTGGTTAATGAAGCTAAAAAAGAAAATGTTACTCTATTGGTATATGGCTGTCCTCTTTTTGCTACTACTCATACTAGTTTATTATTAGACTGCAAGAAGAATAAAGTAAAGTTTAAAATTATTTATTCAGCAAGTGTTTTTGATGCGATTGCTGAAACAGGTCTTCAGCTTTATAAATTTGGAAAAATAACAAGCATGCCTGCCTGGAATGAAAAAATAAATTATAAGCCCGATAGTTTTATGGATGTTGTTAAAGAGAACTCGGGCATTAAAGCACATACTTTGATATTATGTGATATTGGCTTGGGTTTTTCTAATGCTTTAAAACAGCTTGAAACAGCGTCGGAAAATAAGAAAATTAAACTTGATAAGATTGTCGTATGTTCTAATATGGGAACAGATAGCTCAAAAATCCTTTACGATTCAATTGAAAATTTAAAAAAGGAAAAAATAAAACTTCCTTTTTGTATAGTTATTCCTGCTGAATTGCATTTTGCTGAATCAGAATTTCTTAATGGCATGTAATGGTTTTTATCTGAATACAGCTAAGATTTAAAAACCCGATTGCCTATTATAATCTATGGCTAAAAATGAATCTTCATTCTATAGAAGAATCGGTTTAGCCGCAGCAATAAAAGATTCTTTTATCATTGCAATTATTATAGGTTAAAGGCAAGCTATTTTTTCTAGCTTGCCTGCATTTACTATGAGTCTAGACTTCAATCTGCAGGATCTTGAAATAGAACAAATAGAAGCAGTTAGAGCTATAGGAGAAGAAACAATGGCTTATGAAGAGAGAATGAACCTAGAATCAGGCAAAAGAAAATTACAAAGAAAGTTAGATGCAGCTATAATGAGGGATGATAGGTTAGTTTTATTAGATTGGCGGAATACAGATGAGCAAATTAATCTCTATAAAACCCTTTTCGAACATGGATTTTATATTTCAGCGAGATTCTTAGGGGATTATTTGCTTACAAAAGATGTTCCTATTACAATTTTAAGATATAGTTGTCATGAACATTTTCAACACCTTGGATATTTGAATAAAACTCAGGAAAGAATAGAAATTGCATTTTTGTTTGAGGATACTTATTTATTTAATAAATGGCTGAACTCAGTTGAGACTAAGATTTATAATAGACTTAAATTAAACAGTAATGGGCCTGATAAGGATGCTAAAGCACCACAAGCTTAATAAACAAAAAAACCGAGACTAAACTAAAGAAGAGCTAAACATGACAACAATTGACGAAAGCGAAAAGCAGATACTTGAATTTTGGAAAAAGGAAAAGATTTTTCAGAAATCTCTTGAAAAGACAAAAAAATCAAAGCCCTATATATTTTATGATGGTCCGCCTTTTGCAACAGGTATGCCCCACTACGGCCATTTACTTGGTTCTATAACTAAAGATTTATTTGGAAGATTCTGGACAATGCACAATAGATATGTAAGGAGAGTATGGGGCTGGGATTGTCATGGTTTGCCCATAGAAAATATTGCTGAAAAGGGTTTGGGAATTAATTCTAAAGATGAGATTGAAAAAATAGGCGTTGGAAAATTTAATAGTTATTGCAGAAGCAAGGTTTTAGATTATGTTGACGGATGGAAGAAGGTTATAGAAAGAGTAGGAAGGTGGGTAGATATGGACAAGTCGTATAAGACAATGGACAATAATTATATTGAAAGCGTATGGTGGGCTTTCAAACAGCTCTATGAAAAAGGCTATATTTACGAAGGCGAAAAAATATTAATGTACTGCCCAAGATGCTCAACTCCGCTCGCAAAAGCAGAGATAGCAATGGATAATTCTTATCATAGTGTGAAAGACGAGACTATTGTAGTTAAATTTAAATTAAAGAAAAGTGATGCATTTGTTCTCGCATGGACTACTACTCCTTGGACCTTGCCTTCTAACTTGGCTTTGGCTGTAAATCCAAAACTAAAATATGTTTATATAAAAGATTCAAAGGATAAAAATACATACTTGCTTGCAAAAGATTTGCTTTCAAGATACTACAAAGACTCGGGTGAATATAAAATTGCAAAAGAAGTTCTTGGAAAAGAGTTGGAGGGCTTAGAATATGAGCCGCTATTTCCTTATTTTAGCAAGAATAAAAACTCGTTTAAAATATTGGTTGCAGATTTTGTAACAGAAGAAGAAGGAACAGGCATAGTTCATATTGCTCCTGCTTTTGGAGAAGATGACTATAATATATGCAAGAAATACAAAATACCTTTGGTTCAACCCGTCGACGATAAGGGGCATTTTACAAAGGAAGTTACAGATTTCTCAGGTAGATATGTTCATGAAGTTAATGCTGATATAATTGCCTTTTTAAAAAAACAAAATAAGATAATTTCTGTAAGAAAAGTTGAACATGAATATCCTTTTTGCTATAGATGTGACACTAAATTAATCTATAGAGCTATTCCTGCTTGGTTTGTAAATATAGAAAAGATAAAACCAAAATTACTTAAGTTAAACGAAAAACTTAATTGGTATCCAGAATTCCTTAAGGAAGGCAGAGTTAAGTATAATCTTGAAAATGCTCCTGATTGGAATATTTCAAGAAATAGGTATTGGTCAACAGCAATGCCAATATGGAAAAATAAAAATGGAGAGATAATTGTTCTTGGAAGCATAGAAGAATTAAAAAAATATGCAAAAAATCTTCCTAAAAAACCTATTGATTTGCATAAGGATTTTTTGGACAATATCGTTCTTGTTAAGAATGGAAAAGAATATTATAGAATTCCTGAAGTTTTAGATTGTTGGTTTGAATCAGGAAGTATGACTTTTGCTCAGTTTCACTATCCTTTTGAAAATAAAGAATTATTTGAAAAGAATTTTCCTGCTCAATTTGTAGCAGAATATATAGCCCAGGTAAGAGCATGGTTCTATTACATGCTTGTCTTGTCAGCTATTTTATTTGATGATGTCCCTTTTGAAAATGTTGTGACAACAGGAACTATTCTTGCAGAAGATGGACAGAAGATGAGTAAAAGCAAAAATAATTTTACAGACCCAATGATACTCATAGAAAAGTATGGTGTTGATGCTATACGCTTTTATCTTATGTCAAACCCAGTTATGAATGCTGATGATCTTAATTTTTCTGATAAATCCGTCGATGAAATTTACAAAAAAGTTTTAGTTCTCTTGTATAATGTAAATAATTTTTATGGGCTTTATGATAATATAAAGATAGAGAAGAAACTAGAAAGCAAAAACGTACTTGATAGTTGGATTTTATCAAGAATAGAAAGTGTTGGTAAGAATGTTGATGATTTCTTGAAAAATTATAATACTATTAAAGCATGTGAAGAAATAAAAATATTTGTTGATGATTTATCAACTTGGTATGTAAGAGCAAGCAGAGATAGATTTAATGATAATGATAAGGATGCAAAAACCACACTTAATTATGTATTAACAAAGTTTTCTAGAATAATCGCTCCAATTATGCCGTTTGCAGCAGAAGTAATACATAAAAAACTTAAACTTACTGGTTCAGTACATCTTGAAGAGTGGCCAGACTATAATCAAAAGCTTTTTGATAAGACACTTGAAGAAAAAATGAAGTTAACTCGTGAAATTGTTTCTCTTGCATTAAAAGAAAGAGATAATGTTAAAATTGCATTGAAGCAGCCATTAGCAAAAGTTGAAATAACTAATGTAAGTTTAAGTAAGGAATTTTTAGAATTAATTGGCCAAGAGGCTAATGTAAAGAAAGTTGAAATACATAAAACTTCAGATAAAGACTCTAAAGAAATTTCTGTTGTTCTTGATACAAAATTGACTCCTGAACTTGAAGCAGAAGGCTTTGCTCGCGAGATATCAAGAAAGGTGCAGGTTTTAAGAAAAGAAGCCGGATTAGTAAAAGAAAATCTTATAGAACTTGAAATAGTTGTTCCTAGCGATCTAAAAAAAATACTTGAAACTCAAAAAAACCTAATAAAAGAGAGAACAAATTCTAAAAAGATTGAACTATTAAGCGAAAAAACAAAGAAAAAATTCAAGTTTGAAGGTAAAGAAAAAATAAGGGAAAGAGAATTAAGTATAAACTTCAATAAAGTTTAACCAAGACATAGTGTTAGTCTGTTGTAAATTCGAGTAACTAATTTTACTCCCCCCTCCGAAGATAAATAAAGTCTATCGACGGAGAAAAGAAAAAAATATATTTTGATATATAAAAAGATTTAAATACTCTGTACCCTTTTAAAAATTAATAAAAGTGGGTTGAACCAATACAATATGATAATAAGTGAGGAATTTTTAAGCAGGCTAAGAAAGATTTTTGATTTAAATTTATATGAAGTCAGGGTTTGGGCCGCTCTCCTCTCGCGTGGTGTGAGTACAGCAGGTGAATTAAGTAATATTTCTGATGTTCCAAGGTCTAGAACCTATGATATTCTTGAATCTTTGGAGAAAAAGGGCTTTATTGTTATGAAATTGGGTAAGCCGATTAAGTTTGTTGCTCTTAAACCAGAAGAAGTAATAGAAAGAGTTAAGAAAAATCTTGTTAGAGATGCACAGGAGAAATCAAAAAGACTTGAAAAACTTAAGGATGAAGATATACTTAGAGAATTAGTTGGATTATTTTCAGAAGGTTCTAAATTTGTTGAACCAGGAGACTTATCTGGAAGTTTGAAAGGCAGACAGAATGTTTACAATCATCTTGATATGTTGATAAGAGAAGCAGAAGACACAATTACTATTGTTACAACTGCTCCCGGGCTTAATAGAAAACTTGAGAATCTTGCACCTTCACTTGAAAAAGCAAAAAAGAGAGGAGTAAAGATTAGAATTGCTGCTCCAATAAATGAAGAAAATAAAAAAATTGCAAAAGATTTGAGTAAAATTGCTGAAATTAAAAATACAGAAGACTTAAGAGCAAGATTTGTTATAATTGATTCAGAACAATTGATGTTTATGGTTCTTGATGATGATAAAGTTCATCCAAATTATGATGTTGCTATTTGGCTTAATGCAGAATTCTTCGCAAAGGCTCTAGAACAGATGTTTGAAATTGCTTGGACAAAATTCAGACCATTTAAATAATTCTTTCTTTTATTTTTTCTAAACGCTTCTTTTTAAATTAAAATTTAACTTTTTTTATTAACTAGAAATTAATACTCTATTATTTTTCTCTTTATCTTTTGTGTTCTCTTTTTCTTACTTCTTACGGCTTTCTTGGCTTTTGCTGGCTTTTTCATGTTTCGAGCTGCTTTAAGTATTAGGTCTTCTAAGGCTTGTTGACTCAAGAGTTCTTCTATTTTAGCTATTCTTCTAAGAGCAAAGGCGAGTTCATTCTTAACGCCTTCAACATCTTCTTTAGCTTTTTTGAAGCTTTTCTTTATAATTGGCTCATTTATCATGAATTATATAGAAAGGGGGGCATTATAAATCTTTCGATTGTGTTACTATTATATAATTAACACAGAACTAGATTATGCCTGTAATCATGAGTACTCCAAGTGCTACTAGAACTAAGCCCGCTACAAGATGTATTCTTTTTATGTTCTTATCACGCCACTCACTAACTTTTTCTGCGCTAGATAATCCATAATAAACAGCAATAGTTATTGCAATCATTGGGAGAACAAATATCAAATTATAGAGAAGCAGATAGGGTATAGCATTAATTAATGTTCTTGAAGCCAATTCACCAGAAGCTATTATGTATGGGCCCATTGTGCACGGAAGCAAGAATACTGTTACAAATAAACCAGCAAAAAAAGCACCCATTGGTCCTGTTATTCTTTTTATTACTATTTTCATAAGTGGTCTAAACCTTAGGGGCATCTCTGTTGCTAATCCGCCGGGTTGATATTTTATGTAGTCCTTTATATTAAGAATACCTAAAATTATTGCGAAGATGGACAGAACATATTTAATATAGGGTGTTACTGTTGCTGCGAATTCAGCAAAACCGCTAAATATTTTAATTATTATCATTCCATAGATAAGATAACCTATAAAAACAGCAGCTACAAATGAAAATCCCCCAAGAAGAACCTTATGTCTTTTATTTTCATTTGCTAAAAGAATTGTTATTAAAACTAAAACAAGAGCAGCTAATCCGCAGGGATTTATCGCATTTACAAAAGCAAGTCCAATTATTTTAATAAGTATTGGGTCAAGCATATTCTACTAACAACCAGTAAGTTCCTTTAATTTTTCAATTGTTTGAGTGCCCTCTATTTTTTGTCCATTTATTACCCAGGTTGGCGTTCCTGTTATGCCTGCATCAGAGCAGTTCCTCGGATTGTTGTTGCATTCAATTATATTAAACAGGGAGGTATAATTTCCAAGTATCTTTTTTTGATCAACGCAGTGTGAACAACCTAATTGAGAGTACATTATTGATTTCGCAGCAATGCATCTTGCTGTTTTTTCTTCGAGGGTTTCACTATTTTTGTTTTTCAGAAGCATTATTGCTGCTATTATAACTACAACAACAATAACAAGAGCTAATAGTATTTGAGTATCCTTTTTCATTAGATTAGAAACTTATTTTGATTTATAAATATTACCAATCATGCTATGAATGCCTATTTGAGTTATTTTGACGTCTAACTCTCTTCCTAGGTCTTCTTTGTTAGCTTGAATAACTATTATGTTATAATTTTCATCTCTGGCTCGATAAAGATTATCTGAAACTCGTTCATTAATGAAAACCCTAATAGTTTTATCTTTATATTTTTCTTTGCTTTTCTTTGCAGTTATTTTATGCTCATTCATTAGCTCGCTGACTCGCCTCTTTATTATTTTACCTGGAAGTTGTTTTAATTTTCCTGCTTTAGTTTGTTTGTGGCTTGAGAATTTACTTAGATTAAATACATCTGGCTTATACTCTTGAATGAACTCAAGATTTTTCTTATGATCTTGCTCTAACTCGCTAGGATATCCAACAATAATATCTGTTGCAATAACAATATCAGGAAAAACTTTTCTAAATTCTTTTATTATTTTCTCAGCTTGTTCTATTTTATAGAACCTATTCATATCTTTCAAAACTTTATTACTTGCAGATTGAATAGGAATATGCAAGAATTTGTACATTTTTTTATCTTTGTAAACTTCTATAAGTTCTTTTATGATTGGAATAACATTATTGGGGTCCATCATTCCTAATCTTACTCGAAACTTATGCTTGAGGGCCAGGATTTCTCTTAGTAGCTCTATTAACTCGGGCTTTTTTTCTTTTCTATCTAAACCATAAGCAGCATTATCCTGACTAGTAATCCAAATTTCTTTTGCTCCATTATTTAAATCGCTTTCAATGCTCTTTAGTATTTCTTCTTTAGGATATGAAAATAATTGTTTTTTAGCTAGTTTTGTTTTACAATATGAACAATTTCCTAAACAACCTTCAGAAATTTGATGAATTGAAATTAATTTGTTTTGAGGTATTTTTGGAAGATTTAACTTAATCTCGCTTTGGCATGAAAGATATTCAAGTTGTTTTTTATCATCTAACTTATTTTCACTTAAATCTCTAATAAGATTTTTTATGTCCTTGAAATGATTAGTTCCTAGGAAAACTAGGTCTTTTTTTATTTTCTTTAGTTTTTTAAAATCAGTTTCAGGCATGCATCCGCAAACAATTATTCTTTTTGATTTTAAGTCTTGAATCCTTCGTTTTATTTTTGATTCTGTTTTGCTTTTTACAACACACGAGTTTATTATAATTAAATCTGCTAAATCTATATTGTTTGTAATAATAAAACCTGCTTGACTAAGAATTCCTGCAAGAATTTCTGAATTATTCTGATTAGCTGAACACCCGTAAGTTTCTATGTAGATATTTTTTATTTCCATAATTTTAACTATGGATTCTTGTTTATAAATCTACTATAGAATAGAAATACTTTAATAGTATGAAAATATGATTAATCATGCCAGAAATACCAGTAATAACGGGCCGATGGGACTTTGTTGGAAAACTACTTGTGCCTAGACTGATTCTTCCAAGAAATTTAATGAGCAGAGTTGAATTTAATCCAGAAGTAACTCTTCAAAAAGCGCAAGGAATTAGACAAGAAGACTTGCCAACATTATATGCTTATGTTCAAGAAAAAGCAAGAGAAAAATTTGGCTTTGATATTTATGTTTTATTAAGTGGTGCTGGTCCTAGCGTACCTGCTAAAAGAACAGTTTATTTCTTTGATCCTGATTTTCAAGCTTTATTTAATCCAACTAGACCGGCTGATGTTTACAAAAGACCTCTTCTTGATAAGGGCGGGATAAAATTATTTTCAGCAGGCGAGGCAGGAGCTTTTATAAGGCTTCAAAAGTCTCCTGAAGATAATGTTAGTATTTGGAATGGTGAATTACCTGCTTCAGTAAGATTTGCAGAATATAGAACAGGACCTACTCCAATAGTAAGAGTGCAGGGTTGATAAATTAAACAGATAAATTCTAATCATAAATATTTTTTCTATGACCTATCTTAAGAATAATAATTGCATCACGAATGATATCAAAAATAACTCGATAGTCTCCTATTCTCATTCTAAAGGTGTGTTCGTCTTGCAATCTTTTAATGTCTTTGGAAAAAGGATCTTCAGATAGGCTTTTAACTTTCAGGATAATTCTTCTTGCTAGTTTAAAATCAAGTTTCTCAAGATATTCCTTGGCTTTTTTATCCCAAATTATCTTAAAAATCATAAACCAAAGCTTTTCTCTACCTCTTCTTGAGTATAGAACTCGCCTTTTTTAATCCTTTCTCTCGCTTCTTTTATTTCAAGTATTGTTTTTTGACTTAGTTTGGGTTGTTTTTCGCACATTTTTGCTAAATAAATAAGTTTTCTTACAAGTTCATCATAGCTCTCGCTTTTATATTGCTTGAATGCATCGAGTTGTTCTTTTGTTATTTGATTTAGTCTTATTGTTGTTTCCATATACAATTGTATACAATAGTAGATTTTATAAAGCTTTCGGTTGAGAGCTTCTTACATCTCATCCATGACTTCTATGCCGAGAAGATATAAGGAGTTTTTTAGAGTTTTTCTAAAAGAATCAACTAACTTTAGTCTGAAAGCTTCTACATCTTTACCTTCATCAGCACCAATAACTTTGCAAGAAGTGTAAAAACCATTGAAAGCTTGCGAGAGTTCAAAAGAATAGTTAGCAATAAGACTTGGGTTTAATTTTTCTCCGGCTTCCTTAACTATTTTTGGAAAATCTAAAATCTTTTTTATGAGTTGGGTTTCCTTTTCGTTCAAACTCGCGGGAATTTTGACTTTTGTTTTTGCTTTTAATTTATTGCTTGATTTTCCTGCTTTTTTTATTATGCTAGATGCTCGAGCATAACTATATTGTAAGTAAGGCCCTGTATCTCCTTCGAAATTCAGCGAGTTTTCCATATCAAAGGTAATATTTTTTTCATTAGAATTTCTTAACATAGAATATTTTATTGCAGCCACAGCTACTTTTTTTGCATCACCTTTTGTTTTTCTTTTTTTAATCTCTTCACTTGCTTTTTTAAGAGCTTCGCTTAAAAAATCTTCTAGTAAAACGACCTCGCCACTGCGAGTTGACATTTTTCCAACATCTTTCAGAAGAACAAAAGAATAGTGAACAACTTCTGGATATGGTTTATTGAGTAGTTTTAATGCTTCTTTTAATTGCTCGAAGTATAATTTTTGGTCTTCACCCAAAACAAGAATGTTCCTTCCTTTTTTGCATTTTTCAATTGTGTAAGCTAAGTCTCGCAAAACATATAATCCTGTTCCATCATTTCTAGTTAATACAAGAACAGGAGATTTCATTTTTACTTCTAATCCTGTTAATTTTTGGTCTAAAACCTGCCTGTTTTCCCTATCAACAAAGAGCTTGCCTGTTTTTTCAAGCTCCTTAAGAATATTCTTTGCTTCATCTATATACCTAGATTCATAATCAAAATAATCATATTCAATTCCTATTGAGGATAGAATGTTTTTTTGTCCTGCTATTGCTATATCAACAATTTTTTTAAATAACTCTGTTGTTTTCTTGTCTTTATGCTCAAACTTATGCAATAATTCAAAGACTTGTTTTTCAAGTTCAGGATTTTCCTTTACTTTTTTGCTTATTTCAATATATCTGCTCAGTAATTTTTCAAAAGTATCTGTTGGTTTAAAATTCAAGGCTAGCATAGCTATTTGCTTGCTTACATCATTAACATAGTAGTGAGTTTCAACCGCGTTTCCTAAAAATTCAAGAATTCTTTTTACCGAGTCTCCTATAATTGCATTTCTTGTTCTTCCAACATGAGGAGAAGCATTTGGATTTATGCTCGTATGTTCAAGCAAAATTTTTTCTTTGTTCTTTCCTTTTCCAAAACCTTCATCTATATGAAGTATCTCGCTAGCAAAAATCTCCCTACTTACGAAAATATTAAGGTAGGGGCCTACTGCTTGAACACTTGAGATTGGAGTTTTTGGTTTTATGTTTGATGCTAGATTTTTTGCAATTTCTACTGGGCTCTTCTTTAGAGCACTTGATAGTTTAAAACAAGGGAAAGAAAAATCACCTAAATCTTGGGATTTTGGAGTTTCAATTAAAGCTTCTATTTCTTCTTTTGTTAATTTTCCTTTTAATTCTTTTTCAAGCAGTTTTGCTATCTCTTTTTTCATGATATTTTAGTTATGTTGGTGGGATTTATAAAACATACCATGCTCGCTCACTCCGTTCGCTCGCATAACTAATTTTGTGCTTCGCATTATTACTAAACTAATCTAATAATTATTATCTTAATTCTATGTTTAGTTAATTGTTGGGCTTTTATTTATTAGAAACACTCTAGGAAAAATTATTTTACTCCCTAACTTTCTTACCGCAATTTGTGCAGAACTTTTCTGAGTCTCCGAGCTGAGACTGGCAGCCAGGACAATGAGTTAAAGGAATTTTCATTTCTCCTCCACACTGGGGGCAGAATTTTTGTCCTTCATCTCCGCCCCTGCCACACTTAACGCATTTTGGAGGAATCTTTTTTCTTTCTATAACTGCTTTATATCCTTTTTTTCCTGAGACCAGCATAGAATATGCATCTTGAATCGCTGATTGATCCTGCAACTTCCTTAAATCTAAACATGAACCCATTTTTGTTTTATTATTTGCTTCTATTTCCTCTTTTTATATAATTAATTATAAAACTATTCTGATATTTCTCTTTTTAAATATTTCTGTGCTATTTTGAAATTAAAAAAGTATATAAACCACTACGTCGTATGTAATTTATGAAAAAGAGGGCACAAACAGACATCATTACAACAATTTTGCTAATTCTTATTGCTTTAGTGGCTCTTACAATTATCTCTATTTTTATTATTAATCAAATTAGAGATTCAGTTCATGAATCTAATTTAAAAACAGAATTTTCACAAGTAGATATTTCTGTTGAAGAAGCTTCTGCAGGGAATAACTATCTTTTACTTAAAAGAAATTCAGACAATCCTAATGTTAAGATAAAAGATATAGGTGTAGTTATTAATGGTGAGCGAGTATATAGCTCTGTTAATTCTGTTTCGGATTGGCAAGTTTTTGAGACACGAACAGTTAATCTTAATGATTATAACTTGAAAAAAGATGATAAAATAGAAATTTATATTATTCCAGAAGAAGATATAGAAATCTCGCCTGTTTTGGTTGCTCAGTCAAATGTTGCTACAGAATCAACAACAAATCTTGCTTCTTCTCCTTCCTCTCCAACCACGCAGATGGTTTTAATTCCTGGGGGAATTTTATGATGGGTGATACTTCTATTGGTACAACAAGAAATACGACAGTTAGTTCTTTTTATATACAAAATACAGAGGTAACAAAAGCAGAATGGGACTTGGTTGCAAATTGGTCTATTACTCATGGATATAATATTAATACTAACTATGCTCAAGGAAAGGCATCAAATCATCCTGCTCAAAATGTAATCTGGTATAGTGCTATAAAATGGTGCAATGCAAAAAGTGAAATGGAAGGATTAACTCCTTTTTATTATACTGATTCAAGCTTTACCCAAGTTTATAGAACCGGCAATATCAATGTCAATAATAATTATGTAAACTGGAGTGCAAATGGTTATCGTCTTCCTACTGAAGCAGAATGGGAATATGCGGCTAGAGCGGGCTCACAAGGATTTAATTTTACTTGGGCAACTAATAATATTTCTCAATCAAGAGCAAACTATTATAGCTGTAGTGGAACACCTTATGATCAGGGTCCTGTGGGATATAATCCTGCTTATAATAATACTACGCCCTATACAAGTCCAGTAGGAAGTTTTGCTCCAAATGCTTATGGTTTATATGATATGGCTGGAAATGTTTTTGAAATGTGTTGGGATATTTATGCTGCTTCTTATCCTATAGGTCTTGATGTTGATCCTCATGGTCCTTTATTTGGACAACCAGTAAGAGTTGTTCGTGGAGGAAGTTGGGGCGGGCCATATCCTAGTTGTGCTTATGTAGAGATGGTTTTTTATAGATCACCTACAGCTTTGGATGGGCCTATAAATACAATGGGCTTCAGAGTTGCAAAAAATGCTGTACAAGTTATGCAACCACCAATCACAACCAATATTACTAATTGTACAACAATAAGTTCTCCTGGAAACTATGTTCTTACTCAGTCTCTTATTCCAAAATCAGGGAATTCATGTATAAATATATCAGTAAGTAATGTTGCTCTTGATTGCGCTGGAAAAAGTATAGTAAATAGAAGCTTCGGCAAAAATGGAATTTATGCTAGCAATGTTATCAATATAACTATAAAAAATTGCAATATTAGTGTTGGCTGTACAGGGCAATTTGGTTACGCAATATATTTTAATGGAGTAAATAATTCTTTGATTACTAATAATATACTGAACAACAACTATTGGGACGGAATATATTTAGATTTTAGTTCAAACAATACTATTTCTTCAAACATTGCCAATAACAACTACTATGGAATATGGATTGATGATCCAAGCTCTGGCAACAAAATAATTTCAAATACTGCTAATAATAACTCCTGGTATGGAATTGTTTGGTCTTATAGTTCAAATAATATCTTAACTTCAAATACAGCCAATAATAATAATTGGGGCACACTTTTTACTGCTAGTTTAAATAATAAAATCATATCACACACTGCTAATAACAATAATGGGTATGGAATTAGAATAGACGGTTACACAAATCTTAATATAATAAATAAATCAATAAATAATACAATTCTGGGAACATCTCAAGCAAGAGGCAATGGCATCAGAGATATTTATCTTGATACTATTTCATATAATAATTCTGGTAGTTTGAACTGCACAACTATCGAAAGTGGAAATATTAATGGGAATAATATTACTTGTTATAATTAGTAGTCTCTTTATGGTTTTTATAAATAAGAATCTTTTTAAACAATCTTTCTCTTGTTTTTTTATGCGGGGGTTCCGGAGTGGTCAAACGGGCAGGACTTAAGATCCTGTGGCTTATGCCTTCGGAGGTTCGAATCCTCCCTCCCGCATAAACAGCGATTTATGTGCAAGTTAAACCGCATTAATTGTGTAATTTTAAAGTGACATCAATTAGAAAGCTTTAAATACTATCTCGGTTTAGTTTTTTTATCCTGTTGGGAAAGAGTTCTGGTGATAAATTAGAGAAAAAGATAAAAATAAAATGAAAAATCACCAAATATTAGGCTTTTTTGCATTTGCACTATTAATTAGTTTAGCAAGCCTGAGTTTTGTTTCTGCTATATATTATGTAAACCAACCAACTCAAGCAGGAGCTCCTGGTTATTGGGTTTGCGATAGTGTCTATCAGAATTGTGAATTTGGAGTAATTCACGAATGTGCTTGTGGAACAATTAATTGTGATAGAGTAAATACTTGTGAGAGCGTTCAAGCAGGAGCAAAATCAGATACAGGACTTCTTGGACCTGCAGGATATAGTTTCTTCCTTGCTAATGGCTATTGCCCAAGCGGTTTTCAATATAATTCAGTAGGATTTCAAAAAGCAGTAACTTGTCAGACTACTACACCAACTTGCACTAATTTTACTTATTCTAGTTGGAGTACCTGCACTAATACTTGTGGATTATGCAATCAAACAAGAACAATAACTTCAAGTTATCCTTCAGGATGCAGTGGGGGCTCTCCTATTTTAACTCAAACAATAAATCTTGGAAATTGTCCAATTAATAATGTTACCCTACCAACAATAACAATTCTCTCTCCTGAAAATAAAACTTACACAAATAGAACAATAAACTTAATTGTTTCAAGCGACCAACCAATAACAAACTGGAAATATAATTTAAACGGAAATGTAAACATTACCTTTACTCCAAATACAGTTATAATGGGACAAGATGGAACAAATGTGCTTAAAGTTTATGGAACTAATGTTAATGGAACAGGAAGCGCAACTGTTGTATTTTATGTTAATGTTTCAGGTACTAATCCACCTATTTCAACAATACCAATAATAACAATTACAAGCCCACAAAGCATTAATTATAATACAACTAATATACTACTTAATGGAACAAGCAATCAAATAGTTAATTGGGCTTACAATCTTAATAATAACGGAAATATAAGTTTCATACCAGGAAACTTTTATAATCTGCCCCCGGTAAACGGAACAAACATAATCAAGTTCTATGGAACTAATGTTAATGGAACCGGAAGCGCAACTGTTAGTTTTAATTATAATTCAAGCAATGTAATTCCCACTCCAACTTGTGTTCCTAATTGGGTTTGCAGCATCTGGAGTTCTTGTACTAACGGAGAAAGAACAAGAACCTGCAATGATATAAATAGCTGCAACAATTTAACAGGTAAACCAACTGAAACAGAAGATTGTTCTGAACCAATAAAAATTACAAAAAAATGCAAGAATAACGATACTTTCTTTGAATTAGCAACTAATGAAATACCTGTTGATAGTGCTATTCTAACGCCATCAAATAGTTCTGTTATTTTAGGTTCTCAAAAACCAAGCGGTTTTGATTTTAAAACATTTATCTATTGGATAACAATTGCTATTGTTGTTCTATTAATCTTGGTTCTTATAGTTTACATTTATAGATTATTTGGAAAATAGTTCTTTAAAGCTAAGGCTTAAATACCCTTTATTACTCTCATATTCGCAGACTAGGCTGGCAGTTTAGCTCTCTGCCATTTGCTAGTGAGCTTTAAGCAAGCTGGAAGAAGGCGCGTGATAATCAAGTTAGAAAGTCCTTGGATTAACGTTGACGCTTTGTCTTTCTTGATCTTGCTTTTGCGAAATGGGTCAGGTCTTGATCGAAGCAGCCCTAAGTAAGAGTTAAGGTGCTTGGAAGGTTGCAAAGCCGAGGAGATTTAGGGATCAACTTTTTGAGTTGACTTGAGCAAACCTTCGAGTCTGCAATTTAGAAATAATTATAAACCTTGCTTTTCTATATTATTTATGAAAAAGATGAATGTGCTTCTGTTCTTTGTCTTGCTTTCCCTGGTGCTTGTTTTAATATTTTCTTATTTTTCAGAAGCCCAAACTACAAATTCTTCAGATTCATTAAACAATAATTCAAATAGTTCTGATTTACTTAAGTATTTTAATTCAGACCAGGACTCCACTTTTACATGGATGATAATAGCTGCAGGAGCAATAGTTCTTTTGGTAATTTTATTTTTATTATTTACGCCGAGGGCAGGATACTAAAAATTTCTTTTTTATCTAACAGTTTTCTAAATCCAAATTAACTATATTTGTACAAAGATAAAGACTAGAATTATCTTTTATAAATGGTTGAATCTGTATTTTTAATATCTTCTCTTGATTTGTGTAGTTAAAGGAAGCAACTTTTATGGAGTTTGGAGAAAATGGAATCATCTCATAGAAATAATATCTGCCAGGTATTCCAGGTATTGTACCTTCTACTGTATCAGGTAACTGTTTTGTACTTTGAATTGATATTATCGGCGCCTTATCAGATTCGTTTGATATTCTTAAGTCAAAACCGCTTATATCAAAATTACCTTTGTTTTCAAGAGTTAAATTTAAAATTTTATTATTACAATTATAATCTTTTATAAAAATAGCAACATCATCAGGGCAAGAATTGTTATTATCTTTTGGAAGATAGCTCCTCATCCAGCTGTAAACTCCTATTGATATCCCTAATGCTATCACTACAATAAGAACATAAGAAACTATTTCACTTATCCCTTTTTTATTGTTCCTTTTCATTTTTGCTTAATTTATAACGTTATTTGAATTTTTAAAGATTCGTCTCAACATAAGTATTGAATTCATCACTTGTTGAAAACACAATTATGAGATTATTATCATTTAAAACAGGCGAGGTATAGCTAACACCATTTATTGATACATTTACAAATTTTGCTCCACTTGCATCAGTAAATACTTGACCAACGCTGCTGCTTTCTTCTATCTGGCTGCTTTCTGATACGGCTATGCCGCCAACGCTTACTGTTCCTGTTGGTTTTTTTCTATACTCTACTTTGTTTATTAGAGCAGAAGTTATATTTCCATAGTATATTACGAGAACAAAATTATCATAAGCATTATTTTCTAAATATCTTGAAAACAAATCAGTAAGATTTTTTACATTAATATCGACTGCCTGATTATTATAATTGAGATTATCTATCCTTTTAAGAGCTTCATAATTTAGATTGCTTATGGCATCACTGTTCTTTTGTGGTTCTTTTTTTATTGTAACATAGTTTGAAATTGTTGTCAGACTTAGAATAACCGCAACTATGACTACTGCAGCTATTATATAGAATTGAGCCCGTTTATTTTTCAGACTTATGCCTCTTTTCATAAATAGACTACTTTTTGAATGTATTTAAATTTTCTGTATTCTTCTCTCGAATTTATTTCATCTATATCAAAAATATTTATAAACCCTAAATGACTCTGGATAGTAGTTTAATATGACGAAAAAAAAGAGCGGAGCTATGAATAAAAAACAAGCAATAAGCCCAGTTATTACGACAGTACTTCTTGTTCTTCTAGCAGTTATTCTTGCAGCAATAATTTTTATATGGGCGAGAAATTTTGTTAAAGAAACACTAATCAAATCCGGAGAATCCATAGATAAATCTTGTGATAGAATTTCTATTCAAGCATCTATTTCAGGGCAAGAGCTTATGATTACAAACACTGGTCAGGTTGCAATATACAACATTAAAGTCTATAATAGTGGTTCATCGGGAGACTCAGACAGCTTTTTGATTAATCAATCACTTAGTCCTGGCCAGTCTTTTGTTAAGAATGTACCCGGAATTGCTTCTGGAAGTCAACTAGCATTTGTGCTTCTTGGAACAAATAAAAATAACCAAATAAATGAGTTCCCCTGCCCAAAATCAACCTGGAAAACTCTTGCTTAGAGAATGACAGATTCTAAAAATAAAAAATCACAAAGCGAAGTTATAACAACAGTCCTACTTATACTTATTGGAATTTTGGCTGTCTCAATAGTTTCTGTATTTATTGTTAATCTGGTTAGAAATAATCTTCGAGGCTCTGAATGCACACAGATTCTATCACAGATAAGCATTAGTGATAGTGAGTGGACATTTTTTAATTCAACATCGAAATTACTTTATCTTAATATCGAAAGAGAGACAAAAGATTTTGAATTAGCGGGATTATATGTTATGTTTGGAGATAGTTCGAATACAAAAGCTCTTAAAATAGTTGATGGAACCAATAATTATGTTTATTCCATTAATTCAACCGGTGGTTTGAATACAACAGTTACTTTGCCTAAGTTGGGTGAGAAAAGGACATATGTAATTGACTCTGTTGCAGCCGGCTTTACAAATAATGTTACACTAGCTTCGATTTCACTAATATTGCCTGAAAATATAAATTGCGGCGAATCAGACAGAAAAGTAATAGAACCAAAGTAAAAAAGAAAAGATGTTAAAAAAAAGAGGTCAAGTTTGGGTAGAAACAGTAATTTATGTACTAATAGGTTTAACAATCATAGCCATACTTATAGCATTAATAACTCCAAGAGTAAAGGAAATGAATGATAAAGCAATAGTCGAGCAATCTATAAATTCTTTAAGCAGTGTAGATGAAAAAATATACGCTACTTTAATGAGTCCCTCAAGTCAGAGAGAAATAGATTTGTATTTTAGAAAAGGCGAGTACATTATTAATTCAGAAGATAACACTATATCCTTTTCACTAAAAGGAACAAACCTTCTGTATAGCCAATTAAATAAAACAGTAAGACAAGGCGAAATCTATATTCTTACTTCAGGAAAAAAAGATAATTATGATATAATGCTTACTCTTAATTACAGCTCGTTTAATGTAACCTTTAATGGAAGAGATGAAAATAAAGTTTTAACTGCATCATCTACGGGTTATAGATTATTAGTAAGAAATAATGGCAAGGTCGGTGACTATACTCAAATAAATATAAATATAATATAATGCAAGAAATAAAAATAAATCCAAATCCGAGCATTCCTCCTTTACCAATAATAGAGGATAAAACAAAGGTTGATATAAGGTATACTGTGATATCACCTTACGTTTCTGTTCACATATATTGGGACAAAGAGGATAGGGAATTGCACTATGATGTTGAAGAACCCATATTAAATGACTATCAAAAAAATGTTCTTAAAAAAATAGAAGATGCGCTTGTTGAAATTATAAATGTTGATATTGTTGTTGAAAAAACCCAAGAAGCAATAATTAATTACATAAATAAAACAGCAGGACTTCTGATAAGTCAGCTTGGTATCAAGGTTTCAGAAGAAGATTTTAATAAAATCTTTTATTACCTCTATAGGGATTTTGTTGGACTTAATAGAGTTGAACCTCTGGTTAGAGATTATTTTATAGAAGATATAGAATGCAATGGAGCCAATACTCCTATTTACATTGTTCATAGAGCTTATAAAAACATGAAAACCAATGTTTCGTTTGAATCTTTGGATGTTCTTGCTAGTTTTGTTGAGAAACTTAGTCAAAGATGTGGAAAATACATTTCTTATGCTTCACCTATTATGGATGGAAGTCTTCCTGATGGAAGCAGAGTTAATGCAACTTATAGTTCAGAGATAACTTCAAGAGGACCAACCTTTACAATTAGAAAATTCACTAAAATACCCTGGACTCCAACCCAACTAATGGTTTTTGGAACACTAAGTCCTGAAATGCTAGCTTATCTTTGGCTCTTAATACAATACAAATGTAATATACTCATCTCAGGAGGAACTGCTTCTGGAAAAACAACACTTCTAAATGCGGTTTCCTTTTTTATACCACCTGAAGCAAGAGTAGTATCAATTGAAGACACAAGAGAGTTAAGTTTATTCAGAGAAAACTGGCTTCCGAGTGTTTCAAGAGCCTCTGTCGGAACAGGAAATGTTGGAGAAGTCAGTCTTTTTAATCTCCTTAAAAGTTCTTTTAGACAGAATCCGGATTATGTAATTGTTGGAGAAGTCAGGGGTGAAGAAGCAAGTGTTCTTTTTCAAGGAATGGCTTCAGGCCACTCTTCTTTAAGTACTATCCATGCTGACTCTGTCGATACTCTGATTAAAAGACTTGAAACTCCACCAATAAATCTTTCTCCAACCTTAATTAATACAATTGATTGTGTTGCTATAATGACTCATGCAATTGTTAACAAGCAGGAAACTCGTAAATTAAGAGAGATTGTTGAGATTGTAAACATTAATCCTGATGGAATTGCTCTAACAAATACCCCTTTTACATGGAATGCAAGAGATAATACTTTCTATTTCAAAAAATCAAGCCAGGTATTCAAAAAAATAGAGACTCGCTTTGGTTTTTCACAAGAAGAACTTGCTAAGGAATTCAAATTAAGAACACTTCTTCTTAACGAGCTTGTAAAAAGAGGAATATCTGACTATAAGGAAGTGCAGAGCATTATCAACCACTACTATAAGAGCCCTGATGTTGTCCTTAAAACCTTTGGCGTATCTTAAAGATTTATAAATAATACTTCTCTTATATAGTCATAAAAAGAGGAAAATGGACGAAAAAAACATAGTACTTCTAGTTCAGCTTGTGAGAAGTTTCGAAGAAAATCTTGGAATTCTCGAAAGAGCCTATAATGATTCAAATAAATCTGAATTTGAAGAATCTAAAAACGCTTTAATGGACCTGCAAAAGAAAATAGATTTTTTAATAAAATAAGATGTCAATTGAAAATTTAAAACAAAATATTGAAACTGAAAAGAGAATAGTAAATAGCCTTTTTTCTTATCTTCAAAGGAGGCAGGAAGTTGATTTCAAGCAGCAGAAAGAAATTGATGTTATTATTAACTCCTTGGCTTCTCAACTTAAAATGCTGAATAGGTCAAGCCTGTTACTGCTTAATGGGATTAATTTTTATAAAACTCTCGTTAATAAAGAACAAGAGAAAAAGATTAATAAAGATTTAATTAACATTACTTACTCACCACAATCGCAAAAAGAAAATGAACAGAATCTTGCAATAAAAAAAGAGTATGAAAAGAAATTTTTTGAGGATCTTAGAAAAATAGAGAATTCAAAAAGAAAAATAGAATCAAAATCAATAGACTCAACTAATAATGGCTCGATAATGAATTCCTATGTAAGAACTGCCAATTCTGTATTTGGCAAGTTTTCAGAGAATCTTTCAAAGAAATCTTTTTTTGATGATTATAGAATTACGCTTAGAAAAATAAGTTCAAACATAATACTCAAAAGTTATATTTCTCTTGTATTTTTTTCAACACTCGTATCATTCATATTCTCTCTTATAATCGGGGTGGTTTTATTCTTATTTGGGGTTGGACTTTTAATTAGTTTGGCTGTTCTTATTATAATTCCACTAATTGTTTTTTTTACTTTCTATACTTATCCTTCATCAAAGTTGAAAGCACTAAGTCGAGGAATCGGGCAAGAACTTCCTTTTTTGACTATTTATATGTCTGCAATTGCATCATCGGGAATAGAACCCAGTAAAATATTTGATATTCTTTTATCATCCGGAGATTATCCTTTCACTAATGTTGAAATAAAAAAATTAACTAACTACATTAATTTTTATGGGTATGATTTGACTACTGCACTTAGACAAGTTTCAAAAACATGCCCTTCTGAAAAATTAGGTTTGCTTCTTGATGGGCTTGCCACAACAATAACTTCTGGCGGAGAACTGAGTGATTTCCTAAGCAAGCATTCAGAAACTCTTTTATTTGATTACAGGCTAGAAAGAGAGAAGTATACACAGATTGCAGAGACTTTCATGAATATTTACATTAGCGTTGTAATTGCTGCACCAATGATACTTGTTGTTCTTCTTGTATTAATGGGTGCCACCTGTTTTGGCGGTGAAGCACTTACACCATCTATATTAAGCATTGGAGCTATTTTAATTATAGCCTTGATAAATGCAGCATTTATAATGTTCCTAAATGCAAGACAACCTAAATTTTAAAATGGAAAAAACAAAATCATTAAACGATGCTTTTAGATTGAATAGGTCTGAAGTAATTGGAATAATAATAGGCATATCTATAATTGCTGTTTCGGGAATCTTGCTGCTTGCAAAAGTTTCTTTCTTTGATGTTAAGATTTTTTATTTTGTTGCAGGAATCTCTGTAGGGATAATGGGTCTCCCATTCTTTTTGAATTTGATTTCTGAAGGGAAAAGGGATAAAAATATTGAGCAGATGTTCCTGGAGTTCTCTAGGGATTTAGTTGAAGGTGTTCGTTCAGGCACACCCATAAATAAAACAATAATTAATCTTAAACGCAAAGACTATGGAAGTCTTAACCCACACATTGCTAAACTAGCAAATCAAATAGAACTGGGAATACCTGTTCAGAATGCTTTCCAGACATTTTCAAAAGACATTAACAATACCATAATAAAAAGATCAGTAAACCTTATAAGAGAAGCTGAGCGCTCTGGCGGAAAAATAGAATCCATTCTTGAATCAGTTACATTCTCTGTTGGTCAGATATCAAAATTAAAGAAAGAAAGAGAGGCATCTGTCTATAGTCTTACAATTCAGGGCTATATTATTTTCCTTATTTTTATTATCATAATGCTTGTTCTTGAATTTAAGGTATTCCCTATTGTTGCTACACTTAATCAGGGCTTGTCAACAACAGACTCTAGTGATATTAGTGGAATAATTTCTTCATGTAAGCAGAATTTTGATATAAACGAATTTTCTGAATCCTTCATGTTCTTGCTTATTGCTCAGGGCTTTTTTGCTGGTCTCATAATAGGAAAAATCTCTGATGGAAATCTCAAGGCCGGACTAAAACACTCTTTTGTACTAGTTATTTTATCTTGGATAATTTCAACTGCTGCACAAACCTTTTTAGGATAAATGAATCATGATAATAACTAAAATGAAAAATAAAAAATCACAATCGCACTTAGAGATGATACTCTCTTTTGTTATATTCGTCGGTTTTGTTCTATTTCTGTTAATTTACCTAAATCCAATTGGAAGACAAGAAGCACTAGTATCACTTTCTCTTATTGATAGAGTACAGACAAGTATATTTGAGAACTTATCTATAAATTATAGCTATATCTCTCTTGTATTGAATCAATCAGTTCTTCTACCAGCAAATAAAATTAATGACTGTTTTGAATTAAAGAATTTTCCGCTAGACCTTAGTGGAGCACTTGTTTTAAACTCAACAGAAGATGCTGTTCCTTCTGTACTTAGTTTGGATAAAAAAGATTTAGCTATTGTTTACTCTGGTTCAGAAAGATTTTATACTGCTTATTTCTCGCCCAGTTTCAATAGTTTGCCTTTTTCTAAGGGTGTTTGCGATAGTGTTGACGAAGACAAATACAGTCTGGGAACTCTTGGAAAAGACAACGTTATTCTTGCTAATAGAATTAATGAACTTAATCGTTCTTATTTTAATGATTACAAATCACTTAGAGAAGATCTTCATATCTCTGCTGATTTTGATTTTGCGGTTTACAATGAAACAAGGGGTCTTTTATTCAGCACATTGGGCTATCATAAATTGAAAGGAAATAATATTTTAACTCGAGAAATTCCATTAATTGCAAGAGATAGCAATGCAAAGCCAATAAAGATAATATTCTTTTTAGAGGTTTGGAAATAAATGTTTATAAAATGTTAGAAACAAAATTAAAAAATAAAAAAGCATGGTTAAGAATAGTTGAAGCTTTCATGGCAGTCTTAATAGTAATGTCTGTTTTACTGGTAATTGTTGTAAGAGCAAATAACAGAAGTTACGAAGGCGAAATTGATGCGATGCAGAGAAACATACTGCTAACAGTCTACAGAGATAATACTTTGAGAAGCCAAGTAATAAATAATGATACTACCGGAGTTAACGAGCTTATTAAAACAATTGTGCCTGATTGGATTAATTACGCAAGTCAAATATGCAACCCCCTTGATTTATGTCCCTTAAATGCTTCTTCCAAGGTTTTATTGAACAAAGAGATTTATGCAAATGATGTAGTTATCACCTCTAATCTAACTGTTTATTCTGAAAGAAAATTAAAAATATTCTTCTGGAGAAAATAATGGGTTATAAATTTCTTAATCATACTGCTGACTTAAAAGTTAGGGTAGAAGAAAAAACAATTGAAATGGCTTTTATAAGTTCGGCTTTTGCTTTGAAAGAGGCTATTGCTGAAAAGATTAATGTTAAACCAAAGATAAAAAAGAAAATTAAAGTTTCTGGAGAAGATTTGGCATCCTTGCTTTATAGTTTTTTAGAAGAGTTTTTATTTTTACTTGATTCAGAAGGATTTTTGCTTTCTGAAATAGACAGTTTTAAGCTCAATAATAAAAAATTTGAGATTCAAGCTCAAGTGGCCGGAGATAAGGCTAAGAATTATAAGTTTAGTAATAGTGTTAAAGCTATAACCTATAATGAGATGAAAATTTCTCAATCAAAGAATAAAGTAGTCTTTGAATTTGTCCTTGATGTTTGATTGTTTAGATAGAATTTTAAACCGCTTTTTCTTGTGTTTTATATTATAAATACCTGATATACATAAGGTATTTAAAGTTAATTGACTATATTAAGATATGAAAATGAATGAGAATCTTGCTGCAGTTCACGCCTATCTTTGTGCAGACGGTTATGTTATTAAAAATCCACTAATACAAAAACAAAAGTATTATGTAATTGGTTTCCGTAATACCAATCTAACTTTACTCAAGGATTTTCAGAATAATTTTTATAATGTTTTTAAAATTAAGCCCCATTTGATAGAAGGACAAAGATGTAGAATTGGATCAAAGAAGATTTATGAATTATTAACACAGCAATTTGGAAGTTTTTATTCTTGGGAGTGGAAAATGCCAAAAATAAATGAAAAACTAAAAAGAGTTTGGTTAAGGGCCTATTTTGATTGTGAGGGGTGGGTTACTTGTAAGAGCCATAAAAATCGCATGATTGGTGCAGATTGTGTTAATCTACGAGGAATTAAGCAGATACAAGACGCTTTAAATGACTTTGGAATATCAACTAAGCTTAAAAAGAGAAATAACAGAAATATTTTCTCTTTATCTATATTTGGAAAAGAGAATCTAATCAAGTTTTATAATAAAATTGGTTTCCTGCATCCCTTGAAGATACAAAAATTAAATATGGCTCTTCAGGATTTTGTTGTTTATGAATGGAACTACCCTCAGAATGATATTAAACTTAAAAGATTCATTATATCTCTGTTGAGTTCTAAAGCAAGAATAAGAAAAGATAGGAGAGCCATAAGAATTATTTCAAATAAGGAGCTAAACTTACAAAAGCTAAAAAGAGGGTTAGATAACATATTTAAAATACACTCCAACCTTAATAGAAGAGTAAATGGTATAGGCACAGTTTATTACGAATTAAGTATAAATAGAATGGAAGATATTAAGAAATTAATAAATAAGTACAGGATTAAAATATAAAATGGTAGAAGTAATAAGAGTATCCGAATTCGAATGGAAAATCAAGAAATCTGGTAATATGAAAGCAGGAGTCACCATATTTGCTTCTAAGCATTTATTGGAAGAAATGAAGAAAGATAAGACCTTAGAACAAGCAAAAAATATGGCTACATTACCTGGAGTTCTTGGTAATGTTATTGTTTGCCCGGATGCTCACCAAGGGTACGGCGCATGTATAGGTGGTGTTTCAGCAATGGATTTGCAAAAAGGAGTAATATCGCCAGGGCAAATTGGCTACGATATTAATTGTTCTGTAAGACTATTAAGAACAAATCTTAAACTTTCTGATGTAGAAAATAAAAAGAAAGAAATAATTCAGAAACTTTTTAGAGATGTGCCTTCTGGAGTTGGAGAGGAAGGTAGAGTTAAATTAACTAAAGAAGAACTTGATGAAGTACTAGTTAAAGGAGCAAGGTGGGCAGTTGAAAATAACTATGGAACTAAAGATGATTTGAAGCACATTGAAGAAAATGGTTGTATGGCTAATGCAAATCCAAGTGATGTTTCTCAGCGAGCTAAAGCAAGAGGAATGCCTCAACTTGGAAGTCTTGGGGCAGGCAATCATTTTCTTGAGATGCAAATAGTTGATAGTATTTATGATGAGAAAAAAGCAAAAGAGTTTGGATTAGAAAAAGGAATGATTACTATTATGATTCATTGTGGTTCAAGAGGTTTAGGACATCAAGTGGCTAGCGATTATATTAAACTAATGGAGAAAGAATATGGTTGGCCTAGTGAAGATAGAGAATTAGTTAATGCTCCAATCACAAGTGAATTAGGAAAGAAATATTTTTCTGCTATGTCTTGTGCTGCTAATTTTGCATTTGCAAATAAACAATTGATAACTCATTGGGTTAGAGAAACTATGAAAAGAATATTTCCTAATTTTTCAGCCGAGGTTGTCTATGATATATGTCATAATATTGCTAAAAAAGAAAAACATTTTATTAATGAAAAAGGAAAAAAAATTGAAAAAGAAATTCTTGTTATGAGAAAAGGTGCAACCAGAGCTTTTAATTCTCAACCAATAATAATTCCTGGAAGCATGGGAACCTCAAGTTATGTGCTTGTAGGTACAAAAAAAGCAGAGGAAATTTCTTTTGCAAGCACTGCTCATGGTGCTGGTAGAGTTGAAAGCAGGACTCAAGCAAATAAAGAATTAACTCCTGAAAAAGTAATGGAACAGTTAAATAAGAAGGGTATAGAGATTGTTTCAGGTAGTCGTAAAGGAATTGTTGAAGAAGCCCCAGAAGTCTATAAAGATATAGATGAGGTTGTTAATGTTTCTGATAAATTAGGAATAGGAAAATTAGTTGCTCGAGTAATTCCTCTTGCTGTTATGAAGGGCTAGAAAGCTTAGATAATGAAAAAGATTTATAAACACTTTTATCCTTGATAAAACATGAAAAAGAGAAGTGTGTTATTAGTTTTAAGTTTAATTTTTGCAATTAATTTTGTTAGTGCGGTTAGTTGTAGCGCTTCTGGAACAAATAGTCAATTGCAGGTTTGTTACAACTCTGGCTCTGGTTGTACTGGATGTAGTCGTGCTGCTGGCGGAGATGATTGTTTGAAGAATGGTTATTCTACAAGTTGTTTTCAAAAGTCTGGAACAACCTGGTATCGATATATCAATACTGGTCCGTGTAGTATCCCTTGGTCTTGTTCAGATATAGTTGGTGGTAACTATTGTTCTGCTGGAAATATTTATCATAATATTCAAACTGCTTCTTGTGGGGGGTGGAATGGTGCTGGAAATTCTGGAACTTGTAGTTGGGGTGTTGCAAACCCTGTTCTCGTTCAAACTTGTACTTATGGATGTTCTGCAGGTGTATGTTCTAGTTGTTCTCCTAAAACTTGTTCAAGTTCAGATTATTTAAACAAATGCGGTGTTGGTCTTAGTGATGGTTGTGAATCAACTATAGATTGTAATATCTGTGGAACTGGGACTCATTGTAATACAAGCGTTTCTGGTCAGACTGGTATTTGTGTTTCAGATTCAAGCCTTATTAGTGCATTTTGGGCAAATGCAACATCACCCATAACTAGTTCAATAAAATATGATTCTGTTAATATGGTTGTGATGGGTGCGGGATTATTGAATCAACAGATTGATTTTATTATTTATAACTCTTCTTCAAATCTTCCAATCTATAAATCTAGCCATGTAGCTACAAATGATTTTAATGATTCTATACCTTGGGAAGCAAATACTTCTGGAGTTTATTATTTTAATGCTACTTTAATTTCTGTTAATGTGCCTGTAGTAAAATCAAGTAATCTAACTGTTACCTCTTCTTTAACTGCTACTCGTGGTTGTAATCTTTCAAATTATGGTTCTTCTATAGGTTCTATTAATGCTATTTGGAATGATAATGGTTATTCTGCTTCTTCAGGTTCATTTGATCAGGCTTGGAGTTTAGTTAATTGGCGTTATGAACCTACAGATTTTTTAGCATCTTATAATCAAACACCAGGAGTATGCCACTTTAAATGTTTAAGTTCAAATTATACTTGGAATGGAACTCAATGTAATTTTATTACTCAGATAAACTATTGTAGTGATATAACTAATCAGACTTCATGCAATGATTATTCTTTCTCAAAACTTTTTGCTGTAAATGAGATGGCTTCAAAAGGATTTAGTCTTTGTTCAACCCACACTAATTGTTTAGCTCCTGATGGTTCAGAAGACCCTGATAATTATTCTATTTCATGTGATTGTGCTTGGAATTCAAGTTCAAATATTTGTTATGCTGCACCCACATATACTTTTATTAATAACTGCTCAATGTCTTGTGCAAGACAGGGCTCTTGGTTGTGCACATTTACTTCATCGCCACTTATTAACAAATGTAATTCAAGCTTAAATATTATGGAATTAGATTCTGTTGCTCAATGGACAGGAAATAGCAGTTGTATACCTTCATCATGCGCAAATCATGTTGCTTATTATCCTTGCCCAAACACAGCAAAGCTTCCTTTTTTTGATAATTCTGGATTAGTTTTGACTGTTCTTGCAATTATTCTTATTTATCTCTATTTAATGTACCTAAGAAAACACAGAAGATCAAAAAACAAGTAACAGACAAGATTTATAAATTCGCTTTTCTAATTAAATACATAAAAAAGGAGAATAAAAGAGGATTATTATGAAATTTAAAAAAACCCTGTTTCTGATGTTATTTGTTCTGCTTTCTATTCAAACAACAGCTGCTTTTTCTAATTCAAATGTAGGAAATATTTCTTCTGATATTAAAAGTAATTATGCTTCAAATGAAAATTTAAGCGGTTGGATTAATATTAGTCTTAATTCTGAGAGTTCTGAAAATCTTATAACCCTTTCTGGATTGGGATTGGGTTCAAAATCTTATTTTATCAAAGATTTTCTTGATGGTTCGCTTACTAAAATAGTTAATTATCAATGTGTTCCGAGCAGCTGTGAGAATAGCTATGCTCCTGCTGATGCAGGTTCTCAGACAAAAAGTTTCATACTAAATACTGGTGAAAGTAAAATAGTCGGCTTAAAAATTAATGCTAATTTGGTTTCAGAAATAAGTTCTTTCATTTTAAACCTAAGTTCAAATTCTCCTGAATCGTGCACGAGTCAATTAAAAATTGATTTTTTAAATGATAACTCTCTTGATTGGGTTCCCAGTAAAGCAGGAACTTCGTTTTGTAATCCTGCTGGTAATTATGGCTGTTATTCTGGAAGTTCAGAGCAATCAATTGCAATAACAGATGGTGTTTCTTATTGCAGTAATATACTAGTTGATTCAGCTGCATCACTTATGGTTGGAGCATTAGTTTCGGGCTCTGGAAATGCTGTTTTTAATTTTAGTGTAGAAGATAGTTATTTTTGTGGAACAAGCATTTCTAGCGGCGGAAGTATTGGATGCAATATTAATTTAAGCATTAGTGAGCCAACAAATATTAGTGTTTGTTTTAAGAAAACTTCTGGGAGTTCTAGTTATAGTATTGGTTCTGAATCTCAAGCACCTGTTTGTGGTTATGCTTATTCAAATTCAGGAAGTGTTGATAGAGACCACGCAATATTTGTAAAATCTTATAATTATGCTCAGGTAGCAAATGCTTATTTTAATTCAAGTTATGTTGTTTCTTCAATTAGTAATTACTTATCAGAAACTTATGAGAATCAGTGTTCAAATGGCTGTTATATACCAATTAATATAACTTCAAATAAAGATAATCAGCAAATAACACTAAACCAAATTTCTTTAGCTTATAATCTTGGAAATATAAATTCGAGTATTTATAGCCTTCAATCAAGTCCAATGCTGATTACAATGGGTTTTAATAAAGTGAACCTCGATAATCTTGGTTATAAAGTACCAAATTCAACCGGAAGGTATAATGTTAGCCTTACAATAAATAATATAGAACTATTCAAAAAAGAAATAGAAATAGTTAACCTGCCTGTTATCTCAAGCATTTATCCGACACAGGTGCCTGCTGCAATCAATACGGATTTTAAAGCAATTGTTTCTGGACCAAATATAACAAGATACAAATGGTATTTTGGTGATAACACTACCCTGGAAACCAGTCAGCCAACAATAACCCATAAGTATTCAACAAAAGGGAACTATAATCTTATTTTATCAGTTGATAATTATCTCGGCGAATCAAATAAAAGCTTCACTATTGTTGTAGTCTCACCAAAAGATTATTTGAGTACAGCACTCCCAAGTTATGGTTCAAAAATAGAAGCGCTTAATTCGCAAGTAAATCTGTTACCAACACTTATTAAGAGCTATATGCAAACCGCACTAAACTTAACTTGGTTATCTGATAGAATTACTGCTTTAAAATTAGAATTTAATAACAGCGCTAACGACGATGAGGCTTATAGTTCAATAGCTGAACAATTAAATGCAATTCAAATACCTAATTCTATAAATGTGACTCAAACACTTAGAGGTTCAATGTTCCTTGTTAAGACAGATAGTATTCATGCAGCTGATGTAAAAACCCTTTCTGGCGAGGACTATAGCCAAAATGAAGATGCTATTGCTAGTTCAATTTATAGTTGGTTTATAGAGAACCTTGTTGTTAATTTTGACTCAATTTCTTATTCAGCTTTTTATAATAATAGAACAGTTCCATTAGCTACTTATGTTAATTTTAAGATAATTCCTAAAACACAATTGGATAAGCTGTATGTTATTGTTAATTCAGATTCTGTATTATTTGGAAGTTTAATTACTTCAAACAACCTTGCTTCTGGAAAAGGTTTTGAGATAACTAATCTTAATGAAAATCAAGAAAAAACATTCGATATGGTTTTACCTGGATTAGTCGATACTTCTAATTTACCTGTTTATTTATTCCCTGATAAAGAAAGATTATCAATAATAGAAAATCTTGGACAATGCAATTATAATTCTGTATGCGAATTTGAAAGAGGAGAAAACAATGAAAACTGCCCTAATGACTGCAGATCTTGGAACACCGTAATAATAGGGCTGGTTATTGTTATTGTTTTATTCTTTATCCTTTATATTATATGCCAGGAGTGGTATAAAAGAAGATATGAAAGTTTCTTATTCAAAAACAAAGACGATTTGTATAATATAATTAATTTTATGGATAACGCAGAGAAGCAAGGCCTTGATAAAAAAGTTATTTTTAGCAAGCTTGAAGAGAAGGGTTGGGCTGGCGAGCAATTGACATTTGCTTACAATAAGTATAAGGGTAAGCGTACGGGCATGTGGGAAATTCCAATATTTAAATTCTTAGAAAATAGAAAAGTAAACCAAGAAATTGACAACAGGAAGAATTTATCTGCGAACAATGTTCCGCAGCCGATTATAAGATTCCCAAATAGATTCGGAGCTAACCCCCAAGGACAGCAGAATATAAATCAGCAAAAAAATCCAATTAAATGAAGTAGATTTATGTTAGCTGATAAACATAAAGATTATAAACTCCAATAATCTTCAAAATTTAAATAAAAAACAAATGAGGAAATGGTTATAAGAATAATTAAGAACTTTTTTAAAAGAATGTTTTCTGAAATATTCAGAAAAAAGAAAAATATAAGTCTCGGTTTCTATGGTCCGCCAAATGCGGGTAAAACTAGTCTGGCTAATAGAATATGTAAGGATTGGACTGGTGAGGAATTGGGAACAGTAAGCAAGATTCCGCACGAAACAAGAAAAGTTCAATTTAAAGAAAGGGTTGAAATTAAATACAAAGAGAATAGTTTAATATTTAAAGTAGTAGATACGCCCGGAATTGCTACCAAGATTGATTATGAAGATTTTATGAAATTTAAATTAAAGAAAAAACAGGCTCAAATTAGAGCTAAAGAAGCAACACAAGGAATCATAGAGTCTATTAAATGGCTAGATGATGTTGATGCTGTTGTAGTTGTAATTGATTCAACTGAAAACCCATACTCGCAGGTTAATATAACCATAATCGGCAATCTTGTAGCAAGAAAAATTCCTGTTTTAATAGTTGCAAATAAAATTGATTCAAAGAAATCAGACATAAAGAAATGTGAGGCAGCATTTCCTGAATATGATGTTATTGGGATTTCTGCCAAGTATGGCACAAACATGGAAGAATTTTATGAGTCTTTATTTAAATTAGCTAAAAAAACAACATAAAGAAAAAAGGAGGTACGGATATGAGCAAAAACAAAGCCAGAAAAATAGAGGGTGGTTTAACACTGCAGTTTATTCCATTTGGAGAAATAGAGAAGCTTGATTCTACTTCTAGGATAAAAAAATTACTTAAGGTAATAATGGGGAATAAGGTTATAGTAATACAGGGAAGACTAAGACCTGAAGAAGAAACAAGACTCATAGAAGATACCATGATTATGGTTGGAAGCGTTAAGGGCTTTAAGGGAATTGAACTTGCTGTTATATCTACAAATCCTGAAGAAAGAACAGTTATGGATAAGATAAAGTATGGGATTGCTAATGCGCTTGTTGGACAGACAGATGCGCTTACTATTATAGGTCCTGCTGCAATCATAAAGGATATGAAGAAAGATCCTTCTAAACTTGAAGTTATGATGAATAAATAGCTGATAAAGTTTTATAAACTTAGGTTCTATTGTTTTAGTACAAAAGCATGGTGCTGAAGCTCTGTGGGTTCTGTGGAAAAGAGATAAATGCGAAAACAGAAGCAAGGCGCTTTTGTAATGATTTTTGCCAAAGAAAACATTATTACCGAAGACCTGAGATCAGAGAAAAAATTCTTAATTATACTAAACTATATCAGAAGAATCCAGAATTTAAAAAAAGAAATAGTCTTAGATTAAAAATTTATAGACAGAGACCAGAAGTAAAAGAAAAAAATAGAATTTTAGCAGTTACTAAATATAAAGAAAGCAGAAAATTATTCTGGAAGGAATATGGTAAGAGGCCAGAAGTAAGAGCTAGAATAAGAGAAAAAGAAAATTGGAGATTGCATAATGATAAAAGATATGCTATTGAAGATAGACTTCGAAGATCTCTGCTTCATGCAATGAAAAAATATTCTTCTACGGGTAAGATTATGAGTTCAAAAAAATATGGTATAAATTGGAAAGATATCATAGAAAGCTTAAAACCATTTCCAGAAAAATTAAATGATTATGAAATAGATCATATAATTCCTTTATATGCCTTTGACTTAAACAAGCCCGATGAAATAAAGAGAGCATTTTCACCATCTAATCTCCAATGGTTAATGAGAAGTGAAAATAGAAGAAAAAGCAAAAAACTAAACTGGAATTCGGAAAATTTATAAGCTAGCTATTAATTAGCATTATGAGGTATAACGTGGGACATCAATGTGTACACTGCGGGAAATTATATCCTGATGCGTCAAAGGAACTTTTAACTGGCTGTAGCTGTGGTAGTCATTTTTTCTATTATGTTAAAAAAGAATATTATGATAAATTAAATCAAGAGGCATTAGAATCCGCTAAGCTTGTTGATGTTGAAGAAAGTCCTGAACTTGATGAAGTTAAGGAAATACAAAAAAAGATAAGCGATATAGATAAAATGGACAAAGCCAAGATAGAAAAAGACGTTCGCGAAATCATAGGTATATCAGAAAACGAGTCTGTTCCGATTATACTTGATTTAGAGTCTATTCGAGTTTTAAAACCAGGGAAATTTGAAATAGATGTAGTCAACCTATTCAGTAAAAAAAGACCCCTGATTTATAAGTTAGAAGAAGGAAAATACATTATAGACTTGGCTAGCACACTTAAGATTAATGCAAGGGAGCTTGAAGATAAGATTAGAAATCCTGAAGAAATTAGAAGAAACGGAAAAAGCAAATCAAAGAATAAATAGCATAGAATTAAAAATAAAAGAGGTAATTTAATTAAATGGATAAAATAAAAACTATTTTGGATAAGGAATATAATAATTTGAGTATTCCAAGAGAAGAACTTGGGTTAATTAAGAAACAAGCATCAGAATTAGTTAGTGGACTAAAAAACAAAATAAAAAAGCTTAGAATTAAGGCTCAGGTTTTTATTGGTGGCAGTTTTGCAAAGAGCACACTTATTAAAAAAAACAAGTATGATATTGATATCTTTGTAAGATTTGAAAAATCTTATAGTGAAGAAGAGATTGAAAAAAATTTAAAGAGAATTATACCCTCAAAATGTGAGAAGGTTCATGGTTCAAGAGATTACTATAGAATTAAAAAAGGAAATACAGAATTTGAAATAATACCCAATTTAAGTATTTCTAATCCTTATGAAGCTAGAAACGTAACAGATTTGAGCTATAGCCATGTAAGTTATATAAATAAGAAAATTCAGGCAAGGAAGGGCTTAGCAAAAGAGATAATGCTTGCTAAGGCATTCATACACTACCAGGGCTGTTATGGGGCAGAAAGTTATGTTAATGGTTTTTCAGGTTACGCTGTTGAACTGCTTATAACTTATTATAAAAGTTTTATTAATTTTGTAAGAGCATTTAGTAAGATTGAACTGGATAAAAATAATGAGAAGAAGGTAATAATTGATATTGAAAAGAGGTTTAAGAATAAAAAAGAAGTTCTTAGTGAATTAAATGAATCTAAGCTTAATTCACCTATTATTCTTATTGACCCTACTTTTAGAGAGAGAAATGCTTTGGCTGCTTTGAATTTTGAAACAGCAGAAAGACTTAAATCAGCTTGCATTAAGTTTTTAGCTAAACCAAAAATCGAATTTTTTAGAGAAAAAGATTTAGAAACAGAATTTAAGGTTAAAAATAAAAATAAAATTATTGAACTTGAAGTAAGCACAGACAGGCAAGCCGGAGATATTGCCGGAACAAAATTAAGAAAGTTTTATTCTTTTATTATTTTTAATATTAAAAGATACTTTGAAGTCAAGTCAAGTGAGTTTATTTACAATGAGCAAAATAATAAAAGCAAGATTTTGATTAGTTTAAATCCAAAAAAAGAAATATTGTTTAATGGTCCGCCCATTCATATGAAAGAATCTTTGGCTCGATTTAAGAAAGAACATAAGAACATAGTAATTAATAATAAAAGAGCATTTGCAAGAGAAAAAGGCTATTCAAGTTTTGATGTTTTTATCAAAGATTTTCAAAATAATTACTCAAATACAATAGAAAGTATGAGTGTTAATGATATAAAAATAAAGAAGATTATTTAGTTTAAAGAAGCCCTAACTGAAAATAAATAAGGTCTTTTTTATAAGTGAATTTCCTTATTTTATTCACCCCAAATCTTATTGAATAAATAAACTAAAGCATTTGTAAAGAAAGGTGTATTAAGCCAGATTGCAACTTCCTCATCAGATGAAAGCGATTCTGAAAGAACAAATAAAACTTGCTCTTGGTCAACTATGAAAAATTTAGCGTTAATTTCTATCCTTCTTATTTTTTCTTTTATTTTTTGGCTAATTCTTTTTATATCAGATTCATTTCCTGAAAGAGCTATTTTAACTTTTATCCCCTGTTTGTTTAATCTTGCGAGTAGTGCACTAAATAATCTTATTTTTTCTGAAAAATCTTTAACAGAAGTGCAGATTATTACTTCCTTCTTTGCATTTTCAAGTATTTCTCTTGCATGATTGTATATTGTTGAACGGCCTTTTATTGAAGCACTTAGGTCCTCGTGTTTAACTGGTTTTATTCCAGTGTTATATAGAGATTCTATTTCAGAATATTCTGAACTTTCTTTTAACTTTGAAAGTGTCTTTACTCTTTCTTCTGCTTCTCTAACCATGTTTAATTTAAGTTTTTCAAGAATTATTCCTGGTTTAACTGCTATGTATTTGGCAGGTTTGCCTATTTTTGAGATTGCAAAGCCCTGTTTTTCAAGAGACTCGAGAACATCATAGGTTCTTGATCTTGGAACTCCTGAGTGTTCTGCTATTTCTCCTGCAGAAGCAATTCCTTTTCCAAGCAAAGCTATCCAAACTTTTGTTTCATAGATGTTAAGGTTAAAGTAGTCCTTAATTTTTTTAACTAACTCGGGTTTGATTATCATTGTGTTGGATTTTTTAGAGTAGTTTTATCTGCAAGCTTATTAAATGCAATAAATGATGCAAGTACCCCTAATGCTGAAAGGCCCAGCCTCCAATAAGGAATCTTCTTCATATTTTCTTTTGTTTTTATTAACGATGCTCTTTCTACTTCTTCTTCTCTAGCTCTTATTTCACAGGTTCTATTATAATTAGATATGGCTGGATTTGTTGTCATTTGAGATATGTCTGACTCAACAATAGTTAATCCTCTTTCTAGTTGAGCTATTTGATTTGAACCTAATTCAGTTATATATCTTGAATAATTTGTAGATTGATAAGGGCTTGTTCTTGCTTGAGATATTGATGCTCTAAGTCTATTTGCTTCATTTTGAGCTTTTCCTATTTCTTCAAATATAGCAGGTCTTTCTATTTCTGGTCTTTGTGTGATAGTCATCTTATTAATAGCTTCTAGATCCATCCCAGATTTTAAAACGCCGATAATACCTGTTGTTCCTAATGCAGTTAGCAGTGAACTTGTATAAATAAATCTTCTTATTGAGTATGTCATGTTAGTGTGTAGCTCCTATTGTATCTTTAGCTAATTGTTCTTCTGCGAGTTCGTCTAGGGGTGCTAATGTAAGATGAAATCTTTCTGCATTTGATCTATAAGGTATTTTTGACTCGTCTGATTCTACTCCTATTTCTGCATCTTCTTCTCCTTGTGTTTGTGGTATTCTTGTATAAAGTTTGAATCCAACTATTCCAAATTTTTCTAATTCCTTTACTGGCTCTGGATCCATTCCATGAGACCCATCTGCTTCTTTTAATGTAAGATGTAGATTAGCATATGTCAAGTCTCCGCAGCTGTATCTTCCAAATTCGGTTGCATATTTATTCCACAAACTTGAAAGATTTATATTTGATTTTGGATTAAATCCCCTTCTTAGAGCATTTTTTATAGCACGTTCAACTCCTAAAAATCTTGCTAGTGTTGGTCGCTCTAATCTTTTAGTCAAACCATTGTATGGTCCAACAATTTCACCATTATATCCAAGTTCATTATCTGCGATTGAATCTGGTTGAACTTGTAAAAGATAGTTATTTCCTTCAAAATTTAATCTAATTGTTTTTAATCTAGATTCTCTTGCAGGTAGTTTTATTCTTGCACCTACAAGACTTGCTCTTACTTCAGGTACATAAGTTGATCTTATCTTTAATGCCATTTTAGAAGCCCTCCTGTGAACCTTCGTAGTTAGGTAATATATTTTTTCCATCTGTTTGAGGTCCTAAACTTTGTAGAGAAGTATAATCAATGCCTGGTGATGGGAAATATAAAGATTCTTGTCTCCACTTTCCTGCTGTTGCTTGTGCTAGTGCTAAACTTTGAGGAGTTTTGGCATCTTCTGTTAGTGTTAATAATGTTCCTGGTATTTTTCTAGAATTTAGTCCTCTATCTATTGCATTTTCTATTGCTCTGATACCATAATTAAAACCAATTGTTAGCGCAACTGATAGCACAGCAGTTAGGGCACCTAAAACTCCTAGGGTTCTCCGAGAATATCCTTGAGAATTACTTTCTGATGTTTCTTGATTTCTTGTTTTCATTTTGAGGTGTTTTTTACTACCTCTTGAGGAATAAAGGGTTTATAAATGTTGTGTTTTTGTTGTATCTTGGTAGTGACAACTAATGCGAATATTTAAAAACTTGGTTTGTTCCAGAATTATTATGACACTCATTAGAGAAATACCGAGACCAACTAACTTTTCTAAACTAGTGCAAACTTTAAAGCAAGGCCCTAATTTTGGAATTCATGGGGCTCTACCTTTAAATGCACAAGAAATGTTAGCTGAAATGAGTCCTGCTGCAATTGACCATTATTTTTCTATTGATGCTCGAGCTAAAGCTTATAGTGATGTCGAGTTTTATAATAAATTGTTTGCAAGTGTTAATGTTGCACTAGGACATAGTTCTTCACTTATTAATTCAGATAGTGGCATTTCTTTTAGAGAAGGCTTACCTTGTTTAGTATTAGGTATTCCTAAGAATAAGAAATATGATTATCTTATTCTAGGAGACTCATCAGAAAGATATAGTGGCATTTCAGATGAAAAAGGCAATCCTGTGAGTACTTTTAGGGTTGGGCATGATTTTTTAAGAGATTACTTAGATATTCGAAGACTAGACTTATCAGAACAAGAACTTGAGGACATAAAAAGAAAAGTTAATGCTAAATGTCCATTACAAGATTTAATTGGTCAAGCTTATCTTGGTTCAAGACAGTTAACTAGGGTTTTTGTTAGCAAGATTTACGAGGCTATTAGAAATTTAAAGAAATAGTTTAGTGAATAAGTAATCTTGCAATCGCCATTCCTATTAAAATTCCTGTTGTTAGATAAGGCATTGCTGGATAAGATTTCTTTTTATAACCAAAAATAAGTAAATAGCTCAGAGCCAAAGCAGCAAATAAAACAACAATCAGGGTTGAATATATATTTTGTGTTGTTTTATAGAAGACGCCGGCTGCAATAAGTGAGAAAACAATGTCTCCGCCGCCAAGAATAGCCAGATTAACTCTGATTTTGCTTTTTTTAAGAACTCTTTGAGGAATTTTATTATGGTATTTTAGTTTTAAATTTTTTAGTTTAGCCTTTATTTTACTGCTCGCATAGGGAATCAAAAGCCCAGAGAAAATACCAACCTCATTAATTTGATATTTGGTCATTTTAATCATTATCTTAGATTTCCAAACCGCCCATAAATCATAAATTGAAATTAGTATCAGCATTATTATTGCAGCAGGAAGATTCAAAAGAGCAATGAAAATTGGAGCAATTCCAGGATAAATAAATAATTCTGTTAAATTGTGAATTATTATATTCCTTTTAAAAACCTTAAAATAAGCAAGAATTAACCCAAGAACTAATGCAAGAATAGAAGCATAAGCAAGCCCAAGTTTAACAAATAAAACATTTATTGTTATTCCCAAGGCAACTGTTACAACAAAGAAAAACCAGAAACGCATGAATCGCGCTGAACGTATTTTCATTAGAAATGAAACAAGTATTATTGCAATTATAAATGAGGTTATGAGGCTAAGAAATAACTGAATGTAATAATCAGGAGTTTTATCCAGCCCCTCATTTTTATCGAATCCGTAAGGAAGAGAGTTATTGTTTAGAATATAGAAATTAACTATGTAAAGGCCTATAAGTTGTGCCAAAATAAACATAGCCAGCACAATTATAGATATTTTTAGATTATGCTTCATGTTTTAATAATTGTTATCTTATTTTTATTTAAGAAATCTTAAAAACTATTTTTTTATCTTAATCTTATTGTTTCAAGATTTCTTGGTGTATTGGTTTCAGCATGACTTAGTTTATAGAGTGTTGAAGCTAAATCAAGGCACTTTGAAACTTCACCATGATTAATTATGATTCTTTTTGGTTTTGGATTGCATCTATTTATAAAATTTAATAATTCATTTCTTCCTGAGTGTGAAGTAAATCCATAGAGTGTGATAACTTCAAGATTTATCTGAACATCCTCTTTTGCTCCATCATTAGTCATTTCAACTTCTTTTAATCCTTCTTGTACTTGTCTACCTAAAGAACCTGCGCCCTGATAACAAACAAATAAGATGCAATTATTCTTATTTGGAGCAAATTCTCTAAAATACTCAACAGAAGCTCCACCAACGAGCATACCTGATGTAGCTAGAACAACACAAGGTCCGCCTTCAAATACTTCTTTTCTTTCTTGTGGTGAACCTATTCTCTTGAAGGTATCAGAAACAAAAGGATTTTCTCCAGAGAAAATCTGCTGTCTTAGGGTTGAATTTAAGAAATCAGGGTAAGCAGTATGGATTGCATTAATATCCCAAATCATACCATCAATATAAATCGGAACTTTTGGAAGAAGATTTTTTTTCATAGCATCATCAAGTACAAGCATTGTTTCCTGTGCTCTTCCTGAGCCCAGTTCCGGTATCAGAACTTTTCCTTTCCTTTCTATTACTTCTTTAATCTTATCAATCAATTGCTTTTCAAGTTCTTCACGCATTGGAACAATATCATCCTTGCTTCCATATGTGGATTCTATCATTGCTGTTTCAAGTCTTGGAAAAATAGTATTAGCTGGATTTAGAAGCCTTGTTTTTCCGAATTTGAAGTCACCAGTGTATAAGAAATTATGTAAGCCATTTCCTATATTTATGTGAACCATAGAACTTCCAAGAATATGCCCTGAATTGTAGAGTGTTATTCTTATATCAGGAGAAATATCAGTTACTTCATTGAAATTCAAACAAATAGTGTGTTTAACCATTTCTTTTATATCAGTTGAAGAGAAAAGCGGTTTAGCTGCTTGCTTATAGGCTACACCTATAAAATCCAATCCAAGAAGAGAAGAGGTGTCTCTAGTAGGAGCAGTCATGTAAACTGGTCCAGAATAACCCATTTTGAATAAATAAGGAAGCAGGCCCGAGTGATCTAGGTGCGCATGGCTTAAGACTATTGCGTCTAACTCATCAATTTTAAATTCAGGAACATCAAGGTAAGGAAATTTATCTTCATTTCTTGATGCAGCAGCATCTATTCCGCAATCCAAAAGTATTTTTGACTGGGGTGTTGAAAGCAAAACGCAACTTCTACCAACTTGACGACCGCCTCCGAGAAAACTAATTCTTACCCACTCTTCTATTTTTTCAGGATTCCATTCAGCATAGATTTTTTTACCTATATCATTTAAGAATTTTTTTCTTTGATTATTATTCTCATATAAAACAGCACGGATATTCTCTGTAATCTTGCTATCAATAGCAGGAGACCTCTGAACAATAGGTATCCAAAAGCTTTTTTGTTTTATTTCTTTTAGAAGATTTCCATCTTTTCCTATTACTAAGCCGGGTTTCTTTGATTCAATTACCACAATTGCCCTTTGTGTATCAAAAAGAATATTTGTTATTTCTGCTTCAGCCGGAATTACTTCTCGAATTATCTTTTCTGTTTTCTCTTGAGATTCAAGGAGTTTTGATTCTGCTCTTAACTCAATACGCTTTTTTATTTTATTTACAATATCTTTTATTTGAGACTCTCCTTCTAAAAAGAAATTTGGCGAGTCTGTATAGAGAACTATGTTTGCTCCTTCAAAATTTGCGCTGCTAACTACTGATTTTGGTAATTCTTTCTGTATATCTTTTAGTATATCTGTCATCTTTTGCTTTTATAATTCTAATACTCCTTTCGAAAATTATATTTCCTTTCTTCCTCTTTATTATTCATAGACTATTTTCTATCTCTGAACTCTGCTACTAATTCCTGCTTTAGTACTTCCTTAACTTCATCTTTCGTTATTGCATAAACATCAATCCCCTCTCCTGAAGCAGGGTCTCGCTTGATTGAAGCATTAATGCATTTCTTTGCAAGTTTAATGCCCTCCTCAATTGTCATTTCTGATTTATAGTCTGAATCTAATATTGGGTTGCATTGAATCATACCAGAACCTGTTGCTGAAAAGTCTTTTACTTCTTGAAGATAACCATCAGCATTAACTTCATAAAGATAGAAACCACCGTCATCAAATCCTGCTAAAAGGAAGTGGGTTATTCCGGGTATAACTGAAAATTGTCTTATGTTTTGATAAACTATATTTGAGAATAAATTTGCGGCCTGTCTTATTGTTGGCTTGGTTTTTGTTCTTAACTCTTTTAATTTTAATTCTGCTCTCACAAGTTTTATGACTTTCTGCAAGTCAGAAGCAACTCCTGCTGTTGTTACAGCAATATTGTCATCTATTTTTTGAACTTTCTGTTCATCTCTTGAAGCAATATAGGAGACTCCACTATCACCACCATAGGTTCCTCGCTTGTCGGCTGCTAAAACAATGCCTTCTCTACAAACAATACCTACTGTTGTTGTGCCTGTTTTTCTTACGTGCTTTTTCAATTCTTTTGTATCTTCTTGATTCATTTCCATTTTATGTTATTAACTTACTTTTATATTCTGTTTATTTAATTATTTTATCTGACATAGAGTCATTTTTGTCTATTTTATCTTTGCTACTTTTGGAATATACAGAAGTATATCATTTAGAACTTACAATAATTCTATGTTGTTTTGATTTATAAATCTTTTGTTTTGAAGGGCTTAGTTGAAAATCTCAATTGAACTAAGCCTTAGATTATAAGCAATTGCCTTAACATAAGCCTCATTTCTAATTGCTTGCCAATCTATAGCTAAAGTAAATCCACCATACTTTCTTTTAACACTTCCCTGCCCTGCTTCAATCAAACTCCTTTGATGATACTTCTTTTCAGAATAATTTTTCATCTGTTTCCTTCGGTAAAACCCATGAATAGCATTCTTTCTTGGCTTTATCTGTGTCTGAATTCCTTTGTCAAAACAGAATTCATGCAGCCGTTCAGAATCATATGCTGTATCTCCAAATAAGGTTGTCTGAACGGCTGTTCTTTTCAACAAATATTCAGCATCCTTAATATCATGTCTTGGTCTGCTTCTTACTCTTATTGCAACAATCGTTCTCTGCTTAATATCAAAGAGGGTTGATTGTTTAACCCAATGTTTTATTGGCTTTTCTCTGTCAATTCTTTTTATGTAGTGGTAGCTTGGATTTGTCCTGCTTATTGCTGTTGAATCAATAGCTACTTCTTCATGATTTTCTCCAGCAGTTAAAGCCAGAGCTCTTTGTAACAGCGTCGGAGAAATCCTCTTTCGGCTCTTGCACAAAGCAGAAAAGGTT
>Ga0172375_10000750_pt1 | contig 52279 bp, 41 predicted proteins | sample LakKiv1m_FD_114537 | JGI IMG/M metagenome (GOLD analysis project Ga0172375, IMG submission 114537) | Freshwater microbial communities from Kabuno Bay, South-Kivu, Congo - kab_092012_11.1m | ecosystem: Environmental > Aquatic > Freshwater > Lake | place: Democratic Republic of the Congo... | reverse complement strand
GTTGTTTTTATGCCTTCAGTTGTGCTCGCGGGTCTTCCTAAAGGCGATGTCGGGCCATTCCTCCATGACGAAGCCCAGCCGCCATTCGCTGGCGGCCAGATAGGCCAGGCGGCCGCCGGCGTCGAGGGCCAGGTTCGCCCGGCACCGCTTCTCGAGCCTTGCTTGCGAAACGCCTTCTTATCCCAGCGCGGCGTTCCACACTTCGAAGTTGTAAGGGCCATTTTCCGATGACTTGAAGATAGCCACGTACGTGAGGACATGCCAGCCGATGAATTCGCGGTTCGCGGGATCGAATAGGGCCTTGTTCCATGTCTTTCGCCATGTTCCGGTATTGAAGTAGATTTTATCCTGTGTCGACCCGCCGGAGAGGGGCGTTTGATCCATGGGGATAATGAGGTGATCATGCGTATGGCCGTAGAGAACGAAATTTGCGTCGCCGGACCGGACGCGCAGCTCTTTGAAGGCGTGCCTGTCGTATCCTCCAGCTTTGTCTTCCGGGAACAACTTCTCCTTGAGTTCGCCGATCTTTTCCAGCGTCTTCTTGGATGCGTGGGAGGAGAGCTGAAGGGCAATCTGAAGGAGGTCGATCTTGTCGGGCCATAGAAATTTGTCCTGACCCTGAACGAAAGGCACCTTGAAGAAATCATCTACGCAATCATCCCAGGCCTGTTCAACGGCCTTGCGGGCGGCCTCATTTTCCGTCTTGTTCGCCACCATCAGCACCCAGGACGGCGCATCGATAAGCGGCCGGACGTTGTCCAACTCCTTTAGCTGTTGCGTGATCCTGTCCATTTCCGCTGTCGTGACGGACCCGGCATTAACCAAGTTTGTTAATCTCCGGGTTGCCTCATGAGGATACCTGTTGAGCAGTTCAATAACGATGGCATCGCCAATGGATGAAGCATCGCGATCGCCCATGTAGTTGAATTCATCGTAATAATCACCGTGCCGGGCAAACACTTCATAACCCGGCTCAAACAACTGGGATGGAAAAGGATCGCTTCCGGGGGCAATCCCCAGGGCTTTTGCCGCCGTGGCCCGGCAATTGGGGTAGCGGTTGATCAGCCAGTCATGATTGCCGATTACATAGGTGATGTCGAAAGGGACCCCTTTATTCACTGCGTACTGCCGAAGGTTGTCGAAATACCCCAATGCACCTTTATTGTTGGTTATAATTTTATCGAGAATCTGCCGGACGATCTGCTCCTGGATGGGACCGGCGACATCCCAGGGCCTGACGGCATTGGCAAGCCATTGGGCGGATCGGATGATGTCAAATATATCTCCTAAAAGGACCAGCCGTATTTCCTCGAGCGGTTTCACCGTATCCGCCATCTTGCAGATATTTTCCGCCGCGATCCTGAATGCCGTCGGTTTGATCGTTTCTCCCGAGCTGCCGTCCGTCATATGGATATCGCTTAAAAATACCAGCACGGTTTGCCTCCTTTCATGTCAGTCGCGCCCTCTCAGACTTCTTTATGCCCATTAGCTGATTCATCGAAACGCCATGTGAAAGAATCTTAAAATGTTCCGGCGGAATTGACCCGGACGGCTGAATTCATGTTCCTGCTCGTCCAGTTCAAACCCGCCGTCTCTTCAATGGACGGTGACAGGGATGTCGTAGAATCACTTGCCCATCATTGTTGCCTCCCTATTGTCCTTTCCTTGTTCTTACGGGAGATTGAAATTACTTACATCGGGAGTAAGCCAGAGTTCATAATGGCCTGGCTTTAGCCAATCAATGCTTTGGTATTGTCGAGAAAAATCTTTCAACTGAAGCTGAGGAAGCGCTTTTTTCAGCTCATGAAACAGTTGCTCCGCTTCATTCTTGTCTTGTATTCTGAAGAAACGCAGTTGGCTTTCGGAAGGCCCCGTATTAAGAATCTGAATGGGTCGAACTTCAATAGTTCTTCCCCCTAAACTGATACTCTTCAACCAAACGCCAGTCTCCTGTATAGTTTTTTCTTGCGCACTGCTCCTCACGTGGAGCCATAGCCGCGGGGCTCCTCTTGTTTCTTCGGGGCTTTTCAATAACAGTTCGTAGGACTCTGCCGATTTTTTAACGTTTCGCTTAATCAGTTCATCCAACTGGGCATAAGAGTTTTGTGAAGTGATGACCAATAAGAGTGCCAGCATAATTATATATTTCATGGTTTTACCTTTCTGCATACATGCCTCTGAAGTTCATCACATATTTTCTGTATTGTTTCCTTATTTTGACCAAGCTCACTCTTCTTGTGTGTGAGATCGGTTTTAAATTCCTCAAACTCAACGGTCATCGCGGGAGACAGAATGGGACTGCTCCCGTCAGGACGCATCATATGAATTTTTTTATTGAGATCCTGAATTTGCCTTTCCAGATCTTGCCCGCGTATCTGACACTGAGTCAAGATCATGTACTTCTCTACGAGACAATTCAAGGAAGCAATCTCAGTCTGTAGATCGGTCTTTGTTGAAAACCGGGTCTCCAGCCAAATGAAGCCCCCTGTAAAGAAGAGAATAAGCACAATAATTTCTTTATATTCCTTAAGTTTCTCAAGCATAGTGTCCTCCGGGTCTTGCGGTATAATCGGGATAGGGAGGAATCTCACGGTTCCCCTTCTCCCACAACACCGTAAATATGGGACATGTATACGGCGGTTCGGTGTATTAAGTGTTTTTAATCAACCGGCCAAGCCCTACAGTCCAAGAGAATGAAAGCAGCGCCCCGGCAGCGCGATGACCAGTGCCAAGCTCTAACTCAATCTCCACAGGCCGTGGGTAGACTTGCAGGTGTTCCATGCAAGCCACGCCCCACCCCCCCGCTTCCGGAGTTCACGGTATGTCCCCTCTCAAAACATTACCCTTAAACCGCTGGCTTAGTTGAACCCAGGATTGAAACGACGCTATGCATCGTCTCAATCCTTATTTGTTATGAAATCCTCCTGTTCAGTCTTCGCTATCTTGGCTGTATGTAGTCGCGTCTCTATGTACAAAAGAACTCGTCGGCATTGCATGAATGCCTTTCATTTTGCCTGTTATGAGCCACAAAGCAAGTTCTGAACAGCCCGCCGGATTAACCGCTTTCCGATTCTATTTCTTGGGTGGCGGCTTCCTAGGTTGTTGTGGCTTGGGTGCTGGCGGCGGCTTCATAGGCTGTTGGAAAGGCGTCGGCTCAGGCATTGGCTTTACGGGTTGTTGTTTCTCAATTATTTGCCCTTTTTTAATGCTGCTCATCTGCTATTCCTCGCTATTCTTCATTCTGTTCCCGACTTCGATCTATTTGATAGACGGTAGTGACACCCCAACCGATATCACGTTTGCGTTTTCTCGTATTCTTGAAATAGCTGTAAACCGTGACCAACTGAACATCTGCATTGACTACATAATCAGAAACAAAGTGGTCGTTTTCTCCCGGCTCTATTTCACACTTCCCTTTTTCCCAGGCGAAGGAGCGCACACCTATCAAAGGCCAGTCAACTTCAGTCTTGTATTTGGGAACCGGGTCCTGCCCTTCTCCAATCAAACTCGCAATATCCGTGGGGAGCGGTAGAATCTGCTGTACTCTTACCTCCCCTGATTCTAAGGAAAGCAGAACATCGCCGCTATTGCTGAGAACTGTCTTTACGTTCAGAAGTGCCTTTTCCTGTAAGAGGGGTTTGTGGAAAATCTGATGGGATATGCTGGCACGAGGAAACTTCTGTCTCTTTTTTACAAATAAGAAATAAGTCCAAAACCCCCCGATGAAAATGGCGATCGTTGTGGCAATGGCTTGTATCACGCTCATCAGGTCTTTGAAAGAGATGTGAGAAGCATCCGCAAATGTTACTTTCACGTCGATCATCCGCCTCTACCTTCTCTCATCGAGTGCCTCACTCTTTCACAACGTCGACGGTGAATCTCGCCGCGCTTCGCGTCGTAGTGTTCCACCACCCTGTTCGCCCCTCAATCTGCCTTTCCTTGCGTTAACTCCATGCCTTTCCTGTAGAGATAAGGGATCCAAAATGTCGGTTGGCCGGACCGTTCTCGTTTGCGCAGGAAGCCAACTGATACCAGGTTGGCGGCTGCCTCCTGCCAACTTTTGCCGAGTAGTTTCTGAAGCGCAGCAGCGGAGTATTCCGACTTGCCGCCTTGGAACTTTTCAATGTGGGGCCACAAGTGTGGAAACTCCGCCTTCAGGTACGTGTCCCTCCGCCTCTTAGAGAGTTCGGCTAGCCCATATAACAGCGCTGGCGGACCGATCAGCCAGGACGATTCGCCTTCGGGATTGGCTTTGAAGGTGTCTTGCTGCACCTGTATGGCGCGCGTGACCAAGTCGATAATGTCTCTCGGCGTGACAACCCCCTTTCCGTCCATCGTGTGGTTGTACATCCACCGAATTGTAGGGCTTTGGTTTGGCCCACTGTGCACTGTGGTAGGGAACACCATATTATAGCACGCAAGCCGGTAGTCCTGGCTCGCATCGAGGCGAGGCTTATCAACGGATAGATACGCACTCAAGTCTTTGCCTGCGAATAGACGTTTGACCAACATAGTTAGAATCTGGTCTTGCGACCACCGCAAGGTGTCAGCCTGACGTGCAGTTAGGTGCGTCAGTGCGGTGAAGCCATCCTCTGTCGTAATGACATGTTCAAGTATATCATCACGTAAGAACACCTTGATCCTGATCTCTTGGGATGTGAAAAGCCGCATCGTCCGTAACAGGCCCCGGAGTGCGCTTGTCTCAAGTTCAGATCTTCTCGGAAAGATCTCGTCAAGACGATCGATCATCAGCCAGATGGCCAAGTCACTCTTTTGCAGCACAGCTTCGAGTGTCTCCTTGATTTCTGCGACGAAGCGGGGAACATCGGGTTGTTCGCCCGATTGTTTCGCGGTCTGCGGATCAGTCGGGTTCCCGAACAAGTCAAGTTCGACTTCGCCCGCCTCCTGAGGAAGCTTGTACCGTAGCTTCGGTGCCCACGTCCGAAGGACGTACAGAGTCCACTCCATGATCTCATGCAGCGATTTCTTAGCACGGATCTCAGGGATTCGGGCGTGTTCGCACGCCCGCCGGAATCGATCTATTTCAGCCCCCGCGCTCTGCAAGTAAGGTTGGTAGATTTCGCCTTTAATGAACTGTTCATGCGCGAGGGAGGTAAGATAGATGCACCAGAAACTGACAAAATCGTCCTCAGAAAGTTCCTGGAACTGTTTCTTGAAGGCGTGAAAGATGCTGTCACCGTGCTTCTGCACACCATGGGCAATCACGACTTTCCGGGACTTAAGAAGGAACTGCGGCAGGAAATCGACAAATATCCTAAAGAGGGCAGTCTTCCCCGACCCTTTTGTTCCGGGAACCAAGTCAACCTTGTCCCCCAGGAGGTCGGTAAAAGCCGATGTTTCCACGCGAGCAGTTTCCAACCGAGAGTCCTGCTCTGCGATGGATGACCCAAGATCTAGATCTTGAAGAAGTTTAGCCGCCACCTTGTGTTTATGCATTTTATTTGTCCTTCTCTATCGATAAAAATATTTCTATGCCAATACTTCGCCATTGGCCTGCCGTAACAAGGCTGTGGTGGTTCGATAGGCTGCAGCACAAGTGTTCGGCGGATATTTCGTGACATCACGGCTGTTAACTCGGAGAGGGACCCTTGGTCCTTCTTCGAAGCCTCTTCGATACCGCGCGAGACTCGGTTCGTTCCAGGAAGTGCTCCAGCATTTCCGGGAGGTGTCGCATCATCGTGTCCATCTCTGGGTCCTCCTCCCGCATTATGTGGCGCCATGGTCGAGATTCGGAAAGAATTTTCAGAGTACGACGTGCAGCATCTCGCGTCGCAGCTATGCGCTCCGGATCATGGGAACAGGTCGCGCGGTACATCTCCATCGCCAATTCATGAAGCCATGGGATATCGGAACCCATCATGCTTCCGAGCATAAGCCAAGCTGTACTTTCGCCTTCAGGGGTTTCACGTACAGCCGGATGGAACATCAACTCCTCAAACATCATGGGGTGAAACATCCGGCCACGCAAGGATCGACGACGACCGATATTTTCTTGTACCTTGGCCTCGACTTTTTCGGGCAGGTCGCGAAACATGACCTTGACCTCTTCGAAGAGCTTCGCCAGGGCGGACTCGTCGAGGCGGCCGGGCTGCGATGACGCACCCGGTGCGCCTCTTTTCTTCTGAAGAGCCGCCACCCTTTCCCGAAAGGCGCGTACTTGGAGTTTGACCGCTTCTGGACGTGGCTCAGCACCGGGATTTCGCTTAATGAGTTGCGTGACCAACCCGGTGAGCGCGTCTTCGTCATCAGGGCAATTCTGAAACTGGTAGAAGGGACCGATATTCGCTCGTTCGAAAGGAACCCCTATAACCAGACCGAGAACCTTGCCGCCGATTTTCCCCTTGGCCACTCCTGCTTCGTACAGGATCCAAGGCCGGTCGAGACTGTGTGGAGTCAGAAGGGCGACGACGTCGGTAGCAGTGCTGAGCTTGCCCATGATGGCGTTGTACCATTCATCGCCATACTCCATCCCCGCAGTTCCCTTTTTGTCGGAGGAGCGAAAAGACTTGAGCATCCCTCCGCTTGCGTCCCGTAGGAGGTTGTCGAACTCTTCAGCTAGGTCAGCATCCCTCGAATCGTGGCTAATGAAAACAAGGGCCTGAGGGGCGGAAGAGAGAGCTGAGGAACTCGTCTTGACCGTCAGTGCGGTCTCGTCAGTCTTGAGAGTTGTCTTCTTTTTCACCAAGATTCACCTCCTGCACTTTTTGGTCGGCGACAGCCGGATTTCGCCGAACAAGTTATTCTATAGTTTCTGAATATCTCCGAATTTACATGTGCTCATTAAGCCCTGTGCATGATTGATCTTTTCTCTTTTATACCCCTTGTTGCTTGCTGACTTTTCGGACAACGCTCAACTCATTAATTCGCGGGCATAATATCTTGACAACTTCCTGCATCAATTCAGATAACCACCGGCCTGGAAACATAGGCCCGAAAAAACTTCAACGCGTTGAAGTCAGTCAACTGCTGGATACAATTTATATTTCAACGATAAACGGTTCGATTTACGCGATGATTTTCTGTTTCTTCTCCGGGGTTGACGGAGGCGATGCCGTTCTCCACACGAAAGAGGATCGGGGCGACCACCTTTTGCTGCTTGACGGATTCGGTGAGTTCGTTGAGGGCTACCGGATCGAGGTATTTTCAGGGCTGGTTGGGGTCCGGCTGCAGATCGGTCAGGGGCATCTCGTAAAGCCAGCAGGGCACAGATGTTTAAGTCGTTGCCATAACGTTCTTCTTTCCAAAAAAGAAAGGATCAACGCCTGATGGAATCAACCAAACGACGCACCGCCGGTGCTTTGTATGGGTTGAAAGTACATGGATTATTCCGGGTGTCAAGAAGAATTATCGCAGATGAATTATCACAGAAATATTACTGGACTATTTAACCGCAATGTATCGAAGTACTATGATCTTCTTCTCGCCAAGATGATTCCGCCGAAATTACTTGAAACTACTTGACTTGTATCATAGTTAGAATTATCAAGATTCACATCATGCCATTCCTACGCCCTATTGACGCTCTTTAGATCTTGGCAATATCCATCTCAAGGTTTGTAGCTGCAATGCGCAACACCCCGCACAGGGTCACAAGAGGAGATTGAAGAATTTGAAATCTTGAAGTCGCAATTTGCGATATCAACCTCGCGCTGGGGCGGTCGTCGCAAGCGTCCTTTTGCCTTTACCGAGCACGGCGCCATCATGGCAGCCGGTGTCCTCAATACACCCAAAGCCATCGAAGTCAGCGTTTATGTCGTTCGGGCTTTTGTCAGACTTCGGGAATATTTGGCTACCCACAAAGAGTTGGCACACAAGTTGGTCGAGTTGGAAAAAAAGCTGGACACCCACGATGAGGCAATTCAATCACTGATCATGGCCATCCGCCGATTGATGGAGCCCCCCAAAACAAGACGCCACCGAATAGGGTTTCAAAAAGAATAGATCATGCCGCGCGGGCAGGACTGGGAAGCAATCAGGGCAAAGATAAGATAAGTCTGATCCCCTCAATGATGTTCCCGGGTCTTGCGGAAGGCGATGTCGGGCCAGTCTTCCATGACGAAGCCCAGCCGCCATTCGCTGGCGGCCAGGTAGGCCAGGCGGCCATCGGCATCCAAAGCGAGGTTCGCCCGGCATTTTTTTTCGAACTCCGCGAGCATCTTCCTGTCGTCGCATTCCACCCAGCGGGCCGCCGCGTAGTCGGCCGGTTCGTATGAGGCATCCACGCCGTACTCAGTCTTCAGCCGGGCCATCGTCACGTCGAACTGGAGGACGCCCACCGCACCCAAAATGTAATCGTTGTCGATGAGCGGCCGGAAGACCTGGACCGCCCCCTCCTCGGAGAGCTGCTCAAGCCCCTTTTGAAGCTGTTTGATCTTGAGCGAATTCTTCACCCGGACCCGCCGGAAGCGCTCCGGCGCGAAGTTGGGGATCCCGGTGAATTGGAGAGGCTCGCCCTCGGTGAAGGTGTCGCCGGTCCGGATCGTTCCGTGGTTGTGGATCCCGATGATGTCGCCGGGGTAAGCCTCCTCGCAGTTCGTCCGGTCCTGGGCCATGAAGATCGTCGCGTTCGCCAGGACGATCTCCCGGCCGAGGCGGTGGTGGAACGCCTTCATCCCCCGCATGAACCTCCCCGAGCAGATCCGGAAGAAGGCGATCCGGTCGCGGTGGGCGAGGTCCATGTTTGCCTGGATCTTGAAGACGAAGCCGGAGAAGGCCTCCTCCAGGGGGGAGACGATCCGGGTGGTCGTCGGGCGCTCGCCGGGGGCGGGGGCCATCTCCACGAAGGCGTCGAGGAGTTCCCGGACGCCGAAATTGTTGATCGCGCTCCCGAAGAAAACGGGCGTCTGGTTCCCCTTGAGGTACTCCGCGAGAGAGAAGGGGCCGGCCGCCCCCTCGAGCAGGGCGACCTCCTCCCGAAGCCCTTCCACCTGGCTCCCCAGGAGTTCGTCCAACTGCGGGTCGGCAAGATCGGTGATAATGATACCCTCCTCCTTCCGGCTGTCCCGTCCCGCGGTGAAGAGGTGGAGCGATTTGCGGTGGAGGTTGTAAACCCCCCTGAACTCCTTACCCATGCCGATCGGCCAGGAGAGGGGGACGCACTCGATCTGGAGCTTCTCCTCGATGTTGGAGAGGAGCTCCATCGGCGCCAGCCCGTCCCGGTCGAGCTTGTTGATGAAGGTCATGATGGGGGTGTTGCGCATCCGGCAGACCTCCATGAGCTTCTCCGTCTGGGGCTCGACCCCCTTGCCGCCGTCGATGACCATCAGCGCGCTGTCCACGGCGGTGAGGACCCGGTAGGTGTCCTCGGAGAAATCCTGATGCCCCGGCGTGTCCAGGAGGTTGATCTCGAAATCCCGGTAGTGGAACTTCATCACCGACGTCGTGACGGAGATCCCCCGTTCCTTCTCGATCGCCATCCAGTCGCTCGTCGCATGCCGGCCGGCCTTCCTGGCCTTGACGGCGCCGGCGAGCTGGATCGCCCCGCCGAAGAGAAGAAGCTTCTCGGTGAGCGTGGTCTTCCCCGCGTCCGGGTGGCTGATGATGCCGAATGTCCGGCGCTGTTCGATCTCCCGCTGCTGCCGGCGGTCCACTTTGTAAACCTGCGCCTGAACCGTTTCCGGCCTCATTGCGGGACAGGCTGCTTGGATACCCATATACGTTCCCATTGCGATGCCGCCGCTTCGCGCCTGATCCGGCGTACGGCGGCCGTTTTAGATTAAAAAAAATCCCCAACAGCCTTCAGGCGCGGGGATCGGCTTAATCCTGCCAAAACCGGGCAGGCTTTTACTGCATGGCCGGGGTTTTGTCAAGTAAAATCGGCAAAATTGGCAAAATCACGTTTATCGAGCATGATGCCGCCAGGGCGATCAAGATCACGATTCCCCGCCCCTATGCCCGGTGCGATCCCGACGCAGGCGACGCCTGCGGCGGACAGCAGCACGGGCCGCCGATGGAGATGGAAACTCCCGATTGAGTCCCGGGAAAGCGACCCCCGCGGGCGAACCCGGCGGGGGCCGGCGCGGTCGCTCAGGCCTTTAGCGATTTCAGGGCTTCTCTGCCCCTTTCGATGATCAGGTTGGTCTCGTAGGAATAGGTGATCATCCGCATCCCCCGGCCGATCCAGTAGCGCAGCTCCTCGATGTTTCCCAGGTGGTTTCCGGCCGCCTTGCCGTTCTTCCTGCAGGCGTCGACCACCTTCTGGACCGCGGCCTTCACTTCGGGATGGGTCAACTGTCCGGCATACCCCATGTCGAGGGAGAGATCCTGCGTCCCCATCATGGCCACGTCGATCCCCGGAACGGCGGTGATCGCCTCGACGTTGCCGATGGCCTCGCGGCTCTCCATCTGGGCGATCAGGAGGGTCTCTTCGTTGACGGCCGGATAATAATCGCCGGGTTTCTTGAACTCCTGAAACTCCTTCTGCCTGAAGATGGGCACCGCCGCGCCCCTGATCCCCTCGGGAGGGTATTTCCCGAAGCTTGCCAGTTTCTTTGCCTCTTCCACCGTGTCCAGGTGGGGACACCAGATCCCCTCCGCCCCCATGTCCAGGGCCTTGGCGACATAGGCGTAGTCGAGACGGGGGATTCTAACGACGCTCGTGATCTCCGTCTTTCTGGCAAACTGGAAGATCGCGGTGATGTCGGACATGTCGTAGAAGGCGTGCTCCATGTCGATGACGAAATAATCGAAGCCCGCGATCTCCAGGACCTCGGCGATGTTGGCGTTATGCGCCTCCTTGAGCATGGTTCCGAAGACCAGTTCCCCCTTCTTGAGCTTTTGCTTGATTCTGTTGGTTCTCATCACGTTCTCCTTGTCATTGATGATAGCAATTTTTTTATTGCCGCAAGGCCTCCCCCGGATTGCCGGGGAAGCATGCGGGGGCAGCATATAGAATTTTTGCGAAGCCGTCAAATTGTGCATCAATATGATTCGGGATCTTTGCGCAAATCGAAAATCATTCTCAGGGGAGGGGGGCGGTGTGCCGGTTCTTGAGGAGGCGGAGCAGAGGGGCGGACAGGGATAGTAAGGCAACGACCATCAGGATTCCGGAAATCGGTCTGGTGAAGAAGACCCCGACATTGCCGTAGGAAAGGGTCAGGGACTGCCGGAGCGCCATTTCCATCATCGGGCCGAGGACAAGCCCCAGAACCATCGGCGCGGCAGGGTAGTTGAGCTTTCTCATCAGGTAGCCGATGAGCCCGAAGAAGAACATGATCCAGACGTCGAAGATGTTGCCGTCCGTCGCGAAGACGCCGACCGCGGATATGGTGATGATTATTGGCATGAGTATCTTGTAGGGGACCTTCAGGAGCCGCACCCACAGGCCGATCATCGGCATGTTCTGGATGATCAGCATGACGTTGCCGATGTACATGCTGGCGATGAGCCCCCAGACGAAATCCGGATGGGCGGAAAAAAGCAGGGGACCGGGACGCAGGCCGTGGATCAAAAGGGCCCCCATGAGGATGGCCGTCGTCCCCGAACCGGGGATCCCCAGGGTGAGCAGCGGCACCATCGCGCCGCCGGCCGCCGAGTTGTTCGCCCCCTCCGGCGCCGCCACCCCTTCGATCACGCCCGTTCCGAACTTCTCCGGGTGTTTGCTGCACTTCTTCTCCGCCGCGTAGGCCATGAACGAGGCGATCGTCGCCCCGGCCCCGGGAAGCGTCCCAACGAAGAATCCGATCACCGAACCCCGCCAGATCGCCCCGAGGGAGTCCTTCCAATCCTGGAGGTTCGGAAAGAGGCTGCGGAGGTTGAACCTGGCCGCGGTGAATATCTGCTGCATCGGCGCCTCGATGTTCACGAGGACTTCGGAAAGGGCGAAAAGCCCTACCGCAACCCCGATGAACCCGACCCCGTCGAGCAGATAGAGGTTGTCGAAGGTGAAGCGCCCCACCCCGCTCTGCGCGTCGATCCCGACGCAGGCGATCAGGATCCCCAGCGCCGCGCTGATGATCCCCTTGAGCGGGGCTTCTCCCCCCAGGGAGGTCACCATAGTAAGTCCCATGAAAGTGAGGGCGAAATATTCCGGAGGTCCGAAGGAGACCGCGAAGTCCGCCAGAATCGGAGCGATGAGAGTCAGCATCAGGACGGCGAACGTCCCGGCGATAAACGAGGCCAGCGCCGCCATCCCGAGGGCCGGTCCCGGACGCCCGTTCCGGGCCATCTGGTAGCCGTCGAGGGTTGTCATGACCGAAGAGGATTCCCCGGGCACGTTGAGGAGGATCGACGTGGTGGAACCCCCGTACATCGCCCCGTAGTAGACCCCGGCCATGGTGATGATCGCCGTCGTCGCGTTCATTCCGAAGGTGATCGGGATCAGGATCGCCACGCCCGTCGTCGGGCCGATCCCGGGAAGCACCCCGATGAGCGTCCCGAGAAGCGTTCCCAGAAAACAGAAGAAGAGGTTCTCCCAGGAAGAGGCGATCTGAAAACCCAGGACGATGTTCTGAAACAGTTCCACGCGGATACCTCCGACAAGAATCAGAATCCCAACGGACTTCTGGGCAGCGTGATCCCAAGCAGCACGTGAAAGACGATATAAAGCCCGGCGGTCGTCAGGACGGCGACGCCGGCCGTCACCTTGAACTTCTCACGCTGCACCACCCCCATCAGGAAGGCCACGAACAGCAGGGTGTTCGCCAGGAACCCCAAAGGCGCCATGAGAACCGTGTAGAGCGCGAGGCCCAGAAGAACGAGGCCGACCGCGGTCAGCGCCTTCCTTCCGGGAAAGACTGGGGGTTCTTCCGGGGCGGCCCTGCGGCCCCAAGTCGTCAGTAACAAAATGACGGCAAGCCCGGCCAGGATCACCCCCATCCACAAGGGGAGAAATCCGGGGCCGGGACCGAAGGTAGCCGACGGAGGCATCAGCCAGGACTCCCGGATAACGAAACCCGACAGGACCAGCAATATGCAACCGGTAATCAGATCCGCCTTTTTCATTATCAGCCTCTTTATGTTCGCCCGTGTAAAAACCGGATCCGTCAGGAGAGGGTCGGCGGCCTGGATGGCGCACCGCCTTATCATAGATATTCCGTCCAGACCGCGGGCAGGGCGCCCGTCTCCGGTCGGCGGCCGGGGGCGGCTGTCGCTCCCGGCCGCCTTTTTGTCCGGTTTCGGGATCATTTCTTTTTGATCAGGTTCATGTCTGTCAGGAGTCTCAAATATATGTCCTGCATCTCTTTGAGGTACTTTTCGAATTCCGCGCCCTTCATATACCCCTCGGAGATCATGTTGTCCTTGCAGTACTTCTTGAAGATATCCGTCTGGGTGTATTTGAAGAGGGCATCCTCCAGAACCTTGCGGGCATCCCCGGGAATGTCCGCGGGGGCTGCGAGGCTGCGGTTCTGCCGGAACACGACGTTGAGCCCCTGTTCCTTCATCGTCGGAACCTCGGGGGCGTCGGCCATGCGCTTTTCGGAGAAGATGCCGAGGATCCGCACCTTTCCCGCCTTGCTGAGTTCCAGGAACTCCCCCGGATTTCCGATCGACATCTGTACATGACCGCCCAAAAGGGCCGCGTTGGCGTCGCCCTGCCCACTGAAGACGACGGAATTGAACTGCACGCCCGCCGCCTTCTCGACCAAACCGGCGCACATGGTGTCGGGACCGCCCAACTGGGTGACGGCCAGAGAGATCTTCTTGGGATTTGCCTTGGCGTCGGCAAGCACGTCCTTGATCGTTTTGTATTTCGTATTGGCGCCCACCACCAGCACGAGCTCGTCGAAGGCGAGGTTGGCAATCGGCGTGAAGTCTTTCAGCCCGACCGGGGTCTTGCCCATCAGCGGGGTGGTCAGGAAGGTAGGCGTGGCAGTGACCATGAAATAGGGATCCTTCTTCTTGCCGGCCACGTAGGCAAAAGCGATCCCACCGCTTCCGCCCGGCTTCGGCTCGACGACGATCGGCTGGGGGAGCAGGTTGTTCTTTTCAATGCCCAGGGCGATGGTCCGCGCGAACATGTCGCTCCCGCCGCCGGCGGAGGCGTGGACGATGATGGTGATGGGTTTTTCCGGAAATCCGGCCCCGGATGCCGTTCCGGCTCCCGCGATCCCGGCGAGAATCGCCAGGATCAGAATGGTGATCAAGCTTTTTCTCTTTGTTTTCATGTCTCCCTCCTCGTAAAATGATTTAGATTTGACGTTTCAACCGACTGCAAACTCCAACACGCCGGCCCTGCCGCTCCCGGACGGCAAATCCGTTGCATCCATCGTTTTTCACATCCCGATCTGGGCGGCGATGCCTTTCATCTTGGCTTCGTCTTCTCTGTATATCTTGCCGTAATATTGTTGTTTCCATTCGTACCAGTGATACTCGAATTTGAGGGCCAGCGGTATCCCTTCCGCCATTGTTGCCTCCGCCCCGGCATAATCGGCGAACACCACCTTTCTCGTCTCGAATCCCGTGAGGAGCCCTTTTAATTCCTTGATAAAGGGGATCGCCTTGACGGACATGCCGCCGCCCACGATGCAGGTCAGGGAGCTCCGGCCGGCCTTGGCAAAGAGATCCTTCGCAATGGAAAGCACTTCCGGAGCGTTGACATCCTTCAGATTCAAGGCGGCGGCCAGATCGGTGCGCCCCAGGACGATCCCGTTCAAGAGATGGATGTTGGACGCGGCGAGGATCTCGTCGAATTTCCGGTATCCGTCCACCGTTTCAATGTTGATGACGACCTTGAGATCCTCCAACTCTTCGGCCGTATATTCGGTTTCGACCATCGCCAGGTACTTCTCCACCGCGAAGGCCGATTCGATCATCGGCCCCATGACGGTATTGACGCCGTACATCCTGGACAGGCGCAGATCGGTTACGGCCTCGCACCCGCCGATCTTGACCGTCATCTCCACGCCGGCGCAGGCGACGATATCCTTCGTCCGGAGTATCTCCTCCAGACGGATGCCCTCCGCTTCCATGTTGACCTTTACCGCCGTCACCCCATGATTGGCGCGCAATGTTTTGAGTATCCCGATCATTTTTTTCTCTACAGCGTTCATGTCTCACCTCCTGTTATGGGACCACGATATCCGTTGGGGCGATTTCGCCCCCGTTGATGAAGGCGTCGAGATTCTTCGCGATGCGCATGGCCCTCGCCGACATGTTGTTCAACGTCGTGCCCGCCACGTGCGGGCTCAGGATCACGTTGTCCAGGCTGCGCAGGGGACTGTCCGGGGCGAGGGGTTCGGTTGCGAACACGTCGAGCCCCGCGCCCGCGATCATTCCGTTCTTGAGCGCCTCCACCAGGGCGCCCTCGTCGATCAGCTCGCCCCGGGCGGTATTGATGAGGATCGCGTTTCTGTCCATCATCGCCAGGGTCCCGGCGTTGATCATGCCGGCCGTCTCCGGCGTCGCGGGGGCGTGCAGGCTGACGACCTCGCTGCTGCGAAGCAATTCCTCAAGCGAACAGTAGGCGATCCCGAGCGCCGCTTCCCGCTCGGGAGACAGCCTCTGCACGTCGTAGTACAGGACCCTGCATTCAAAACCCTTCAGGAGCCTGACGAGATTTTTCCCGATGTTTCCCATCCCGACGATCCCGACGGTTTTTCCCGTCAGATGCTGGTTGATCCCCTTGATCTCCGTCTGAACCCATTTCCCGCTCCGGAAGCTGATGTTGGCATAGACAATGTGGCGCATCACGGCCATCATGAGCAAGAGCGCCATCTCCGAAACGGGGATCGCGTTGATCCCCGCCGTGAGGCAAACCTTGACTCCCAGGACACGGGCCGCATTCAGGTCGATCTTATCCATGCCCACGCCGCACTTGTGGATGAGTTTCAGTTTGGGCGCCTGCCCGATCATCTCCGCATCCACCGGCGGCCATCCGACCCAGATAAAATCGGCCGCCGCCGCCAGGTCCAGCTGCTCCCGGCGATCGTAGGAGACCGCGTAACGGATGTCGCAGGCGCCGCCCAGGTGCTGATCGATCACCTTCCTGAATTCCCCGGGGACCACGTCCAGAACGGAAAGCGTGTATTTCATGTCCGGCTCCTTTTTAACGGTTCGAGACCTTTGCACAACTTGGAAATCATGTCCCGACAGCGCGCATGATTTTCAAAGCTCTCGGTTCTTGTTCCTGACCTGATTCAATCGCCCTCCGGCCTTGATCGACTCCAGGTCCTCCCGGCACAGCGGCGAGGCAACCACGATTTCCTTTCCCGTCGTTTCGTTTCTGACGATGCACGGACGCCCTTCCCCGAGTTCGGACGTGTCCAGGGCAAGACGGTCTCCCAGGCCGATCTCATCGAGATCCTCTCCCCGGACAAACATCAGCGGCAGAAGTCCCCAGTTGACCAGGTTTGCCAGGTGCAGCCGGGCGAAACTCCTGGCGATCACCGCCTTGACGCCGAGGTATCTCGGCAGCATCGCCGCCTGCTCGCGGCTCGATCCCTGACCGTAGTTCGCCCCGCCGACGATGATCCCGCCCCCGGCCCTCCGGGCGCGTTCGGCAAAGGTGTCGTCCACCATTTTGAAGGCATGCTTCGACAGCTCCGGAATGTTGGAGCGGATCGGGATGTAGAGGGCCCCCGCCGGGCAGATGTGGTCGGTGGTGATGTCGTCGCCCATCTTCAGGAGGACTTCGCCGCTGATTTCGGCGGGAAGGGCCGGCAGCTCGGGGATCGGCCGGTGGTTCGGGCCGCGGCGGACGGCGGTCCGCTCCGGTTCAAGAGACGGGGCCTGAAACAGATCCCTGTCGTCGATGAAAAATTCCGGCATCTCATGGACAAGGGGCGGCAGACCCAGATCGCGGGGATCGGTGATGACGCCGGTCAGGGCCGAAGCGGCCGCCGTCTCGGGGGCGACGAGGTAGACCTTCGCCGTGGCCGTGCCGCTCCTTCCCACGAAGTTGCGCGGGTTGGTCCGGAGGGAAACCCCGTTCGACCGGGGGGCGAAACCGCTGCCGTTGCAGCCGCCGCAGATCGGCTCGAAGACGCGCACGCCGGAGGCGACGATTTTATCGTAAGCGCCGCAGGCGATGCTTTCCCGGAGCACCGTCCGCGTGGCGGGGTAAAGCCCCGCGTCCACGTCGCGGTGAATCCGCCTGCCGTTCAGGATATGGGCGATGGCCAGGACATCCCTCAGAGAGGCGTTGGTGCAGCTCCCCATCATGACCTGATCGATCTTCAGCCCCGCGACCTCACGCACCGGCACGACGTTGTCCGGCTGATGGGGCAGGGCGATCAGCGGTTCCAGCCGGGACAGATCGATCCCCATCTCCTCATCGTAGAGGGCGTCTTCGTCGGCGGCCAGCGGTATCCACTGCTCTTCCCGGCGGCAGGCCTGCATCCAGCGGCGGGTGTTGTCGTCGCTGGGGAAAACGGATGTCGTAGCGCCGGTCTCCGCCCCCATGTTCGCAATGGTGGAGCGTTCCGCCACATTCAGTGTTGAAACCCCCGGCCCGCAGTATTCGAGGATTTTTCCTACGCCGCCCTTGATCGTCATCCTGCGCAGCACCTCCAGGATGACGTTCTTCGCCGACACCAGCGGCGGGAGTTTGCCGGCAAGATATATCTTCACGATTTCAGGCATGGTCAGATAGAGGGGTTCGCCGGCCATGGCCATGGCCCCGTCGAAACCGCCGACGCCGATGGCGAGCATGCCGATGCCGCCCGCGGCGACGGTGTGCGAGTCGGCGCCGATCAGTGTCTTTCCCGGCACCGCCCAGTGCTCCAGGTGCAGTTGATGACAGATGCCGCTTCCCGGACGCGCGCAGACGACGCCGAGCTTCGCCGTCATATCCAGGAGATAGCGGTGGTCGTCGGAATTCTTGTAATCCGCCTGAATCATATTGTGATCGATGTAATGGACGGCCAAAGCTACCTTGACCTTCTCCAGGCCGATGGCTTGGAGGACCTGGTAGGACATGACGCCGTTCAAGTCATGGGACAGGGTCTGATCGGCGCGAATCCCGATGCGCCGCCCCCGTTCCACTTTCCCTTCCGCCAGCGAAGCGGAAATCAACTTTTCAGCGATCGTCAACCCCATGTGGAATCCTCTCCGCAATCTGCAGCCGCTTTATTTCTTGACGGATATTCAGGCAGTGCAAAGGTGATGCCAGAGCGCCCCTGCCACAATAATCCTGCATTAAATCAATTTATTGCACGATGATGATCCGTTAACTCCCGGATGGCCGCCGGTATTTATAAACATTCCGTTAAATTAGATTGACAATATGTTCATATTGAGTAATGGAGAAGGCGTTTTCCCCGGAAGATGACGGGAGATCAGGGGCTATGAAAAAAATAAAAATCGGCGTCGTCTGCGCCAGCCGCTCCGTTGTGGATACGGCCAGGAGAATCGCTCAGCAGAAGGGTCTTGAGGTGGACGGGGTCTATGTGGGACTGGATGCCGCCATACCCGTCGCCCGGCAGATGGAAAGAGACGGTGCGGAGGCTATCTTGGCGAGGGGAGGAACGCTGCGGCTCGTCAGAGAAAACGTTCGCATCCCCGTACTCTCTTTTCCCCAGTCGGCAACCGATATCATGGCATGCCTCAAGGAGGCCGCCCATTACGGGAAGAATATCCTCTATATTTCCTTTTTGGAGAAGATTTCCGGTCTCGATATTATCGAGAATCTGCTGGACTGCAAACTCACCCAGATCATCTGTCGGGATCAGGCGGATCTGGAGCGGGTGATTGCCTCGTGCCACGAGCAGTTCGATATCGTCATCGGCGGGGTGTCGACGATCCTGATTGCCAGAAAATATGGGATGCCCGTCGTGGAAACGAAAACACCCGAAGAGGTCATCGTATCCACCATAGATGACGCCATCTCGGTCATCTGCGCCAATCGGGAAGAGCAGAAGAAAGCCGTGAATTTTCGCTGCATCATCGATTCGGTTTCCGAGGGAGTCATCTCCTTCGATCTGGCGGGGAAGATGACAAACATCAACAACTCTGCAAAAGAGATGCTGAAGATAGAAGAAGATGCCGACATGCAGAACAAGGTCGACAAAATCTTCAAAAAACCCTCTCTATGGAAGGCCATCCAGAGCCAAAAACCGGTCTTGGACAGGATTGAAGACCTGAACGACGAGAAATTTGTTTTCAGCCATGTCCCGATAGTTCTTAACGGTGAAACGACAGGGTGCGTGACCACGTTCAAGGCGGTCTCGAACGTCATCAAGGTGGAATCGGAGGTCCGGAAATCCCTGTCCAGGGGCTTTGTCGCCAAATACAACTTCAATGATCTGATTCATAGAAGCAAGGTCATGGATGAGCTGATCAGCCGGGCCAGGCATTTCGCCTCTTCCCACTCCACCATCCTTATCATGGGAGAAACGGGCACAGGAAAGGAAATTCTCGCGCAGAGCATCCACGATTACAGCCCCAGATCCGGGAGTCCGTTTGTCTCGATCAATTGCGCCGCGCTTTCCGAGCAGCTCCTAGAGAGCGAGCTCTTCGGCTACGAAGAAGGGGCCTTCACGGGATCCAAAAAAGGGGGGAAGCCCGGCTTGTTTGAAATCTCCCATACAGGGACGATATTCCTGGATGAAATAGCCTCCACCTCGCAGCGGGTGCAAAGGCATCTGTTGCGGGTGCTGCAGGAAAGGGAGGTGATGAGGATCGGCGCGGATCATATAGTCCCGGTTGAGGTGCGCGTCATTGCAGCGTCGAACAACAACATGGAAAATGAGGTGTACAGCGGCGTCTTCCGCGAGGACCTCTACTTCCGGTTGAATATACTGAGACTCAAGGTGCCGGCGCTGCGGGAGAGGCTGGAGGACATCCCTTTGTTGATTGAATATTTTATCGATACACTGGCCCGGGAGAACCGCGGGGCCCGCTTTGCAATTCCCCCCCCATACCTGCTCAAACTACAGCAGTATCAGTGGCCCGGGAACGTGCGGCAGCTCAGGAACTTTTCGGAACGTCTCTATCTGCTCTGCGGCGGGAAATTCCAGCCCGCGCTGTTCGATGAACTGTACTTTGATCTTGTCGCGTTTCTGCCCCGCTCGCTTAACGGGGGAGATGATCCTGCAAGACGCGAGGCAGCGAAGCCGGATACCGCTGCCGCGGAGAAAATCGACAAGCTGGCAATCATCCGGAAGGCGATAGAAACATCGAACTACAACAGGAGCGAGGCGGCGCGGAAACTGGGAATCAGCAGAACAACGCTTTGGAAAAGATTGAAAAGCGGAGGCTGAGGCCGCCACCGGCTTGTCGGAGAAGGCATGCGGGTGCGGCATATAGAATTTCCCCGAAACCGTCAAACTGAGCCTCAAAAAAACTTGACAAGTTAAGGTCGTATCTATAATTGCGCAGGGGTGTCGCCGGAAAAACAAACGGGGAAGAAGCGCATTATTCTTAAAGGTAGCAAACCATGAAGGAGGATATTGTATGGCGAATGAAGAGTCCGCCGGCTCCAGGGTGACGGCGGGGCACGATCTGCTCGAGACTTTCTGCATCCGGGTGCTCGAAAAACTGCGGGTCCCCAAAGAGGAGGCCGAGATCATGGCTAGGACCCTCGTGACGGCGAACCTCCGGGGCGTCGACACCCACGGGGTGCTCCGTCTGCCCCTTTATGCGGCCAAGCTCAAGGGCGGCGCCCTTGAGCCCTCCGTAAACCTCACGACGGAGAGGGAGACCGTCGCAACCGCCCTTCTGGACGGGCACGACGGGATCGGCCAGGTGATCAGCTGCCGGGCCATGGAGACGGCCATCCGCAAGGCCCGGGAGGCGGGCGTCTCCTACGTGGCCGTCAGGAACAGCAACCATTTCGGCGCGGCCGCCTACTACGCGATGATGGCGCCGCCGCACGATATGATCGGACTCGCGTTGACCAATGCCTCGCCCCGGCTCGCCCCGACGGGCGGCGTGGAGAGGCTCTTCGGCAACAACCCCTGGTCGATCGCCGTCCCCTGCGGAAGGAAGCCCCCCGTGGTGCTGGACATGGCCAACAGCGTCGTGGCGGCGGGAAAGATCCGCATTCTCCAGAAGGAGGGCAAGCCGATCCCCGAGGGCTGGGCGCTCAATGCCTACGGGGAGCCGACCACCGATGCCGCCGAGGCACTCAAGGGGATTCTTCTGGCCGTGGGGGGCTACAAGGGATACGGGATGACGTTGATGATGGATCTGCTGACCGGCGTGCTCGCGGACTCCAACTACGGTCCCCGGGTCAAGGCCATAGACAATGATGCGGCGCCGGGAGGCGTCGCCCACAGCTTCATGGCGATCAAGCTTGCCGCCTTCACCGACCCGGCTGCCTTTAAGGCCAGGATGGAAGCTTACGTAGACGAGATCAAGTCCTCGAAAAAGGCGCGGGGAGCCGAGGCGATCTATGTGCCGGGCGAGCCAGAGCATCTGCGGGCGCAGGAGAGGACGGCGAAGGGCATCCCCTTGCAGACCAAGGTGGCCGAAGAACTGCGGGCCATAGGGACGGAACTGGGGATACCGCTCGATTTCTGAATACGGACAGGGAGGGCAATCTTGAAAATCTATGTGATTGATCATTTTGACCCGTCCGGGATTGCATTTGCCGCAAGACACGCCGAGGTGGTGTGCCTGGACGACCCCCGCGCCGTGCACTGGCACGAGGATGCCGACGGCCTGATGGTGCGTTCGACGCGGGTAACCGCGGAGGATTTCGCCAGGGCGAAGAGGCTCAGGGCGGTGGTGAAGCAGGGCGTCGGCGTCAACACCATCGATCTGGCTGCGGCCAGGGCGCGGGGCGTCATCGTGTGCAACACGCCCGGCGTGAACAGCGAGGCGGTTGCGGAAATGGCGCTCGCCCTCGCCCTCGCCGTGACCAGGCGTGTGGCGGAATTCGACCGCCGCATCCGCTCCGGCGAGGTGGTGCAAAGGGCCCGCTCGCTCGGGATGGAGATCTGGGAAAAGACGGTCGGCGTCATCGGCATGGGGAATATCGGCAACCGGATCGCCCGCAAGTATCACCTTGCCTTCAACGCCGGGATCATTGCCTATGACCCGTATGCCCCGGCCGGAAGCTGGCCGGACATACCGCACCGGCGCGTTGGGTTGCTCGCCGAGCTCCTCCCGCTCGTCGATATTCTGACGATCCACGTGCCCTTGACGCCGGAGACGAAACATCTCATCGGACGCCGCGAACTGAGGCTCATGAAAAAGACGGCGATTCTGGTGAACGCGGCGCGCGGCGAGGTCGTCGACGAGGAGGCGCTCTACGACGTCATGAAAGAGGGCCATCTTTTCGGGGCCGGCCTGGACGTGTTCAAGACCGAACCGCCCACGACGGACAACTCGCTGGTCAATTTGCCCAACGTCGTATCCACGCCCCATGCCGGGGGCGGAACCGTGGAGAATCAGGAGAGGAGTTCGCTGATCACCGCCCAGCAGTTGATCCACGTCCTGGGCGGCGGGGCGCCGCTGAACCGCGTCGCGTGAGGTGATACAGGAGGGGAATAGAAGATGCTACTCAAGAAGAATCCGGTCAAGGAGGCGATCAGAAACGGGGAGACGGTATTCGGGCTGTACATCGGCGTTCCTTCGCCGGTGATGGTGGAGCTGGCCGGATATGCGGGGTTCGATTTTGTCCGGATCGATATCAGCCACAGCACCGTCGATTTGCCCGGCGTCGTGAATATGATCAGGGCGGCGGAGGCGAGCGGCGTCGTCCCGATGGCCAGGACGGACAACGATCCGCATCTGATAGCAAATCTACTCGAGGCGGGCGTCCTGGGTCTTTTCATCCCCGACGTATCCACGGCGGAAAAGGCCAGGGCGGTGGTCGATGCCGTCCATTTCGGCCCGCTGGGGGAGAGGGGCACGTTCGCCGCGGCGCGGGTGACCCGTTACGGTTCGATCAGCGGCGGGGAGTATGCAAAATGGTCCAACGCGGAGATCCTGCTGGGGATACAAATCGAAAGCAGGGAGGCCGCCGACAACCTGGAGGAGATACTGGGCGTGGACGGGATCGACATGATCGGCAGCGGCAGAGGGGACCTGGCCAATGCCTTGGGCCTGACCGGGCAGAAGAATCACCCCGCGGTTCTCGCCCTGGAGGAGGAGATCTTCAATAAGGCCGTCGGCAGGGGGAAGGCGATATCCGTAAACCTTGATCCGACCGCCCCCGATTTTGCCGAAACCGCCGCGCTCTGGAAGAAAAAGGCCAGGGTCATTACCCTGGGCCATGATATCACGATCATCAGAAAGAATTTTACCGAGGCGGTTAAAACGGCCCGGCAGGGCTGAGAGTAGGGATTTTACGCAAGCAATTTTATTTTTACAGGGAAAGGAGAGGTATGGATTTATGAAGGCGGTCCCGGAATTCAAGGTGATTGAGGGATGGGAGAAACTCCCGGCCGGCTATGTCCACAAGGACGTGGACGGGGTGGCGGTGGACTCCAAGGACAACGTCTATCTGATGACCAGGCAGGACGCCCGGGTCATCGTCTATGACCGGGACGGGAATTTCATCCGTTCCTGGGGCGAGGGCCTATTCACACCGCGCACGCACGGGATTGCCGTCGGGCCGGACGACATGGTCTACACCGTGGACGACGGGGACCACACGGTCCGGAAATTCACGCCCGAGGGGAACGAGGTGATGCGGATCGGAACCCCCGGCCAGACCTCGGACACCGGCTACGACGGGAAGAGCCAGGCCAGTGTCAGGCGGAGCGGGCCGCCCTTCAACCGGCCGACCGACGTCGCCGTCGCCGCCAACGGGGACCTGTTCGTCAGCGACGGCTACGGCAACGCCCGGGTCCACCATTTCAGCGCCGGCGGGAAGCTGATCCGTTCCTGGGGCGAACCGGGGACGGGCCCCGGCCAGTTTCGCCTGCCGCACGCCATCGGCATCTCCCCCGACGGCCGCATCTTCGTGACCGACCGCGAGAACGACCGGATCCAGATCTTCTCCAGGGAGGGCGAGTTCCTCGCTATGTGGACCCATATCCAGCGGCCCACGGACATCTCCTTCGACAGGGAGGGCCGGGTGTACGTTTCGGAGCTGTGGTGGCGGGTCGGCCAGGAGTCGTTCACCAACGGCCCGATCAAATACGACCTGCCGGGCGGCGTGCGGGTCCTGGACCTCTCCGGCAATGTGCTTCTGCACTGGTGCAGCGCCGACCGGGAGGCCGCGGGGAATTTCGTCGCTCCGCACACCCTGTGCGTGGACTCGCGCGGGGACCTGTACGTGGGCGAGGTTACCTGGACGTTCGGCGTTTCGCGCGGCGGCGTGCGCGAGGACGCGCACACCTTCCAGAAGTTCGAGCGGCGCTGAGGCAAGGAGCGGCAGTATTATCGTGAACGAGCAGAACCGCACCGATGCCAAGGTCATCTTCGCCCTGACGATGCTCCATTTTGCCGGCGATTTTTATGTCTCCTTCGTCAACCCGCTCCTGCCGGTCCTGGTAGAGAAATTCGCCCTGTCGCTGACCCAGGTCGGTTTGATAGCAGGGATGATGCGGATGCTGGCCTTTGTCGTCCAGCCGCCGGTGGGTTACTTCGCCGACCGCTACCGGTCGCGCGTCTTCATCCTGGGCGGGCCGCTGCTCTCCATCGTCTTTATCTCCAGCATGGGGTTCGCCCCCTCTTTTTCCGTCCTGCTGTTCTTCGTGGCGCTGGGATCGGTCGGCGCGGCGATGTTCCATCCCTCCATCGCCGGGATGATCGCCAACTATGCCGGGCGCCACCTCGGGCTTTGCCTGTCGATCTTCAACATGGGAGGTACGCTCGCCTTCGGTCTCGGGCCGCTCTTTATCGCCTTTGTCGTGGGCCGCTGGGGGCTGGAGGCCGCCGCCTGGACCGCCGTGCCGGGGCTTGCAATCATGGCGCTGCTGTTTGGCGTCGTCCCCGCGCCCCGGGGGGAGGGGCTGCGCGGGGAGGGATTCTTCCATGCCATTCGGGAGGCTTTCGGCGAGGCGTGGAAGGCGGTGGCCCTGATCTGGCTGGTGATGGTCATCCGCGCCTTCGTGACCCAGGCCTTCCTGGCCTTTACCCCCATCCTGTACGCGCGGGAGGGGCATTCGCTGGTCTCCATCGGATTTATCCTGTCCGTCTTCACAATGGCGGGGACGGTGAGCGGGGTCGCCGCCGGCCATCTCTCCGACCGGATCGGCTACCGGCCGATCTATTATGTCGCCTTTATCATGGCTACACCTTTCCTCGTGCTGATGCTTTTTCTGGACGGCGTCTGGGTCTATGCCAGCGCGGCGCTGGCGGGGTTCTTCATGTTTGCGACCCTGCCGCTGGGCCTGGTTATGGCGCAGAAGCTGGCGCCCCGCGGCAAGTCGATGGTGTCGAGCCTCATGATGGGCCTCGCGGTGGGACTGGGGGGAATGATGACGCCCCTCGTCGGGGGCCTCGCCGATCTTTTCTCCATCCGGGCGGTCCTCTTCGGCCTGGCCCTGGTCCCCTTTGCCAGCATCGGTCTCGTGAGGTTCTTCCCCGAGGAGAAGCTGAGGGGAGGGTCAGGGTGGGGGTGAGCGGGAGGACCGTTCAGCCGCCGGCGATAGGGGGAAAGAGGGCGACGGCGTCCCCTTCGGCGAGGATCGTGTCGAGCTGCTGAAAAGCGGCGATGCTGCGGCCGTTTTTCAGGACGATGATGGAGGGCTTGATCCGTCCCGGGCCGTCGAAGATCTTCTTTTCCAGGCCGGGATGGGCTTCGCAGAGCTCCCTGAGCAGCCCCCCCACGGTCTCCCCTTCCGGAAGCGAGAGGTCCTTCTCCCTTGCCCCGATAACAACCCTGAGATCGGCGAATGCCCTGAACGTGACCTTCATGTTTCCATCCTCAATCGTCATTGTCAATTATTGCAACTTCGCTATCCTTCCTTTCAAAGTGCTGATTGCATTTTTGTATGAAATAGTGATAGTCAATTTTGTTATTACAACCAAACACAGTAGAAAGGCAAATTTTTTCAGGCGCGCCGGGAGGAAAGGAAACTGAGCATCCACAATTACGAAGAACTTGCCGCACTGCATGCCATCGCCCGCATCCTGGCCCAGCCGCGCGATTTGCGGGAACAGCTCGAAGGGGCACTCCGGGAGATGAGCGGCAGGCTCGGGATGCAGAGGGGGATGATCTCCCTCATGGATCGCGAGACGGGCGAGGTCTTGCTCGATGTGGCCCACGGCGTCGACATCGGGGGAATGGACGTAAGCTATAAGCCGGGCGAGGGGATTACCGGCAAAGTGGCCCAGACCGGCCGGCCGATGGCGTGCGCGAATCTCGGGAAAGATGCGCATTTCCTCGACCGCACCGGCGCCCGCCGCTTGCTGAACCGCGCGGAGCTCGCCTTTTTGTGCGTGCCTATCATCTACGACAGCCATGTGGTCGGAGTCCTCTCGGCGGACAAGGTGGCCCGTCAGGTGGAGGATCTGGATCGCGAACTGGCCCTGCTCTCCTCGGTCGCCGAGCTTTTGGCCAAGGCGGTGCACAGCCGCGCGCTTGAGGAGGAGAACCGGCGCCTCCGCCGGATCGTCGGCCGCTCCCAGAGGCCTTCGATGGACATCATCGGCAATTCCAAGGTTATGCAGGATGTCTTCGGCCTCGTGGCCCAGGTGGCCGATTCCAACACGACGGTCCTGGTTAACGGGGAGACGGGGACGGGCAAGGAGCTGGTCGCCCGGGCGATCCACCGGAACAGTTCCCGCCTCAGGGGGCCCCTCGTCCAGGTAAACTGCGCGGCCATCCCCGATACTTTGATCGAGAGCGAACTGTTCGGCCACGAACGGGGGGCCTTCACGGGGGCCCTCCACCGGCGGCGGGGACGATTCGAGGAGGCGCACGGGGGGACGATCTTCCTCGACGAGGTGGGGGAACTCTCGGCTGCGGCGCAGGTAAAGCTGCTGCGCATCCTCCAGGAGAAACAATTTCAGCCCCTCGGCGCCGACCGGACAGTCCGGATCGATGTCCGGATCATCGCCGCAACGAACCGCGATCTCGAGCAGGACGTGGGGACCGGCAGGTTCCGCGCCGACCTCTTCTACCGCCTCAATGTTTTCCCCATCTTCCTGCCCCCCCTGCGCGACCGGGGAAGCGACGTCATCCTGCTGGCCGACCACTTCGTGCTCAAATACGCCAAGGAGATGGGCAAGGCGATCAGAAAGATCTCGCCGGCGGTGTCGGACATCCTGCTGGCCTATCGCTGGCCGGGAAATGTCCGGGAGCTGGAGAACTGCATCGAACGGGCGGTCCTCCTCGCGGGAGGGGATACGGTGGAGACGGTGCATCTGCCCCCTTCCCTTCAGGTTCTCGCCAGGGGCGAGGAGCGAAAAGAGCGGGGCAAACTGGGCGCCCTCGTCGATGCCCAGCAAAGGGCGCTGATCATGGAGGCCCTCAAGGAGACAGGAGGAAACCAGACCCGGGCGGCGAAGCTCCTCGGGACTACCAAACGGATCATCCAGTATCGCATCGAAAAACTCGGCATCGACACACGCCGGTTCCGTCCCAAATAGCGACCTCTGAGAATCACATTCCCCCCGTGCGTCCCTCGTCCGGTGGTCCGAGATGGCAATACAATTTTGTCCTTTTCCCAGCATAAAAAACAATTTTGTTCCATCAGCCGGGAGCGTATCGCCCCGGCCGGGAGAGGCAGGCGGGTGCAGCCCGCATTTCCGGCGAATCCGGCGGGCCGCCGCCGCCGTTGTTTTTTCGAAACTGGCATGATTATGGCACTTAATAACCTAAGGGCCTTTCTCTTGGGTACATCCGCAGGCCGGTCGAAAAAAAGGGAGCAAGAAAACTTTGGAAGTATTGGAACAGAAAGGATGAACGGTTATGTGCAGATTGTTCGCCGTTACAAGCAATGATCCCCTTTCCCCGATGGTCGCGATCCGCGCCCTCGACGTAATGAAGGAGGGCCACGACGGCTCGGGCGTGGGACTCTTCATGACCGATCTGGGCGGGGACTTCGAACAGTTCCGGGGGGGGCCGATCCTCTCGGGGATCTTCTCCAACACAGGGATCAAGGCCCTCGACCGGTACATGATGGACATGGACTTCATGACTAAATACAAGCTCTCATTTCGGCCGACGAAGCGCCCCCCGGCGGGAACGCCCAAGCGGGACAACTACCTGATCCGGATCTACGAATATCCGCCGGCCTGGGAGAACCTGCCCGCAGAGGAGGTTCAGCGCCGCCTGATGATGTGCCGCCTCCAGCTCCGCGAGATGGGGGAAAAGGACGGATCGATGCTGGTCTTCAGCTTCTGGCCGGATGTGCTCATGATCAAGGAGGTGGGCGATCCGATGGTCGTGGCCGATTACCTCGGCCTGAACCGCAAGGAGCTTCAGGCGAGGACGATTCTGGCCCAGGGAAGGCAGAACACCAATTACTCGATCGATATCTATGCCTGCCATCCCTTCTTCATCCAGGGGATGGCCACGATGACCAACGGCGAAAACACGGCCTTCGTCCCGATCCGCGAGTTTCTGATGTCGCGCCGGGAGCCTGGTTACGTCGGCTATGCCTCCGACTCCGAGGTCTTCACGCACATTCTCCACTACTCGTTGAACCATCTGAATCTCGACCTGGAGACGTACAAGCACATCATCACGCCGCTCAAGGACGAGGAACTCGCCGGCCATCCGAACGGCCCCTGGCTACGGATGCTCAAGCAGAGCTGCCGGCCGCTGATCATCGACGGGCCGAACTGCGTCATAGGCTGCCTGCCGGACAAGACCCTCTTCATGGTGCAGGACAGCAAGAAGCTCCGTCCCGGCGTGGTGGGCGGCAATCCCGGGATGTTCGCATTTTCCTCCGAGATGTGCGGCCTGGACGCCGCGATCCCTGCCCGCGACAAGAGCCGGGATTTTCAACCGATGAAATACGATACGGTCTATGTCGGACCGGAACGAAAGGAGGTGGGGAGATGGAACCAGATGGACAGCTTAAGCCGTCCTCACTGAGCGCGAAAGACCTGCCCTGGCAGGTCATCTGGAGCAAGGAAAAGTGCAGCCTCTGCGGCCGCTGTACGGCGGTCTGCCCCGTGCAGGCGATCGAACTGGGCGTTCACCGGAACAGGGTCCTCCAGGTCTCCCTCGGACTTGCCGAGAAGCCGGGCAATGTCTACGGCGTTTACCACGGCATCCGCCAGCGGACGGACGTCGCCCACGCCTGCATAGGCTGCGGGATGTGCGCGATGGTCTGCCCCAACGGGGCGATCATGCCGATTCACAACGACGAGCCGGACAAACTCCGCTTCCACATCAACCAGGGGGGCGTCCCGCGGCGGCGGGGCGGCCGGAGGAACTCGGGCGAGAGCCTCCTGGACGAGATCAAGTTCGTCCGCATCTCCATGCTGACCGATCCCGCCCTGGATGCCGGGCGGCATGAATTCGAGCTCCGGACCCTTCTGGGCAGGGTCCTGCCGCCCGAGGAGGCCCTCCAGGCAGGCCGGAACGGGGGCTGGATACCCCCGGTCAGGGAGATCTACCCCCTGATTTTAGGCAGCATGTCCTTCGGGGCCCTCTCGCCCACGATGTGGGAGGGTCTTCAGATGGGGGTGGCCTATCTCAACGAAGAAATGGGGATGCCGGTCCGGTTCGCCACCGGCGAGGGTGGATGCCCGCCGAGGCTCCTCCGATCACGGTTCCTGAAATACGTCATCCTCCAGATCGCGAGCGGCTACTTCGGCTGGGACGAGATCATCCACGCGCTGCCGGAGATGAAGGAGGACCCCTGCGCCATCGAGATCAAGTACGGACAGGGGGCGAAGCCCGGCGACGGCGGGCTTTTGATGTGGTACAAGGTCAACAGGCTCATCGCCGCGATCCGCGGGGTGCCGCAGGGGGTAAACCTCCCCAGCCCGCCCACCCACCAGACAAAGTACTCCATCGAGGAGGCGGTCGCCAAGATGATCCAGTCCATGTCGATGGCCTGGGGTTTCCGCGTGCCGGTCTATCCGAAGATTTCGGCGACCTCGACGTCGCTGGCGGTCCTCAACAACCTGACGCGCAATCCCTACGCGGCGGCCCTGGCGATGGACGGCGAAGACGGCGGCACGGGCGCGGCCTACAACGTCTCGATGAACCACATGGGACACCCCATCGCGAGCATCGTCCGCGACGCCTACCTGAACCTCGTGAAGATCGGAAAGCAGAACGAGATCCCGATCTTCGCTGGCGGCGGCGTGGGAAAGAAGGGGAACCTCGCGGCCAACGCGGCCGCGTTGATCATGCTCGGGGCGAGCGGCGTCCAGGCGGGCAAATACGTCATGCAGGCGACGGCCGGGTGCGTCGGCTCCGAGACGGACCGCTGCAACATCTGCAACATCGGCCTGTGCCCGAAGGGCATCACCTCCCAGGACCCCCGCCTCTACCGGCGGATCGATCCGGAAAAGGTGGCGGAGCGTCTCGTCGAGACGGTCGTCAGTTTTGACACGGAACTCAAGAAGATCGTGGCGCCGCTCGGGCGTTCCACGTCGCTGCCGATCGGGATGGCCGACGCGATCGGGATTGCCAACCGGGATGCGGCGGAGCGCCTCGGCATCCGCCACGTTATGTAAATATATGGAGACTTTTGAAAATTATGTCCCGGAAGCGCGCATTGTAGATTTTTCGGAACAAAAAATGTACAGCGCGCGGAGAGACATGATTTTCAAGTTATGCGGAGAGGTATAAGGAGTTGATATGTCCAGCAAGCCAACCATTGTGATTCCCGGGTCGGAAAAGGGTATCCGGGTGGATTCGCGCCTGTTGGAGGAGCGCATCCAGGAGGCCGTCGGCGGCGGCCACCGCCACATCGAGGTCATCGCCCAGGGCCAGCACGGCCTCGGCGGGCGGCTGTGGCGGGCCGGAAATGAGCCGGTCTTTCTCCGCCTCCTCGGGACATCCGGACAGAGGGTCGGCGCAATGGGATTTCCCAACACCGTCATCGACGTGATGGGCCCCGCCTCGGACGACGTGGGCTGGCTCAATGCCGGCGCCCGCATCACCGTTCACGGCAACGCCACCAACGGCGTGGGAAACGCGATGGCCCAGGGGAATATCTTTATCGCGGGGGACATCGGGGCGCGCGGGATGACCATGACCAAGCACAATCCCCGCTTCGAACCGCCGGAACTCTGGGTCCTGGGCAGCGCCGGCGATTCCTTCGCCGAATTCATGGCCGGCGGGATTGCGGTCATCTGCGGCTTCGGGGCGGAGCGGTCGGAAAACGTCCTCGGCTACCGTCCCTGCGTCGGAATGGTGGGCGGGAAGATCTTCTTCCGGGGGCGGCACCGGGATTACAGCGAAAGGGACGCCCGTCTGACGGTTCCCGACGATGAGGAATGGGGCTGGCTTACCACCCGCATGGGAGGATTTCTGGAGGCGATCGGCAGGGCGGACCTCCTCCATCCGCTGACGGCGGAACGCGGCGCATGGCGACTGCTGGTCGCCCTTAAACCCCAGGAAAAAACGGGGATCCCGCCCCGGAATATCGGCCGGTTCCGCCGGGAGGTTTGGGACCCGGAGTTGGGCCGGGGCGGGCTGATCGGCGACCTGACCGATCAGGACCGCAGCCCCATCGCAGTAATCGCGACAGGGGAGATGCGCCGGTTTGTTCCGGTATGGGAAAACGAAAAATACCTTCCGCCGTGTCAGGCCCACTGCCCGACGGGGATACCCGTCCAGGAGCGATGGGAACTGATCCGCAAGGGAAAGATGCAGGAAGCCGTGGATCTGGCGCTTCGCTACACCCCCTTTCCGGCCACGGTCTGCGGCTACCTGTGTCCGAATCTCTGCATGCAGAACTGCATCCGTCAAAAGGCCGCCCTCCCGGCGGTGGATACGACGCTCCTGGGCCGGGCCAGCCTCCAGGCGGCCGCGCCGGCCCCCGCGCCGGCAACCGGCAGGAAGATCGCCGTCATCGGCGGCGGCGCGGCGGGTCTGTCGGCGGCCTGGCAGCTCCATATGAAGGGTCACGAGGCCGTCGTCCACGAGATGCGCCCGCAGTTAGGCGGCAAGATCACCGAAACGATCCCCCGGAGCCGCATACCGGACGAGGTGGTGGAACATGAACTCAGGCGCCTGGAGGAGGAGCTCCCCCATAAACACCTCAAGCACCCTCTTACCGAAGGGGAGTTCAGGAAGCTCTACGAAAAGTACGACATCATAGTCGTCGCAACCGGGGCCAGGAAGCCGCGGATCATCCCGGTGCCGGGCCATGAGCGGGTCGTCGCCGCCCTCGATTTCCTGCGCGCCAGCAGGCTCGACCGGGCGAAGGTGGGCAAAAACGTCGTCATCATCGGGGCGGGGAACGTCGGTTGCGACGCCGCTTCGGAGGCGGCGCGGCTGGGGGCCGAGTCCGTGACACTGATCGACATCCAGGCGCCGGCATCCTTCGGGGTGGAGAGGAAACACGCCGAGGCCGCCGGGGCTAAGTTCCTCTGGCCCCGCTTTACGAAGGCGATCACGGAGACGGGCGTCGAGCTGACCGACGGCGAGGTCCTGCCGGCGGATACGGTGATCATGGCGGTCGGCGATCAGCCGGATCTGGCGTTTCTCCCGGAGGGGATCAAGACCGACAGGGGGTTCGTCGCCGTGAACGAAAGGTTCCAGAGCAGCGACCCGAGAGTGTTCGCCATCGGCGACGCGGCCCGCCTGGGCCTCCTCACCGAGGCGATCGGGGCGGGCCGGACGGCGGCGCGGGCGATCGACGACCTTCTCAGGGGGCGCGAGGAGACCTACGACCGGCTTCCTCCCATCGACGCCGGGCGCGTGAAACTCGAATACTACGATCCGCGCCCGCGGAGCTTCACGGATACGCTCTCCTGCGCCGCCGGCTGCGCCTCCTGCGGCGCCTGCCGCGACTGCGGACTCTGCGAGACCATCTGCCCGCAAAACGCGATCTCCCGGCGGGAGCCGGCAGAAGGGGGCTACGAATATGCCGTTGATGCCGAACGCTGCATCGGCTGCGGCTTCTGCGCCGGGGCCTGCCCCTGCGGGATCTGGCGGCTGGTCGAAAATGATCCGCTGGAGTAATGACTTTGGCACAGGGATTGCGGTATTAAAGAAGCGAGACTTTTGGAAATCATGCTCCCTCCGCGCGCTGTACATTTTTCGTTCCGAAAAATCTACAATGCGCGCTTCCGGGACATGATTTCCTGGTTGCGTAAATGAACCGGGAGCTGGACTTTAATCAAAACAAATTTGTAACAAGAAAGGATCAGGCCATGTACGAATTGAAAACGCAAAAGGATGTATTGAAAGTCGTCAAGGAGAAAAACGTCAGTTTCATTCAGTTCTGGTTCACCGACGTCCTGGGGGTCCAGAAGATCTTCAGCATCACCCCGTCCGAACTGGAGGAGGGGATGGAAGAGGGCATGGGTTTCGACGGCTCGTCCATCCAGGGATTCTGCCGGATCGAGGAGAGCGACATGATCGCCATGCCCGATCCGTCCACCTTCCAGATCATCCCCTGGCGGCCGTCCGACCGGCCGGTGGCGCGGATGATCTGCGACATCCTCACCCCCGAAGGTAAGCCCTATGAAGGCGATCCCCGCTACGTGCTGAAGAAAACCCTCAAGAAGGTCAACGATCAGGGCTATACCTTCTATGTCGGACCGGAGCTGGAGTTCTTCTACTTCGCCTCGGACAAGTCCCCCGAATTCCTCGACATGGGAGGCTACTTCGACGGCCTGCCGGTGGACCGGGCGACGGACCTGCGCCGCCAGACGATCTTCGCCCTCCAGGAGATGGGCATCCGGGTCGAGTACAGCCACCACGAGGTCGCACCGAGCCAGCACGAGATCGACCTGCGTTACAACGAGGCGCTCAAGATGGCCGACGACGTCATGACCTATCGCACCGCGGTCAAGGAGATCGCCCGCCAGAACGGCGTTTACGCCTCCTTCATGCCGAAGCCGGTTTTCGGCCAGAACGGGAGCGGCATGCACACCCACCAGTCGCTGTTCAAGGGAAGCAAGAACGCCTTCTATGACGGCCGGGACAAATACAACCTCTCGAAGATGGCCAAGCACTACATCGCCGGCATCATGACCCATGCCCCGGAGATCACCGCGATCTGCAATCAGTGGATCAATTCCTACAAGCGGCTGGTCCCCGGCTACGAGGCGCCGGTCTACGTCTCCTGGGCGCGTCGGAACCGCTCTGCGATGATCCGCGTCCCGATGTACAAACCCGGCAAGGAGAAGGCGACCCGGATGGAGTACCGCTCGCCCGATCCGGCCTGCAATCCGTACCTGGCCTTCGCCGTGATGCTGGCCGCCGGGATGAAGGGGGTCGAGAAGGCCTATCCGCTGCCCGACCCGGTCGAAGAGGACATCTTCGAGATGGACGAGAAGGCGCGCGAGCAGGCGGGGATCACGTCGCTGCCGGGAAGCCTCTATGAGGCGATCGTGGCCGTGCAGGCAAGCAAGCTCGTCCGCGACACCCTCGGCGACCACATCTTCGACAAGTTCATCGAGAACAAGAAGGTGGAGTGGGACCGCTTCCGCACCCATGTGAGCCAGTTCGAGATCGACCGCTATCTGCCGATGCTGTAAGGGCCTGGGAAACCATGCTCCCTCCGCGCGCCGGAGTTTTACGCGCTTCCGGGACATGAATGCCGGGTTGCTCAAAGGTCTTGACGTCGGAGGCGGGATCGATAAAAAATGGAGGGGGAATCGTCATGAAATTTCCTTTACGCAGGGGGATCTATCTGATAACTCCCTTTTCCGTTATCCGATTCGATGATATCATCCTTTAAAGGGCGAAACTTTTGGAAATCATCTCCCGGAAGCGCGCATTGTAGATTTTTCGGAACGAAAAATGTACAGCGCGCGGAGGGAGCATGATTTCCAGGTAGAGAGCTGTGATGCTGGATAAGGGACAAAGACAGGCCCTGCTGGTCCTGGAGGACGGGACTATTTACAGGGGACGGGCGTTTGCCGGGAAGGGCGAGGTCCTGGGCGAGGTCGTTTTCAACACGGGGATGACCGGCTACCAGGAGGTCCTCACCGATCCCTCCTACAAGGGGCAGATCGTCGCGATGACCTGCCCGCTCATCGGCAACACCGGGATCAACCCGGAGGACTTGGAGTCGGCCGGCATCCGCCTGGAGGGCTTCATCGTCCGGGAGTACACGGAGCATCCCAGCAACTGGCGCTCCCGCCGGGACCTGAAGGACTTTCTGGAGGCCGAGGGCAAGCTCGGGGTCGAGGGGATAGACACGCGCGCCCTGACCCGCCGCATCCGGATCACCGGGGCGATGCGGGGCGTCCTCTCCACGGAGACTAAAGACACGGGACTACTCCTCGAGCGCGTCCGCGCCTATCCGGGGCTGGTCGGCCGGGACCTCGTGAAGGAGGTGGCCTGCCCGGCCCCCTTTCGGTGGAAGGACGGGGCGCCCCGGGCGTTGCGGGACGTCCATAAAACCGGCAGGCCTTCGGGCGGCGCGCCCGGGCGCCGGCGGGTGGTAGTGCTGGACTGCGGCGTCAAGTACAACATCCTCCGCCGGCTGGAGAAGCGGGGCTGCGAGGTCCTGGTCCTCCCGGCCGCGGCTACGGGGGAAGAGATCATGGCCCTCCGGCCCGACGGCGTCCTGCTCTCCAACGGCCCCGGAGACCCGGCGGCTCTCCCCTACATCGTCGCTGCGGTCAGCGCGGTTTTGGGGAAGGTCCCCCTTTTCGGCATCTGTCTTGGCCACCAGGTCCTGGGGCAGGCGGCGGGCGGACGGACGGCGAAGCTCAAGTTCGGCCATCACGGGATCAACCAGCCCGTGAAAAACCGCCTAAGCGGCCGAGTCGAGATCACCTCCCAGAACCACGGGTTCGTGGTCCTGCCCGAGTCCCTCGCCGGGAAGCGGGAGATCGTCCACGAGAACCTCAACGACCGCACCTCCGAGGGCCTGCGTTATCCGGACCTCAAGGCGTTCAGCGTCCAGTACCATCCGGAAGCGGCGCCGGGACCCAACGACGCGGATTACCTCTTCGACGAGTTCATCCGCCTGATGGATGAGGAAAAGGAGGACAGGCCGTGATCCTGATCATCGATTTCGGTTCGCAGTACAACCAGCTCATCGCCCGGCGCGTCCGGGAACATCAGGTTTACTGCCAGATAGAGCCGCCGGACATCGGCATCGCCAAGATCCGCGCCCTCAGACCGGAGGGGATCATCCTCTCCGGGGGGCCGGCCTCCATCTACGAGGCGAATTCACCCCGGGCGGATATGGGGATATTCACCCTCGGCGTTCCGGTCCTGGGGATCTGCTACGGCCTCCAGTTCATGGTCGACGCCCTGGGCGGCGAGGTCATCCGCTCGGAAAAGCGGGAATACGGCTTCGCCGAGCTGCTGGCGGGAAAGGCGGGGGCTATTCTCGCCGGGGTGGATAAAAAGACGCGCTGCTGGATGAGCCACGGCGATCAGATCGGCCGCCTGCCGGCCGGGTTCAGGATCACCGCCGCCACGGAGAACACCAAGGCGGCAGCCGTCGAGGACGCCAAACGCCGGCTCTACGGCCTCCAGTTCCATCCGGAGGTCGTCCATACCGCCGAGGGGAAGCGCATGCTGGAGAACTTCCTGTTTGGCGTCTGTCACTGCGAAAAGAGCTGGACGATGAAATCGTTCGTCCGGGAGGCCGTCGAGGTGATCAAAAATACGGTCGGCGACCGGCGCGTGATCCTCGGCCTCTCCGGCGGGGTGGATTCTTCCGTTGCGGCCGTCCTGATCCACAGGGCGATCGGCCGGCAGCTCACCTGCGTCTTCGTGGACAACGGCCTGCTCAGGCTGGGCGAGGCCGACAAGGTCCGCGCCCTTTTCGCGCAGCATCTCCGGATGAATCTCCGCTTCGTCCGGGCGCGGAAGGCGTTTATGGCCGGCCTCAAGGGGGTGACGGACCCCGAACGGAAGCGGAAGATCATCGGGAGGACCTTTATCGAGGTTTTCGACAGTGAGGCCCGCAAGATCAGGGGCGCCGAGTTTCTTGCCCAGGGAACCCTCTACCCGGACCTGATCGAATCGCGGTCGGCCTTCGGGGGGCCCAGCGCCGTGATCAAATCCCACCACAACGTGGGTGGGCTTCCCAAGCGGATGAAGCTCAAACTCATCGAGCCGCTCAAGCACCTCTTCAAGGACGAGGTCCGCCTTTTAGGCAGGGAACTCGGCCTTTTCGACGACCTGATCTGGCGGCAGCCCTTCCCGGGGCCGGGGCTCGCGGTCAGGATCATCGGGGAGGTGACCGAAAAGAGGCTCGCCATCCTCCGGATGGCCGATGCGGTCCTGCAGGAGGAGATCCGGGCGGGGAACTACTACCGGAAGCTCTGGCAGTCCTTCGCGGTTCTCCTGCCCATCAAGAGCGTCGGGATAATGGGGGACCAGCGAACCTACGAGCATATCATCGCCATCCGGGCGGTGACGAGCGACGACGCGATGACCGCGGACTGGGCGAGGCTCCCGCACGACCTCCTGAGCCGCGTCTCCAACCGGATCATCAACGAGGTCCGGGGGGTGAACCGCGTCGTTTATGACATCAGTTCCAAGCCCCCCAGCACTATTGAATGGGAGTGAGAAAAGAAAATCTCTGCATGACTTGAAAATCATGTCCCGGAAGCGCGCATTGTAGATTTTTCGGAACGAAAAATGTACAGCGCGCGGAGGGAACATGATTTTCAATGATTTCAGAATAACATAAATAGGTCGAATGGGGATATGCCCAAACGGACGGACATCCATAAGATACTGATCATCGGCTCGGGGCCGATCATCATCAGCCAGGCCTGCGAGTTCGACTACTCCGGGACCCAGGCGTGCAAGGCCCTCAAGGAGGAGGGTTACGAGGTCGTCCTCGTCAACTCGAACCCCGCGACGATCATGACCGACCCGGAGACGGCGGATCGGACCTACGTGGAGCCGATCACCCCGGAAGCCGTGGAGAAGATCATCGCCAAGGAGCGGCCCGACGCCTTGCTCCCGACCCTGGGCGGCCAGACGGGGCTCAACACCGCCGTAGCCCTGGCGGAGTCCGGCGTCCTTGAGAGGTACGGCGTCGAGATGATCGGGGCGTCGCTTCCCGCGATCCACAAGGCCGAGGACCGCGCCCTCTTCCGGGCGGCGATGGAGAAGATCGGACTTGCGGTTCCCAAAAGCGGCTTCGCCCGGTCGCTGGACGACGTCTTCGCCGTCTCGGCCGGGATCGGCTTTCCGATCATCGTTCGCCCCTCCTTCACCCTGGGCGGGACGGGGAGCGGCGTCGCCTACAACCGCGAGGAGCTCGCCGAGATCGCCAAGGGCGGCCTCGACGCCTCCCTCATCCATGAGGTGATGCTCGAGCAGTCGGCCCTGGGCTGGAAGGAATACGAGCTGGAGGTGATGCGCGATAAGGCCGACAACGTGGTCATCATCTGCTCCATCGAGAACCTCGATCCGATGGGGGTGCACACCGGCGAGTCGATCACCGTCGCCCCGGCCCAGACCCTCACCGATGTCGAGTACCAGCGGATGCGGGACGCGGCGATCGCCATCATGCGGGAGATCGGCGTCGAGACGGGCGGCTCCAATGTCCAGTTCGCCGTCCATCCCGAAACCGGCGAGCAGATCGTCATCGAAATGAACCCCCGGGTCTCCCGCTCCTCGGCACTCGCCTCCAAGGCGACGGGATTCCCCATCGCCAAGATCGCCGCGAAGCTGGCCGTCGGCTATACACTCGACGAGATCCCCAACGATATCACCCGCGAGACGATGGCCTCCTTCGAGCCGACGATCGACTACTGCGTCGTGAAGTTCCCCCGCTGGACGTTCGAGAAGTTCCCGGAGACGGAGGATTTTCTTACTACCTCCATGAAGTCGGTCGGCGAGACGATGGCGATCGGCCGGACCTTCCGGGAGGCGCTGCAGAAGGCGATCCGGTCGCTCGAGATCAAGCGCTTCGGCCTGATGATCGACCTGCCGGACGACGTTCGCCCGGCGGAGTTTCTGGAGCGGAAGCTCACGCGGCCCAATTCCCTGCGGCTCTTCTACGTCGCCGCGGCTTTCCGCCTCGGGATGGCCGGCGAGGAGATCTATCGCCTCACCAGGATCGACCCCTGGTTTCTCAACCAGATCCGGTCGCTCGTCGAGGCGGAGGAGGTGATAAGAAAGACGCCCTGTTCGCCGGAGCTTCTCTCCGAGGCGAAGCGGCTGGGATTCTCCGACCGGTATCTGGGCGGCCTCTGGAACCTCTCCGAGGAGGAGGTCCGCCGCCGCCGCTACAATGAGGGGATCCGCCCCGTTTACAAGTTGGTCGACACCTGCGCGGCGGAGTTCGAGGCCTACACCCCCTACTACTACTCCACTTACGAGACCGAGGACGAAACGCGTTCTTCGGAGAAACCGAAGGTCGCGATCATCGGCGGCGGCCCCAACCGGATCGGCCAGGGGATCGAGTTCGACTACTGCTGCGTCCACGCCTCCTTCGCCCTGAAAGAGATGGGTTATGAGAGCATCATGGTCAACTCGAACCCCGAGACGGTAAGCACCGACTACGATACCTCCGACAAGCTCTTCTTCGAGCCGGTGACGCTCGAGGACGTCCTGCACATCCTGGAGGCGGAAAAGCCCCTGGGGGTAATCGTCCAGTTCGGCGGCCAGACGCCGCTCAATCTCGCCCGGGGTCTGGAGGCGGCGGGGGCGCCGATACTCGGGACCTCACCCGACGCGATCGACCGCGCCGAGGACCGGAAGCGCTTCCAGGAGATCGTCAAGAGCCTCGGGCTTCTCCAGCCCGACAACGATACGGCGCTGGACGCCGAGGAGGCGGTCAGGGCGGCGGAGCGGATCGGCTATCCGGTCCTGGTCCGCCCCTCCTACGTCCTGGGCGGCCGGTCGATGGAGATCGTCTACGACACCCCGAGCCTGCGGCAGTTCATGGTGCGGGCGCTCGAGGTCTCCCCCGGCCATCCCATCCTGATCGACAAGTTCCTCGAGGACGCGATCGAGGCGGACGTGGACGCGATCAGCGACGGGAAGACGACCGTCGTCGCCGGGATCATGGAGCACATCGAGGAGGCGGGTATCCACTCCGGCGACAGCGCCTGCTGCCTGCCCGCGATCAGCTTTTCGCCGGAACTGTTAAAGAGGATCGAGGACCAGACGAAGCGGATCGCGGCGGAGCTCGGCGTCGTGGGACTCATGAACATCCAGTATGCTATCAAGGACGACAAGCTCTACGTCCTGGAGGTCAACCCTCGCGCCTCGCGGACGATCCCCTTCGTCAGCAAGGCGATCGGCGTCCCCCTGGCAAAACTGGCGACGAGGGTGATGCTGGGGGAAACCCTCGCGGAACTCGGCTTCACGAAACCCGTCCGGCCGGGGCACATCTCCGTGAAGGAGGCGGTCTTCCCCTTCAACCGCTTTCCCAATGTCGATATCCTGCTCGGTCCCGAGATGAAATCCACCGGCGAGGTGATGGGGATCGACCGGTCCTTCGGCCTGGCCTTCGCCAAGGCCCAGATGGCCGCGGGCTTCAGGATGCCGCTGGCGGGGAAGGTCTTCATCAGCGTCCACGATTTCTACAAGGACCGCATCTGTAGGGTGGCCGAAGCCTTCGCCGGGATGGGGTTTCAGATCGCCGCCACGGGCGGCACGGCCGCAAGGCTCAGGGAACACGGAGTCGAGGTGGAGACGATCCACAAGGTGAGCGAGGGGAGGCCGCACGTGGTGGACCACATCAAGAACGGCGAGATCCAGATCGTCATCAACGTGAGCCTGGGCAGGCGCTCCTCTCTGGACGCCTATCACATCCGCCGGGGGGCGCTTCTCTACAATGTCCTCTACACGACGACGATCTCCGGCGCCCGGGCCCTGGCGGAGGCGATCGGCGCCCTCCGCGCTGAGGCGTGGGACGTCTCGCCGCTGCAGGACTACCACCGGGAAAAATGAGGGGAGGGAACGCGGGGGTAATTAGGGACAGCGCCCTATTAATTTAATGGGGCGCTGTCCCTAATTAAATATCACTCCGCGAGGATCTTTTTCGCTTCCTTCGCGTAGGCGTCCATCACATAGGGGACGCCGGAGATTTTCGCCGCCTCTTCGGTCAGCGCCATGATGTCGTTGCGGGTGATGGTGGAGAGATTGAAATTTCGGCTCCCCGCCATCAACTGCTGGAGACCCGTCTTGAACTTCTGGCTGTAGGAATAAAATCCCAGCGCGCCGGCGGGAATTTTGCTCATTTCCTTGCCGAACTTCTTCTTCAATTCCTCATAGCAGACGAAGATTTCCTCCAGCGACTGGCCGTACCGGGAGACGGTTTTCGGCAGGTCCTTGTTGGCGATCCATTCGGCGATATTCTTGCCTACCATCGCCGGGATCATCAGCGCCCTGCCCATGCAGATCGCCTTCACGTACGGAGAACCCAGGGCGAGGGCCTTGAATACGCCGTCTTCGGTGGAGAACCCGCCGGCAAGGGCGATGTCGGGCACCCTGATCTTCCTCTTCCTGAGCTCCTCGCAGTACTGATACGTCAGGCTGTGGAGGTAGAAGGCGGGGATGCCCCATTCGCTCATCATCGGCCAGGGGCTCATGCCCGTTCCGCCTGGAGGTCCGTCCACGGTCAGGAGGTCTATCTTTGCCTCCGCCCCGTAGCGCAGGGCCATCGCCAGTTCCACGGCGGAGTAGGCGCCGGTCTTCAGGGTGATCCTCTTGAAGCCGAGCTTGCGCAGCCTCTCCACTTCCTTAAGGAATCCTTCCCTGGTGACGAATCCCAGACGGGAGTGGCGTTCGAATTCCTTGATGGCGCCGTCCCTGAAGGCCGCCTTGATTTCCGGGAGGGTAGGGTCGGGCAGAACGATGTAGCCCCTCTTCTTGAGCTCCTGCGCCCTCTCCAGTGAGCCGACCTTGATCTCCCCGCCGATATTTTTCGCGCCCTGTCCCCACTTCAACTCGATGGTGTCGAGCTTGTGCTTGCTGAGGACATATTCGGCCACGCCGAAGCGCGTATCCTCCACGTTCATCTGCACCAGGATTTCGCCGTAGCCTTCGTTGTAACGCTTGTAGGTCTCGATCCGGCGGTCCATGTCGGGGGCGTATTTGACTTTGCCCTTGCTCATTTCCAGGGCCGGGTCGATCCCGCAGACATTTTCGCCGCAAACCAGCGTGACGCCGGAAATGGCGGCGCCGGCGGCGAAGTGTTCCCAGTTCTTGCGGGCGATTTCCGTCGAACCGAGCGCCCCGGTGAATATCGGCAGGCGCATCTTTACCTTTTGCTTCCATCCGTATTCCGTTTCCGTGTCGACGGCGGGAAATACCGCCGTATCGGGGCCTGCGGCGACGCCCTTGGGCAAGCCCTTGGCGCCGACCGCATAACCCTGGATGCTCAGATGCGAGTAATCCACCGGATAGTTTTTGTCGGCGCCGGCCGTCATCTCGCCGAAGCCGATCGGGTAGAGCACCTCGCGTCCCCGGAAGGACGAGAGCCAGATCTCGCATCCGCCCCGGCATCCGTCTATGCATCGGCTGCACAGGCCGGACAGGGGGACGACGCTCTTGGAACGGTTGAAGGTGCCTGTTGCTTCATTGGCGTTTGGCTGTCTGAGGTTCATTGGTCATTCTCCTTCCATCCAGGTTATAATTTTTCGACGCACGGGAGGCGCGCCGCCAAAGGCATTTGCCGTTTTACCTGTTTTTACAGAGTTCCCAGAAATTCTGGAGGTCCTGATAATCCATGACGGTGGACATGGCGCGGTTTTCCACCTCTATCCCCTGCTCGTATGCGCAGGCGACCGGGTTCAATCCACCCAGAAGGATCATGCCGATCCGGTTCATATCCACCGGGATCTGGCAGACCGGCTCGCCGATCTCGCCGATGGTCAGCACGCCGCCGATTCCGGCCTTCCGGAGGCTCCCGATGAGGTTCTCGACGAGTTTGCGGGCCGGCACGGGGATTTCCCGGAAATTGGACAGGATGTTGCCCGCGCCCCGTTCGGCCGCCTGGCGGACCGAGGTCATCCTCCCCCGGATGAAGGCCTCCGAGGGGTCCAGGGACGAGCCGGAGTATTGGATCAGCTCAATGAAACGGAGCGCGCTGCCGTCCTTCACCTGCAGGATCCCGCCGAACTTCGAGTCCATGGGGATGCCGTTCTTCAAAAGGACGCCGTTTACTACGATGCTGCACACCGTCGCGAAGCCGACATACCCCGCCGGGACAGTCACCTCGCCGAGCCGCGCGCCTTCTTCGGCGCAGGCGGCCAGTTCGCTTACGTGGAGTCCCGCGCCGAAGGCGGGCTTCATCATTTCCAGCGCCTTTTTGAAGACCTTCCGGGGAAAGAAAGAGACGTTGATGGGCAGCAGCCCCTGCCTCCTGTCCGCATCCAGCGTAGTCCTGAAGGCCAGGATCTCGATCCGGGAGATGGCGAAGCCGATCTTGTCGTGGACGCGGGCGTTGCTGATCTCCTCGATGCCCTGTTGAGTGATGACCCGCCCGTCGTGCCTGCCGACGAGCCTGGTGAGCCCGCGGTCGTCCATGATCTTGAGGTGGTAGCGGACGGCCCGTTCGCTCAGGGCCACGCCGTGCTTGAGCATCTCCCTGGAGATGAGGCGCGCCCCCACCGAATCCGGCGATTCATGGAGAATCCGGAGGATCAGGAGGATCTTCTTCTCGATGTCCTCGACGTTAAAAATCTGATTCAACGGCATCGGTAATCCTTTGCCGATGCCCCTATCACCAAGCGGGGAGCGCTGTCAAGAAAAAAGGAAGGATAATTATTGGCGGGTGCACTTAAAGCCCTTGCCCAGCTCGCAGCGGAAGCAGATCCCGGAGAAGTGCTCCAGGGACGCGATCTGGGAGTCGCAGTTGCCGCACAGGCGGCCTTCTCCTGCCTTCATCGAGCCGCCGCACGGCGTGACGGACATGGGGCAGTATTCGGTGCAGAATCCGCATTTCTTGCAGAGGTCGCGGCGGAAACCGAACGCGAACTCCACATGGCGGTCCTTGCCGCGGCCGACGAAACCGATGGCGTCGGCCTTGCTGTATTCCGAGCAGTAGCGGACGCAGCGCCCGCACTGGATACAGTTGTCGTTCCGGAAGGGGTAGCGGACCTCCTTCACACCGCAGCGCACGGCGATGTCCTGGACGGCCCGCGAGTTCGGCGCCTGGGCCACGAGCAGCTCGGCGATATTCTTCCTGAGTTTCCTGATCCTCTCCGTGTTGCTGAGGATCGCCATGCCTTCCTCCGCGTTGAGAGTGCAGGAGGCGGTGATTTTCGTCCGGCCGTCATTGACCACTTCCACGATGCACAGGCGGCAGGCGCCGCTGTCTCTGAGGACCGGGACATAGCACAGATGGGGGATGCAGATGCCGGCGGACAGGGCCGCATCGAGCACGCTTGACCCCTTGACCGCCTGTACCCGGACGCCGTCGATTTTCAATGTCACATGCTGTTGCATATCTCACCTCGTCAGTTGACCGTGATCGCCGCAAACTTGCATTCCGCGACGCAGATGCCGCATTTTTGGCATTCCTTGTCGTCGATAACGTGGACCTTCTTTTTCCCGCTGTAGATGGCGCCGTGGGGGCAGGCGCGCAGGCAGCTCCCGCAGCCGTTGCACTTGTCTGTCTCAATGGAGTATCTGATCAGGGCCTTGCAGACGCCGGCGGGGCATTTCTTATGGTCCACGTGGGCAATGTATTCCTCGGGGAAATACCGCAGCGTCGAGAGGACCGGATTGGGCGCCGTTTTCCCCAGGGCGCACAGGGAGGCGACGCTGATCGTGTCTGCCAAATCTTTCAGAAGATCGATCTGCTCCCGGCGGCCCCGGCCCTCGGTGATGTCCGTCACGATCTCTAACAGCCGGTCGACGCCGACGCGGCACGGGACGCACTTGCCGCACGATTCGTCCTGGAGGAAGCCCAGAAAATACTTGGCCACGTCGACCATGCAGGTCCCTTCGTCCATGACTACCATGCCTCCGGAACCCATCATTGCGCCCGCTTCGGAAAGGGTGTCGAAGTCGACGGGCAGATCGAACCTGTCGACCGGCAGACAGCCCCCGGAGGGACCGCCGGTCTGCACCGCCTTGACGGCCCTGCCGTTTTTCGCCCCGCCGCCGATGTTAAAGACGATGTCCTTGAGAGACGTTCCCATGGCCACCTCGACCAGGCCCGTGTTCTTGACCTGACCGGTGAGGGCGAAGATTTTCGTGCCCTTGCTGTCCTTCGTTCCTTTTGCGGCAAACCGCCTGGCGCCGTCGAGGATGATGGCAGGCACGTTGGCCCAGGTTTCGACATTGTTGAGTGCCGTCGGCTTGTGCCAGAGGCCGTCCTTGACGGTGTGGATATCCTTGGCGCGCGGTTCACCCACCTTGCCTTCCAGCGAGGCCATCAGCGCCGTGGATTCGCCGCAGACGAAGGCCCCGCCTCCCCGGGCGATTTCCACGTCGAAGGAGAAAGGGCTTCCCAGGATGTTCCCGCCGAGAAGCCCGAACTCCCTGGCCTGCTCGACGGCGATCCGGGCATGCCGCACGGCGAGCGGGTATTCCTTGCGGACATAGATATAGCCAGCGGAGGCGCCGATTGCCCAGGCGCCGATCATCATCCCTTCAAGGATAAGATGGGGATTGGCCTCCAGCAGGCAGCGGTCCATGTACGCCCCCGGGTCGCCTTCGTCGGCGTTGCAGACGACGTATTTCTCGTCCCCCGGCTCCTCCGCGCATTCGGCCCATTTGCGCCCCGTGGGAAAGCCCGCGCCTCCCCTCCCCCGCAGGCCGGACGCCTTGATTTCGGCGATGACCTTCTCCGGCTTGATGCCGGCGAGGGTCTTTGCCAGCGCCGAATAGCCGCCGGCGGCGATGTAGTCTTCGATGGCGCAGGGATCGACCGACCGGTTCCGGCCCAGGAGCCGTCGGTCCTGGGCCTGGTAGAAGGGGATCTCCGCCTCGGTGCGGACCTTTCGGCCGGAAACCGGGTCCGTGTAGAGGAGCCTTTCGATCACATCGCCCTTTTTGACCGTCCGGGCGACGATCTCCTTGGCGTCACCGGCCTTGACCTGACAGTAGAAGAGGTTGCCCGGCTCGATAACCAGGAGCGGTCCCTGCTCGCAGAAACCGTGGCAGCCCGTGGCCCGGACATGAACCTGCCTTTCCATTCCCTGTTTGGCAAGTTCCGCCCTGATTGCGGCGATCACCTCCGGAGATTTCGATGCCTGGCAGCCGGTCCCCCCGCAGATAACAATCGTTGACCGGATGCGCCTTCTCGCGGCCAGGAGCCTTTTACGAAGAGATTCCAGATCGCTCGACTTCTTGAGTTTACGCATGGTCTCTCGCCCCTTTCTTTTTTCCCCTGGACTTGTCGATGGCCTTCCGGAGTTTCCCCGGCGTCATGTGGTGGCAATAGGTCCCGTCTTCGATGACCACCGGCCCCAGGGCGCAGGCCCCGACGCAATTGACGCGCTTGAGGGTGACCGAGCCGTCCGCCGTCGTTTCGCCCGGTTCGATGTTCAGTTGCCCCCTGACCTGGTCCAGCAGGAGGTTTGCGCCCCGGACGTGGCAGGCCGTCCCCGTGCACACGGTGAAAACATTCCTGCCCCGCGGCTTGAGGGAGAAGGCCTTGTAAAAGCAGGCGACGCGGTACGCCTCCATGAGGGGGACCCCCAACTCCCGCGCGACGGCGTTCATGGCCTGCTCCGGCAGGTAGCCGTAGAGTTCCTGCACGTCCTGCAATGTCTCGATGAGCAGGTGGGGCTGGCTTCGTCTTCCTTTCAGGACTGGATCAAGCTCGGTCATGACGGGACCTCCTTTGAAATTGGAAAATATGATTGCACGATTTTCTTTTACCTGCTAAGATTAACCCCGTAAATAATGTCTAAATGCACTCATAATGCCTATAATTAATAGGCAATAAAATACATAGCCGTTCCCTATTTATTGCCCATGTCATGTTGGCACAGGAGGCCCGCTACTATGGCGTTGCAACCGGCCCCACTGAGAGAGGATTTCATCGGAAAAGGGGACCCCCGCGAGTGGATTGCGTTCCTCTGGCGGATCCCCCAGCGGGAAGACATGGAGCCCAAGCAGGCGGAAATCGCCCTCCGCGAGCGCATCAAGGAATTGAATTGCCTCTACGGCATCGCCCGCCTGGCAGAACACTACAGCGATTCCCTGGAGGACTTTCTTAGATGTCTGGCGGATATCCTCCCCCTTTCCTGGCAGTATCCGGAGGTCGCCTGCGCGCGGGTGGTCTTCAAGGACCGGGCCTTCAAGAGCGGAAATTACCGGGCGACCAAATGGCGCCAGTCGTCGCAGATCATGATGCACAACGAACCGGCGGGCGACGTGACGATCTTCTATCTGGAGGAGCGGCCGCCCTCCGATGAGGGGCCGTTCCTCAAGGAGGAGCGGGCGCTGTTAGACGAGGTCGCCCAGCGGATCGGCGCAATTGCCGCGCGGATTGCCGCGGAGAGGGAACTGCAGGAAAACAACCGGCAACTGTTGCTCGAGCGGGCGGCGCTGCAGGAGGCGAATGCCGCCCTGCGGGCCGTCATGGCAAACATCGAAAGGGAAAAGCAGGGGATCTATACGGATATGCAGGCAAGTATCGAAAAGGTCGTCATGCCGCTCCTGCACGCCCTGTCTCTGGAGCTGCCGAAGGTCAAGCGGAAATATGCGGATATCCTGCGAACGAGTCTGGAAGAGATCACCTCCCCGTTCGTCAGCCGATTTCTCCATCAGTACCAATCCCTGACCCCGACGGAAATCGGCATCTGCAACATGATCAGGAACGGATTGCGGACCAAGGAGATTGCGCAGATGCGGAACGTTTCCCCGGCAACCGTCAACCGGCACCGCGAACACATCCGCCGCAAGCTGAACATCACCAACAACAATGCCAATCTCACGACCTATTTGCGGTCTATTGAACAATCGTGATCCGGAAAGGACGATAATGGACGGACAATTGCAGGAAGGCGTGCCGCGCGATCAGTGCGGCGTCTTTGCGGTCTACGGTCATGAAGATGCGGCGCGGACGGCCTTTTTCGGCCTGTTCGCCCTCCAGCACCGGGGGCAGGAAAGCGCCGGGATCGCCGCCGCGGACGGCTGCCGGGTGTGGGCCCACAAGGGCATGGGGCTCGTCTCGGAGGTCTTCGGGGAAGACACCCTCGCCAAGCTCCCCGGACGCCTTGCGATCGGACATGTCCGCTACTCCACCACCGGCTCCTCGGTCATCTCCAACGCCCAGCCCTTTTTAGTCCATCACGCCGACGAATACTACGCCCTGGCGCACAACGGGAACCTCACCAACGCCCAGGAACTGCGGGCGGAATTGGAGGAGCGGGGATCGATCTTCCAGTCCACGATGGACAGCGAGGTGATCGTCCATCTGATGGCGCCCCATCTGAAGGCGGGGATCGCGGAGGCCCTCACCAGGGCGCTGGCCTGGATCAGGGGGGCCTACAGCATAGTGATGCTTACCAGTAAACAGGTCATCGCCGTCCGCGATCCCCGCGGGTTCCGTCCGCTCTCCCTCGGCCGCCTCAACGGCGGCTGGGCGGTTGCCTCGGAGACCTGCGCCTTCGACCTCGTGGGGGCGAAATACATCCGGGACGTCCGGCCCGGCGAGATCGTGATCATCGACGAGGCGGGGCTGCACAGCCTGACGCCGTTCCCCGAGGAGAGGCCCGCCCATTGCATCTTCGAGCTGATCTACTTCGCCCGGCCCGACAGCCAGATCTTCGGACGGAACGTTTATCTCTGCCGCAAGCGGCTGGGACACACCCTCGCCAAGGAATACAGGCCCGACGCGGATTTCGTCATGCCGTTCCCCGATTCCGGGAGCTATGCGGCCGTCGGCTACGCCGAGGAGAGCGGGCTTCCCTTCGAGATGGGGATGATCCGGAACCACTACGTCGGGAGGACCTTCATCCAGCCGAGCCAGGCGATGCGGGATTTCGGCGTCCGGGTCAAGCTCAACCCGGTAAAGGAGCTCATCGAGGGCAGAAGGATCGTGATCGTCGAGGATTCGATCATCCGGGGGACGACGAGCAGAAACCGGGTCCGGCATCTCAGGGAGAGCGGCGCGAAGGAGATCCACATGGTCGTGAGCTGCCCGCCGACCCGCCACCCCTGCCCCTACGGGATAGACTTTTCGCTCAAGGGGGAGTTGATCGCGGCCGAGAAGGAGGACGAGGCGGAGATCGCCTCCTTCATAGGCCTGGACGGCCTGCACTACCTCTCGCTCGAGGGAATGGTTCAGGCCACTGGGATGCCCCGGGAAAACTTCTGCCTGGCCTGCTACACCGGGGATTACCCGCTTCCCCCCCCGCCGGTCTTCGGGAAGTTCTGCTTCGAGAGCATCGCTCCTTGAGCGTCGAAAACGCAACGCTGGTCCTTCCAACAGGCGTCCATTAAAGCCGAAACACTTGCCACGGTCGGCGCGGGGAGCGACAAGTTTACCAGGAACCTTACGGTCAGGCGGGGCATTTTGCCTTCTTCTGCGCGTACATCAAACCGTCGGCCGCCGACATGAGCTTGTCCAGGGAAAGCGGCGCTTCGGGATCATAGACGGCGGTCCCCCAGCTCATCGAGAGCTTGAAAGGCCGCATCCCGCCGGCATTGAACTCGTCAATGTTCAGTTGCAGGCGTCTGAAAAAGGCCGCCGGATTGGTTTCGGCGGCGTCGATGGAAAGGACGGCGAATTCATCCCCGCCGATGCGGGCGATGACGTCCGATTCCCGGAAGGTCTGCCGGAGGACGTCCGCCGTATCGATCAGGGACCGGTCCCCTTCCTCATGCCCCAGGGTGTCGTTGATCTGCTTGAGGCCGTCGCAATCGATGAAGGTGAGCCGCATCGGCCTTTTGGCCCTGTTGGCCGCCCTGATCTGCTGCTCCGCAAGGGTGGTGAATCCGCGCCGGTTGTAGAGATCCGTCAGCCCGTCCCGGAGGGTCATCTCCCGCATCCCCTCATCCATCCGCTTGCGGTCGGTGATATCCTCGACCACGGCAATGTTGCGGCCCGGTTTCTCCCCCGGCTTCCAGAGCGGCGAAACGGTGATGTTCACCCAGACCGCCTCTCCGCCCTTCCGGAGGTAGCGCTTCTCCAGGGAGTAGTGCCCGATCTTGCCGGCCTTAAGCAGCGCCGTCTTGTCCTCATGCAGGTGGAGATCCTCCGGATGCGTGATAGCCAGGAAGGTGGTCGCGAGCATCTCCTCCTCCGTCCTGCCGACCATCTCGCAGAGCCGGCGGTTCACAGTCAGGAAGCGGCCCGTCCCCATCTCGATCTCGGCCACGCCCACCGCCGCCTGCTCGAACAGGGCCCGGAACCTCCCCTCGCTCTGCCGCAGCGACTTCTCCGCCTCCTTGAGTTCGGTAAAGAGCCGGGCGTTGGCGAGCGCTTCGGCGATCTGCGCCCCGATCCTTTCGGCCAGCCGGAGGTCCTGCTCAGAGTAGGCGTTGGGAGTTTTCGACCGGAGATGGAGGCTGCCGATCGCCTTATCCCGGGAGATCAGGGGGACGGCCATATAAGAGAGTATTCCCGCTTGAAATGAAGGGGTGAAGGCGGGGAACCGGGCGATGAGTTCGTCGGCGCTTGTCGCATTTACGATCTGACTTTTCCGGTTGCGTAAGACTTCCTCGCTCAATGTCCCCGCCAGAGGAACGGAATCCCCCCGCATGCGCCCGGGGATATCCGCCCCGAAAACATAAGCGATACTGACGGTGTCTTCGTCGGCATCGCACACGTTGACGGCGAGCCTGTCAAAGGGAATGAGTTTTCTGACCTCGGCGGCGAACTGTTCGTAAACCTCGTCGATGTCCAGCGAGGAACCGATCACCCGGCCGATCCCGGCGATGACCTCCACCTCCCCGGCCAGCCGCTCGGCGGCCTCCCGGTCCCGGCGCTGCTCCTCTTCGCTCTTCTGCAGGGCGTCGATGATCTCGCGCAACTGGGCCGTTTTCTGGGTCACTTTCCGGCGGAGAGTGCGGTTCCACAGCAGGAGCGCGACGCCCAGGACGGCTAACGCCCCCGCGAGATAGAAGACGTACGGCAGGTAACGGGGCGGGGCGATGGGGGCGCCGAGCCATCGTTTTTCGATCTCCTCGCGCTCCCGTATGGAAATCTTCGCGAATCCATCCTCGACGATGGTCAGGAGGTCTTTTCTCCCCTTGGGAACCGCCCGGTGAAAGCGGCCGGTGTACAGGGGGGCGGTCTGCCGGTAATCCTTATCGAGGTTCAGTTTGTAGAGGAAATGGAGGGCGGGGGGACCGTCGATGCAGAATACCTTGATCTTATCCTCCCGGGCTGCCCGGACGATGCTTTCATAACTGGGGTACTCCTGCAGGGTGTTGATGCCGTGCCTCGTTAAAAAATCGATGGCGGCGTCGCCCGCCTTGACGCCGACGGTGAAGCCGTGCAGGGAATTGACATCATCGATTCCGCCGATGTCCTTATGGAAGAAGATGTGAACATCGATGGAGGCGTAGGGGGCGGTGTAATCGAGTTTCCTGGCCCTTTCTTCCGTAAAGAAGATCGTATCGATCACCTGGGCCTTACCGTCGGCCATCGCCTTTTGGGCCAGTTCCCAGTCCATCCCCCGCAGGTCCGCCCTGATCCCCGTTTTTTCCCCCCAGAGGCGCCATTCGTCCACCAGAATGCCCTGCAGGCGGCCCTTGTGATCGCGAAAGATGTAAGGCGGGTAATTATCGTCCGAAACGACCGTGATTTCCGTAAGCGGAGCGGTATCCTGCGCCATGCCTGCGATTGCCGGAAGGCAGAAAAGGCAGACCAGCAGAAAAATTCTGAAACTAGCCCTGCGGAGGTTTTTACGGCAGGCGGCGGGATTCTTGATGACAGGCATCCTTCGCAAGCCCCGATTCTTGGAAAAACTGTATTCTCTTAATCTAATCTCACCAAGGCTTTATCCGCCGGCCGGATCACCTTTTCTCAGCGGACATGAGGGTGCGGAGGATATCCTCCTTGCCCACGATGCCGACCAGCCTGCCTTGATCCAAAACGGGCAGGGTGTGGATATTGTTTTTCACCATCAGGGTGGCGATATCTTCCAGCCCGGTTTCCGGGTCGATCGTAATGGGATCGGGGGTCATGGCTTCCTTCACCTTGACCGCCGCCATTTTCGCCAATTCCTTCTCGATATTCTTGGGGTAGGTTAAAGGAAGCGTTCCGTCGAGCAGGACGAAGAAGGAAGGCAGGGGGATCTTTCTCTGCTGGGCTATCAGATCGGACTGGCAGATGATTCCCTGCAAATGTCCCTCTTCGTCAACCACAGGCAGGCCGCCGATGTGGCGATCAAGCAGTAATCTGGCGGCTTGAACGATTTCCGCTTCGGGATAAACCGTGACGACCTCCCTAGTCATAATGTCTTTGGCCTTGAGCATATCGCCTCCCCTGGAGGGTTTTGAAAATAAGTCTGATTCTAATTATCCCGCCGCCCAAAATATGTCAAG
>Ga0172375_10000748_pt1 | contig 52319 bp, 48 predicted proteins | sample LakKiv1m_FD_114537 | JGI IMG/M metagenome (GOLD analysis project Ga0172375, IMG submission 114537) | Freshwater microbial communities from Kabuno Bay, South-Kivu, Congo - kab_092012_11.1m | ecosystem: Environmental > Aquatic > Freshwater > Lake | place: Democratic Republic of the Congo... | reverse complement strand
GTATCGGTCAAGCATCCCGATCCCCAATTCGAAGGCCAGACCAAATCGAAGCTCGGGTCCAGTGACGCCAGACGCGTCGTTTCGAACATCATGTCCGAAGGCCTGGAAAGATTTCTTCTGGAAAACCCGCAAGCGGCCAAGACCATCCTTGAAAAAGCCCTGATGGCGCAAAGAGCCCGTATCGCGGCCAAAAAAGCCAGAGAGGCCACCAGAAGGAAATCACCTCTGGATTCGCTCGGATTCGCGTCCAAACTGGCCGATTGCCGTAGCAAGGACGCCATCAGATCGGAAATCTATATCGTCGAGGGCGATTCCGCCGGCGGCTCCGCCAAACAAGGACGCGATTCGGAATACCAGGCCATCCTTCCGCTCAGAGGCAAAGTCCTGAATGTGGAAAAAGCCAGACTTGACAAGGCGCTCCAAAACAAGGAAATCCTTTCGATGATCCAGGCGTTCGGAACCGGGATCGGCGACGAATTCCAGATCGATATGGCCCGTTACCATAAAATCATCATCATGACCGATGCCGATGTCGACGGCGCCCACATCCGGACGTTGCTTCTGACGTTCTTCTTCCGTTATATGCGGCCTTTGATCGAAAAAGGCTATGTCTACATCGCCCAGCCGCCATTATTCAAGATCCAACTCGGCAAGATGATCCGTTATGCCTATGAGGACAAGGAATTGGAACGGATCCTCGCGGAACTCCAGGGCAAGCCGACGTTGCAAAGATACAAAGGTCTTGGCGAAATGAATCCGGATCAGCTTTGGGAGACGACGATGGATCCCGAAGCCAGAACCCTGCTTCAGGTTTCGCTTGAGGACGCCATCGAGGCCGATCGCATCTTTTCGATGTTGATGGGCGATGACGTACCCAGCCGCAGGGATTTCATTCAGGAAAACGCGGAATACGTCCGTAACCTGGACGTATAGGGGGATACCATGGACAACAACTACATGCAAGACCAGGTTGATCTTAAAAACAGAGTCCAGGAAGTCAACATCTCGAACGAGATGAAGAATTCCTTTTTGAGTTATGCGATGAGCGTCATCGTCTCCCGGGCCCTGCCCGACGTCAGAGACGGACTCAAACCGGTTCACAGGCGTATCCTGTTCGGAATGGACGAACTGGGTGTCTACCCCGATAAACAATACAAGAAATCGGCGCGTATCGTCGGTGACGTCATGGGTAAGTACCATCCCCACGGCGACAGTGCCATCTACGATTCCATGGTGCGGATGGCCCAGGATTTCAGTTACCGCTATCCGCTCGTCAACGGACACGGAAACTTCGGCTCCATCGACGGAGACGGAGCGGCGGCGATGCGTTACACCGAAGCGAAAATGGAAAAAATCACGGTCGAGATGCTGCGCGACCTGAAAAAGGACACCGTCGATTTCGTCGACAACTACGACGGCTCGGAAAAAGAACCCAAGGTATTGCCTTCGCGGATCCCGAATCTGCTCGTGAACGGAGCCACGGGAATCGCCGTCGGCATGTCCACCAACATTCCCCCGCACAACCTCTCCGAGGTCATCGACGGGTATGTCGCCTATATCCGGAATCCCGAGATCGAGGACGAAGAACTTCTAAGTTATGTCAAAGGACCGGATTTTCCGACCGGAGGCGTGATCCTTGGCGTCGCCGGCATCAGGGAAGCCTATCTGACCGGGAAGGGAATCATCCGGGTCAAGGCCAAAACCCAGATCGTCGAACAGGCTTCCGGCAAGAAACAGATCATCATCAAGGAGATCCCTTATCAAGTCAACAAGACGACCCTGATCGAACGGATCGCGGATCTCGCCAAAAACAAGATCGTCGACGGCATCACCGACATGCGGGACGAATCGAACCGGAACGGGATGCGTGTCGTCATCGAACTTAGAAGGGACGCCAATCCCGAAGTTATCCTCAACAACCTTCTGAAAAATTCGCAACTTCAGAATTCTTTCGGTGTCAACATGTTGGCGCTTGTCGACGACAAGCCCGAAGTCCTGTCCCTTAAGGAAATGATCCGGCTCTACTTCGAACATCAGACCGAAGTCCTGATCAGAAAGACCAATTTCGACCTGACGAAAGCCATCCAGCGCGAACACCTTCTCAAAGGCTTCATCATGGCGCTTGACAATATCGAGGAGGTCATCCGGATCATCCGCGAGTCCTACGACGACACCGAACAGTTGCTGATCAGCCGTTTCGGGTTCAGCGACATCCAAGCCAAAGCCATTTTGGCTTTGCAGTTGAGAAGACTTTCCGGTCTCGAACGCGACAAGATCCACGTTGAACTCGGAGACATCGAAAAGGCGATCGAATACTATCAGAAAATATTGATCGACAAGGACCTTCAACACCAGATCCTTATCTCCGAAGCCATCGAAGTCAAAGAAAAATACGGGGATGAGAGACGGACCGAGATCGACACCTTCGGCGATTATGACATCGAAGACGAAGACTTGATACCGGTCGAAGACGTGATCATCGCCGTAACCACCAACGGCTATGTAAAACGGATGAACGTCGACGTGTACAAATCGCAAAACCGCGGGGGCAGAGGCAAGACCGGCATGAAGATGAACGAAGACGACGTCATCGACTCGATCATCTCGACTTCCACACATGATTATCTGCTCTTCTTTACATCGCTTGGCAGAGTGTATAAAATAAAAGGGTACAAGGTTCCCAACTACGGTCGTAATTCCAAAGGACTTCCGATCGTGAATCTGCTCAATCTCACCGAGAACGAAACCCTGGCCGCCGTCATGAGCATCAAGGATTTCGAGGAAGGTTATCTCTTCTTCACGACCGCCAAGGGCGTTGTCAAACGGACCAAGGTCTCCGACTTCCAAAACATCCGTACGAACGGCATCCGCGCCGTATCGCTCCGGGAAGGCGACGAACTGCATAGCGTCAAGCTCACCGACGGCAACCGCGACATCATCATCGGCGCCTCGAACGGCAAAGCGATCCGTTTCAACGAGCAAGACGTCAGATGCATGGGCCGCAACGCCGCCGGCGTGAAAGGCATATCGCTTTCCAAAAACGAAAGCGTCATCGGCATGACGGCCGTATCCGAAGAAAGAAGCGAGATCCTCGCGATCACGCAGTATGGTTATGGAAAACGCACCGACGTGGATGAATACCGTCTCCAGGGACGCGGCGGCATGGGTGTTAAAACCATCAATGTTACCGCCAAGAACGGCAGTCTGACAAAACTCATCAGCGTCGTCGGCGACGAGGATCTGCTCGTTGTCACCGACAAGGGCATGATCATCCGCGTGCCGATCGACCAGATCGCCAAAACCAAACGCTCGACCCAGGGCGTCCGGATCATCAATCTTTTGGACAACCATGAAGTCGCGACCATAGCCATCGTTCCCAAGGATGAAGCTTGCGACGAATATCTGGATAATCCGGAAGAGGCTCCTTGCCTGGAAAATCCCGAGATCGAACCCAAACCGGTTTCGGTTCCGGAATTCAAACTTGATGAATACAAGGAAATCAACAAAGTGTCCCAGGAAGAAGCATCCGGGGAAGATGAAGACGACAAGCTGGATGACATCGACGACATGCTTTCAGACAGTTATTAGGAGGACAGGCCAATGTTGGACATCAAACTGCTCCGCGAACAACCGGACAAAGTGATCGAACTGCTCAACCGCAGAGGACAGGACTATTCATATCTCCGCGGCCTTTTGGATACGGACCAGAACCGGAGGGAAGCGATTCTCAAGGTCGAGACCCTGAAGGCGAGAAAAAACGAGACCTCCCGTCTGGTCGGACAATACAAACGGGAAGGAAAACCCATCGATCCGATTCTGAAAGCCGTCGACGACTACGCCCATGAGATCCTCGATCTGGAGGAAAGGATCCGCGAATACGACGGCGAAATCAGAAACACTCTGCTAATGACTCCCAACCTCCCAAACGAAGACATTCCCGTCGGCAGGGACGATTCCGAAAACCTGGAAGTGAAACGCCACGGAGAACCGGTCAAATTCTCGTTCCCGGTCAAATCGCACTACGAACTCGGGGAAACACTCGACATCCTGGATTTCAACCGCGCCGGCAAGATATCCGGATCCCGTTTTGTCGTTTACAAAGGTCTTGGAGCCAGACTTGAACGCTCCCTGATCCAGTTCATGATGGATCTGCATGCCAATGAACACGGATACCGTGAAGTCATTCCCCCATATATCGTCAATGAGACTTCGATGTATTCGACGGGCCAGTTCCCCAAATTCATCGAGGACGCCTTCAAGTTGAACGACGACCGCAATTTGTATCTCAATCCGACGGCTGAAGTGCCCACGATCAATCTGCATCGCGACGAGATCCTCGAAAAGGAGCAACTGCCGATCAAGTACGTTTCCTACACCACCGCTTTCCGCAAGGAGGCGGGTTCTGCGGGCAAGGATACCAGAGGCATCCTTCGCCAGCATCAGTTCAACAAGGTCGAGCTGATCAAATTCACGAAACCGGAAGAGTCCTATCATGAACTCGACCTGATGCTCGCCAACTCCGAACGCGTGCTGCAACTCCTCGGCCTTCCCTACCGGGTCGTGGTCCTTTGTACCGGCGATCTTGGCTTTTCCATGCGCAAGACCTACGATCTAGAAGTCTGGCTGCCTTCGGAGAACAAATACCGCGAAATCGGTTCGATTTCGAACGCCGAAGACTATCAGGCCCGCAGAGCCAACATCAAATACAGACCCGACGCCTCGAGCAAGCTCGAGTTCGTCCATACCCTGAACGGCTCGGGATTGGCCGTAGGCAGGACCGTGATCGCCATCATGGAGAACTACCAGCAGCAAGACGGATCGATCAGAATACCCGAAGTGTTGCACAAGTATATGGGAGTAACGGAAATCAGATAAAACAAAAGGGACCGGATCCGGTCCCTTTCTTCATAGGCTTTCCTTGATTTTGGCGGCGATTTCCTGATATGTTTCCCGGGAAATGTTACCGGCATTGTTGATGAAGTCGATCTCGACGCCGTCATGAACATATCGCGGTATCAGGTGCAAATGGAAATGAAAAACCGTCTGCAGGGGCTTTTCGGTGTTGATCAGCACGTTCAGCCCGATCGGGTTGAAGGCCTTCTTGATCGCATTGGCGATCTTCGGCACCTGCCGGAAAATGTTGGCGGCGACGTCTTCGTTGATGTCGTAGAGGTTCTTGTAATGCTCCTTGGCGATCAGAAGCGTGTGGCCCTTGGTTGCCTGCGAAATGTCCAGTATCGCGATGATGTTCTCGTCTTCGTAGAGCTTGTAGGATGGGATCTCTCCGGCGAGAATCCGGCAAAATACGCAATCCATCAGTTTTCCTCCTCTTCGTTGATTTGATTGGCTATATTGATTAGTTCCCGAAAATCGGAGATCCAATAATCGGGGTTCGTAGCTTCGAGTTCGGGTTTCTTGATCGACCAGGAGACCCCACAAGTCAGGACGCCGGCGTTCTTTCCGGCCATGATGTCCGAAGGGGCATCCCCGACCATCAGCACCTGGTGGTGGGGAAGACCGGCGAGGGCCTTGTGGATGGGTTCGGGATGGGGTTTGTGTTTTTCGGCGTCGTCGAGACCGATCAGGACGTCCAGATACTTCTCGATTTCGAAATACTTCAAGGAAGGTTCGGCCGATTCCCGGAACTTGGTTGTCACCACCCCGAGATAGAAGTTTTTTTCCTTTAGCTGCCGCAAGGTTTCCACGACATGCGGGAAGACGCTCACCAGGGAAAACTCAAGTTCCCGGTAGAACTTCCGGTAGGAAGCGATCATGGCGGCGAGCTTCTCCTCGCTTCCGGCGATGGGGCCGAAGGTTACGGAAAGCGGTGGGCCGATCATTTCCAGGATCTCCGTTTCGGAGTATGCGGTTCCGGGAACATGCTCGTTCAGGGTCAGGCGGAAGCATTCCTTGATCAGATGTATGGAGTCGATCAAAGTGCCGTCGAGATCAAAAAGCATCGTGTCGAGTTTCATCATTTCACCACCATTTCAATTATAGCAAAATCTCCCGGAAATGCCTACATAATTCTGAATGAGTGAGGAACATATGGTCTTCTTTTTTCAGTTGTGATATAATAGCCCCGGTGATTTTCGTGATAAGAGCGATGATGATCTACAATCCATACAGCGGCAAACAGACTTTCAGCAACCAGCTTGACGAGACCCTTGGCAAATTCAAGGCGGCCGGATACAAGGTCGACCTGTTTGTGACCAATCATCCCGGACAGGCCACCGAACTGTCCCGGGAAGCCTGTCAGAAGCGTTATGAACTCCTGTTGATAGTCGGCGGTGACGGCACTTTCAACGAATGTGTCAACGGTATGATGGATTTCGAATACCGTCCGCGGATCGGCTACATCCCCGCGGGCACCTGTTGCGACATCGGCATGACTTTGGGTCTGACGAAAAAACCCAGCCGCGCCGTGGATATCATATTGAACGACACACCGGTCAAGATGGACGTAGTCAAGTCCAACGACCGGTATTTCTGTTATGTGTCGGGAAACGGAGCCTTCATCGACATCAGCTATGTCACCGATTCGAAACCGAAACGGAAGATCGGCTACCTGGCCTATCTGGTCAAGGGTCTGGAAGAGCTGTTCACGATCCCGAAAATGAAAATGCACGTCATCCATGACAACGGCGTTGTCAAGGGACGTTTCTCCCTGATCCTCGTCATCAATTCCAAACGCGTCGCCGGCGTCAACATGATCTATAAGCCCAGTCTCGACGACGGTTTGGTCGATGTGGTCATGTACCGCAGTCTTTTCCCCTTGAACAGCCTTGTCTATATAATCTCGTTCCTGTTGCCGTTCTGGTCCACGCCGATCGTCACCAGGTTCAAGACCGCGCAGATGAAGGTCGTGACCGACACCAAGTCGCGCTGGAACATCGACGGCGAATCCGGAGGCATCGGCAACCAGAACCTCACCGTCTGCCGGCATGCGATCGAGATCATCGTACCGGCGAAAATCCAAAAGAAGTATTTCCGGCATCAGGATGTCTCCTGAGGCCATCAAAGAGGTTGTCGTGGTCGAAGGGATCCACGACCGGCAGAAACTCGAAAGCATCTATCCCGGCATCAGTTGCATCACCACGGGCGGAAGCGCCATCTCGGAAGCCACAATCTCCCTGATCAGAACCGCAAGCGAAACCAGGGGAGTGATCCTTTTCCTTGATCCCGATCATCCCGGAAAGCAAATAACCCAAAAAATCATCGCTGTCGTTCCGGGGTGCAAGCTCGCCTTTCTTCCGGCCGCAAAGGCCAAAAGCCCCAACATGCGCAAAGTCGGCATCGAACACGCCTCGGAAACCGCGATCAGAAGCAGTCTCGGACACCTTTTTTCCCTGGAACCGGGTGACGTTCCGGGAGTCAGCCGGCTTGAGCTTTCCGCCAGGCATCTGTCCGGAGAAAAGGACGCGGCCAAGCGTCGGTTTCAGATCTGCGAAGCCCTGGGACTGCCACGGCAGAACGCCAAGGCCTTCCTGAAAACGGTCAATATGCTAGGCATAACCATTGATGAGATAGATGAGGTCCTGAGATGAACAAAAGCGGAACCAAAGCCGATATCATCGACTCGTTGCGAAAAACGAATTTCCGGATCAAGAAGCACCTCGGCCAGAATTTTCTTGCCGATGCCAACATCCTTGACAAAATTGTCGCCACATCCGGAATCGACAAATCCCTGAACGTGATCGAGATCGGACCCGGATTCGGCGCCCTGACCGAAAGGTTGGCGGAGCATTCCGGCAAGATTCTGGCCTATGAGATCGATCCGGAACTGGTCGGAATCCTCAAGGACAAACTGAAAGACATCACCAATCTGACGCTTGTCCAAAAGGACATCCTGAAAGCCGATATCGACAAGGATATCCAAACCACCTTCGGTCCCGGCGAAAAGGCGGTTGTCGTCAGCAATCTGCCCTACTATATCACCACCCCGATCCTCATGCATATCCTCGAAACAGCCAGGAACGTGACCAGGATCGTCGTGATGATGCAACAAGAGGTCGCCATGAGAATCACTTCGCGGCCGAACACGAAAGATTACAACGCCCTGAGCGTGGCCATCGCTTACCGGACGGAAGCCAAACTGCTCTTCCACGTTCCCAAGAGCGTTTTCATTCCCGCGCCCAACGTGGATTCCGCCGTCGTGGAACTGACCGTAAGGCAAAAACACACCCACGCCCCCAGAGATGAAGCACGATTCTTCAAATTTGTCCGCAGTTGTTTCGCGCAAAGGCGGAAAACCCTGGCCAACAACCTGTTGGCAGCTTATCCGGGCCTGAACCGGAGCCAGGTCGAGGCGAATTTGTTTCGGGCGGGATTGGATCCGTCGATCCGGGCGGAGGCCCTTGATCTCGATACTTTCATCGCTTTGTCCGACCTGTTCAATGAAGCGGTTGAAAACCGAGGTTAATCCAAATGCGAAAAGCCGACCTGGAAAAGACGTATGAACTTTTCAAAGACAAACTTTCAGACGGGGAGATCCGCCTATGTCTGCAAGAAATCACCGAACAGGATCCGCTGCAGGGCTATGTTCCCAGCTACCGCTTCGACATCACTTCGCTTTCCGGCACCAAAATAGGCTTTTGCGATCTGCGCATCGGCCACACCGAAGGCCTGTACTACGGCGGCAACATCGGCTACCAGGTCGATGAACAATACCGCGGGCACCACTATGCGGCCAAGGCCTGCAAACTGTTGTTCCCGCTCGCCAGGGCGCACAAGCTCGGCTATGTCATCATCACCTGCAATCCCGACAACTACGCTTCCGCCAAAACCGCATCCAGAGCGGGTTGCGAATTCGTCGAGGTCGTCGATCTGCCCAAGACGAACGATATGTACAAACAAGGCGAAAGACAAAAACTGATCTACAGGATCTTGCTTTGAAACAGGCTTTGTCCAGATGCATTTACGCCCACAAAATAGTGTGGGCGTTTTTTCTTCTTCATGATATAATTGTGGTGTTGAGAATCATACATACCAAATCAGGAAAGGGATGGTCAAATGAACAAATTATCAGTGACAGACAATGAGATCGCCTTGCTTGTCAAGGCCGAGATCGAAAGGCAGCAGTCGCATCTGGAATTGATCGCATCCGAGAACTTTGTCTCTGAAGCGGTGCTTGAGGCCGACGGCAGCGTGCTCACCAACAAATATGCGGAAGGTTACCCCGGAAAAAGATATTACGGCGGTTGCGAATTCGTCGACGGTGTCGAATCGCTGGCGAGGGAAAGGGTGAAGAAACTCTTCAACGTCGCCTATGCCAACGTCCAGCCCCATTCGGGTTCGACGGCGAACATGGGCGCCTACAGGGCCATCCTCGAACCCGGCGACAAGGTCATGGGCATGGCGCTCGACCAGGGTGGACACCTGACGCACGGACATCCCCTCAATTTCAGCGGCATCGATTATGAATTCCATCCATATTATGTGAACAAGGATACCGAGACGATCGACTATGACGCCCTGGAGAAACAAGCCCTGGAAATCAGGCCTAAATTGATCGTCGCCGGCGCCTCGGCCTATCCCCGGATCCTTGATTTCCAACGCTTCCGGGCGATCGCCGACCAGTCGGGGAGCCTGTTGATGGTGGATATGGCCCACATCGCCGGACTGGTGGCGACGGGCTTGCATCCGAATCCCTGCGACTATGCGGACATCGTCACGTCGACGACCCACAAGACCCTCAGGGGGCCGCGCGGGGGCATCATTCTCACAAACAACGAAGAGATCGCGAAAAAAGTCGACAAAGTGATCTTCCCCGGCATCCAGGGAGGACCCCTGATGCATATCATCGCCGCCAAGGCGGTCGCCTTCCAGGAGGCTCTGGCTCCCGGATTCAAGGAATATCAGGAACAGGTCATTAAAAACGCCAAGGCGTTCGCGGCCCGTTTCGTCGGACTTGGTTATCATGTTGTCTCCGGAGGAACCGACAACCACCTTTTGTTGCTGGATGTTCTCTCCAAGACCGGCCTGACCGGGAAAAAGGCGGAAAATCTGCTTGATCTGGTCAACATCACCTGCAACAAGAACACGATTCCCTATGACACCCAGAAACCCTTCATCGCCAGCGGGATCCGACTCGGAACCCCGGCGATGACGACACGCGGTTTTGTCGAAAAGGATTTCGTCGAGGTCGCCGATCTGATCGACATGGCCTTGTCGAACGAGAAGGACGAGTCCGTGCTTTCCGAAGTCAAAGCCAGGGTGAAAATTCTGACCGACAACCATCCGCTCGGCTACAGGTATGAGTAAAATCCTCGTCTTGGCCGAGGACGGGTTGCTGCAAATCAGGCTCAGACGGATCCTGACCGACAAGGGACACAGCGCCGAAATCACGAATAAACCGACAAGGGTTGATGACATGCGGTTCTTTGATGTGCTTATCGTCCATTCCTCCTACCGGATCACGAATCTGGCCGGATTCATCGAGAATCTCGTGCTGAAAGACGCGATTCCCGTAATTTTCCTCTCGATGAATCCCCAAAGCGGCTTTTTGCCCAAGCTCAATCGCTATCCGGGGTTCGCCGCCATCGATGAAATGAAGATGGAGGCCGAACTGCCGATCTCCATCAGCCTTTTTGAGAAGTTCCGGAAACAAACCGGCGCCTTGAAGCAAGAAAACCTGGATTTGCGTTCCAAGGCGGAAAACGAACGGATTTTCCGTGAATGTAAGGAATATCTGATTTCCACAGGGCTTTCGGAGGCAGAGGCTCACCGGCAGATCCAGAAAGCGGCCATGGACAGCAAAACGAACAAATATGTCACCGCTGCCCGAATTCTCAGGGAAAAACCGGGAAATTCTTGACCTGACGCAAATTAGTTGTATAATAGACATTTATAAAACCAGACAAAGGCGTCTGAAAGAAAGGTTGTTTTCATCCCGGGAATGCCTGGCATCGTCCCGAGGGAAAACAAGGAAAATTGAATATGGCGAAGTATACCAAGGAAGACATCCTCAAGAATGCGCGTGAGGAAAACGTCCGTTACATCCGTCTGATGTTCACCGACATCAACGGCACCATCAAAAGCGTGGAGATTCCGCTCGGAAGGCTGGGAACCGCACTTGAAGGCCGGGTGATGTTCGACGGTTCCTCGATCGAGGGCTTTGTCCGGATCATGGAAGCGGACATGTATTTGAAACCCGATCTCGACACCTGGTTGATCCTGAGTTGGGAGGAAACGGCCTACGGCAAAGTGGCCCGTCTGATCTGCGACGTCTACACTCCCGATGGAAAACCCTCTCCCGACGATCCCAGGTGGAATCTGAAACGGGTGGCCAAAAAAATGGAAAAACTCGGTTTTTCCACTCTCAACATCGGCTTCGAACCGGAATTCTTCCTGTTCAAACTCGATGAAAAAGGCGAGATCCTGATGGATGTCGCCGACAACGGCAGCTATTTCGACCTGTCGCCGATCGACGGCGCCGGCGACTGTCGACGCGACATCGTCCTGGAACTGGAAAGGATCGGTTTCACGATGGAGGCGAGCCATCACGAAGTGGCTCCCGGCCAAAACGAGATCAACTTCCAATTCTCGAACATCGTGGAAGCCTGCGACAACGTCCAGACCTTCAAACTGGTGGTCAAGAACATCGCCAGACGTCACGGACTGCATGCGACGTTCATGCCCAAGCCGATCGCAAAAATCAACGGCTCCGGCATGCACACCAACTGCTCTTTGGCGGACATGGACGGCAAAAACTCCTTTTATGATTCCAAAGATCCGCTCGGGCTTTCCTTGGTCTGCCGGGAATGGATCACCGGCATCCTGACCCATTCACGATATTTTTGCGCCATCACCAATCCGACAGTCAATTCCTACAAACGCCTTGTACCCGGATATGAAGCACCCTGCTATGTCTCCTGGTCGGAACACAACCGTTCCGTAATGGTCAGGATTCCCGCAACCAGGGGCATCACGACCAGAACGGAGATCAGAAGCGTCGACACGTCCACGAATCCCTATCTTGCCATGGCGGTGATCCTGGCTTCCGGACTCGACGGGATCGAAAGCAAACTCCCGCTCATCGCCCCGATCAACGAGAACCTGTTCGAAAAGACAGACGCCGAAAGAAAGGTGCTTGGCGTCCACAATCTTCCCAACAACCTTAAAGAGGCGATCGATCTGCTCAAAGAGGACGAGATCGTCAAATCGGCCCTGGGCGAACACATCTTCAACAAGTTCATCGAGCTGAAGACAAGGGAATGGGATGAATTCCGTTCCGCGGTCACGGAATGGGAAATCAAACGTTATATCAAAGTGATCTGAAACATTAGGGCCGCTTCCCCGAAGAAGCGGCCCTTTTCCTTTGGAATCGATGGCGAATGTCTTTGTCTTTGCCTCTACCTGTTGTATAATTGATATGCATCGACAAGAAATGAGCTGATTTTATGAAATGGAAGATCCGTGATCTGGAAATCGCGAACCAGATCGTCGTGGCGCCGATGGCCGGCATCACCAATCCCGCCTACAGAACCATCCTCAAGGAATTCGGGGCGGGACTGATCTACACGGAAATGGTTTCCGACAAGGGACTCGGTCACAACAACCAGAAGACGATCGGCATGTTGGCTGTCTCCGAAAAGGAAAGACCCGTCGCTTTGCAACTTTTCGGATCGGAAGTCGATTCGATGATCGAGGCCGCGAAATGGATCGATTCCGACACCAACGCCGACATCATCGACATCAACATGGGGTGTCCCGTGAACAAAGTTGTGAAAGGCGGCGCCGGATCGAAACTGATGCAGGATCCGCAACTGGCCGGAATGATCATCTCCGGAGTGGCTGCTTCCGTCAGGAAACCGGTCACCGTGAAGATCAGAAGCGGCTGGGATTTGGAACATATCAATGCCGTCGAAATCGCCAAACTGGCTGAAAGCGCCGGAGCGAGCATGGTCGCTGTCCATCCCCGGACGAGGACCCAGATGTATTCGGGAAAAGCCGATTGGCGGATCATCCGGGCGGTCAAGAAAGCCGTCAGGATTCCCGTCGTCGGCAACGGTGACATCTTTACTCCCGAGGACGCCCTGGCCATGCTTGAAGAGACCGGTTGCGACGCCGTCATGATCGGCAGGGGGCTTCTAGGCAATCCCTGGCTCGTCAGTCAGACGATCGATTATCTGGAAACGGGCAAATATGCGGAACACGTGACACTGACGGAAAGAAAGGAAACGATTTTCCGGCATTACGGCCTGCTTAAGGAACTTAAGGGCGAACATCTGGCGATCCTGGAGATGCGAAGCCACGGAGCCTGGTATGTGAAGGGACTCAAACACTCCAGCCGGGTCAAGACCGAAATAGCATCCTGCCAGTCGGAAACGGAATTCAAAGCGATAATCGACGACTATTTTGCGTATTTGAATAGCATATGAAGAAAAAGCCCACCTTTCCCGGTGAGCTTTTTTCCAATAAAAGGGCGTGAAACGGCGTTTAATCTATAGGATGTAATCGGAATACTTATGGTAGAGGGAATCCGGAAGTTCGACGAGAACAGAGATGCCTTCGTTGGTATATTCCGTAGTTTTGATGTTGGCGTTTTCCTGAAGATAGTTGTAGATCGAACCCTTGTCAAAGGGCAGAAGCATCCTCACCAGATGGAGATCTTTATAAAGGAAGGAATCGATCCTGTCCATCAGCAGCTTGACACCGTCGCCGTTTTTGGCGGAAACATAGACCGGATTGGGATAGCCGTCATAAGGGATATCCGTCAATAGATCGATCTTGTTGAAAACATGGATGATCGGTACGTCGGCGACGCCGATCTCCTTCAGAACCCTTTCCGCGACTTCGATCTGCAGGGGATAGTGGATGTTGGCCGAGTCGATTACGTGCAGGATCAGATCGGCTTCGACGATCTCCTCCAGGGTCGATTTGAAGGCCTCGATCAGATGATGGGGCAGTTTGGAGATGAAGCCCACGGTATCGGTGATCAGGAAGTCATGGTTGTTTTCGCGTCTGATTTCCCTGGTCTGGGTTTCCAGGGTGGCGAAAAGCATGTCCTTCTCGAACATGTATTTCTCGGATCGGTTGGCCGACTGGGCGAGAATCGCGTTCATGAGCGTTGATTTTCCGGAGTTGGTGTACCCGGCGATGGCTACCGTCTTGACCTGGCTTTCCACCCGTTTTTTCCTCTGGGTACGTCTGGTTTCGACGACATCCTTCAAATCGTGTTTGAGTTTGGTGATACGGTCCCGCAGTATTCGTCTGTCGAGTTCGAGTTGTTGTTCGCCGGGCCCTTTAGAACCGGTACCGCTTTTTTGTCTGGACAAGGATTTGTACATGCCGACGACCCGGGGCAGGAAATACATGGCCTGAGCCAGTTCGACCTGAAGCATAGCTTCCTTGGTTTTCGCTCTTTTCGCGAAAATATCAAGGATCAGGATCGTGCGGTCGATGATCTTGATTTCCAGCTCCTTCTCAAGATTGCGGATATGTGAAGGCGACAGTTCGTCGTCAAAAACAAGCAGATTCGCATCCAAAGTCTGGATGTCCTGCTTGAGGCTTTCGACTTTTCCCTGTCCGATGTAGAAATCGGGTGTCGGGGCATCGGCTTTCTGGGTCACGACGCCCAACACCTCGACATCGCAGGCTTCAGCCAGGCCTTTCAATTCCTCCATCGAATACTTGAAGTTTTCATCAAGGCCCAGATCGAGCCCCACCAATATCGCTTTTTCCACTGTATCACCTGATGGACATTATATAATAAAATGGCGAATAAACAAAGATACGGAGACAAATAAATCTATATTTCGATATGAAAATATGTTATAATAAAGCGACAAATCGGGATAGATGAGGTAGGCTATGAAACAGACAAAAATTACTTTGCGCGCCAAGCAGGAAAAAGTATTCCTCAAGGTGAAATCGATTTGGGAAGGATTTTCCAACTGGTTTCACAACAAGGTCGAGGACGCCTTTTCTTCCAGAAAGAAAACCTTCCAGATGCTTGCGGTCATCGTGTTCACGGTGTTATTCGGGATCGAGATGGCGATCATCCTCATCCGGAACAGCTTTTATTCCAATTTTTCTGACGATATCTTGCAGTATTATACGATCATCGTCGATTTCATCAGCCAGATCAAGACAGGTTCGCTGTCGTTTTTCAATCTGAACAATTATCTCGGAGCCTCCTATTTCTCCGATGTGTACTACATACCGCTCGACATCTTCACTTTCATCACTTTCCTGCTGAGTTACCTGATGCCGACCCAACTCGCATATTCGGTTACGGAACTGTTCAAGATCTTCGCCGGCGTCATGGTGTTCTCCTATTATCTTTCCAAACAGGGATACAAGAACCGGACGATCTTCTGGATGGGCATTGTCTATTTCGTCAGCGGCGGAACCGTCAGTTTCATGGCTTTCCCCGTGTTCTTGTCCCTGACGTTCTATCTGCCGCTTGGTTTGCTTGTGATCCAGTGGGCCAAGGAAGGCCACAAATGGATTGTTCCGCTTTATGCCATGGCCCTTGTGTTCTATGATTTCTATTTGGCTTATACGGCCTTGATCTTTACCGGACTGATGTTCATTTTGGAATACGTCAAAAGACCAGGATTCAAGTTCTGGCATTTTCTCTGGGACGGAGCGGTTTTCTTGTTCCTGCTTGTGCTCGGGGTGGGGATGAGCCTGGTGATCCTCTATCCTTCCGTGCTTTTCATCATCGAGGACACCTACCGGCCGACAGGAAGGTTCACGGCCTGGGTCATCGACATTTTCGGTTATCAGCTGAAACTGTTCAAACCGGAAATCTACATCCGCTTCCTAGCGAAGATGTTCGCCGAACAGCGACCGGTCGGATTCTACGGTTTTCTCCAGGATTATACGAAAGAGCACGTTTCCTTATATATAACCATGACCGGACTGGCGCTCATGAGTTATGTCTGGTTCATGAAGGACAAGATCAGCCGGATCTACAAGGTGACGATCGTCATCGGGCTTGTCTTGATGTTTTTCCCGCTTTTCTCATATGTGTTTTCCGGAACCACCGATCAACCGTATACGCGGTGGATCAACCTGTATCCACTTGTCATGACGATGATCCTGGCGCATGTGTTCGACAAGTACGGCTTCGAGAATGTCAAGATGAAATTCCTTACCATTCCGCTCGCCATCTACATTTTGCTCGATTCCTTCCTTATCTATTACTACATCCATCGTCTGAACGAACTGGGGACGTCTTCCTTTGCGAACGGCGCTATCCTCTGGGTCGTCATGACTCTGGTCGGAATCGCCTTGGTCCTGATAATCACCACCATGAAACCAAAGAATGTCAAGACGTTCAAACGGCTCCTTTCGTTGCCGGCAACGCTGTTTGTGCTGTTGGGGGCATACCTGACTTATCTATACGTGCATCAGTTGAACGACCTGAACGCGCTTAGTAATGCGGCCACGGTTGCCGCGGACCTGATTTTGTTCATCGCCACGGGAATCGTTGTCCTGATGATTCTGGCTTTCGGATGGTTGGGGATACTCCACCAGTTGCAATGGTCGCTCGCACTTCCGATCGTGCTCGTGCTCGGAACGGGAGTCGGACTCATTTCCGGTTATGTCGTCAAGATCAACAGTCTCGGCGGATTCCAGTATGCGGACGCGCTGACCGGCGACTGGATCCTCATGGCCATTTCCGGAATGGCATTGGTATTGATCCTCGTTCTCGGTTGGTTGAAGAAACCGGAGTGGTTCAAGAAGATCCTGCTTGTCGAAGCCGCGATCGCTTTGGTATACGCCTATTCGGGGTCTTTCTATATCAAAAACAAAAACACCACGTTTGCGGAAATGTACGCGATCAACGATTTCCTCAAGGACAACCTGAAAGCTGATACCGAGTTTTTCCGGGTGTATGTGGATATGGACCGTTTCAACGTGGAGAAGACCAATTTCAACCGGATGACCATCTATCCGACGAATACGGAGATCTTCCATTCCTGGACCGATTCGGAAACCGACGGACTCTCCTATCTACTCTTCGCCAATTCCGACGATATCGACCAGACCAAGAAGTTGCTTAATGCCCAAGCCATCTACATCAATCAGTTCCTGGGCTACAAATACATCCTGGCCAGCGCCGACTACAACTATTATATCGACGAATCGTTATTCAGGATCATAGCCGCAAACGATAAATATCAGTTGATCGAAATCATCAACGCCAGACCGTTCGAGGTCTATGAGAAATACACCACGGAAACGGATTTTGCCAACTATCGCCAGAGGAACAACGATCTCCAGACCAAAAGATCCTGTTGATGCCCGCAATCATCGATGATGAGCGCTATCAGGACTTCGCGTTTAACCTCGAAGAGGAGTTTTACACGGGGGCATCCGGGGTCGGAACCATCTCGGCTTCCAAACACCTTTCGCAGTTCGAAACCGTCACCACCGGCGGTGTGCTAGATACCGCGGAACGGGTTTTCTACAAATTCGATTTCGGCTCTTCCAGAATCGGATTCACATCCGGAGATGTCTATATCAAGGGGTCGACCACGATTCCCGCCAGCAGCGAAGTGTTCATGGAGTTTTCCGATGGCGCCTTGCAGTCCTGTACTGTCGGCTACAACGCCAATGAAGACGTGAAGTGCGGGCAATTCTGGTCACAACCGGAAGCCATCTATATCGAGGCCGAAGGGCTGAGCGACCGCTTTGCGGTCGATTATCGGCTCCAGATGGCCAGGGACAGGGATGCATATTTGGTGTACGATCTGTCCGGGATCACCTATACCGGCAACAAGGGAGTTCTTTATTTCGAGTTGTCCAAGCCGTTCGGCCGGGTTTTCTTTGTCGATGCCGAAGGCAACGAATATGAAGGGTTCAAGAACTACTATTATTTCAATACGCCTCCGGTCAGGATGTATGTCTGGAAGACGTATGAGATGTATACCGAGGTTTCGAACCTCTTCAATTTCAGTCTCCGCTATACCTATGATGATCTTTCCGCCTACGACGAATCGACGAGCACTTCCCTATATGAAGACGGCTCGCTGACGATCAAACACGCCAGAATCAGTCTGCAATATCATCGCACAAGCGACTCGACTTACGACCAGTTGGTTGTCATCCCGGTCGCCTATTCGGAAGAATGGACTTTCGTTTCCGAGCAAAAATATGAAACCATGAGCGCAAGCGGCGGTTTTCTTGGTATAATAGTTCCTAGCGACGTCACCGACATCGATATCGAACTCAAGTTCGTGCCCAAGGGGATCGTCTATGGCGGTCTGGGAACCTTGGGATCCACCCTGATCTATCTGGGCATTTTCGTCCCGGGATGGATAATCAAGGGCAAACGGAGAAAAAAAGCACAGGCTGTTGAAGCCGAGGAGATGAACCAGGCATGAAAAAGATCACCATCATCGTTCCCTCATACAACGAGGAAAAGAACGTTCTTCCTTTCTATGAAGAAACGGGAAAATACCTGACAAATCCCGATTACGAGTTTACTCTGCTATATGTGAATGACGGCTCGAAAGACGATACCATTTCCGAAATCAAGAAACTGTCCGACAGGGACAAGCGGGTGAAATACATTTCCTTTTCCCGCAATTTCGGCAAGGAAGCAGCCATGCACGCCGGATTGGAATATGCCCGGGAAAGCGACGCGGTGATCATCATCGACTGTGATCTGCAACAACCGCCGGCACTGATACCGGAAATGCTCGGATACCATGAGGAAGGATACAAGATCGTCTATACCAAAGGCAAGACCAGGAAAGGCGAGCCGAAACTGAGAACCTTCTTCGCCAACCGTTTTTACAAGCTGTACAACAAGTATACGGAAATGCCGCTTGACAACGGGGCCAAGGACTATCAACTCCTCGACCGCCAGGTCGTCGACGCCTTTTTGAAAATCAAGGACAACTACCGGTTCGTCAAGGGGATATTCTCCTGGGTCGGCTATAAGCGCAAATGCATCGAATACGAGTTCATTCCCCGAAGATTCGGCAAGAGCAGCTGGAGTTTCAAGTCGCTCTTCAAATACGCCTTCAACGGCATGAACCAGTTTTCGACCCTGATGATGCTGTTGCCGGTTCTTTCGTTTATTACCGCGTTCCTGTTGCTGGTCGCGGACGTGTTGTTATTCGTCTTCGGTGTCTTTGCCTTGTCTGAGTTCCTGTTGGCTCTCTTCGCCGTCGCCATGATCAAGGTTGTTTCCCTTTTGGCCTACGGAATGTTCTATCTCCAATATCAGACCAGGAGACAAGTTCTGAACCGACCGATCTATCTTGTGGATGAAACTTCGGAGGATATGGAAGTTGAATAAGCTGTTTCTCTTCGTCAGGCGCAACTTTCTGACCGTCAAATTTCTATCTTTCGGCCTGATCGGCGTCGTCAACACGATGATCCACATGGGGGTATACTGGATTTTCTACAATCTGGTACTGATTCCCTGGCTTACGGAAGCGACGACACTTGTTCTCGCCAAAAGCTTGTCGGCGTTTTTCGCGAATACGATCGCTTTCATCTCGGCATCGACTTTTTCGTACTTCGCCAACGCCTTCTTCACGTTCAAACCGAAGAACCGTTCGACCTTGCAGTTTTCCGCCGTCATGGCCGTCTTTCTGATCCGACTTTTGATCAGCAATCTGCTTACGACCGGCTTCGATTATGCCGTCCAGAACTGGTTCGGAGTCAATTACGAAGTCTATCCCTGGACTTCGATCATCGCTCCGTTCGCGGCTTCGGTGCTCCTGATTCCGATCGCGTTCTTCGCGCTTGATTTCGTGTTCCGGAAAACCGATCAAAAAAAAGCGACAAATACTACGCCAAGTCTTTAAAATATTATCGCTCTGCGATAAAATATATATGTCATGATTTTGGGAGGAGGTATGCTTGTGGAGTATTTTGTTCTAGTGGTTTTGTCCACATATTTGTATTCGATCTTCCTGCTTGCCCTGAGGGCAAAGGTGTCACACAAAGCAATCCGTCCCGCCAAGGTGTTCGTGCCGGCGTTACTGGCCATCGATATCGTGCTTTTGTTCTTCAACCTTGGTACCGGCGTGGAACTGGCGGCCCAGATCATCGCGCTGGTTCCGCTTCCCTACGTGGTCTTTATGATCTACATCAACGAAGTGAAGTATATCCTCAAGAAAATGGGAATCATCAAAAAACGCGGCCGCAGGAACATGCTGACGAACAATGAGTTGGCCGACAAGCTGCTCGATACCGTCGATTTTCTTGCCAACCGGAAAGTGGGGGCCCTGATCACGATCGAAAGAAACATCGATCTCTCGGCCTTCATCAGCAAGGCGTTGATGATCAACGCTCCGGTCACCAGCGAACTATTGGCTTCGATCTTCATTCCGACAACGCCGCTACATGACGGGGCCGTCATCATCAGGAACAACTCCATCCTCTGCGCCAAGGCCTATTACCCATCGACCGAAAGAACGGATCTGCCCCTGCATTTCGGAACCAGGCACAGGGCGGCGATCGGCATCAGCGAGCAAAGCGACGCCCTGACGATCGTCGTTTCGGAGGAAACGGGATATGTGAGTGTGGCGATCAACCGCCAGCTTGACTACAATGTCAGCAAGGAAACCCTGAATCTATATTTCGAAAAATATCTCAAGATCAAATAAAGTGCTTCGGCACTTTTTCTTTTTTCCCACATGGAATTTTCCTTGCCTATATGATATAATTTGTGAAGACGGGTTTCTTGCCGGGAGGTGAACCATGTGGAACAATACGATGTGTTGATTGCCGGATCGGATATCCCCTCGCTTGTTAGCGCGCTGTTCCTGGCGCGCAAAATGCGCAACATCTCGATCATTCTCGACGACAAGACGGACGAGAAGAAACAAAACGCAGTCGAAATCACCGATCCGGAGAACAACAAATTCCGGTTTGTTTATGATCCGGACGCTTTTTTGTGCGGTCTCGACAACAACGGATTGATCCACAAGTACTTGAAAAGCGTCGGCATCGATCAGAACCTTACCGGGAGCAAATCCGAATACGACATGGTTTTCGCCGGCACCGACGAGCCGAGAAGAAGAGACAACGATTTCGATCGTTTCCGCGTCTATCTCGTACGCTATTATCCCAAGCAAAGGGATCAGATCCATCGTTTCTTCAAGGACCTGGAGCGACACTATCAGAATTATGTCGTCCAGCAGGAGAACATGTTGCAAAACAACAACTACACCCTGACTTCATTGATGATCGAGTGGGGCGACTACAGCCTTGAGGATCTGCTCATGAAGTATTTCAACGATCCCGAAATCATCAAGGAGTTCTTGTTGAATCACAAACTTGCGGGGCTGGATCCGAAGACAATCAACAGCTACCATTTCTTCTCCGATTATTTCCTGGGGCTTAAGGAAGGCTTCTATTATCTTGGCTTGACTGTCGACGAGATCAGGAAACTCCTGCTTGACAAATTGCGGATCATCAATCCGAAAATCACACAGAAGCGTCGGATCAAGGAATATGTCTATGACGAGGCGGGCAAGATCACCCACATCGTCGATTCCGCCAACAAAAAGATTTATGCCAAGCATTTCATCGTCAGCGCCAATCCGGATCATTTCTACAGGAAGTTCTTCCCGACATACGCCGAGGAGATCGAATTGGTCGACAAATTCTATCCCACTCTTGATTCGACCAAACGGATCAACACCTTCTATCTGGCCCTGAATCAGAAGCCGGCCTTGGCCGGCATCACCGATTTGAACTATTATTTCGCCGCCGATCCCGCCAAACCGGGAATTGTGAGGCTTTTCAACTACAGCCTTTTCAACCGTGACGCCTGCGCCGACAAGTTCGGCGCCATCTGTGTCGATTTCGTCTATGACGAAACCGCTCCCGTCCGGGAGGATGAAATCCTCCAGGAACTCTATCAGCATTTCCCCAAACTCAAGAAAAGCGTTGTCGGGGTAAGGGAGGGAACACCCAAGGAACATTTGGCGTTGATAAGCCTCGACGAAGTCAGAAAAGGCCTCTCGATCAACGAACAGATCGAGATCGAAGCCACCGAACATCTGATGTTTTTCGACAACCTGCATCTGACCGGAAACTGGGTCCGTCCCGAAGCCGGTCTGTTCGGCAGTTTCCATACCGGCATCGTTCTTGGCGACAAGGTCGAAGAAAGCCTATATTACGGCGAGGACGACGACACGTTCTATTATCTGACCAACGATGAGATCATGATGATGATGCGGCACAATTACGGCCGCAAGACTTTGGGAAAGATCGAGCAATACATCAATCTGCATGTCGGAAAAAGCAACTATTTCGTCAGGACCAAGGACAAGAACATCACGATCCACCATGGGGAATATCCCCATCCGGATCTGGCAATCTACACCACCAACGACAAGCTCTCCAACCTGTTGTTGAAGAAGACTTCCCTTGACGAGGTGCTAAAGTCCAACGGACTCAAGTATACCGGAAGCACCGAGTTGCTCTATCAGGTCGTTTCCGCTTTCGAACTCGACGACTACAAGGAGCAGGAAACCAGATTCCAGCCCAAACTGGCGATCAGGAATCTGGGCATCAAGTTCCTGTTCGCCTACCTCGTCGTGTTTTCCGTGGTCGCCTTTCTCAACAATTACTTCAACCTGATCTGGCTTGTGCCGTTCGCGTTCGGGATTTCCATTCTGCTAAGCGTCTTCAAGATCAGGATCTTCCGCAAACTTTCCTGGTTCGAATACGCCTGGAACGGAATCTACTTCGTTTTGTTGATGATGACGATCTTCTGGCCGCAGTTCAACACCTGGAAGGACGACGATCTGTTGCTGGGCTTGATGGGCGGAATGTTTTTCATCACCTGGCTGATCAACCGGCCGATCGTCTATGACTTCCATAAATACGACTATCGGCTCGACTACGCCAATTCCGCTTTGTTCAAGGTCATGAACAACGGTATCACTTTCGTCTGGGCACTCGTGTTTCTCGGGATCCTGGCGGGAACATACATCACCGGAAACCAGTATGTGTCGTCTTGGTACAATCTGGTGTTCCTGGGCATTTTCATGACTTATTATTATCCGATCCTCTATGTGAGAGCCAACATCAAGTAGTCATTATCGCGAAGGGAGGGACCGAACATGGATAATCTGTTCATATACATATCGCTAGGCGCGATGTTGCTTTTGTTTATGGCGAGTTTCATCTTTTATCACAAATTCCAAATCTGGAAACTGATCCTTCTCATCTTGCTGGGAGCGATATATCTTGTCATCGCCTTGTTTCCCCAGTGGATCACCTTCGTCGCCATTGTCGATCTGAAACTCTATTATGGATACGCCTTGTACTTCGTCGTCGTCATCTTCGCGCTCACTTTAAAACGCAAGATCCGGATCACGGAGAACCTTACCGACTACGATTATTTCGAACTGGAGAAAGAACTCGAGGAAACCAAGGCCAATTCCGATCTGCTCAGGATGAGATACATTTCCACGATCGGTCTGATCTCGGAAGGACTGATCTTCTACAACGAGGATATGAACGGTCTGTTTGTCACCGATCAGTATTTGGAAGTCATGGATTACAAAAAGAACGACATTTCCATGGAGGAATATGTCGGTCTGATCCACGAAGACGATCAGACGAGTTATCTGGCCAACATCAAGAAAGTCGGGAAGAAGAATCCAAACTACGAAATGAAATACCGGATCAAGCGGAACGGAACCCACGTCTGGATCCAGGAAAGAGGCCGAACCTTCGAGTTCGAAAAGAAGACCTACGTCATCGGTTCGGTCAAACCGATCGACATCAAACTGTTCCCGGACACCCTGATCCACGAGATCGACTCGTTGCCGACTGAACAGCAACTGGTCCAGTACCTGATGCAGGCGATGAAGGAGACCGAACCCTTCTATCTGATCATGATCCAACTTACCAACATCCCCGACATCAACAGCCGTTTCGGTCGAGATGTCGGCAATCTGATGATTGCGGAATACATCAAGAAGATGCGTTTCCATTTCGCGAAAGACGTCAACAGCGTCTTCCGGATCACCGGCATCCAGTTCGCCCTGATCCTCAAGGATCAGCGGAAATACGAAGTCCTTTACCGGGCGCTGCAAAGCGGTGGCGACCTCGTCAATCTGATGTTGAACATCGGCGGCATCCAGCAGGTTGTCTATCCCAATCTCGGCATCGTCAAACGCGAGCCCTGGGACACCTACACCCTGACCGAACTCATCAGTCTCAGCAACAAAGCCTTGAATGAGGCGATCCACAACCAGAAAAAGAACTATTCGGTCTTCGGAGAATGACCATCAAGGAAAAAGCCTTGTTGCGGGAACAATACATCGCCGCAAGAGGGGCGATCCCGAAAGCAAAGCGGGCCGAAAAATCCCGCCAGATCATCGCCCGGATCGAAGCCGATCCAATCTTCATCCGCGCCCGGGCCGTCGCCATCTACCATCCGATCCGTACGGAAGTCGATCTTTTGGGCTTGCTTAATCACCCGGACAAGCGTTTCTGTCTTCCGAAAATAACCGATCTCTCCCGCTCGCAAATGCGCTTCGTATGGTATTCCGGCCAATACGAAGACGGACCGTTCGGCATCAGGGAGCCAATCGGCGATTATGCCCTTCCCCATGAGATCGACCTGATCCTTGTCCCCGGGCTGGCCTTCGACAGATGTGGATATCGGCTCGGCTACGGCAAAGGCTTCTATGACAATTACCTATCCCTTTATCCCAATTCGAAATATGGAATCGGTTTTGAGGAACAACTGGCGGACAATCTGCCGCATATGGAACACGATGTGAAACTTGATGTCATCATCACTGACAAGGAGGCACTATGTATTCGGCACTGATCGTGGCCGCGGGACAAGGTATGAGAAGCGGCCTTCCCTACAACAAGAACCTACATCCCCTGAAAGGCAAACCGATGATTCTCTACAGCGTCGAGGCCTTCCAGGGCGATCCGGATTGTCTGGAGCTGATCGTCGTCACTTCCAAACATGACATCGAAGCCTTCAAGGACATCCTGCCGCCGGCGATAAAGATCGCCGAAGGCGGAGCGACGAGACAGGAAAGCGTCAGGCTCGGCCTGGAACTCGTGACCTCCGATTACGTGATGATCCACGATGGAGCCAGACCCAATCTGAAACGTTTTGCGATCGAAGACATCAAAGGCGCCCTGCCGGGGAGCGACGCCGTGACCTTGGCCGTGAAAGTCAAGGACACCTTGCGGATCTGTCGCAAGAATCAGATCGAAGACGACATCGACAGGGACCACGCATATCTGTTGCAGACCCCACAGGCCTTCCGGACGGAAGCGATCAAACAAGCCCATCAGCTGGCCGCAACAGCGAAGCATCAGTATTCGGACGACACTTCCGTATATCGGAACGAACTTGACAAGCCGGCCTATATCGTCCAGGGATATGATGAAAATCTCAAGGCGACCACGTTGACAGATATGAAAATATTGGAGGAATTGATATGATACGCATCGGTTTTTCAAAGGACATCCATCCGCTCGTCGAGGGCAGGCCGTTCATTCTCGGCGGAGTCAAACTCGATCACTACAAAGGAGCCGTCGGCCATTCGGACGCCGACTGCCTGATGCATGCGATCGCCGAATCGATCCTGGGAGCAGTGGCTTTGGGCGACCTCGGCAAGTTTTTTCCGGACACGAATCCCGCCTACAAGAACTATGATTCCGGACTGATCCTCAAGGAAGTCTATGACTATGTGAAAGGAAAAGGTTACCAGGTGATCAACCTTGATTGCATGGTGTCTTTGGAAAAACCCAAATTGCGACCCCTGGTCGATGAGATGCGGGCGAATATCGCCAGGATCATGGAAGTCGATATCGAAAGAATATCCATCAAAGCCACCACTTTCGAGGGTGTCGGCATCGTCGGGGAGGAGAAGGCGATCATCTGCGAAGCGATCGTCCTGCTCGAAAACGACCTGCTTCTGATGCTCTAAAGGCTCTCGGAGCCTTTTTTTCTCGGCGAAGTGTTTTTGCTTTTCATTTTATCGGAATGTGATACAATATAGATACTGGGAGTTGACCAAAATGATCGAAACTGTCCATGGGGAATTCGAACTCGTCAAGAACTACCGCGATGCGTTCATTCTCGACGACTTCAACAAGCGCTACACCGATGTGTTCGACATCTATCCATATGTGGTTGGCGATTATTCCGCCGGCCTTCTCCGTCTGAAAGGCTTCACCAAGGACGGAAAAACCAACAGTTTCAAGACGATTCCCGACTATCTCGCGGAATCGTGCCCGATGAACTGCCCGTATTTCATTGTGAAAAACCCCCATTACAATCCCAAGAAAAACCGGGAAGAATGAAGAAGATGAAAGCTTATGACCTATGAAGAAATCGTGATTGAAATCAAGGAAGTGCTCGATGTGATCCGCCCCTATATCCAAAGGGACGGCGGCAATATCGAGTTCGTACGTTTTGAAGACGGAATCGCCTATGTGAAAATGACCGGCGCCTGCGTCGGCTGCGGCGGTTTCGAATCGACGCTTAGAGAACTCGTCGAAGACACGTTGCTGGAACGGGTTCCCGGAGTCATCGGCGTCGAACACGTCTGGTAGGAGCGAAGGCCATGAATCAGAAGGAAATGAATGATCACTGCGTCACCCTGCTGGGGGAACGCGGTGTCAGCAAGAAAGACATCACGGAGATCGTTTTCGAACTCCAGGTCAAATACATCAAGGAACTGACGATGCAGATTTGTCTCGATGCCGTCGAAAGGGTTCTGGCGAAACGCGAAGTCCAGAACGCCATCCTGACGGGCGTCGAACTCGACCGGCTGGCCGAGCAGGGCAAATTGTCCGAACCGCTCCAGACCCTGATCGATACCGACAATCCCCTTTATGGCATCGATGAGATCCTGGTGCTGTCCATCTGCAATCTTTACGGTTCGATCGGACTCACCAATTTCGGTTATGTCGACAAGGTCAAACCGGGAATCATCGGCAAACTCGACCGGGAAGGCAAAACGACCGGCAAGTGCCACACCTTCCTTGACGACATCATCGGAGCGATCGCGGCCGCGGCCGCAAGTTCCGTTGCCCACAACTATTCGGAATGATTTTTCAGGCGCGATTAGGCAATCGCCCTTTTTTTTGCATATTTCCGGCTTATATGCTATACTGATATCAGAAATCTTTGCGAGGTGTTCTATTATGAGAGTCGGAGACATCGTCAAAGGTCGGATTACCGGGATCAAACCATACGGAGCTTTCGTCAAGATCAACGACGAAACAGACGGGCTCATCCATATTTCGGAACTGAGCGATGGTTTTGTCAAAAGTATTGAAGACTTTGTCAATGTCGGCGACGTGGTCGATCTGTTGGTCATCAAGATCCATGATGACCATAAGGTCAGCCTGAGCTTCAAAAGCGTGAACAGGAAAAAGGCGAAGAAATATGTCGAGGTTGAACTCACCACCGGGTTCAAACCCTTGGAGACCATGTTGCCGGAATGGATCGAGAAATACCAAAAGGGCGGTAAATGAACTTAACCGTCTTTTTTCTTGGTTTCATCATTCCCTTTGTAAGGACTTGGGAAATCATGATATAATTGTTATCGGTGAAGGAGGCTAAAGAATGGAAAAAAACATCCGTCTCGATCTGGCACATACCCTGGGCGGCGACGCCGGGCAGGAATGGGAAGCAATAGAAAAAGAAGTCCGGAAGGCCCGAACCGTTCTTTTCGGACACAAAGGTCCGGGAAATGATTTCCTGGGCTGGATCGAATTGCCGAAAAACTATGACCGTGAGGAATTCGCCCGGATTCAGGCGGCTGCCAAAAGAATCAGAAAACAGGCCAAAGTCCTGGTTGTCATCGGCATCGGGGGTTCATATCTTGGTTCCCGGGCGATCATCGAGGCGCTTTCGCCCTATTTCGTCAAAAGCAAGAAAATCGAAATCCTGTTTGCCGGCCAGAACATGTCCGCCACCTATTTGAGCGAACTGCTCGATTATGTGGCAAACAAGGATTTTTCGATCAACGTGATATCCAAATCCGGAACCACTACGGAACCGGCCATCGCCTTCCGGCTGTTCAAGGAGCTTTTGGAATCCAAATATGGCAAGGAATCCTCCCGGGACCGGATCTATGTGACGACCGACCGGAGCAAGGGCGCGCTGAAGACGGCAGCGGACAAGAACGGTTACGAGACTTTTGTCGTCCCCGACGATATCGGTGGCAGGTACAGTGTCCTGACGGCGGTGGGCTTGTTGCCGATCGCGGCTTCAGGCATCAATATCCGGCAACTCATGCAGGGAGCGGAAGCAGCCCGGAAATGGTATCGCAAACCGGATTTTGAAGCAAACGAGGTAATGCGTTACGCGGCGATCCGCAATCTGCTTTACCGCCGAGGATTCATGGCGGAAATGCTCGTCAGCTATGAACCGAAACTGGCAATGTTCTCGGAATGGTGGAAACAACTGTTCGGCGAATCGGAAGGCAAGGACGAAAAGGGACTTTTCGTCGCCAGCGCCACCTTCTCGACCGATCTGCATTCTTTGGGGCAGTATATCCAGGAAGGCCGGAAAATTCTCTTTGAAACCGTCATTCAGATCGACGTTCCCGAACGGGATCTGTCAATCAAGTCCGAACCGGAAGATCTCGACGGGCTCAATTATCTGGAGGGCACCGGAGTCGATCATGTTAACAAGCAGGCCTTCGCCGGCACCTTGCTCGCCCACGAGGAAGGCGGAGTTCCGAACATCGTGATCCATATCCCCCGTCTTGACGCGTTCAATCTCGGCAGTCTCATTTATTTCTTTGAACTCGCTTGCGGCATCAGCGGTTACCTATTGGGAGTCAATCCCTTCAATCAGCCGGGAGTCGAAGCCTACAAGAAAAACATGTTCGCCCTGCTGGGCAAGCCCGGTTACGAGAAACTGGGCTCGGAGCTTAAAGCCAGACAAAAACAAAACGGATGAATCTCATCCGTTTTTTCTTTCCTTGAGTTCTTTTTTGATCCGGCGCTTGTTGAAGGCGATGAATTCCCGCGAGCATTCTTTTCTGACCTTGATCGTGTCGACGTTTTCCAACACTTCGCCGTCGGCCTGGAAATTCTTGGTGTCGGAGATCCTGACCTGGATTTCCTTGCCTTTCAGCATCGCGATCCGTTTCCTTATATGGACGTGGAAACCAGGATAGATGGTCGGCAGCAGCATCTGCAACAACGCCTTGTTCAGATTATGGGCCACACAGACGTGGTAGGAGTCATCCTCGATATCGGCATTTGGCGCCACTTTCATGCCGCCGCCGAAATACTTCCCGTTCTGGACGGCGGCGAGATAGGCGTTCTTGTACGAATAACCGATTCCGTCGACATCGACCTCAACGGATGCCCGGTCGTAGGTGAGGACCGCCTTGAAGACGTTCTTGAAGTAGGATAGCCGGTTCTTCTTGGCATCGTTGTTCACATAGTAACAGACGGCGGCGTCGATGCCAAGGCCGCATCCGTTGATGAATCTGACTGTCTTCTGATTGGTTTCGGCGACGCTGATTGTGACATTGGCGGTGCCTTTTTGTTTAAGACTACGTAAAAAATCATTTCCCGAGCCGCTTTTGGCCAGGTAGATTTTCTGGGTGATCTTGGAGACGTCGACACTGTTGATCAGATAGTTTATCGAGCCGTCGCCCCCAAGATAAAGGATGTCGGTTATCGTTTTGTTGTTGTCGAGGAAGGTGAGCAGGTTCTCGATCTTGAGCGTGGACCGGACTTTGAATTTGATCTGGTTCCGCTTGAAGAATTTGACCATCTTGTTGGTCGTTTTTTTCGATTTTTTGTTATTTGACAAGGGGTTGTGGATTATTAGGAACATTTCACTTTGCTTATGGCAGGATGGATTTGGCAGGCCGGCCATACTCCTTAAAGACATTATAACATATCATTGGGGAAATGATTCATTTCCTTCCAAAATGATTCCTTTTCCCAAGAACTTGCCCATTTCCATCGAGTTTGATGTGACGGAAACACAATTTATGGTATAATTTTGAATAGAATAGAACGGAAGGCTTGTATGAAACTGAAAATTACGATCCATTCGCTTCAGGAAATGGAAAAGTTGGCAGAACTCGTCGCTGAAAAGATCGGACCTGGGACCGTAATCGGTCTGTCGGGAGACCTCGGTAGCGGCAAGACCACATTCACGAAATACCTGGCAAAACACCTGGGGATCGTTGACAACGTCAACTCCCCGACTTTCACCATCCTGAAGATCTACCAGGGCAATCCGCCCTTATACCATATGGATGTCTACCGCCTTGAAGATGTCGGCTATGATTTCGAACTTGAGGATTTCATCTATTCCGACGGGATCTCCGTCATCGAATGGTATGATTACATCGCCGAGATGCTACCGAAGGCGATGCTCACCCTCGACATCAGGATCATCGATGAAACCTCAAGGGAAATAACAATCAAAGGAAGTGGTGAATATGGAAAAATCGTGGAAACGATTGGCCATCGATACCGCAACTAAATACGTATATCTCAGTCTTGTCATCGACGACAGGGAAGTTGCCTGCGTCTACCAGGAAGGAATAAACAACCATTCGGTCACGGTGATTCCCTTGCTGGTGGAGTTGCTGGAAAAGCAAAACCTGAAACTGAAGGACATCGACGAAATCATCGTCGGTGTCGGTCCCGGAAGTTATACCGGCGTCCGGATCGGTGTTTCGATCGCGAAGATGATCGGCTTTCTGAACAATGTCCGGATAACCAGCGTATCCTCACTGGCTCTGATCGCTTCAGGAGCCGACAACGGCTATGTCGTACCGTTGATCGACGCCAGAAGAGGCAACGCCTTCATGGCCTGTTTCAAGCTTGATGAGGGAAAAATGACCTATGTGTTGGAAGACACCCTGGCCAATGTCGACGAGTTCCTTTCCCGGATCGACGGCGCCTACAGGATCAATACCGAAGGTCCGTATGACATCGAAAAGATCCTGAAAAGCTATCTTACCTCTCCGGTCGACGATATCCACGCTCTGGTTCCGAACTATCTCCAGGTTACGGAAGCGGAGAAGAACAGGTGCCAATGACAGACTTCATGATCACACCCATGCGCCATTCCGATCTTGATGAAGTGATCAGGGCCGACAGATTGGTGCTTGGCCACACCTTGGGTGTGGAAACTTTGAAAAACGAGTTGGACATCAATCCTTTCGCCCACTATTTCGTCATGCGGGAAGCAAGTACAGACAAGCTTGCCGGGCAAGTCAGTGTCTGGATCGATGCGGGCAAGGCCCAGATTCTCAATCTATATATCCTACCTGAATTTCAGGGACACAAACTGGGAGACCGCCTGTTGGAATTCTGCCTGGGATATCTCGAGGCCAACCAGGTGGAAGACATCACCCTTGAAGTCCGAAAATCGAATCTGCGGGCGATAAGTCTATATGAAAAATACGGGTTTCGCCAGGTGGCGACCCGAAAAAACTACTATGACAACGGCGAAGACGCCTTTCTCATGTACAAAGAATGCGAAGTGAGCGAAACATGATCGTAATGGGAGTCGAAACCAGCTGTGACGAAACCAGCGTCAGCCTGGTAAGGGACGGAAAAGAAGTATTGTCGAATGTGGTTCTGAGCCAGATCGACATTCATAAGGAATATGGTGGCGTCGTTCCCGAAATCGCCTCAAGGGAACACGTCAAAGGCATCACCCTGGTATTCGACCAGGCCATGAAGAAAGCCGGCATCGGCTATCAGGATATCGGGCTCGTGGCGGTTACCGCCGGACCCGGATTGATCGGTTCGCTCTTGATCGGAGTCAACGCCGCCAAGGTCGTGAGCCTCAATTACGGGCTTCCGATCATCGGCATCCAGCACATCGCCGGACATATCTACGCGAACAACATCGAACATGACATGGAGTTTCCCCTGCTTGCCCTCGTGGTATCGGGTGGTCATACCGAACTGGTTTTGATGAAGGACCATTTCGAATTCGAAAAACTCGGAGAGACCGCCGACGACGCCGTCGGCGAAGCCTATGACAAGATCGCCCGTGTGCTTGGGCTGCCTTATCCGGGCGGACCCCAGGTGGACAAACTTGCCGCGGAGGGAAACGACGTGTTCGGATTCCCCCGACCGATGCTGGATTCCGGAGATTACAATTTCAGCTTTTCCGGACTCAAATCTCATGTGATCAATCTGCATCACAACCTGGTGCAGCGTAAAGAAAGCATCAATGTGAATGATTTTTGCCGCAGTTTCCAGGAGGCCGTCACCGATGTGCTGGTGAAAAAGACCGAGATGGCAAAAAACGCATATCAGGTGAAACAGATCATCATTGCCGGCGGCGTCGCCGCCAACAAGGGCCTGCGCCAGAAAATGCTGGCGACGATCAAAGACGTGCCCGTCTTTTTTCCCTCGATCAAATACTGCACCGACAACGCGGCCATGATCGCGGTCGCGGGCAATTTCAAATACAGGAAATACCAGCTAGCCGACGACTATCTTCTGAACGGATCGTCGCGCCTGCAACTGATTTAGGAGGAATATATATGGAAATCCAATCAAACTTCATCAAGACCATCATGGAGGAAGACTTGGCAAGCGGGAAAGTCCATGGCATAATCACCAGATTTCCTCCGGAACCGAACGCCTATCTCCATATCGGTCATGCCCGGGCCATCGTCACGAACTTCGAGCTGGCCCGTCACTTCGGAGGCAAAACCAATCTGCGTTTCGATGACACCAATCCGGTAAACGAGGATACTTCTTTTGTCGATGCCATCAAGGAGGATATCCGTTGGTTGGGATATGAACCCGCCAATATCTTTTTTGGTTCCGATTATTTCGAGGAAACCTATCAATACGCCGTCAAACTGATCATGAAAGGCTTGGCATATGTTTGTGATCTGTCCGCCGATCTGGTCAGCAAGTACCGCGGCACCCTTACCGAGCCGGGAAAAGAGTCTCCGTACCGGAACCGTACAGTCGAGGAAAACCTGCGGCTGTTTGCGGAAATGCGGAACGGAAAATACGCCGACGGCGAGAAAACGCTCCGTGCCAAGATCGATATGGCCAGTCCGAACATCAATATGCGGGATCCTGTCATCTACAGGATCATCCACATCACCCACCACAACACGGGCGACAAATGGTGCATCTATCCGATGTACGATTTTGCCCATCCTCTGCAAGACGCCATCGAAGGTGTAACCCATTCGTTATGTTCGCTCGAATATGTTGATCACCGGATTCTTTATGACTGGTTCATCGAGAATTGCGAAACACCGCAGATTCCGCATCAATATGAATTCGGCCGGCTTAATATCACGAACACGATCATGTCCAAACGCTATCTGAAGCAACTGGTCGAAGCCAAAGTCGTCAAAGGCTACGACGATCCGCGGATGCCGACGCTCGTCGGACTCAGGAGAAGAGGCTACACGAAGGAATCGATCATCGATTTCATACTATCGACAGGACTATCGCGGATCAATTCCACGGTTTCGAGCGAAATGCTCGAAAATTCACTAAGAAGCGACCTGGTGGGCAAAACGAAACGGGTCAACGCCGTTCTTGAACCGTTGAAGGTCGTCATCACTAATTATCCTGCGGATGGGATCGAGACCGTAGAGGCCACAAACAACGCCGACAACGAGTCGCTCGGCATCAGGACACTCCCCTTCGGGAAGACTTTGTATATCGAGAAATCGGACTTCGCCCCCGAAAAGCCGGACAAGCATTGGCGCAGACTGTCCCTGGGCCTCGAGGTCAGACTCATGCACGCATACTTCATCAAATGCAACGACATTGTCTACGATGCGGACGGATCAATCAAGGAATTGCACTGCACATATGATGCCCTGACCAAATCCGGATCAGGTTTCAACGAACGGAAACCGAACGGCAACATCCATTTCGTCGAGGCTTCCACCGCCCTCAAGGCGAAATTCAACCTTTTCGAACCCCTGCTTGTGGACTCCGCTTCCGATAAACCGCTATTGGAGCGTTTGAATCCGAATTCATGGCAGGTAAAGGAAGGGTTCGTGGAACCGGAACTTGGTAAATCCAAACCCGGGGATAAATTCCAATTTGTCAGAAACGGGTACTATGCCGTCGACTACGACAGCAAGAAAGACGATTTGGTTTTCAACCGCATCGTCGAATTGAAATCGAGTTTTCGCTAATGAAAAGCAAGATTCTATTTCTTATGGGCTATTTTGTGGTGTTCGGAGCGGCTGTTTTCGGTGTGATAAGTTATCTATATCCGTTGTGGAGCGGAACTGATCCCTCAGCTTTGGATAGGCCCTTGTGGCAGGTAATTTCTTTTGCCTCCGCCTTTGCGTTGATCGCCCTTTGCTCTATGATGCTGTTTGTGGTGCGATTGATTAGATTTCTGGTCGACATCAAGATAAACAAAGAAAACAAATAAGCTTCCTTCGCGGCATCAGCCTTTCGGTTAACAGATAAAATTCTATCCGGTCCGGTAATTTGGACCGGATTTTTTTCTGCCGTGATCAAGACGAAAATGATCAATCCCGAAAGGGGTTTTCTTTGTATAGGCAATACACAAAAGGAGCAAAATATAGTATAATATTATGTAGGTGATCGATGTGAAAAGCGTGATTTTGGAACAAATGAATCCCCAGCAGATCGAGGCCGTGGAAAAGTTCTCCGGACCGATCATGGCCGTGGCGGGAGCCGGCTCCGGGAAGACCAGGGTTCTGACCAACAAAATAGCCTATCTGATCCAGGAAATAGGGGTCCCTCCCGCAAGCATCCTTGCGATCACCTTTACCAATCGCGCGGCGGAAGAGATGCGGACCAGGGTGTTCAAGCTGGTCGATGTACCGCTCAAGGGTATCTGGATTTCCACCTTCCACGCCATGGGCGCGAAGATTCTTCGATATGACATCCATCATCTCGGCTATGATCCTGATTTTCAGATCATCGATGATGACGATTCCGCCATCATCACCAAGAACATCCTCAAGGAACACGGATACGACATCAAGCATTATTCACCCGGAGGGATAGCCGGCCTGATCGAGAAGATCAAAGGCAGGCCCCAGATATTGGCGTCGCTGTCCGAACCGATCAAGAGCGTGATGGAGGAAGTATATCCCGCTTACGTAAAATATCTGAAGCAGAACAATCTCGTCGATTTCCAGGACCTGTTGGTTCTGGTTCTCGAGCTCTTCCACAACTATCCGGAAGTCCTGAAAAAATATCAGGACTGGTTTCAATATGTCCTCGTGGACGAATTCCAGGATACGAACGACCTGCAATACGAGATCGTCTATTTGCTGGCAAGAGAGCACAAGAACCTTTTCATCGTCGGCGACGAGGATCAAAGCATCTATTCGTTCCGCGGCTCCAATATCGAGAACATCCGCAAATTCATGCGTGATTTTCCCAAGTATCACAAAGTGGTTCTGAATCAGAATTATCGTTCCCGGACAAACATCCTCAACGCCGCCAACTCGGTTATCACCAATAACAAGAACAGACTTCCGAAAGATCTATTCAGCGAGCTTGGCGAAGGGGAGAAGGTTTTGCATTTCCGGGCGCAAAGCGACGAGGAAGAAGCCTACTTCATCTATAACAAGATCAAGAACCTTGTCAAGGATGGATACCAGTATCAGGATATTGCGATCCTCTATCGTAACAACGCGATGAGCCGCAAGTTCGAAGATGTCTTGCTTCGCTACAATATTCCCCACAAGGTTATCGGCAACCTCTCCTTCTACAAGCGCAAGGAGATCAAGGATATCATCGCCTATCTCAGATTGCTGATCGACAAGGGGGACGACTATGCTTTTTCGCGGATCTACAACGAACCCAAACGCGGTGTCGGGCCGACATCGTTCGAAAAGATCAAGGACTATGCCAAAGAGCATAATTTCCGGCTGATGGATGCCATCGACGATGAAATCGAGGGAGTGAGTTCCAAAGGGCCGGAAAGACTGAGGCGCCTCAAACAAGGTTTGATCGAAATCCAAACCGGCATGGAAGAGGTCAATCTGCTGGTTACTTATGACAAACTTCTCGATGTGACCGGATATATGGAAATGCTGAAAAACGATGATCTCACGGCGGAAAAGAAGCTTGAAGCTGAACGCAGGATTGAGAACCTACAAGAGTTCAAGACCGTTATTCTGGAGCGGATAAAGGATTATGATTCCGATGTCTCAAATTATGACAAGCTTTTAGAAATATTGCAGTATCTGGCCCTTCGCGAGGAGGCAGAAGAATTTTTGGAAAATAATCAATACGTAAGTTTGATGACAACACACCTGGCAAAAGGCCTTGAATTCAAGGTGGTTTTCATCGCTTGTCTCGAGCAGATGCTGTTTCCATCCAGTCAAAGTCTGTTGGAACGATTCGGTATCGAAGAAGAGCGACGCCTCTTCTACGTCGCTTTGACCAGAGCCAAGGAGTTGGCGATTCTTACCAGCGCCAGAGAACGTTTCATGTATGGTCATCTGATGGCAAATCCGGACTCGCAGTTCATATCCGAGATCGATGAAACCTTTTTGGAGCGCTCCGGGATCGCAAAACCCAGGGAAATCGTCTTTGACAAGGTCAAAAGACGTCCCGATCATGACTGGATAGTTGTCCCGAGCGTAGGATATGAGGCCGTCGACAATGATTTGAAAGTTGGCGACAAGATCGAGCATCAAACGTTCGGAAAAGGCGTCGTTGTGGCATTAAACAGTGATCGTGCCACAATCGCTTTCCAGCAGCATGTAGGTATAAAGATCCTGATGAAGGATCATCCCAGTATCAAGAAAGTGAGGTAGATAGCTTGGACCCGAAAACCCGCCTTGATGAAATAAAAAGACTGATACGTCAATATGATCATGAGTACTATATCCTTGACAATCCGAGTGTCCCCGACAGCGAGTATGATTCCCTGATGCGGGAACTGTTGCAGATTGAGAGCACTCATCCCGAACTGGTCACCAAGGATTCACCATCCATGCGTGTTGGTGGCGAAGTCCAGGATCGGTTTGTCAAAGTGACCCATAAAGTTCCGATGCTTTCTTTGGGCAATGTGTTTTCAGCGGATGAACTAAGGGAGTTCGATTCCAAAATCCGTAAAGAAGTATCTGGGTATACATACACCGCGGAGCTTAAGATCGATGGGTTGAGTGTCTCGCTCATATATGAAGATGGCTATCTTGTTCTTGGTGCCACACGTGGTGATGGCGTTGTCGGCGAGGATATAACCTCGAATGTGAAGACCATAAAAACCGTTCCTTTGCATATTCCCTATTCACGTCTCGTCGAAGTTCGCGGTGAAATCTTCATGCCGATCAAGTCGTTCGAAGAGCTGAATCGCATCAAAGCGCAAAATGGTGAAGAGCCATTCCGCAATCCCAGAAACGCGGCCGCAGGCAGCGTCAGGCAACTGGATCCCAAAGAAGTCCGCAAACGCAATCTCAATGTCTTCGTTTATTTTCTGATGGATAGAACGCTGGCCAAGGATCATTATTCCGCTTTGCAGCTGGTGAAGTCATGGGGATTCAACGTCAATCCCTTGAATCGGTATTGTCGCTCGATCGAGGAAGTCATCCAATATGTCAAGGACATCGAAGAAAAACGGCATAGCCTTCCTTATGATATTGATGGGATCGTGATCAAGGTAAACGAATACGCCCTCTACGACGATATCGGATACACATCCAAATATCCCAAGTGGGCAGTCGCATACAAGTTCGCCGCCGAGGAAGTGGTAACGGTTTTGGAAGATGTCGCCTTCCAAGTCGGTAGAACCGGTGTCGTCAAACCGGTTGCCCAGTTGAAACCGGTGATGATCTCAGGATCGCAAGTGTCGCGAGCGACACTCCACAATGAAGACTTCTGCAAAGAAAGAGATATCCATATCGGGGATCATGTCGTTGTCAGAAAAGCGGCCGAGATCATTCCCGAAGTCTTGCGAGTCCTACCGGAACAACGGACGGGGAAGGAAACTCCTTTCGAGATGATTTCTTTCTGTCCGATCTGCCACAGCAAGTTGGAGAGAAAGCCTTCGGAGGCGGACTATTATTGTCTCAATCCAGCTTGTGAAGGCAAGCATATCGAAGGCTTGATCCATTTCGCCTCCCGCGATGCCTACAACATTGAGGGCCTGGGGGAAAAGATTGTCACCGACCTTTTCAACGACGGTCTCATCCATGACATTTCGGACCTGTTCCTCTTGAAAAATCATTATGATGAATTGGTACAAAAAGAGGGCTATGGCACCAAGAGCGTCGACAATCTGTTGGCTGCGATCGAAGCCAGTAAACAAAATCCCCTGGACAAATTGATCTTCGGCTTGGGAATCAGACACGTCGGAGCGAAGATGGCAAAAGTATTGACGAATGTCTATCCGGATATGGACAAACTCATGGCGGCAAGCAAGGAATCATTACTGGAAATCCCTGATGTCGGCGAGGCTATCGCCAACAGCGTAACAAGTTATTTCCAGAATGATGGCAATACTGAAAAAATCAAGAAACTGCATAATCTGGGCCTTAATATGGCATCTCAAAAAATTTTTGTAAATCAGGATTCATATTTTAGTGGCAAAACCGTCGTCTTGACCGGAGGCCTGGAAACCTATTCCCGGAGCGAGGCCAAGGAATTGATCGAGCAGCGAGGCGGAAACGTTTCCTCCTCAGTTTCCCGGAACACCGATATCATCGTCGTCGGAACCGATGCCGGCAGCAAGCTCACCAAAGGCAAGGACCTGGGCATCAGGATCATCGACGAGGCCGAATTTGTCAAACTGATAAAAGAAGAGTCGTGAACTCACGATTCTTTTTTTCCATAGATACCATAAGATATGGTATAATCAATCTAGATTCTTTTTGAAAACCAAGGTGCAGATTTCATGAATGACAAGATCATCATCAAGGGCGCTAGGGAAAACAACCTCAAATCAATCGACCTCACCCTGCCCAAAAATCAACTGATCGTCATGACGGGTCTTTCCGGTTCCGGGAAGACCAGTTTGGCGTTTGACACCATTTACGAAGAAGGCAGACGCCGGTATGTCGAATCGCTTTCCGCCTATGCCAGACAATTCCTCGGGAACATGGAAAAACCGGACGTTGATTCGATCGAAGGCCTGTCGCCTTCGATCTCCATCGATCAGAAGACAACATCCCACAACCCCCGGTCGACGGTCGGAACCATCACCGAAATCTATGATTACGTCCGCTTGCTTTACGCGCGGATCGGGGTGCCTTACTGCCCGAATCATGACATTCCGATAACCGCCCAGACAATCCAGGAAATGACAAACCGGGTTCTGGAACATGAAGGCGCGAAAGCGATCATCATGTCCCCGATCGTGAGAGGCAAGAAAGGCAAGCACGAAAAGACGATCGACGAACTGCGTAAGGAAGGGTTCACGAGAATCCGGATCAATCAGGAATTCATCGAACTTGACGCAGAGATCGACCTCGAGAAGAACAAACGTTCGGACATCGATGTCGTCATCGACCGGATCGTCGTCAAAACCGATATCAGATCCCGGCTCTATGATTCCTTGGAAACGGCGGCGAAATTGTCCGAAGGTCTGGTAAAAGTCCTGATTGACGATCAGGAATTCCTTTTCAGCGAACATTTCAGTTGCCCGATCTGTGGATTCACGATCAGTCAGTTGGAGCCGCGGATGTTTTCTTTCAATTCGCCATATGGGGCTTGTCCGGAATGTTCCGGACTCGGATTCAAGCGCAAGATCGATCCGAATCTGCTGATTCCCAATCCGGAAAAGTCGATCGTGGAAGGCGTTTTTGACAAATATGCGAACACAGAATCGATCTATCTCCAACAAGTAATCCAGATGTGCAAGGCACAAGCTATCGACATCCATACCCCTTTCAAGGATCTTTCCAAGGAAGAACAGGACATGATCCTTTATGGTCTTGATAAACCGATCAGTTTCGAATTCCGTTCCAAATCGAGCGAATACGTCCATCAATCAGTTAAACCGTATGAAGGCATTGTCAGAAGTTTGGAACGCAGGTATCTGGAAACGACTTCGCGGATGATCCGGGACTGGATCGAAACGATGATGAACGACATCACCTGCGAGGTTTGCCATGGCAAAAGATTGTCCCAGGAAGCTTTGTCGGTCAAGGTCTCAGGCCTCAACATCGATGAATTCACGACCTTGAGCATCTTGCATCTCCTCGACTTCCTGGAATCAATCGAACTGACGGACAAGGAACGCGAAATCGCCAGATCGATTCTCAAAGAGGTCAAGGAAAGACTTCGTTTCCTGATCAATGTCGGTTTGGACTACCTTACTCTATCCCGATCTTCCGGTACCCTTTCGGGGGGCGAAGCCCAACGGATCCGGCTCGCAACCCAGATCGGCTCGCGACTGACGGGAGTGCTTTATGTGTTGGATGAACCATCGATCGGCCTGCATCAGCGGGACAACATGCGTCTTATCCATACTTTGAAGGACATGCGCGATCTGGGAAATACGATGATCGTTGTCGAACACGACATGGAAATGATCGAAAACGCCGATTTCGTCGTCGACATGGGCCCCGGTGCCGGAGAGCATGGCGGTGAGGTCATATTCGCCGGTACGCCGGCGGATATTGTTTCCTGCGAACGATCGATCACCGGAAAATATCTTTCCGGGCAGATGAAGATCGGCATCCCCTCCCAGAGGCGAGAACACAAACGTGGCTATCTGACGGTCAGGGGCGCCAGACAGAACAACCTGAAAAATATCGATGTCGCCTTTCCGGTCGGATGCCTTACGGTCGTCAGCGGCGTATCCGGATCGGGAAAGTCGAGTCTCGTCAATGATGTCTTGTACAAGGGACTTGTCAATCTGCTCACGAAGCGTAACGAATCGGCGGGAGACTGTGATGTCATCGAAGGCTATGACGTCTTCGACAAGATCATCGATATCGATCAAAGCGCGATCGGGCGCACTCCGAGAAGCAATCCCGCCACCTATACCGGCGTCTTCGATGACATAAGGGATCTATTCGCTCAGACCAAGGAAGCGAAAATCAGGGGTTATGACAAAGGGCGCTTTTCCTTCAATGTCAAGGGCGGACGTTGCGAGCATTGCTCAGGCGACGGCTTGATCAAGATCGAAATGCATTTCATGCCCGACATCTATGTCGAATGTGAGGAATGTCACGGAAAGAGGTACAACCAGGAAACCCTTCAGGTCAAATACAAAGGCAAAACCATTGCCGATGTTCTGGAAATGACCGTCGAAGACGCAGTCGATTTCTTCCGGAACATTCCCAAGATCCACAATCGGCTCAAGACCATCAATGACGTCGGTCTTGGCTATATCAAACTCGGCCAATCGTCGACCACCCTTTCGGGTGGCGAGGCCCAAAGGGTCAAATTGGCAAGTGAGCTCTACAAGCGGATCACGGAAAATTCGATCTATATCCTTGATGAACCCACAACCGGTCTGCACAGCCATGATATCGTGAATCTGCTGGACGTTCTCCATAATATCGTCGACAAGGGCGCAACCGTCATCGTGATCGAGCATAACCTTGATGTGATCAAGGTCGCCGACCATATCGTCGATCTGGGGCCGGAAGGCGGAGATCGGGGCGGAGAAGTCCTGGCTACGGGAACTCCGGAAACGATTTCCGGAGCAAAAAACAGTTATACGGGACAATATTTAAAGCGCATTCTCAAAAGCTGATGCGGATATTTACACAGATACCGAAAGAATTATCTCGTGATTTTCCTCGTAAACAACGCAACCATGTGGTATGATAATGTTGTTCGGGAAGCATGAGTCGGGAAATGAAGAGGTTTTACCATGGAAAAAGACAAAGATGAAAAAGATCTCCGCAAGGAGATCGAAGAACTGGAAAAGTTGATCGAGATCGTCAAGGAACAGCAAAAGGAAGAAAAAAAGAAACAGAAACAGTCGCACAGACCTTCCGGAAGCATGATCCGTATCGACCTGGCCGCCAGGTATTCCAACAGCGTGATCATCAATCTGGTCGTCAGTTTCCTGATCAACTTCATCCTGCTATACGCAATCGTCAAGCTACTCAAACTGACTGAGGTCAAGGTCGACTACATCTATCTGCCGATCGTTTTCGTTTTCACGCTTTATGAAGAACTCTACAAGGAGTTCATGATCAGGCGGTACGTGAAACTAGTCCTCTACTCCTCCGGTTTGATTTTTTTCCTCATGAACGTGATCTTTTTCTACGCCGCCGATCTGTTGCTTCAGAACTATTTCTCTTTTTCCGATTATCTGTATCCTTTGGTGTTCGTGATCATTTTCCAGATCGTAAGGATGTTTTTCAAAGCCGCCTATATACAAATCATCCATAAAATCAGTCCCGTCAATCCGAAAAAGTCATAAAAGGTTGGTGTTAATCATGGGTCAATCACTTACCATCCAGCAAATCATCGACGGCATGCGTCTCGAGGTGCTTGCCGGCGCAAAAGGCGTTAACCGCAAAGTCGACAATCCCAGTCTCTCGAAACCGGGACTGGAGCTCGCGGGCATGTTTGATTTTTATGAACATGACCGGATCCAGATCATCGGTTCCAAGGAAGGGACGTTTTTTCACTGGCTGAATGAAGCCGACCAGAAGACAAGGACGAGGATGCTTTTCGAGAAGCAGCCGCCGGCCTTCATCTTCTCCAAGAACGTGGATATTCCCGATCTTTTTCTTGCGCTTGGCGATGAATTCCAGATCCCGGTGTTGAGAAGCAACTATTCGACGACTTCGCTGTTCAGCGAACTCTTTTCCTTCCTTCAGGCCCGCTTGGCGGAAAGAATCTCGCTGCACGGGGTGTTGATGGATATCAACGGCGTCGGCGTCATGATCACCGGCGAGAGCGGACTCGGAAAAAGCGAGGTCGCCCTCGAACTGATCCGGAGAGGCTATATGCTGGTCGCCGACGACATGATCGAGGTTTATCAGCGTGAAAAAGGCGTCGTGATCGGCGAAGCTCCCGAATTGCTCAAAAAATATCTGGAGATCCGCGGGATCGGCATCGTCAATGTGATCTACCTTTTCGGAGCGAAAGCCTACCGGGAAAACAAGAAGATCTCCTTGCTTGTGGAGCTCGACAAATGGGACAAGTTCCGGAAGTTCGACCGGCTCGGGATCCAGCAGGAAAAACGCAAGATCTTCGATACGGAAATCGCGTATGTCGTCCTGCCCATCACCGAAGCGAGAAACACGGCCACGCTTGTGGAAGCGGCCGCCTATGATTTCAAATCCAAAAGCATGGGATATCATTCTTCGCTGGAATTCAACGAAGAATTGAATCTGAAAATAAAAAACAACGAGAGAATCGAGGACAAAGAATGAAAAATGCGCTCAAGATCTTCGGCCTGCTTCTGGTCCTTTTCACCGGACTTGTCCTTACAGGCTGTCAGCAAACGACAACCGAACCAAACGACAGTTACACCGTTCAATTTGTCGACTACGACGGAACGGTCCTGAAGACGATCACCTGTCAGACGGAAGCGCCCTGCGATATCACGCCTCCTGAGGATCCCGACAACAAGGAAAACAGCTATTTCACCAGATGGAGTCTTTTCGAATCGCAATATGCAAGTATCGATTCCGATACGACGATCAAGGCGATCTATACGCTTGACAACCGGGTGGTCACCGTTTTCGGCAGAAGCGTCGTCTTCTATTCCTTCTTCATCATGACCGGAATCGTCGTCGCCCTGGTTCTTGGGCTTAGGGAAGCGAAACGAAACGGCATCAAATCCGACGATCTGATCGACGGCTTTCTCTGGATCGTGCCGGTATCAATTCTCGGAGCCAGATTATGGTATGTCGTCTTCGAGTGGGACAATTTCATGTACGGAGGCTTCTTTCCGTCGCTCTTGCGAACGCTTGGCTTTTCCTCGGGAACATTTGATTTTTCCAGCTTCGGTCTGGCCGGGCTCGCCATCCACGGAGCGTTCGTGACCGCCGTAATCTGCGCCTATTTCTATACTAGAAAGCGAAAGCTCGATTTCTTCGTCATCCTCGATATCGTCGCCGTCGGCTTCATCATCGCCCAGGCCTTCGGCCGTTGGGGCAACTTCTTCAACCAGGAAGCCCACGGCGGACTTGTTGGTGGGATCACCAACGATGTCGCCAACCTTTCATTAGAACAACAATACGACTATCTGAGACACACCTTGCATCTACCGACTTTCATCGTGAACAACATGTATATCAGACAGGGTCTGCATGGTTTGTCGGTCGAACCATTGACCGGGTTCTATCATCCCACCTTCTTCTACGAATCCAGCCTGAATGTTCTCGGCTTCTTCATCATGCTGGTGCTTAGAAGGCTCAAAAAAGTCCATTTCGGCGAAATCTTCGCCTTTTATCTGATCTGGTACGGTTCGGTTCGGATTTTCATCGAAACGATGCGTACCGATCCACTCACTTTCGAACTGTTCGGACTGACGTTCAAATCGGCCATCGTCACTTCCGGCCTGATGATCCTTTTGGGGATCCTGATGTCGCTGTTTGTCCGGATCAAACGCAAGGGAATGGTTTACGGGAATGTTCCCGGAAGCATTGATTTCCCTTGCCACAGAAAGGCTTCCGCCAGTGAGGAAAGCTGATATCCTGATCATCGGCGCCGGTCCGGCGGGGATGATGGCCGCCATCTATGCCCAAAGAGCGGGGAAGGATATCGTGTTGCTGGACAAGAACACTCCCGGAGGCAGGATCAACGCCACCTCGCAGGTCGACAACTATCTTGGTTTCGGCAAGGTAAACGCCCAGGAATTGGTGGAGAAGATGGTCTCCCATCTGTCCGACCACGGGATCGAACCTTGTCAGGGCGTGGTGCGAAAAGTCAATCCTGTCCTTGGGGGCTTTCAGGTCTTGACGGACCGGGACGAGTACTTCTGCCGGGCGGTTGTGATCGCATCCGGAACCAGTCCGAAACCGCTTGGCGTGGAAAACGAACAAAGACTTGTCGCCAAAGGCGTTTCATATTGTGCCGTTTGCGACGGCGTTTTCTTCAAGGATGAGGACGTTTGCGTCATCGGCGGCGGCGATTCGGCTTTGGAAGAGGCGAACTACCTGACCAATTTCGTCCGGAGTGTTACGATCATCCATGACCTGGACCGGCTTACCGCCGCCAGAGGTATCGTTGACAGGACAAGGCAAAATCCGAAGATCTCGATTCTGACCGCGACCAGGGTTACCGGTTTCACCGGCACCGACTCTTTGTCGGCGGTGCAACTCGAGGATCTTAATTCTGGCCGCAAGTTCGCCTTACCGTTTTCAGGCGCCTTCATCTATGTGGGCAACAAGGCCGATGTCGGGTTTTTGGCTGGATTCCGGGTGGTGGACGAAGCCGGGTTCATCCCTGTCGATCAGGAAATGCGAACCACCTATCCAGGACTGTTTGCCTGCGGCGATGTCACCAAAAAGGACTTTCGCTTCATCGTAACCGCGATTTCCGACGGCGCTATCGCCGCCCTCGGAGCCATTAAATATCTGGAAGAATCGGAGTGATTTGATGTCTTTCTCCACCGATGTTAAAACCGAACTGTCCAGCCTGAAACATCTGGATTGCTGCAACAAGGCGGAACTGTCCGCCCTTTTTCACATTGGCGGTTCGATCGAACTCAGGAACACCGGACTCAGCCTGCTGTTCCAAAGCACCAACCTGGCTGTTGTCAGAAAAATGATGCGACTGACAAAATCACTGTACAATATCGATCTCACCCTGATAAGCAAGAAACAGACCAAACTGAGAAAGCACGACCTGTATGTCGTCGAGGCTTCCGACCATGCGGAGAAGATCCTTTCCGAACTGTCGCTGATGAATCATGACGGATTGTTTTTCCAGGATGTCGATCCCGGTCTGGTCGAAAGCGAATGTTGCAAGAAAGCCTATCTCCGCGGAGCTTTCCTCGCCGGAGGCTCGATCAACAATCCCGACACCTCGACCTATCACCTCGAGATCCAGACTTTTTCCGAAAAACAGGCCGAGGAATTGAGAAACATCGCCAACACTTTCGATCTCAAGGCAAAAACCGCCAAGAATCGGCGGGGGTTTATTGTTTATATCAAGGAAGCCGAGAAAATCTCCGACTTTCTCCGGGTCACGGATGCGATCAATTCGTTGTTCACCTTCGAAGACAACCGGATCAAACGCGATTTCAAGAATTCGATCAACCGCGTGATCAACTGCGATATCGCCAACGAGAGAAAGGCATTAGACGCCGCCAGGAAACAGTTGGAGGAGATCGCCGTAATCGAAAAAGGCATGAAAGGCAAACTGCCCCAGACAATCGAGGAAGCGATCTTTCTCAGGAAGAAGTATCCGGAATCGACACTTCTGGAACTGAGTTACGCTTCCCGGGAGCATTTTGACGAACCGATATCCAAATCGGCATTGAACCACCGGTTCCGGGCCATCAAGGATCTCGCCAACCAACTGCTGATCGAGGAGAAGACGAAATGATCGCAGCCATCGGCATCGATATCGTCAGGATATCACGGGTGAAGCCAAACCTCAGGGACAAGGTTCTTTCTCCCGAGGAAATAACTCTATATGACAGTTTCGGATCGGAAGTCCGGAAACAGGAGTTCCTGGCCGGACGCTTCGCCATCAAGGAAGCCCTGGTCAAGGCGTTCACCGGAATCAACCGGGCCTTTTCCTTTCCGGAAATGTGCGTTTTGAACGATGAATCGGGAAAACCCCATTTGGAAAAGCCGGTCCTCAAAGGTTTCCGGGTCCTGATTTCCCTTTCTCACGAAAAGGAATACGCCACCGCTTTCTGCATTTTGGAAACCGAGCAATCATGATGTTAGGCAACAGGTAAAAAAATTCTTGCATAAAACCCGATTTTTAGGTAAAATTATACTGCTGAGGTGAAATTATGGCAACATACAGAAGAGGTTTCAAAAAGGTTACACCGGAACAAAGACTCCTGCAAGTAATCGTAGGCATCATCATATTCGTATTCGCGATCGTCGCGATCGCGTTCATATATGATTTGACGATCGGCTCGAGAACATATGAAGACTTTACGCAGATCACGACGTATGAGTCGGTTCTGACCCAGAAAGACAGCGAGAGCAATCAGCTCCAGGATTACGTTGTGTATTTTTATCAAGATACCTGTGAAGCCTGCGCTTCCGTGGAAAACAAGGTGTTGCGTCTGACTGACAGAATCAACAAGGACGCTACCGTCGTCTTCTTCGCCAATACCGGCAAAATGACCGATACGGACACGAAGAAGAATGATTTCCTTGTCTCGATCGAGGAAAGCAATCTGCTGACACCGACGATCGTCGTTGTGGCGAACGGGGTGTTCCAGGAAGTCGTCGTGGGCGCGGACCAGGTCGTCAGCCTCCTTGATCAGATCAAAGATGGCACCTACGCTCCGTTCAACGACTAATAGCAGAGAATGAAAAGCCCTTAACCGGGTTTTTTATTTTATTTTCTTTTCGTTTATGATATAAATATAAGTAACAATAGATTATGCGACAAGGGTGATAAGATGGAACTTCTCAACGAAGCGTTGGTTAACCAGGTAGCCAAGGATCTCAAGATCAAACCCGATCAGGTCAAGGCGGTACTGGATCTTCTCGGCGAGGGACAGACGGTCCCTTTTATCGCCAGATACAGAAAAGAAGTCACCGGATCCCTGGATGAGGAATATATCCGGGCGATCGAAAAGGAATATGAGTACAAGGTCAATTTTGAAAAACGCAAGGAAGACATCCTGCGCCTGATCGATGAGAAGGGCATGCTGACAGACGAAGTCAAGGCCGCGATCCAGCAGGCGGAGAAGCTTGTCGACCTGGAAGACATCTATCGTCCATACAAGGAGAAAAAGAAAACCAAGGCCACCGAAGCGATCAAGAAAGGCTTGGAACCATTGGCCAAACAGATTCTGGAATATCCTGATATCGATAATCTCGACCAATTGGCCGAGCCTTTCATCACGGAGGAGGTCCCCTCGGTCGAAGCGGCTTTTGAGGGAGCCAGGCACATCATTGCGGAAATGGTTTCCGACAACGCCGACTATCGCAAATGGATCAGGGAATACACCTACAAGAACGGCATCTTGGTAACTTCGATAAAAAAGGATGCCGCAGACGAATATCAGACCTACAAGAACTATTATGAATATGAAGAGGCGCTGACCTCGATCAAACTCTACCGCATCCTGGCGATCAACCGGGCTGAAAAGGAAAAGGTCATCACAGCCAAGATTGGTGTCGCCACCGATCCCATCCTCGGCTATCTCGAACGTAAATTCATCGGTAAAAAGACTTCACTCGTCGTGCCTTTGGTCCAGGATGCCATCGCCGATGCCTACAAGCGTCTGATCAGCCCTTCGATTGATAGGGAAATCAGGAGCGACTTCACCGAAAAGGCCGAGGACCAGGCGATCCATATCTTTTCCGAGAACCTGCGCGCTTTGTTGCTGCAGCCGCCTTTGAAGGGCAAGGTGGTGCTGGGCGTCGACCCGGCTTTCCGCACCGGCTGCAAGCTTGCCGTCGTCGATTCGTTCGGCAAGTTCATCGACAAGGGCGTCATCTATCCCCACGAATCCCGACCGGGAGAAAGACCCGATCCCCAGAAACTGGAACTGTCCAAGAAAAGAATCAGATATCTGATTGAAAAATACAAAGTCGAAATCATCGCCATCGGGAACGGCACCGCCTCAAGGGAAACCGAGGCGTTTATCGTCGATCTCATCAAAGATATAGGTGGTGATCTCAAATATGTGATCGTGAGCGAAGCGGGGGCCTCTGTTTATTCCGCATCCGATCTCGCCAGGCAGGAATTTCCTGAATTCCAGGTCGAGGAACGCTCTGCCGTAAGCATCGCCAGAAGGATGCAGGATCCCCTCTCCGAACTGGTGAAGATCGATCCGAAGTCGATCGGCGTGGGCCAGTACCAGCATGACGTATCCCAGGCGAAACTGACGGAGTCGCTTGATTTCGTTGTCTCGACGGCCGTGAACCAGGTCGGCGTCAATGTCAACACGGCCTCGCCATCGCTTTTGAAATTCATCTCCGGACTTTCCGCCAACGTTGCGGAAAACATCGTCACCTACCGGGAAAAGAACGGCCCCTTCAGCAATCGGGAAGCGATCCGGAAAGTTCCCCAGTTCGGACCCAAGACCTTCGAACAGGCAATCGGCTTTCTCAGGATACTCGAATCGGACAATCCTTTGGACAAAACGCCGATCCATCCGGAAAGCTACGAACTGGCTCTCGAAGTGCTGAGACATCTGGGAATCGATCCGAGGGACATCGGCTCCCCGGTCTGCGTTGCCAAGATCTCGATGTTGAACCGGGAACATCTGGCCAAGACCATGAATTTGAACCCGATCACCCTGAACGACCTTCTGGACGCCTTCGCCGCGCCGACGAGGGACCCTCGTGACCAGTATCCGCAGCCGTTGCTGAAGAGCGACCTTTTGAAACTCGAGGATTTGAAAGCGGGGATGGAACTTCAGGGCACGGTCAGGAACGTCGTCGATTTCGGAGCCTTCATCGATTGTGGCATCAAGGAGGCGGGGCTGGTCCATATCTCCAAGATGAGCAAACGTTATATCAAGCACCCGATGGAAGTCGTAAGCGTCGGTGATATCGTCAAGGTATGGGTGGTATCGGTCGATTTGGATAGAAAGCGACTCCAACTAACCATGCTTGATCCCAAGGACAATAAAAACTTTGTAAGTTGACATATAATAGAATGTATACCCGGGAGGAAGAACAAAATGCGCTATGACTTTCTGATGGCGGCTTTCCTTTTTGCAATGGGTGGTTTTTTACTGATCCTTGTCATTTTCAGTCTCACCCGGAGAGAATTGATGCTCGGATTCGTTCTTTTGGGACTGTTGGCGCTTGCCAACAGTATTTTCGCTTTCGGATATGCCGCCTTCATCCTGGCGGATTCGGAATCCGCGATGCTCCAGTTCAACCATATCCAGTATATCGCCATCCCCTTCATCTATCTGCTCTGGTATCTGATCTCGCTTCAGCAACGGACCAGGATGAGGATGCTGCCGATAAACAGGATCTGGCTGTTGCTCATCATCCCGATCGTCTGTTTGCTTGCCAACTTCCTTTTTCCCTGGAATTCGGGAATTGAACCGAAATGGTTCCAACAGCTCTATTTTGTCTCCTATCGGGTTGCGACCGATTCCGGAATCGGCAATGGCTATGTGACCCTTCTTTTCAAAAAAGGGCCGATGTATTATGCACTGATGGGTTTTCAGATGTTGTTGGCTCTTTTATCTGCCCGAAACTATTTCCTTGTTTTTAGAAAATCAGAATCACTTTACAAACGTAACCTGCTAATGCTTATGATCGCCTCTTTGATTTTCGCCTTTCTTCTGACAATCACGATGATCCGCAACGAGACGGCCATAATCGATTCCGCTCCGCTTGTCACCGGCGCTTTCGCCATCTTCATGCTATTGGCTTTATACAAATACGAATTCTTCGATCTGATTCCCTTTGCCTATCGACAACTATTCCAGGGTTCCGCCCTTCCGGTCGTGATCCTCGACAAGTCGAAGACGTTGATAAGCGCCAACTCCTCCGCTAGAAAGATCTATGGCGGCAATCTCGATTTCCGGGAAATTCTGTCTCTGAAAGATTTTGATCAGATCGATGACAAATTCAATTTTGATTTGGAAAAAACCGGCGAACACGAAACCGTCCTGGAAAAAAACGGAGATGCCAGATATTACAAAGTCACTTTGGAAAGTCTCCGGAGGGGAGAGAAGGGTCTTTTCGGATATCTGCTTCGTTTCATCGATGTAACCGATCACAAGGTCGAGATGCAACGGATGGAAGTGATGGCGACATATGACGATCTGACCCAGACCTACAACCGCAGAGTCTTCTATAACAAAGCATCCGAGGCCTTCGACCAGGCCGTTCTGGACAAAAGTCGTTTCGCCTTCATCATGTTCGACCTTGACAATTTCAAGGAAGTCAATGACATATACGGACATCAGGCCGGGGACATGGTACTGGTTGAAATGGCCGGTATCGTCAGAAAACATCTGGCTGATTCCGACATCTTTTCCCGGTATGGAGGTGAAGAATTCATCATCTATTGTTCGAATAGAGATCCTGACAACGCTTATGAATTGGCGGAAAAACTCCGCTATGATCTCGGAAGTCAAGTTTTTGAATATAATACCCACAAAATCAAGGTCACTGCCAGTTTTGGAGTATCCGGGGCCACAAAACAGGTGACAAAATCGTTCGAACATTATATCAAGGATTCCGATGACGGACTTTATCGTGCCAAAAACGAGGGCAAGAACAAAGTCGTCAAAGTGCAATGAAAAACCTTCCGGGGCGTTTGCAATTTATCGGAAAAGCGTTATAATGAAATATAGAAAGCTTTCTCTTGAAGGAGGGAAATAACATGGCAAAAGGCAAATTCGGATACGGTTGGTTGATTAAGTGGATCCTGGCGGCCATCTTGCTCGCCGCCGGAATCCTGATGAAGGTATATGAAGCGGCTGTGGTCTACGCCACCACAGGCATCGCGATTGTGCTGTTTTCGATCCTGCGTGTATATCCATTGATGAAAACGCTGAAAAAGGAAGTCTTGCGGACCATCAATCTGATCGAGATCATCTTTGACACGATCATGGGCGGAGTGATGATCTATGTCGTCTTTTCCGGAAAATCCGCAGATCCTTTCTGGATCGGCGTCTACGGTTATTTGCTCGCGGTGTTCTTCTATGCGCGCGCCATCATCTATTTCATGTCCCTATACTATTTCGAGGAAAAGACAGAGGCGGCCAAATTCTGGTTCCATGTCGTCTGCATCACGATCGCACCAGCGATTTTCGTGTTGACCGTCCTGAACAAGGACATCATCTCCACGCTTGGATGGCTCGTCCTGTTCATTTCCATCGGCGGCGGCGTCTATCTCGGCTATGACGGCTATGGTGGTTATCGCAAATACCGCGAATCATCCAAAGGCCTGAACGAAACCAAAGCGGCCAAAAAGAAACCGAAAGCTGAAAAAGGATTACCCGAACCGATCGAAAAACAACCCGAGGAAAAAGAGACTTACATCAACTAAAAATAATTGACAGTTAGCCGTTTATGGAGTATTATAAAATGGCTAACTGCTTTTTTGGAGTAATACTCAAGAGGCCGAAGAGGCGCCCCTGCTAAGGGCGTAGGTCGGGGAACCGGCGCGAGAGTTCGAATCTCTCTTACTCCGCCAGTCTTAAGATGACAGGCGATTCACAAGATCGCCTTTTCTTAAGAAAAAAACCATCGAATCGTTCAACCGACGGAGAAGTACCCAAGTGGCTGAAGGGGCTGGCTTGGAAAGCTAGTAGATCGTTAACCCGGTGCAGGGGTTCAAATCCCCTCTTCTCCGCCATATAAGAAGCATTAGTCTAATACAAT
>Ga0172375_10000747_pt1 | contig 52320 bp, 55 predicted proteins | sample LakKiv1m_FD_114537 | JGI IMG/M metagenome (GOLD analysis project Ga0172375, IMG submission 114537) | Freshwater microbial communities from Kabuno Bay, South-Kivu, Congo - kab_092012_11.1m | ecosystem: Environmental > Aquatic > Freshwater > Lake | place: Democratic Republic of the Congo... | reverse complement strand
CCGGATCAATAACCACGTATTCTTCGTAATAAATTACTTTTTCCAGATCTCTTAGACCGATATCCATAAGTGCGGATAAACGGGAAGGCACAGCCTTAAAAAACCATATATGTGTAACCGGTGTAGCCAGGTCAATATGACCCATTCGTGAACGCCTTACTTTGGCTTCATCGACTGTTACCCCGCAGCGGTCACAAGTAATGCCTCTAAATTTCTTACCTTTATATTTACCACAGTTACATTCATCATCACGAACAGGACCGAAGATCTTTTCGCAGAAAAGACCATCTTTTTCCGGTTTTAATGTACGGTAATTGATTGTTTCAGCTTTTTTGACTTCTCCCTTTGACCATGATTTGATTATCTGTGGAGAAGCGATCTTGATTGAAATTGAATCAAAAGAGGTTATCTCATCCATCTTTATTTGCTCTTTTCTGTTCGGATATCAAGGCCTAAACCCTGAAGCTCCTTAATTAAAACATTAAATGATTCAGGCACGCCATGGGTCAAGCGCTGCTCGCCCTTAACAATTGCCTGGTATATTCTATTCCTGCCTTCAACGTCATCACTCTTAACAGTAAGCATTTCCTGCAGAGTAAATGCCGCACCATATGCTTCTAATGCCCAAACTTCCATTTCACCTAATCTCTGTCCACCGAACTGAGCCTTACCACCTAACGGCTGTTGAGTAACCAAAGAATACGGGCCAATTGAACGGGCGTGAATCTTCTCATCGACTAAATGGATGAGTTTCATTATGTAAATATAACCAACTGTAACTTTTTGATCAAATTGATCTCCATTATGCCCATCGCGCAAATGAATTTTTCCATCTTCAGGTAAACCGGCCTTTTTAAGCATTTCCTTGATCTCGGATTCCTGTGCGCCATCAAATACTGGAGTATCGATATTAATACCTAAAGCCCTAGCAGCCCATCCTAAATGGGTTTCCAAGATCTGCCCAACGTTCATACGGCTTGGTACGCCAAGCGGGTTTAATACAATATCAACTGGAGAGCCATCAGGCATAAAAGGCATATCTGCTTCTGGCAAAATCCTTGCCACAACACCTTTGTTACCATGGCGTCCTGCTAACTTATCGCCTTCCTGAAGTTTTCTTTTAGTAGCGATATAAACAACCACTCTCTTTAAAACTCCCGGAGGAAGCTCATCACCACGTCTTACTTTTTCGACTTCCTGCTCCTGTTCGATAAGCAATTCCTGGATCTGTTCATCAAATGAAGCTGCTAAAATCTTTGCTTCTTCATTATCACTAAAATCAAATTTTTCAAGTTTCTTTTTATCAATACCCAAAATACTTGATAAGCGGGTAATTTTTTCTTTTTCAACAAACTCTATTTCCTGTTTATAATAAGCTTTTAATTCTTTTACTTTGGATAATTCTTTTGATTTTTCTTCTTTGGATTTTCTACCTCTATCTTTGCGTGAAAAAACATGCACATCTACAACAACACCTTCAACACCCGGAGGAACAATTAAAGATGTATCACGCACATCAGAAGCTTTTTCACCGAATATTGCGCGTAAAAGTCTTTCTTCCGGAGGAAGCTCTGATTCGGTTTTAGGCGTGACTTTACCTACCAAGATATCTCCTGGAGTAACTTCAGCACCAATTCGGGTAATGCCCGTTTCGTCGAGATTTCTTAAAGACTCTTCATTAACATTAGGAATATCTCGGGTGATTTCTTCGTTTCCTAATCGTGTCTCGGTAGCCTCAATCTCAAATTCTTCTATATGAACAGAAGTCAAAACATCTTCTTTAACAATCTTTTCGCTGACTAAAATAGCGTCTTCAAAGTTATAACCTCTCCAGGGCATAAATGCACAGAGAATATTTTTTCCAAGAGCTAACTCGCCGTTTTTAGTTGCGGTACCATCGGCAATTGTTTCGCCTTTTTCAACATGCTGGCCGATCTTGACCAAAGGCCTCTGATTCAAGCAGGTATCAGCATTGGTACGCATAAATTTCTTTAACTGATATGTAGTTTTGCCTATAGTAATAGCAGAAGCATCAACAGCAACCACTTTACCCGATTCTTTGGCAATAACTACAGCACCAGAATCACGAGCAACTTTCTCTTCCATAGCAGTTCCAACAATCGGAGCCTCAGTAATCATCAAAGGCACTCCCTGTCGTTGCATGTTTGAACCCATGAGTGCACGGTTGGCGTCATCATGCTCTAAGAAAGGTATCATAGATGCGGCAACAGATACCAACTGCTTAGGAGAAACGTCCATATACTGAACTTGTTTCGGGGGAACTTTAGGGAAATCACCTTTAAAACGGCAATAAACTTCTTTTTCCAAAAAATTACCATCTGCATCTATAGGCGCATTTGCCTGGGCGATCATTTTATCTTCTTCCAGATCACCAGTCAAATAATCAAGCTTTTTTGTTACTCGTCCATTTTCAACTTTTCGATAAGGAGTTTCAATCAAACCCAACGGATTAACGCGGGCAAAATTACTTAAGGAGGAGATCAAACCGATATTCGGGCCTTCAGGAGTTTCAATAGGACAAACTCTTCCGTAGTGCGAAGGATGAATATCTCTTACTTCAAAACCAGCTCTTTCCCTTGATAAACCGCCTGGGCCTAAGGCGCTAAGCCTTCTTTTGTGGGTCATTTCAGCCAAGGGGTTAATCTGATCCATAAACTGAGATAACTGGCTGCGGCCAAAGAAATCACGAATCTGATTTGAAAGTAATTTTGAATTTACCAAATAATGGACACTTAACGTCCCTAAATCACCTAAAATACCTAATCTTTCCCTTATTGATCTTTCTACCCTGGCTAAACCAATCCTGATCTGATTTTGAATCAATTCACCGACAGTCTTAACACGGCGATTTCCTAAATGATCGATATCGTCGATCTTTCCGATACCCTCTTTTAACTGGATCAAATATTCAATTACTTTTATAATGGTAGAGGAATCAAGGATTCTTTTATCTAGGGAAACATCCAGGCCTAATTTTCTATTTAAGACAAAACGGCCAGCCCTTTCCAGGTCATATCTTGCAGGATCAAAAAATAATCTATAAAAAAGCATTTCAGCGGCTTCTTTTGTAACCGGTTCAGTCGGCCGCATTTTTCGGTAAAAATCCAAAAGCGCTTCTTCTTTATTTTTGGTGTAATCTTTCTTTAAAGTATTGGTGATCTCCGGATATTCTTTGCCGAAAGCGGCTAAAATTTCCTGATCAGTTGAAAAACCAAGGATTCTTAAAATCTGAGTTGCGGGAAAGTTTTTACGTCTGTCAATGTAAGCTAAAATAGTTTCTGATAAATCATATTTAAACTCAAGCCAGGCACCACGGTAAGGAATGACGCGCCCGTAGTAAATTTTCTTGCCCGTTGGATGCCCCTCTTCTTCAAAAGAAACACCAGGAGAACGTTGTAACTGGCTAACGACTACCCTTTCATCGCCATTGATTATGAACGTTCCTGTTTCGGTCATTAAAGGAAGTTCACCAAAATAAGCATCCTGTTCTTTGGTTTCAGAAGGTGTTGTAATTCTAAACTTCACCTTCAAAGGAGCTGCATAAGTTACACTCCTTTTCTTGGATTCAATCATATCATATTTAGGTTTTCCTAAATTATAACCGACATATTCAATTTTTACTGAACGGTCAGCATTCTCGATAGGAAAAATTTCGGCAAACACTTCCTGCAATCCCTGCATTTTACGCTCAGAGATCGAAGAATCAGCCTGCAAAAATTCACGATAGGATTCTAACTGCAAATCCAAGAGATTAGGTAAATCGTAGATTTCTTTTAGTTTAGCAAAACTTTTACGCTTACTCATCATTTGTCGCTTTCAATCTTGTAGCACAAAGGGTAATTCTTTGTGCACCTTGTTAATGACAACAATCCTGTTTATTTCAACTCAACTGTTGCACCGGCAGCCTCAAGCTTTTTCTTAATTTCTTCAGCTTCTTCTTTTGTGGCGCCTTCTTTAAGCGGCTTAGGAGCAGCATCAACCAAATCTTTAGCTTCTTTCAAGCCTAAATTGGTAATAGTTCTGACTTCCTTGATAACAGCGATTTTGTTTGCACCAGCGTTAGCTAATACTACGGTGAATGCGGTCTTCTCTTCAGCAGCAGGAGCAGCACCTTGAGCAGCACCAGCAGCAGGAGCAGCCATCATAGCAACATTAGCTGAAACGCCAAACTTTTCTTCCAATGCCTTAACTAAGTCTGCGAGCTCCAATACGGTCATGGTCTCTATTGACTGAATTAATTCATCTAATTTTGCACTAGCCATTTTGTTTCCTCCTTGAATTCGCTTCGTCCCTTTGGACGCCACTATCAGCGTTGAATAGTCGAAGCTGTCCTTTTAATTTTAACTTGTCTTTTTTTGCTTAATCTGGTCTAAACAAATAACAAACTTCTTAAGCACCTGATTCAAAACAATAACAAATCCTGAAATAGGAGCATTCAGGGTCACTACCACCTTACCTCTTAAAACTTCTTTTGAGGGAAGCTTGGCCAAGGTCTCAATATCTTTTTTCTCAAGAACCCTATCCTTTAAATACCCACCCTCTAATTTTAAATTTTCATGAGCTTTAGCAAAATCCCATAAGAGCTTGGAAGTCCCAACCGGTTCATCTTTTACGAAAATAAACCCGCTTGGGCCTTCAACCCTGTCAATTAATGTTTCAAGACCAGCGCCCTTCAATGCGCGGCGAGCAACACTATTTTTAGCAACAAATAAACTTGCATCGGAACCCTTTAAGCCCTGTCTTAACGAAGATACATCAGGACTGGACAAACCGGAATATTTGATAATAAAAAAAGCACCGGATTCTTTGATTTTATCTTTAATGCGATTTTCAGATATTTCTTTAACTACTAAGCCGATTTTTTTCATGTCAATAGCGCCTTTTTAAATTAAACCTCTAATCTTACACCGGGATTCATCGTCGATGCAATAGACAGAGATTTTATAAATTTACCTTTTACAGAAGCAGGTTTAGCCTCATTCAAAGCATCTAAAACGCAGGTTGCGTTCTCCAAGATCTGACTTTCATTAAAAGAAATTTTACCGACACTTAAATGCATGCCGCCTTGTTTATCAACGCGAAATTCCACTTTACCTTTTCTTACGTCTTCAATAGCTTTTACGATATCATTGGTAACTGTACCGGTTTTAGGACTAGGCATAAGACCGCGCGGACCTAAAACTTTACCCAGCTTACTCAAATCTTTCATCATTTCCGGTGTTGCAATAGCACAGTCAAAATCTAAAAATCCCCCGGCGACTTTATCGATCAATTCAATGCCACCGACATATTCAGCATTTGCATTCTTAGCCATTCTCTCATGTTCACCTTTGCAAAATACAGCAACGCGAACTTTTTTCCCAGTACCATGAGGCAAAATAACGGTACCACGAACCATCTGGTCCGCTTTTTTTGAATCAACGGCTAAATTAAAATGCAGGTCAACAGAAGCGTCAAATTTCGGTTTCGGCATTTTCTTTAACAATGCTACTGCGTCTTTTAAAGAATATATTTTATCTTCTGTAACGACCTTGCTTGATTCTTTATATCTTTTGCTTATAGTTTTCATAAATTAACCCTCAATAGCAATGCCCATACTTCTGGCAGTGCCTTCAATTACTTTAAAAGCTTCCTTCATATCTGAAGTATTAAGATCTGCCAATTTAAGCTTGACGATTTCTTCTACTTGTTTCTTGGTGATCTTACCGATTGTCTCTTTGCCTGCCTGGCCTGAGGCTTTGGCAAGGTTCGCAGCACGCTTGATCAAAACCGATGATGGCGGGCTCTTTATAATAAAGGTAAAGGTTTTATCTTCATAAACACTAATGACTGCGGGTAAGATTAAGCCATCGCGTCCTTTAGTCTGATCATTAAATTGCTTACAGAACTGCATAATGTTGACACCATGCTGGCCTAACGCAGGCCCAACTGGAGGAGCAGGATTAGCGGCACCCGCTGGAACGTGTAATTTAATTTGTGCTATAATTTTCTTTGCCATGTTATACCTTCTCTACTTGCCAGAATTCCAATTCAACCGGAGTAGCTCTTCCGAAAATTAAAACGCTGACTTTTAGTTTACCTTTTTCAGGATTAATCTCATCGACTGCGCCGTTAAAATTAACAAAAGGCCCTTCGGTAACTCTGACCTGCTCGCCTTTTTCAAACATGACTTTAGGGCTGGGCTTGGTTTGAGTTTCCTCTGTCCTTTTTAGAATATTATCAACATCATTTTGTGGTAAAGGTGTTGGTTTGTGTCCCTGGCCGATAAAACCTGTAACTCCGGGAGTAGTTTTGACCAACATATATGTCTGCTCATTAAAATCCATTTCAACTAAAAGATATCCGGGAAAAAATTTGCGCTGGGTAATTTTTCTTTTTCCGCCGCGGACCTCTGAAACCTGCTCGGTAGGAATTACCACTTTTCCAATTACCTCTTGCAATCCACTAGCAACGATCCTGCTCTCTAATGAAGTTTTAACTTTATCCTCAGAACCTGTCTGAGTATGAACAACATACCAATTTTTCATTTAAACACCACGCTTAATATTTTTGAAAGAGCTAGATCAACTATCCCGATAAAAACTGCCAATATCGCTGTTATGGTGATAACTACTAATGTTGCCCCCATAATTTCCTGGCGTGTTGACCATGAAACCTTGCTTAACTCTTGTTTTACTTCTGATATGAAATTTCCTGTTTTTGCTAAAATATTCACCCCGAAACTTCTCCTTAATTCAATTTAATTTTAAATCGCCGAACCCTTTTCTGCTTCTATTTATTTTTTATTTAGAAGTTCCGGGGCTCATCTATTCTTTCTCTAAAATCCTTAAATCCTTAAGCAGGGGCGGAGGGACTTGAACCCCCAGGACGGGATTTGGAGTCTCGCCGTTTAGCCAATTAACGGACGCCCCTAATTCAGTCGATAGTCGATGGTCCATAGTCGATGGTTAAACCATAGACTATTGTCTATAGACCATGAACTCATGCTATTTAATCTCCTTATGTGGCGTATGCTTACGGCAATGCCTGCAATATTTCTTAAGTTCCAATTTGTCCTGGTTCTTCTTTTTATTCTTTTTAGTTGTATAGTTTCTGTTCTTACAAACTGTACACTCTAATGTAATTATTTCGCGCATTTTTCAATCCTAAATCCCGCCGTAAAATAAGCTGGAGACGGGAATTGAACCCGTGACCCCGTCCTTACCAAGGACGTGCTCTACCAACTGAGCTACTCCAGCAAAATTGAAGTGGCCGGGTTACTGCATGTCATTAATTTCTCTCAATAATCTATTCTACAAGACAAAAACTTCCCGCCCAACAAGAATTTAAAAACAATTCTTATTTTTTTATAGCCCTCAAGAAATATAAGGATTTCAACGACAGGCTATTGCGGAAATTATCCCAGTCAAAAATATTGTCCATCGACGGGATTATCCTGAGCCTTTCGGCTAGGATTATGTAGAGCATAAAATATACCTTAGAAAGTGATTTTTGTCAACTTTTTTTTTAGTTTTTTTTAATGAGCAGATAATTTACGAAGCGACAGCGACGTAAATTATAGCTCTTACTTCTTAAAAATAATTGGCGTCTGCGAATTAATCCCGCACCCAGATGCTAAATTTAAAGCATTTATTTATGTTCTGGGTGCGGGATAAGCTCGGTCAAATAACTTATGTTCGCTCGTTTTTACTCGCTCCATAAGTTATGTCCTCGCTTAAATTTGCTAAATTAGCAAAATCAGCGAGGGAAAGCCTCTCAGGGCGGATAGATTTATTTATATTATATTTATTAAAAAATTCATCTAATTTAGCTTCCTCTACGATTTCTGACAAACTATTACGCAGGATTTTTCTTCTTTGGTTAAAAGATGATCTGATAATCTTAAAAAACTTTTCTTCATCCTGAACCTTAACCTGTGGGACATCCCTTATTCTAATACGTAACAGACAGGAATCAACCTTTGGTACGGGTTTAAAACATCCCCTGGAGATAAAGAACAAAATTTCCGGCTCTGTAAAATACTGTAAGAAACAACTCAGTGACCCATATATTTTTGACCCCGGAATAGCCACAACCCTCATTGCAAATTCTTTCTGTACAGTCAAATATATATCTTCTATATTACTCTTATGTTCTAGAAGTTTTTCAATGATCGGTGTTGTAATATAATACGGAATATTGGCAATGACTTTAATTTTCCTATTAATTTTAGCAAAAAAATTTTCAAAGTCAAACTTTAATATATCTTCATTAACCACTTCAAAATTAGAGGACTTAACAGTATCTTTAAGCAGATCATGCAAATTCTTGTCTAATTCAACAGCAAAAACTTTTTCAACTCTATCAATTAAAAGCTTAGTAATCTCCGCTCTTCCAGGCCCAATCTCTAAAACAATGTCGCTTTTTTTAAGGCCGCAAGAGTCAACGATCTTATTCTGCAGATTTTTATCAATTAAAAAATTCTGGCCTAAGCTTTTTTTTGGTTTATGGTACATAAGATAGCTGTCCTGATCGCCTGGATCATAGAAGACGGGTTTATAACTGCTGGATTTTTGGCAATATCAAAAGCGGTTCCATGCAAAGGAGAAGTCCTGACAAAAGGTAAGCCCAATGTAATATTAACACCCCTCTGTGCCTGCGTTATTTTCAAAGCTATCAGCGCCTGGTCATGATACATAGCTATAGCGCAATCATATTGCTTATCCAAAAGCTTGGCAATTGCAATATCGGCAGAAATTGGGCCAAAAACACCATGCATTGCCCTAACAGCAGGCTTAATAATATTACTCTCTTCTTTTCCGATCAAACCGTTATCGGAAGCATGAGGATTAAGGCCACAAACTACCAATCTCGGATCATTAATACCAAATAGCTTTTTTAAGGAATCCCTTACCAATAAAATGTTATCTTTTATGATTTTTCCATTCAAGACCCTGGATACATCTTTTAAGGGAATATGCCTGGTAAGCAGGCTGAATTTTAATTTATCGTTTAGGAGCATCATCACAATGTTTTTGCTGTTTGTTTTCTTAGCAAAATATTCGGTATGACCACTTATTTTATAACCGGCTAAATTAACCGCTTCTTTTGAAATCGGGGCAGTTACAATACAATCAATGCTTGCACTATCAATCAGCTCCAGAGAAGTATTCAGGTATTCAACCGAAGCTTTACCGTATTCAGATAAAATCTTTCCGAACCTGAAATTTTTCCGCGAAACATTATTTAAATCGATAAAATTTATCTTTTCGCAGAATGAATTTTCAAGGCCCGTTTTATTCAATACCCATCTATCCCCGATAACATAAAATTCCGCTAAACCGAAAACCTCTTTTAATGCTTTTAAGATTACTACTGGGCCGATTCCGGAAGGATCACCTAAAGTAATTCCGACTCTAACTTTGCGAGATTTTAATGTAGGATTGTTTTTTAAGCTCATCTATCCACTTGGTAAGCTGCAACTGTATTTTTTTATTATAAAGAAAAGAATATATTTTTTCCTGAGCCTCGGCTAAAGTCAAATCTCTGGGAGCCTCAATATTTGTAAGTTTAAATACATAATAACTACTGCCGATAATAATCGGCTCGGAAACTTCACCAACTTTTAATTTTAAGACCTCTTCTTCCAGCTCTTTTTTTAATTGGCCCTGTGTCACGCCCATTTTGTCTACGGTCAAAGAATTCTGCGCGGCTAACTCATTAATATCCTGCCCGCTTCTTAAGCTCCTAGAAAAAATATTGGCTTTCTCTTCACTGTCTAAAGAAAGAGTGTCGAATTGCCAAACTTGGCTTGATTTAAACTCCTGAGGATTATTCTGATAAAAATCGGTTACTTCATTAGGGCTTATAACTATTCTACTTTTTACTTTTGATTCCACAATTAAATACATAAGCATCTGCTCTCTAATCCTATTTTCTAAATCACCCTGAGTCATTCCCTGCATTTTAAGAGAGCTCTGAAATTCAGCATCGCCAGGATATCGGCTTTTAATCTCGCTAATCTTAGCCTTTACCCTGGATTCGTCTATAATTATCCCACTTTTCTTGGCTTCCTGCAAAATTATACGATCTTCGACTAATCTATCCAAAAGTTCATTTTTCATGGCTCTAATTTTATCATCCAATTCTTTATTTTTGTATTGGCTGGAAAGCTGCATTTTCATGTAATTCGAGAAATCATCAATATCCCTTTGGGTGATTACGTCATCATTAACTATAGCAATAATTTTTTCCTGGGCCATTCCAGGAACAAAGCCGCAAAGGCATAGAACCGCCAGCACACATATTAAAATGACAAATTTAATTTTGAACTTCAACATCTCCGAAGTCTACCTTTCTAAAATTACTTATTGCCTCTTTCAGCAATCTGCAATAAAGATCAAATCCAATAGCAGCAATGAAACCATGCTGCTGTAAACCCAAAAGATTTCCCGCCCCCCTAAGCTCCAGATCCTCCATAGCAATCTTAAAACCCGAACCTAAAGCTGTATGCTCGGCAATAGCAGCTAATCTTTTTTTAGCTTCATTTTCAAGCAACTCTTTTCGAGGAACCATAAAATACGCATATGCCGGGCGGTCAAACCTGCCTACCCTGCCGCGCAGCTGATGCAAATCCGATAATCCAAAACAATGAGCGTTATTTATGATGATAGTATTTACGTTGGGAATATCTATACCCGACTCTATTATCATGGTACAGACTAAAATATCGATTTTACCTTTAATAAAATCCAAAATTACGGATTCTAATGATTTTGAAGGCATCTGGCCGTGGCCAATAGCAATTTTAGTTTCATCAGGTAAAACTTTAGCTAACCGTTCTTTAACTTTTTCAATATCTTGCACGCGGTTATGCAGAAAATAAACTTGGCCTTTGCGGCTTAACTCCCTTAAAACTGCCTGTCTGATTAAATCTTGGTCATATTCTACCACAATTGTATTAATAGGCAATCGATTTTGAGGCGGAGTATTGATCATGGATAAATCTTTGGCACCCATAAGGCTCATATAAAGAGTCCTGGGGATAGGTGTAGCTGTTAAAGTTAAAACATCAGTATTAACCCTTAATTTTTTTAATTTTTCTTTTGCCCGGACCCCAAAACGCTGTTCCTCATCAATAATAACCAGCCCCAAATTCTTAAATATTACATCATCAGATAAAAGCCTATGAGTGCCAATAACAATATCCACATCGCCTCTATTGATTGCCTCAATGATATTTTTTTGCTCCGCCTTTGTTTTAAAACGAGAAAGCATCTCAATGTTTACCGCGAAATTTTTAAGCCTCGAACTAAAATTTTGATAATGTTGTTCTGCAAGGATCGTAGTGGGGACTAAATAAGCGACTTGCTTGCCTCCCAGCACAGCCTTAAAAGCAGCTCGCATAGCAACCTCGGTTTTGCCATATCCGACATCCCCGCACAATAGCCTATCCATCGGCTTACCCGACTCCATATCTTGCTTAACATCCTGAGTTGCGGCCAGCTGATCCGGGGTCTCTTTATAAGGAAATGTACTTTCAAAATCTTTCTGCCATTGAGTATCGGCTGGATATTTAAACCCTCCCACACTTAAACGTAAAGCCTGTAAACTCAATAATTCAAAAGCAAGTTTTTGGATCCCTTTCCTAACTTTGTTTTTTGTATTTTGCCACTCTTTTGACCCGAGGCGATAAAGTTTAGGCCTGCGCGCCTGAAAAGAAATATATTTTTGGATCAAATTCATCTGATCAACTGGAACAAAAAGCTTTTCCTGGCGATCATATTCAATTATCAGGTGATCCTTGAGCTTATCCTTTATTTTAATTTTATCCAACCCCAGGAATCTTCCAATACCATGCTCATTATGCACAACATAATCGCCAATATCCAAATCAACAAAGCTATCCAAAGGGATTTCTTCTTTAAAGGGAGTAGTTTTTGAAATATGGGCCTTTTTAAATGGGAGAATAATTACCATTTTATGACCCCAAAGAGAAGCGCCATCGACAGGATTAAAACTTTTTATGGAAACAACTTTATCTAATTCTAATTCTATCCTAAGAGGTAACTCAAAAGCAAAAGGAAAAATATCAATAATTGATCCGCGGACAGAAAAATCCCCTTCCTGGCCGACAGCATCAGCTTTCTTATAACCGAATTCAAAAGTTAAAGAAGCTAAAACATGCTCCAGATTAATTTCCTGATCCACATATAGTTTAAGGGATTTGAACATAGTACTTTCATCCAATATTCTGCATCTTGGCATAAATGACTGCCAAGTGCCCCTTGCTAAAGCTGTAAAAAGAATGGGGACGCTTCTATTTTTCTTAAAAATGGCTAGTTTTTAAAAATAGAACCGTCCCCTTATTTTTTAAGTTACTACTACTACTTTGTACCTTTTTTACTCCATGCAAGAACTAAAGGCGAAGCAATGAAAATCGTTGAATAAGCGCCCGATATAAACCCAACCAACAAAGTAAAAGCAAAATTGCTTAAAATTTCTCCTCCAAACAAGAATATCGAAAGCACTACTAAAAGCGTAACTCCGGCAGTAAGCAGAGTTCTTGACATAGTCTGATTCACGCTTAAATTTATTAACTCAGCTAAACTTAATTTCCGCATTTTAGCTGTATTCTCTCTTACTCTATCATAAATAACAATAGTATCATTAATGGAGTAACCTGCGATGGTCAAAAGCGCGGTTACAGTCAAGAGATCTATCTGTCTTCCGGTAAAAACCAGGAAAGCGATCGCGACTAAAATGTCATGCAAAATCGCAATTACACCGGCCGCCGCAAAGTTAAAATGTTTAAACCTTATAGCGACATAAATCAAAATACCTACAGCTGACCAAAGAAGTGCGGCTAAAGCTTTGCCTTTTAGATGCTCTCCTGCCACAGGCCCAACATGCTCAATCCTTAAAACCTGAATATCATCCTGAGGAAAGGTTTTCTTTAGTTGATCCGTCATATCCTGATTTTTATCTTCGCTGGTCTTGATTAATATAACGTTAGGGCTATCTTTATATTGTTGAATGGAAACATCCTTTAAATCCATCCCTTTTAAAGCATCCCTGACCATACTTACCTGCGGAACTGTTTTAAATTTATACTCCTGAATCTGGCCTCCGGTAAAATCTATGCCAAAAGCTTTTTGGCCTTTATTATACAAAAGAACCATTCCGGGAATAATTATGGCTAATGAGACTGCATAAAAAAATCTACGTTTACTTATATAATCCAGTTTCGGCTCTTTTATTAATTGAAGCATAGGTAATTTTGTCTTTAACCAGCCGGCATTCAGTAAAATTTCAAAAATAGTCCTGGTAACAACTATCGCCGTAAACATACTAGCAATTAGACCGATAGTTAAAGTAACGGCAAAGCCTCTAATAGGCCCGGTGCCAAACTGAAATAATAAAAACGCAGCGATTAAAGTGGTGATATTGGAATCAAGGATAGCGCTAAACGCTTTTGAATATCCGTTGGCAATGGCAGCGCGCATTGCTCTTCCTGCAGTCAATTCTTCCCTGATACGCTCATTAATTAAAACGTTGGCATCCACAGCCATACCCAAGGACAAAACCATACCTGCAATACCAGGCAAAGTCAAAGTCGCAGAAATCCCTGGGAATAATAAAGGCAAAGCTCCTAACCCGCCTAAAATCACAAGAAAGTTTAATACCAAAGCTACATTAGCAATAAGCCCGGCTAAAAGGTAATAAACCGCCATAAAAATAAAAACCAAAGAAAGTCCGACTAAAGTTGCTTTAATCCCGTTATTTATGGAATCCTGGCCTAATAATGGGCCAACAGTCCTTTCCTCCTCAATATGCATAGGTGCAGGTAAAGCACCAACGCGCAATATCAGCGCAAGATCCTGAGCCTGTTCAGGAGTAAAGCGGCCAGTAATTACAGCCTCGCCAGAGGGGATTGCTTCCCTGATCCTAGGAGCTGATTGTACTTTGCCGTCCAAAACAATAGCTAACCTTTTTCCGACATTCGCTCCGGTAAGTTCACCGAATTTTTTAGCACCCTCGGGATTGAATTGTAAAGTAACTACTGGTTCATTAAACTGGCTCTGATCAAAACGAACAGAAGCATTGGTGATAGCATCCCCTGTCATTGCCGCTTTCTTCTCAAGCAACAAAGGCTCATTATCGTCCAAAGCATACTTTAACTCATACCCATCGGGGACATTGCCTTCTATTGCGGCTTTGATTTTATCCGGCTCCGACAAAACAATTTTAAATTCCAAAAGCGCGGTTTTTCCAATTAAATCCAAGGCTCTTTCTCTATCTGTAACGCCCGGCAACTGCACCACTATCTCATCATCGCCTTGTTTCTGAATAGAAGGTTCCCTTACACCAAAAGCATCTATCCTGTTGCGGATCACTTCTAGAGCTCTGTCAGTAGCATCGATCTTATCTTTCTCCGGCAAGTGGCTGGTATCAACCTTAAGCAAAAGGTGCATACCCCCTTTCAAATCCAACCCTAGATTAATTCGCTTATCAAGCGGAAATGAAAAATACGCACACAAGCCAATAATTGCCAGAATAAATAACGATTTATACAGAGTCCTTTTTCCCATGGATATTAAGCTCCCTCATTGGCTGTATTTTTTTTCTTTACGAAAACAATACAACTTTTTTCAACTTCGATTTTAACATTTTCATCGATCCTTACGATAACAGATTTCTCTTTTGTACTAATAACAACAGCATGGATACCGCCGCTAGTAATAACCTCATCATTTTTAGCTAAAGACTCAACCATCTTTCTGTGTTCTTTATCTTTTAGCTTTTGAGGGCGTATGATCATAAAATAAAAAATAAGAAAGATAAAAAGTAACGGAACAATGTTCATTAACTGAACAGCTTGTGCGCTAGGGGCCATTTTATTTTCCTTTCTTGACTAAATTTTTTACTGTTTCTGAAGGTTGAGCACCTTTTGAAACCCAATAATCAAAACGGTCTTTCTTCATTTTTACTGTTCCTTCAATGGGACTGTAAAAACCAAGCTCTTCCAAGCATCTGCCATCACGATTAACCGTTTTTTGGTAAACTGCAATTCTGAAATGTGGGTTCTTTTTTGGGTTTTTTCCGATTCTTCTTAAACGAATACTTACTGACATTTGTTGCTCCTCTCTTTGTTTTTTTTAATTACTGTTTATTGCTTCAATTAAAGCTTTAGATTTATTCACTGATTCGTAATACTCTTTTTCCGGTACAGAATCCGCTACGATTCCCATCCCGGCCTGCACATAAGCAACACCATTTTTTATTACTATTGTTCTTATGGTTATGCAGGTGTCCATATTTTGCGAAAAACTAAAATATCCGACACAACCCGCATATGGCCCGCGCTTGGTATTTTCTAAAGCATCGATTATTTCCATAGCCCTGATCTTCGGACTGCCGGAAACCGTTCCCGCAGGAAAACAAGATCTTAAAGCATCGTAAATATCGTTCTTATCTCCAAGCGGGCCCTTGACATCGGTAACCAAATGCATAACATGAGAATATTTCTCAACACTCATAAAATCACTAACTGTAACTTTGCCGGACTTACATACTCTGCCCAAATCATTCCTGCCCAAATCTACCAGCATTATATGTTCCGCTTTCTCTTTTATATCATTTAAAAGCTCTTTTTCAAGCATTTTATCTTCAGCCTCATTCTTCCCCCTCGGTTTAGTTCCTGCAATAGGTCGAGTCTCAGCAATGCCATCCTCGCACCTGACCAGTATTTCAGGAGAAGCCCCGATCATGGTTACATCCTTGAGTTTTAGGAAAAACATATAAGGCGAAGGATTAATACTTCTTAAAGAACGATAAATATCAAAAGGAAGTTTGCTAATCTTTAACTTAAAGCGTTGCGACAATACCACTTGGATAACATCTCCGGATTTGATATAGGTTTTTGCTTCTTTTACCAAATTTTCAAATTCTTTTTTACTGTAATTAGATGAAATCTTGGACTTAGCTAAATTTCGGCTATGCTTAAAATAATGTTCAGGTAAAGGCTGCCTAAAATTATTTTCAATATCTTCGATTTTTTTCAAAGCTTCTTTATAAAATTTTACTTTTTGGCCATTTGTAATCTTACCTTTATGCTGCCTGGGAAGCATTACGTTTGAAACAATCTTGATGGTATGATTAACATGATCAAAGAGCAGAATCGAATCCGTAAGCATGAAAACCAAATCTTCGATCTTTAAATCATCAGAATTCTTACTAGGAATATTTTCAAAGAATCTTACCGCATCATAACCCATAAACCCAACTAAACCGCCATAAAATCTCGGCAGCCCCTTTACATGGGCAGGTTTAAAATCCTTCATGATCTTTTTAATCTCATCCAAAGGATCGGATAAAGTAACAAACTTGTCCGTAGTCTTACTTTTGGAATTTATAATTTCTATATTCCTGCCCTTACTTTTAAAAATCAATGAAGGGTTGCTTCCTAAAAACGAATACCTCGCAATTTTTTCCTGGCCTTCAACCGATTCCAGTAAAAAAGCATAGTCATTCTTTTTGATTTTTAAAAAAGCTGAAACCGGAGTATCCAAGTCAGCATTGATTTGTTTATAAACCGGTATAACGTTAGCTTTCCGGGATAGCTTTAGAAATTCTTTTAGTGAAGGATAAAACATTATTATATGTTATTTTATACCGAAATTTGTTAAATTTCGGTATTGCCCCGCATAAACAAAAAATCTTGTTGAGATTTTTTATGCGGCCCTGCGGGTAGATTTTGCTTTCGCAAAATCTAGGCTAATTTTCTATAAAAACAGCTGCGGTTACCAGTATGGCAGGCAACGCCAACTTGCCTTACCTTTATAAGTAAAGCGTCCAAATCACAATCATAAGCTATAGACTTAACAAACTGAAAGTGACCGGAGGTCATCCCCTTGACCCAATACTCTTTACGTGATCGCGACCAAAAACAGGTCTTTCCTAATTTTTTTGTTCTCTTGACAGATTCAAGATTCATATAAGCAAGCATAAGCACTTCGCCATTCTTATAATCCTGAATTATTGCCGGGATCAATCCTTTATCATCAAACTTCAAATCTTTTAATTTAAACTTTTCCACAATTACATCCTTTCGAATTAACAACACTTTATAGCTATGGGTCTATAGTCTATAGACTTATATTCTTACGGGTATCTTTTTCCCCGCAAGATAGTCCTTAACCTGCTTAACTGTGAACTCCTGATAATGAAAAATTGATGCTGCCAGGCAAGCCTGAGCTTGAGTCTGAGAAAAACAACTATAAAAATCTTCCAGTTTACCGGCACCCCCTGAAGCTATAACCGGAATATTGACTGCCTCACTCACAGCTTTAGTTAAGGCGATATCATAACCATCTTTAGTGCCGTCAAAATCCATACTGGTCAATAATATTTCACCAGCTCCTAATTCAGCCACATTTTTGCTCCAATCTAAGGCATCTAAACCAGTAGGAGTCCTGCCACCGTGTATATAAACTTCCCAGTTGACGATTGACGGATAAATGCTGGTAGTTTTTTTTGCATCAATTGCTACAACTATACACTGGCTGCCAAATTTTTTTGCCGCATCGCTGACTAATTCCGGAAACTTAACTGCTGCGGTATTTATAGAAACTTTATCAGCACCCGCATTAAGCAAATCCCTTATGTCATTTATATCACGTATACCTCCGCCAACAGTAAAAGGCATATAAATATTCTGGGCGATTTTTTCTACTAAATCAATGAGCGTTTTTCTGGCTTCAAAACTGGCAGTTATGTCAAGGAACACCAATTCATCTGCCTGCTGAAAATCATAAGCCTTGGCCACCTCTATCGGATCACCAGCGTCTTTTAATCCCACAAATTTGACGCCTTTTACAACTCGCCCCTCCTTGATATCAAGACAGGGTATAATTCTTTTTGTTAACATTATCGTTTGGCCCGTTTAGTTAGTTTAGTTAGTTTAGTTAGTTATTTTGGTTTAGAACTCTAAACGGAAATAACGAACTAAACGATAATAACGAAATTTATTTAACTTTCTGATATAGGTATTTTCTTAATGCCTGCCAAGTCTTTTTACCGACTTTGCCATCAATATGTAGCCCGCTATCTTTCTGGAAAGAACGGATTGCCTCTTTTGTTTGTGTGCCCATCCTACCGTCAATAGCCCCTGGGTTGTATCCAGCATTTTTTAAAGATGTCTGAATCTGTTTTAAATTCGGTCTATCCTTAACTCGAGGCGAAATATTTTTCTTATTTATATTCTGGCCTTCAATCATTTTTTCTTCCTGAGCCCTATTTAATGAATCTTTTAAAGAATTAATCTCTTCATCTTTAGTTTGTACCTGTGTTTCAAGCAAAGAAATTTGATTTTTTAAACCTTGCATTTCTAGATCAGTTTTTTTCCGCCCGGTAGCGCATCCGCTAAGCAAAAATATTGCAACAATAGAAAACACAAGCAAGCTAATCCTATTCATATCTCCTCCATTTTAGTAACTAGTAAGCTGATAACTTGTAACTAGCAAAAGTTTTATCTAGATATCAATAATTATGAGCTTACGAATTACGAACACTTTAAAGCTTCTGTCAATGTGAACTTACCTTCATACAAAGCCTTCCCCACAATTATACCCGTAACTCCTGATTTTTCCAGAGTTTTCAATTTCTTAATATCCTCCAGGCAAGAAATTCCACCCGAAGCAATTACATTAAGTTTTGTTTCTTTGATCAAAGTTTTTATTGCTTTAATATTTGGACCAGTTAAAGTGCCATCCTTAGAAACATCAGTATAAATGACTTCTTTGAAACCGATTTCTTTAATATCTTTTGCCAAAACTAAAGCATCCAGGCTGGCATAACTTTCTTGCCAACCCTTTATTAAAACTTTGCCATCCTTAGCGTCAATACTAACTATGATCTTATTTCTAAATTTTTTAAAAGCCTCTATTAAAAAATCGCTATCCTGGGCAGCTTTGGTACCCAAAACAACCCTAGAGATCCCAGAATCAAGTACCCTCTTAATTGTTTCGATTTTTCGTACTCCGCCGCCAAATTCCAAAGGAACAGGTACTTCTTTGGCAATAGCTTCCACTATCCCCAAATTTATAGGCGTACCCGTACTTGCTCCATCAAGGTCAACTATATGGATCAATTGAGCTCCCTGCCTGGCCCAATGTTTAGCTGTTTTTATAGGATCTTTCGAATAAACTTTTTTTTCATCAAGCTTACCTTGAAACAATCTTACAACACAACCGTCTTTCAAGTCGATTGCTGGAATAATTATCATGATATACTTTCTGATTTCAACGTCTCAAAGTCACCGCCACCAAATTTTTGATGACCTTGCAGCCCATGTCAAATTACAAGTCTATAAAATTCCTCAATATTCTAAGCCCTGTTTCTTGGCTTTTTTCTGGATGAAATTGTACTCCAAAAATATTATCCTGCCAAACTATAGATGCAAAATCTTTCCCGTAATTTGTAGCGGCTGCTGTATTATTCTTATTCGCGGGATCAACAAAATAAGAGTGGCAAAAATAAACAAAAGCTCCATTTTGAATATTTTTTAATAAAGGACATTCCGGTTGTTTTATGATCAACTGGTTCCAGCCCATATGTGGGACTTTTAAACCGCTATCTTGCGAAAATTTTCTTACAGAACCTTTAAGAATACCTAAGCCCTCTAACTGGCCTTCTTGGCTATTTTCAAAAAATAGTTGCAAACCTAAACAAATACCAAGCAAAGGCTTATTTTTTGCAAGATTATCTTTTATTACAGTTTCAAGGCCTTGTTTTCTTAATTCTAAAACCGCATCATCAAAAGCACCTACACCCGGCAAAACTAATTTCTCGCAAGCAGAAATTTCTGCACTCTTGTTACTTACCAGCGTCTTAGCCCCTAAATTTTCAATGGCCTTTTGCACGCTGTGGATATTGCCCATGCCATAATCAATTATTCCAATCATTAGTCAATTACACCTTTTGTTGAAGGAATACCTTTTCTATGCGGATCAATCTGAATAGCTTCACACAATGCTTTACCCAGAGCCTTAAAAACAGGTTCCAAAGTTGCGTGTAAATCCGAACTAACATTGTCGATTCTAATATTTAAATTCATACCTAATTGCTTAGCAAATGCTTCAAAAAAGTGTTCAGCATATTTAAACTCATATCCTTCTTGAGTAAGAGTTTTTATAGGAGAAACACCTCCAGTTGTGTTTATTATATAAGATCCTCTTCCGCTTATATCCAAAGTAACATAAGCCGTCACTTCTTCCATAGGAAAAGAAGCATCGCCACATCGGTTAATCCCAGCTTTACTACCCAAGGCCTCTTTAAAAGCCTTACCCAAAACTATACCCAAATCTTCATTAGTATGATGGATATCCACTTTCAAATCCGCTTCTTTGGTTAAAATCTCTAAATCAAAATGACCCCAAAATGCGAATAGTTCCAACATATGATCAAGAAAACCGATACCGGAATTAATCTTCGATTTTCCTTCGCCATCAATGTTTAAAGTTACAGTTATATTCGTTTCTTTCGTCGGCCTATTAACCATAGCAATTCTTTTTGTTTCCATATTTTCTCCATCTTTAATAACGAATCTGTCATTTTTGAGCGAATGTCGATTTTTTAACGCCAAAGGTCTTTTTGCGTTTCAAATAACAATACAAATCTAGACAAATCTCGCCTTAACTGATTCTAGATGCTTTACTAGCCCTTCAATCCCAGCTACTTTTTCAAGCGGCCCCTTGACTTTCTCCAACGCCTTTTTAGAATAGCCGATCACATGTATACTTTTAATAAAATCTAAAGTAGAAAGCCCGGAAAAGAATCTAGCTGTGCCTGCAGTTGGCAATACGTGGCTGGGTCCGGCAACATAATCTCCCACTGCTGTCGGGCTATAAGGCCCTAAAAATATTGCTCCCGCATTTTTTATCAACTTGGCTAACTTCTGGGGATTATTCACCAATATTTCTAAATGTTCAGGAGCTATATTATTAGCCACCTCTGCTGCCTGTTGTAAATTTTTAGTTAAAACAATAAATCCATTTATACCTTCAGCATGGGCCTTAATTTCCTTTGCTAGGCTGCGGGAATTTGTCACCAATATTGCCAAGCCGCCAGAATGCTCTCCCTGAGCTTTCAAATCCGCGAGAATAAAATTAGGATCGCTAAAACGATTAGCAATAATTACCAATTCCGTTGGTCCAGCAACCATATCAATATCTACACTGCCAAAAACCTGCCTCTTTGCTTCGCTAACATAAATATTGCCCGGGCCGACGATTTTATCCACTTTAGGTATTGTTTTTGTGCCGTAAGCAAGAGCCGCAATCCCCTGTGCCCCGCCCACGCGATAAATCTCATCCACTTTTAAAAGATTAGCCACTGCCAAGATATGAGGATTAATATGTCCATTCTTATCGGGCGGACTGATCAAAACTATTTTTTTAACTCCAGCGATCTTAGCCGGAAGCACTGTCATATAAACCGTAGAGACCAAAGGTGCTGTACCCGCGGGGATATAAATACCTACTTTTTCAAGAGGTTGATAATTCTCGCCTAAAACCAGGCCATCGCCATCTTTCATCCTCCAAGACTTACGTATCGTGCGGCGATAAAATTTATTGATATTTTCAATAATAATTTTTAGACTGGGAACAAAATCCGGGCTGATACTCTGATATGCTCCGCTAATTTCAATAGCTGAAACTTTTAACTGCCTGGGTGCCAATTTTACTTTATCGAATTTTTTAGTATATTTTAAAACTGCGTCATCTCCGGACAAACGTACATCCTCAACGATCTGACGGACTTTTTCTTCAACGCGCTTAGACCGAACGAATCTTGTGTTATAAATTTTTTCCAGCATTTTACTGTTAAATTTTATGATCTTCATGATGTGCCTTTAACCATTTCTTTAAGTTTGGCAAACGCAGCTTCCAGCTTTTCCGGTTGATTGCCCCCAGCCTGGGCAAAATCTTTCCTGCCCCCGCCTGAGCCGCCAATTAATCCTGCAATATCTTTTACAATCGATCCAGCATCAAATTTGTCAGTTAAGTCAGCAGTAATCCCAACAACAAGTTGAGCTTGCGAATTTTTATTTGAACCTAACGCAATAACCGCAGTTTTACATTTTTGCTTGATTATATCCATGCTTGAGCGCAACACACCCATATCGGAATCAGGAATAAGCTTAACTATTACATTGATATTATTTATTACCTCCGGAGTCGAAACCAGATCATCAACTTGAGACCTTACTGAATCAAATTTCTGACTGCCTAGTTGCTTCTCGAGTTCTTTGATGCGAGAAATCTTCTTTTCTAACTCTACAGCCACATTTTCAGATGAAGTATTTAGGATCTCGCGGACTTCATTAATAATTAATTCTTCAGACTTAGTCACTTTATAAGCTGCCTTGCCGGTAACCGCCTCAATCCTTCTTACCCCGCTTGCGACTGAGCCTTCATGCTCTATCCTAAATAAACCAATAAGACCTGTAGAATTCAAGTGCGTGCCACCGCAAAATTCCTTAGACATGCCACTAACTGACACCACCCTGACTTTTCCTTCATATTTTTCCGAAAATAACGCCAAAGCTCCAGTCTTTTTCGCCAAAGCTAAAGCCATTTCTTCGCTGGCCAAAGCATGATTTTCTAATATATAATCATTTACCAATTCCTCAACTCTTAAAATTTCTTCCTGCGTTAAAGCTTTAAAATGAGTAAAATCAAACCTCAAGCGGCTATCTTCAACCAATGAGCCCTGTTGCTGAACATGATCCCCTAAAACTATTCTCAATGCAGCCTGCAAAAGATGAGTTGCTGTATGGTTCCTTGCGATTGCCAGCCTTCGGGCAGAGTTAATTTTTGCATTTATCTCATCATTGACTTTAACACATCCTTCTTTTACCCTGCCAACATGAATAAAAACTTTATTATTCTTTTGTGTATCTAAAATAGTAATGATGTTTTTGCCTTTAGAAATCTCGCCAGTATCGCCTATCTGACCGCCTGATTCGGCGTAAAATGGCGTTTTATCCAAAATAATTTTTACATCTTCGCCTTTAACGGCTTTTTTAATTTCTTTGCCTTCTTTAATGATCTTTAAAACTTTCGCTTTGCATTCTTCCTGTTTGTAACCCACAAAGCTGGTATCTTTCACGTCTAATTTAAGCTCTTTAACCGCAAAAACGTCCCCCTTCATTGTGCTTGAGGTTTTAGAACGCTTTTTCTGTTCCTCCATAGCGTCATTGAAAGCTTTTTTAGAAAATATAATATTATTTTTGTTTAACCAATCTTCTGTCAACTCTAAAGGAATGCCGAAAGTGTCGTATAATTGAAAAACAATCGCTCCAACTTCATCTGGATTTTGATTCTTAGAAAAATTTTCAAGTTTACTTTTTAATAAAATATCACTTGAATTCAAAGTACTGATAAAATTCTTTTCCTCGGTTAAAATTATTTCTGAAATATTTTCACGCCTTGCAGTTAACTCCGGATACGGCCTTTTCATAATCCCTGATAAAATTGGCACTAACTTATATAGGAAAGGCTTTTCGATGCCCAACGACCTTAAATGCAAAACACTTTTACGGATCACCTTGCGTACCACATAACCCCTGCCTTCATTTGAAGGAAGGACGCCGTCATAAATTGAAAAGGTTATAGCCCTGATATGATCAGCGATCGCGTAAACCAATTCATTTTCGTTAGGAATTTTTTTCTTTATGTTATATCTTATCTCTTTTAATAAAGGAAGGAACAAGTCTGTCTCAAAATTATTAGCTGCCCCCTGCATAACTGCGGCAAGCCTCTCTAATCCCATTCCTGTATCAATATTTTTCTGAGGTAAAGGCTCCAACAATCCGCCGTCTTTACGGTTAAACTGTGTAAAAACTAAATTCCAGATTTCCACGAACCTTCCACAGGGGCATGTCGGATCACAAATATCTTCTCTGCATCCTTTATCTGGCCCGAAATCATAGAAGATCTCTGAACAAGGGCCACAGGGCCCATTAGGCCCATTCTTAACCGCGTCTGCCGGCCAAAAATTATCCTTATCTCCTAATTTATATATCCATTCCGGCTTAATACCTATAACATCACTCCAGATTTTGTAAGCCTCGTCATCTTTTTCGTAAACAGAGACCCTTAAACTTTCTTTCCGGATCTTCAGTTCCTGTGTCAAAAATTCCCACGCCCAGATAATCGCTTCTTTTTTAAAATAATCGCCGAATGAGAAATTCCCTAGCATCTCAAACAAAGTATGATGGCCTGTAGTTTTTCCGACTTTATCCAAGTCATCAGTGCGTAAACATCTTTGAGATGATGCCGCGCGGGTAAAATCCGTAATCTGGCCCAAAAACTGCTTTTTAAACTGGTTCATACCAGCAGGCGTAAAAAGTACAGTCGGGTCATCCTTCGGCACCAAAGTGTCACTGGCAACAATTTTATGTTTTTTTGATTTAAAAAAGTTTAAGAATTTATCTCTTAGAATATCAGTCTGCATCTTTAATTTTATTAATTGAATTATAAATAGTTTCGGCGGAAAATCCGCGCCGCATAAGATAACCGCATATACGATTTTTTGCCTTTTGTGAATTCAGGCCTTTTAAACTGGATAGTTTTTTCTGGACTATTTCTTCAACTACCTTGTCTTCTGAATAATTTTCTTTTATAGATTCAATCTCTCTGTCAATTATTTCCTTGTTTATGCCTTTAAGGCTTAATTCCTGCCCTAACCTCCTTAAACCCAAATTTTTTTTTATTCTAGATGCGATCCACATACGTGCGAAAACTTCATCTGCGATAAATTTCTTTTCTTTTAAAAATTCAATTGTATCTTTTATTATTCCTGGGCTAAAGTTTTTTTTCTTTAATCTCTGAGCTAATTCTTTTTCACTACGCAGCCTAAATTTTAAAAGGAGAAAACAGTATTCCCTGGCTTTTGATCCCTGGCAAGAATCCCCGGCTTTATTCTTAATAGATGGACAAGAAACATTTATGCTTGGGATGCAGCCTCGGACTTTGGGTCCAGAGAGTTCCTTAAAAGGACCGTTTTTTTTATTATTCACTGTCTTTAATAAGGACGAATCCGCTTTGCGTCCTGATTAAACAATCGCCTTTTAAATTTTTTACAGCATTGTTATAATCTGCCATATTGTCGATCTGTATTTTATTTATCTCAAATATAATTGTCCCGGGCAAAATACCAGCATCTTCAGCCGGAGATTTCGGCTCTACTTGAGTTACTATAACTCCTTTTTTCTCCTGAATCCTGAACCTTTGGGCTATTTGGCCAGTCAGACTATCCACAGTCAAGCCTCTCCACTTAAGCTGCATAGTTTCTGCAGGCCCGCTAACATCCTCCCCTTGTTCATCGACCTCCTGCGGCCTTTCGCCTACGATCACATCAAATGTCATCATTCTTTTATCCCGCAGAACACCGGCTTTGACTTTGGTTCCGGGCTGGATTTTAGAGACAATATTTATCAGCCCTCTGACATTATTAACCGAAATTCCTTCGATCTGTTTAATAATATCTTTTTCTTTTAACCCTGCTTTTTGAGCAGGGGAATCTTCATTAATTTTAGCGATCAAAGCGCCATCTTTATCGCTTAATCCAAAATATTTAGCCAGGTCATCATTTAAATCCTGAACAGTGATCCCCAGCCACCCATACGCAATCTTTTTTCCTTCTATAAGATTGGCCAGGATTCGTTTGGCATTGTTAATAGGAATAGCAAAACCCATTCCTTGATAACCTCCGCTTGTAGAAACTATGGCAACATTTATGCCGATCACCTCGCCTTTTAAATTAACCAAAGGCCCGCCTGAATTTCCAGGATTAATAGCTGCATCTGTCTGAATCAAGTCGTTATAATCCCCAGAGCGTAAAATCCCGGTTTTTAATGAACGATGCAAAGCGCTTATAACTCCAACTGTTACCGTCGGTTCAGGATTTTGCATAGCAAACCCAAATGGGTTTCCGACTGCCACTACCCATTGGCCAGTTTTTAAATTATCGGACTCTCCCAGCGGCGGAACATAAAGATTCTTAGCATTGATTTTTATTACCGCCAGATCAGAACGGCGGTCAACCCCTTTAACCTCAGCCTTAAATTCTCTGCCATCGGATAAAGTGACAGTTATCTTATCTGCCTGGCCGACAACATGCGCGTTGGTTAAAATATATCCCTCAGCACTTATGATCACCCCAGATCCTAAACCTGATTGCTTAAATTCTTTTTCTGGGATCTGATTGAAAAAATCACCAAAAAACCTGCGCAGATTTTCATCGTTGCCGAAAGGCGAACCGCCTGGGCCAGGCCCAAATTGGAAAGCCTTAATTTTTTCAGTATGCTCGGAGCTTATGGAAACAACAGCTTTACCTGAAGTACTGGCAACTTTAATAATCGCATCTTCCATACTGGAATTTGCATGATCTGACAGAGATTGAATATCCAAAGAAGATTGTTGTTTAGAGATTTGGCTTTGAACACTAGGCATAATATCAAGTTTAATAGAAACGAACAACCCGATCATCAGGCCGACAACTAAAAAAGCTAAACCAAAAAACAGACGTTTCTTTTTCATAAAAATCACCTCCGGTTATGCCCCTACTGTCATCTTAGAACGTACTTCCTTCTCAATATCATCCTGCAGTTTCGGCTTTTCTTTTAATAATTTAATTACCGCGTCCCGGCCTTGTCCAATCTTCTCACCTTTATATGAGAACCAAGCTCCGGATTTTTCCACAATGTTTAAATTAACTGCCGCCTCCGCAACGCTGATAGTTTTTGAAATACCCTCATTATGCAGTATCTCGAATTCCGCCTCTCTAAAAGGAGGAGCAACTTTGTTTTTTACAACCCTTACCCGCACGCGGTTGCCATACACAGCTTCATTAGCCTTAAGTGTAGCGATCTTCCTGATATCCAGCCTTACAGAGGAATAAAATTTAAGCGCTCTTCCTCCAGGAGTCGTCTCCGGAGAACCAAACATAACACCAATCTTTTCTCTGAGCTGGTTAATAAAAATAACGCAGCTGTGCGACTTGCTGATTGCCGCGGTAAGCTTACGCAGAGCCTGCGACATCAAACGCGCCTGCAGCCCCACATGAGAATCACCCATCTCGCCTTCAATTTCAGCGCGGGGGGTTAAGGCAGCAACGGAATCGATGACGATTAGATCAACTGCATTAGAGCGGACTAAAGTTTCGGCGATCTCCAAAGCCTGCTCTCCGGTATCCGGCTGAGAAATCAGCATATCATCCAAGTTGACCCCGATAATTTTTGCATAGGTGGAATCAAAAGCGTGCTCAGCATCGATAAATGCCGCCACTCCGCCCTTTTTCTGAACCTCTTTAATACAGCTTAAAGTAAGCGTGGTTTTACCTGATGCTTCCGGGCCAAAAATCTCAACAATCCTTCCCTTAGGTAAACCGCCAACCCCTAAAGCCCAATCCAAAGTTAAGCTTCCTGTGGGAATAACCTCTACATTAGCCCTGACTTCACCGCCCAATTTCATAATTGAGCCTTTACCAAATTGTTTTTCTATCTGCGCAAGCGCAAGTTCAAGCGCTTTTGTCTTCTCAGAATTAACCTTGACTTCTTCCTTCTTTTTCTCTGCTGTTGCCATATTTATTCCTCCTGATTTTTACCATAAAATAAATTTCTTGATAATTTTATTTCGATTTTCAAACGGCAAAAAAAGAATTTTGTGCTCCCTTGAACCTTTCAATTATAACCTAAGCGTTTTTCACTGTCAAACTAATAATCTAGCCCAGAAAGGGCGTGTTTGTTGAGTGCCTTATCCGAATTAATGCATATGAATCCTCCTTTCCACACTATAATAGACGCAGAAAGGAAGGATATCTAACTATAATATTTAATTATTTATTCCTGACTTGTTAGCAGATTAAGGATAAGTTTGTTTAAAAAGAAAAATTTGGGCTACTACTATTCCACCTCAAAAGAAACTATTACATTAAAAGATAACTGCGGATAATCCAGGTCTTTGGGGAAAACCGGAAAAGGCGAGGCCTCTCGCACGCTTAACAAGGCAATCTCTCTTAAAAAAAGGCTGTCTGAAGATTTTTCGTCCACAATGCGAACTTCACGAACATACCCTTGGTCAGATACCACAAAAGATAAAAATACCTCGCCCATCTCGGTACGTGTATAATTTTGATAGGCTGCACGCCTAATCTTTTCACGCACTATCTGATAATAACTAATATAGGATGGATTATTGGCTTTCTCAAAATCAATCGGCGGAAGACTAACTTTTTTTCTAATAGAAATAGTATCAGGTTTAGCCAAATCTGGCTTCATAAAAACCGTTTGCCTTCCGGTTATTATTCTGTCTTTTTTAAAAATTGGCTGATTATCTATAAATGATGGGGGACCGCCGGATTTCCCTAGACCAGCTGATGCTTTAGGCAAAACCCTGGGTAATGACCGTGGAGCTTCCTCTTTCTTGCTTTGGGGTAATTTTTTATATTGAGCAGGCGATTGCTTTGGTTCAAGCTTGGGTATTTTTACATAATTAACTTCCATTTTTTTAGGATGGGCTTTGCTAAAAAAAACAAGATCCGGACTCTGGGAAAGAATAACCCCATGCACAGCCAAAGAAATTAAAACAAAAGTTAATATCGGCCTGTCGGAAAACATATTCGTCACTGCGGCAGCGGCAAAATATCTTCGTAAATATCAAAGGTATCTTCCCGTTCCATATGTAAAAAATGCCCGGCATTTTTTACTATTCTAACCTCACACTGAGGAATCTGGGATGAAAGAAATTTCACATCCTCTAAATCTATAATAGTATCTCTCTCTCCGTAAATCAGGAATGTTTTCGCCTTAATACTAGAAAGGTTGATCAGATTCCCCAGCTTTTTCGTCGATATAACAAATAATCCGTGTTCATAAAACGCCTGGAGATTTTCCTGGCTCATGGAATGGAATTGCGTGACAATTTTGTTTTTCACGTTCTCCGGAAGGTTCTGCCCGAAACTTTCAATTAATATATCCGCCATTTTTTGCCTGTTTTGGGGGTCTATTTCGAAACCTTTTTTTATAGTTTCAACCATCGCATCATTGGCCTTTGTCCCAAGGCTGGCAAGACATAATTGCTTAACATCCTTCTGATAACGAGAGGCAAACGCCATAGCAACTATCCCGCCCCATGAAGCAGAACACATCGTAACAGATTTATTTATTCCTGTAGTTTTTATTACTTCACGCAAGATCTCAACCTGCTCGTCCAGAGTAACAAAAATCGGCCCTGAAACTACCTTGCCTTTGCCTTGGCCGGGAAAATCAAAAAGTACTATGCGATAATGGGGAGCATAGCGTAATATAAAACTATGCCACATTGCCATAGACTGTTGCACCCCATTAAGGCAAATTAAATGTGGTCCCTCATTATTATAAATGCGGTAAGGAATAATATATCTGCCAAATTCTATTATCCCTTTAACGATCGCCGATCCATGCCGGTTATATTTAGTAAATTTTTCTGATTCTGACATTAAATTATTTCTTTAAGGTTTTAAGATACGCCTTTCTTTGCTCCACGGCCTTCTTAACCCTCATCCCAACTCCAAAACCGCCTAATCCTTCAGATTGCGCTTTATGGGCAGCTGAAGAGGTGATCTTCGCGGCTTCCAAAGTATTGTCACCATAAGCCACTAATTCAGCTACAGAAGCTACGGCATTTTTCAGGGACAATCCTTTTACTTTTTCATTCCATAAATCCATTAAAACACTTTTGATATCTTCAATTGATGCGGATAAAGAGAGCATTTTTTTTACCGATTTCTCGGTAGCCTTAATAAAATCATCAGATACCCCTTGATCCTTGAGCTCCAACCTTAATTTCTCAAAAGAATCATTAGGCACTGCGCAAAAAGCATAAAAATTTATAAGTAATACAAGTATAGTTGAAATCCCCGCTATTAACAAGTTTTTATTTTTGAACATATGCCCTTCCTGATGTCACTTTGGTGTCAGACACCCCAACGGTTGTCTGGTGTCTGACACCAAGTTAAAATTAAAATTCCTGTTTTAAACCGCCGGTTATTGAAAATCCTGGCTGAGGATAGTTATTGATTACCTGATATTTCCTAGCAAAAATGTTGTTTACGGTGGTAAAAAATGTTGTTCCCGTGCGAAATTTCTTCGAAACATTCAATCCCCAGACAAAAAATCTTTTTACATAAACCGTATTAGCTGCATCCGCATATCTTCTATCGGTATATTGCCCTTTAACATCCAGTTGTACTCCTTTAATATCCTTAAATTTAAATGTCAAATCAAGTTTATTCCGCGGTTGATATACTAAAAATTTCTTGGTCTTCTCATCTCTAGCCAACAAGTAGGTATACCCCAGGTCAACTTCAAAATTACTAAACGGGGTAATTTTATTACTAAACTCAACGCCATCAATTTTAGCAGAACCAATGTTATTCGGCTGTGAAAACCAGGTCATTGGATCGGTTTCCCAAATGATCAACTGGCTGAATTTACTATGATAATAAGTTATGCTGCTGGATAAATATTTATTGATCTCGGATTCATAACCAATTTCACCGGTGTAACCTTTCTCAGGCTTGAGATTTGGATTGCCGCTTGACCAGCCGTCATTAGGCCAGTAAAGGTCATTAAAAGTCGGCGCGCGAAAACTCCTAGCAACGGAGAGATTAATCTTGTTCCTTGGATTAATTTTATAAAGCAGGCTAAAGCTTGGATTAAGCTGCCCGCCAAAATTTGAATAATCATCATATCTAGCCCCTAAATTTAACTTTAACTTTTCCCAAGGCTGCCCTTGAGCTTCTACATACCAAGCACGGACAATATACTTATGTTTTGCCGAAGAAGTACTGTCATTATAATTACCAGAATAATTGAATCCACCGATAAACTGAAAAAGTTTGGATAATTCTTTATTAAACTCAAAGCCAAGGCCCCTGGTTTTAGTAGTATGAAAATCTTTTTTGTCGGTCGTATCAAATATCGATCCGGCTGTATTCTCAATAAATTCCAGCCGGTCATAAGTATTATACAACCTAGTCTGAAACTTAAAAGTTTCATCCATCTTAAGATTCCAACTTAAATCCTGCGAATTTTTTAACTTAATCTGTTTATCATCATTATCAAAAAATACTGTGGATCCCGGAGCGCCTGTCCTGCTTTTATAAAATTGGGTACTAAGGGTTAAATCATTAGCATCATTAATCTTATAATCAAAACTAGAATTTAAATCCTTAGAATCGAACATTGTATTATCACGAAAACCGGCAGAACTTTTGTATCCTCCGGAAAATAAATAGGCAAAATTCGAAATTCTTGCCCCATGAGAAAATCTTTCATCATAAGTCCTAAATGTCCCAAAACTGGAATATGCCTCTGTCCGCTGCTTTTCCATCGGCGGCTTTTTGGTAATTATATTTACAGTGCCTCCCATGCTTCCTGAGCCATAAAGGCTGGAAACCGGGCCATGGACTACTTCGATCTTATCTATATTATCCAAAGGAATAGAACTTAAGTCAACTTCTCCGTCGCGTGGACTGTTCAATGGCCTACCATCAATTAAAACTTGCACCTGGGCTGATGTTGCTCCGCGCATACGGATATTCTTTACACCGCCCGGCCCGCCGTAATCGCTGATATTAACTGAAGTAATATCACTTACCGCTTCGGCAACATCAGTTGAACCCATTTCCTGGATATCTTTTGAAGTTATAACATCGACTTTTCGAGAAGTATCGCCAAAACTTTCTTCAAACTTTGAGGCAGTAATTACTATTTTTTCCAAATCAACATCGTCAGATGCAAAGGTATTTGCCGCAGAAATCGTTAAAAACATTAAAGCTATTGCAAATCTTAAAATCTTTCCCATTTGTAGCCTTTCTCTTCTACGCGAAGATTGTTTCCGAAATAACGCCAATTTGTTATCAAATTGACGTTGCCTAATGGGCTAATGATCGACCAGGCTAGCATAGAAAATGCACACCAATTTATCCTTTAAAATTGGGTGTAACATAGAAAAGGTTAGATTGGTGTAAGCTTTTCTGCATTACACCCAAACCAATATGATGGTTTGGTGTAAGCTTTTCTGCTTTACTGTTGCGCGGCAGCAGCCGGGATCCCTGCTTTTAAAAGCAGTCCACCGGCATTTCCTTCATTAATCCGGATTATTATTGTGAATACTTCTTCCCTTATAACTTATACACATACTCCAAACTACTCACCCCCTCGGGGCGTAAACAATATTTCTCCTTTCCTTCTGAAATCAATCTAAAAGCATACCTAATTATCTCTTTATAAAATTCACAAAATACAGATTTTTCATACATATCCCCTAATGCATGTAATTCTGCAGGACAAGGTGCCCCGCAAATATTCCTGAATAAACAAACATCACATTCCGGGATCTTTTCGACAAAACGAGACCTTATAGTTTTAAATTGTTCCGAGTCAACAGCCTGTTCAACTGAATCTTTAAAAATATTCCCTCCGGAAAAACCATTTAGCCCGATGAATTCTCCGCAAGGTATCATCTCCCCGGAAGCAGTTACCGTAAAAAAACATCGGCCTCCCCCGCAGGGAGAGATATCACACATAAGCCGCCTGGCAGAAGGAGCTACTATCGCTAAAATTACATTCGCAAAATTTCCGATGATAATCTTATGTTTTGAATGCATCGATAATTTTATTGCCTTTTCATTGGCCTTTATAAAATTTCTTGCCATAGTTAAATCAGATGGGCGCAGGAAACGGGAATTCTTTTGAGTTAACCGCACCGGATTAATCAACACACAGCCGACTTTATTTTTATGCAAGAATCCGACTAACTCTACAAGCTTATTGACATTAAACTTAGTCATTGTGGTAATGACATTTAAGCCTTTATACCCCTTAAACCATTTGATCGCCTCAACCGCTTTTTTGAAATTTCCGCCGGCATCACGGCTTACCCTCAAACGGTTATTTGTAGCCATATCCGCAGCGTCCAAAGAAATGCCGATACTTACGTTATTTTTTCTGATAAATTCCACATCCGGCTTTTCAAGCAATAAAGCGTTTGTTTGAATTCCAAAATAAAAGCAATCTTTAAATCTTTCAATCGCTTTAAATAGAATGTTTTTTACCAAAAGCGGCTCGCTGGCATGAAAAACGATCACTAATTTTCGTTTTTTTGTTTTAGAATATTTATAAATTTTTTCTAAGGTGTAATCTAATTCCTCTTGCGTCATAGACTGCCCTTTAAGCCTCCTCGTTGCCGGGACATAACAATAAGGACAGTTGGCATTGCATAAATCTGTTGGGTCGATATAAACAGCTGTCAGCTCTGTGCCGAACCGGATATTCTGCATTTCAAGGTCAGCAGCATTTTTTTCGTTTTGGTACAAAGAAATAAGTTCTTGCGGCAAAAATGCCTCACCTTGTCCGGCCTTGTTAATCCCCCAAAAAGCATTATCCGGATCAATAGCTAAAACGCTTTGTTTATCGATATTCTTTAAATGTAATCCTCTTTTCATAGTTGCAGAACCTTGCATGGATATTCTCCTTAAACCAGTGACTTCTTGTCCGCTACGTCCCCATACATCACAAAATGAGATAAACCGTTTGCGGTCTTAGCACATTTTAAGCGATAAGATATAGTATCGCTTTTGGTTTTTAATTCTTCCTGCTTCTCTTTTTTACGATTTTCTTTCGACATATCTTCTCCTCCTTGGTTGTTTTCCTTAATAATTAATTATTTCTTTACCGATTCATACTTTTTTATATCCAAAAACCAATGTTTCCAAAAGCCATCGCGCAAAATCGGCTGACTATCCAATATATTAATCCTATTTTTGAATATCGGCCCATCTATCACAAGCGTATGATACTCCCCGTTCTCTCCGCAGGGGCAAACATTGCGTTTTTTGAATTCACCGATCATGTCTTTATCAATAATTTTGCCGATAAATTCTTCACCTAAAACATCCGCTTTACAGCTAACAATCACAGTTTTAAAACCTAGATCAATAAATTCGTTTAGCAAACCATCTGTAGACTCATTCCAAAGAGGCTCAACCGGCTTTATGCCTATTTCACTGCAAACACGGTCAACCCAGCTCTGATGATCCAAAAGATAAATATCCCCAAAAACCATGGAACCGATCCCCTGAGGCTTAAATTTACCCACCGCAGCCTTAAATTCTTCTTCGTATTTTTGCATATCCGGGCTTACTTCTTCCAAAACCAGAGGTACTCCCAGTGATTCAGCCTGCAGCCTGATTAAATCTCCCACTATCCCATGAAAGCATCCGCGCTTGGATTCCCGGGAAATAAAACTTAGCAATGATTTAATTTCATAGCCTTTTTTTATCGCTCTGTAATAAGCTAAACAACTATCCTTACCGCCGCTCCATGAAGCTATTGCACTTAAATTTTCCATAGGTAACTACGCTCCATAATAAAAATTAGTAGTAGTATAAATACTTCGGATATTTCATTTTGAGCCCCCAGAGTATCACCGGTGATACCGCCGATTTTCCTAGTAACAAAGTTTGAAAATAAATTTGCTACCCCAGCTGCAATTGCTAAGATTAAAAGCCCGTTTATCTGCCAAACAACATAAGCAAATAATATGCCCGTAACAGTAGCGAAAACAAAAATCGTTTTGTTGATGTTATCTGTGAATATTTTTGCCTTTCCTTCTTTGCGCGCATAAGGAAATGAAAAAATTGAATAGACCATTGACCACCTGCTGATAACACACATTAAGACAATTGCTGTAGATTTTAAGCTTTGGCTGATCGCGGTTAAAAAAGCTATTTTTAAAAGCATAATACAAATAATACTGATGACACCCATTGCTCCTATGTGTGGGTCATGCATGATCTGAAGTTTTTCTTCTTTGCTCCTTAAGCTCATTAAACCATCAAAAGTATCCGATAATCCATCTAGGTGCAAACCTCCATTTAAAGTAGTAAGCAAAACAACCAATATTGTATTTAACGCAAATCCGTCCAAATTAAAAACTTCTAAAAGACTATTCAACACAAGTAAAACTGCCGCTATCAGTAATCCGACAACAGGAAAATAAATTAATGCACTAGCTAAATCTTTATTTTCTGTTTTTTTTATTTTTACCGGAAAGATAGTCAAAAACTGTATGGCCAACAACAGCCCAGTCATTTTTTACTCCTTTTGGGAAACATTCGCACTTTTAAAAGTTGCCATTTCAGTTAGAATTTTTATTGAAGCTTCAGCTAAATTGATCCCCAAAGCAGCGCCTGTACCCTCTCCAAGCCTCATATTTAGATCAAATAAAGGCTTTATCCCGATATAATCAAGGATAACTTTATGCCCCTTTTCAACCGAACAATGGCTTGGGATCATATAATTTTTAGAGTTCGGCTCAAGCTGATAAGCGATCAAAGCCGCAGCTCCAGAAATAAATCCATCTATAACTACTGGGACCTTGCGATTGGCAGCAGCTAAAATAATTCCCGCCAGCCCTCCAATCTCAAAACCGCCGATTTTCGCTAAAACATCAATTGCATCTTTAGGATTGGGTTCATTCACTTCGATTGAACACTCGATAATTTTTATCTTATTTACTAAAGCCTTATCATCCAAACCAGCCCCTCTGCCGGTAATATCTTCCAAAGACTTTGCAGTAAATACTCGCACAATCGCGCTAGAGGCTGTGGTATTGCCTATCCCCATCTCTCCAATGCCAATTATATCGATTCCTTTTAAAAATTCATTCTCAAATATTTCAATCCCTGCTTCGATAGATCTTACCGCCTCTTCTCTGGACATCGCAGGGCCTTTAGCGATATTTTTTGTACCGTAATTTATTTTTTTAATAACCAGCTCTTTAGAAGCTTTCAAATCCTCGGCTACTCCCATATCCGCAATCACTACCCTAGCCCCTACGTAGCGCGCCAAAACATTAATCCCTGCCCCGCCATTTATAAAATTATAAACCATCTGAGCAGTAACTTCTTTTGGATAAGGGCTGACCCCTTCTTCAGTTACCCCGTGATCAGCAGCCAAAGTAAAAATAACTTTATTTTTCATAGGGGGATTTTCTTTAGCGGTAATCCCTACTATCTGTTTAGCTAGTTCTTCCAGCCTGCCTAAACTTCCTATCGGCTTGGTCAAATTATTCAATCTCTCTTGAGCTGCATCCATTATTTTAGAATCCAATACGCTTATACCGCCGATAATTTTTTTGATACTATTCACTTTATCCTCCACGGAATCCCCGAAACCATAAAAAATACTTGATCCGACTTTTTCGCAAACAACTGGTTTACCCTTCCAGCTATATCTCTAAAATCCCGGGCCATCTTATTTTCCGGCACTATACCTAAGCCTACTTCATTGGAAACAACAAAAATATTTGCCTTGCTCTTAACGATTGCATTGATCAAATTTTTTATTTTCTTCTCGATTACCGGCGGTTTAAAATCCTTCATCATATAATTGCAAATTAAAAGCGTTAAGCAGTCTAAAATAATAGTATCGAATTGAACTCCATTTTTTTTAATTACTTCCTCAGGATTAAGCGGAGCATCAAATGTTTTCCAATTATTCGGCCTTGTTTTTTTATGTAAAATAACACGCTTTACCATTTCCGCGTCTTTAGGTTCACATGTGGCAATAAACGCAACCCTCCCCTTAGCCTTACCCGCCAACTTCAAAGCAAAGCTACTTTTGCCGCTTCTCGCACCACCTAAAATTAAAGTTTTCTTTCCCATTTTCTAATTATTATCCTCAGCGCATGTGCCATTTTTAGACACTTACGGTGTGTACAACTGGTATCTACTATAAATGTGACACGTCGTTAAAAACCTTAACCTTCGCTTTATCTCTTTCAAATTCAATTATGCTTAAACCGGTTGATTTCGGTATCTGAGTCCAGAAATCTTTCGATTTCAAAAGATGGTTTATAAAAATACTAATTGCTCCTCCATGACAGACTACAGCGACGGTTTTGCCTAAATTTTCTTTTACTATTTTTTTAATCGCACTTACCACTCTTCTTTTAAATATATTCAGATTCTCACCTTTTGGTATTGTTATGCAATAAGGATCTTTAAGCCATTTTTTATAGATCTGCGGATACTTCTCCAAAATTTCATCGTGATTTAGGCCTTCAAACACACCAAAATGGATTTCTCTTAAACCAGGCAGTATTTTTATATGCTGATTCTTAAAAACAATTTTAGCAGTCTCAATCGCGCGTTTTCTATCGCTTGCGTAAATTTTATGCACAACCTGACACTTCATTTTTTTATGTAATTTTCCAGCCTGTAATTTACCATTTTTATTCAATTCCAAATCTATATATCCGCAATACCTTTTTTTAAGATTCCACTCAGTCTGCCCATGCCTGATCAAAATTAATTTAGTAATCATCTTTGCTCCTGCGGGACCAAAAGCACATATGGCTTTGAACTAATCGGATTTTTATTAACAACAACGACGGTTTTATAAACTGCTTCAATATTCTGATAAGTTAAAACTTCTTGGGGCATGCCTTGTTTAAAAACACTGCCATCCTTAAGCAATACCATGCGGTTGCAATAAGCCCCCGCCAAATTCAAGTCATGCATGACTATAACAAGGGTCATTTTTTTGTCTTTGTTTAATTTCATCAATAGATCCAAAACCTGTATCTGATGCCCTATATCCAAGTGCGAGGTAGGTTCGTCTAAAAGTAAAACATCCGGCTCCTGCGCAAGTGCTTTGGCGATAAAAACTCTTTGTCTTTCACCAGAGCTTAATTCATCAATTTTTTTATCTTTTAAATGCAGCGCATCTGTCATGGAAAGAGCTGCCTTAGCAACCAAAAAATCCTTTTTTGATTCAACCTGCATTCTTTTTAAATGCGGGATCCTGCCCATTAACACGATTTCCCAAACACTAAAAGAAAAATTAATTGTTGTATCCTGAGAGACAAAAGCCACCCTTTGGCAGAAATTTTTTAAACTAATTTTGCTAATATCCGAACCTTCAAGTTCAATATTGCCTTTTCGCGGAGAAATGACCCGACTCATCAAGCGCAGAAGTGTCGTTTTCCCGGAACCATTCGGGCCGATAATCCCAAGAAAATCACCCTTTTCGATATCCAAACAAATACTTTTAACAATTAGTTCTTGATTATAACCACCGGTTAAATCGCTGATCCTTAATAAAGTATCCTTCATTTAACCCTCTGGCTTCTTTTTAATAAAAATATAAAAGTAGGAGCCCCTAAGACCGCAGTAATCACTCCGATAGGAATTTCTAAAGGCGGCATTACCGAACGGGCGATAACATCACAAATAACCATAAAAATCCCCGCGGCCAAACATGTAAAAGGAATAAGAATCTTGTGATTAGGCCCCACAACCAAGCGCATCATATGCGGAATCATCAGTCCCACAAAACCGATAATTCCGCAGATACAAACCAGGCTGGCGGTGATCAAGGAAGTAACAATGATCAAAATTGTTTTAATTTTTTCAATTTCGACCCCTAAATGCATTGCCTCTTCTTCGCCGATGCTAATGGCATTGAGATCCTGGGAAAATATATAAATTAAAATAATTCCGATCAATACAACAGAAGAAACAATAAATAAAAGCTTGATATCATAAACCTGCAGGCTTCCCCAGAGCCACCAGGTAATTCCATGTAAAGCTTCGTTGCCCGACATAGACACTAAAAACACAATAATTGCCGAAAATGCAACCGAAACAATCACCCCTGAAAGGATTAAAGACTGCTGGTTTATTTTATTATTCTGCCTGGCCAGGCTGTAAACTAAAATAACGCTTAATATCGCGCCTAAAAAAGCTGCCAGAGGAAAATAAATCCTGGAAACTCCCAGAATTATAGCAATAACAGCTCCTAAACCTGCGCCGCTTGAAGTACCTAATAAATACGGCTCAGCTAAAGAATTTTTTAAGATCGCCTGCAAAACAATGCCCGAGACAGCCAGGCCGCTACCTAAAACCAACGCCGCCAAAATTCTTAACAGCCTTAATTGGAAGATCGCCTGATTCTCCTTAAGAAAAATTTTAGCAAACGGAATGTTTACAGCACCCTTAATGACTGCCAAGGTTACCGCTAACAACAAAATAATCGCCAGTATTATAAAACTTTTCTTAAAATTATTTTTCATTACTGTATAATTTTTTATAAATCTCATTTATGCCAACAGCAATCCTTGGGCCCGGCCTTAATAAAATATCGGGATTAATATCATTGAAAACTTTGTCATTTTTTACTGCTGTTATCTGATTCCAACCAAAACGGTCTTTTACCAATTTCAAAGGAGCTTCTTTATCCATATAGGCCAAAATTATACATTCGGGATCCCTCTTAATCACTTCTTCGGAACTGAAAATACTATATGCCCTTTTGGTATCATGCGCGATATTAATCCCGCCTGCCAAATTAAGGACAGCATCAATGTATGAACCATTTCCCGCGGTTGTAAGCGGGTCATGCCAAACTTCGATAAATACTTTGATTCTTTTGTTCTGAGGTATCGACCTAACTTTATCCTGGATCCGGCTAATACTTTGCTGCATATCGCTGACCAATCTTAAAGATTGCTTTTCCCTGGAAGTAATGCTGCCGATTTCCAATATCGATTGCAACAGCTCATCTAAATTACTTGGATCGCTTACATATACATTAAATCCCAGACGTTTTAATTGCCCGATAATCGGCGCCTGTTCCAGGCCGGTGCAAAAAATATAATCGGGTTTTAAAGAAATTATTTTTTCAAGGCTAGGTTCGCTGAAGTTACCCACTTTAGGTTTTTTAAAAGCCTCTTGAGGGTAATTACAATAAGAACTTACACCTACGATCTCTTCATCCAAACCCAATGCAAATAATATTTCTGTTGTTGATGGGGCCAATGATATGTACCTGGCCGCGTAGGCATTAATAAAAAATATTAGAATAAAAAATAAAATAAGAATTGGTTTACTCATTTTTTCTTAGCTTATTCGAGGACGCATAATTATTTATAAAACGAGCTATGTTTTGTGTTCGCTATAGCTCCATAAAATATCCGCTCATAAAAAAATCCCCGGCTCAAGCTAAAACCGCTTGAAACTCGGGGGTGCACCCAATTTTGGTGATTTCTTATCCACGAGATTCTGCTTAGCTCTTTAGCAAAAAGCTTTGTGTAGCTTCGCAGAAATTGATATTGTTTAGGTCTTCTGACTTACCTTATATCTTAAAGCTGCCTTCCCATCTAACTTTATGACAGTGGCATTTTTGCTTTAAGTTGCTTATTTTTCAAGCTTAAGGTTTACAGCAGCGGGACTGTGGCCGATTTAAACAGCCTTCCCTAATCCAATATGTTTATGTATCTATACTAAGCTTCTACATTTAGATTGTCAACCATTATTTCCACGCCGTATGTGTCCCCTTTTGGACACATACGGTGTGTACAAAGGGGAATTATTATTTAGCAGTCCTGCGCAGGGCTTTTACCATCCTATCGTAAGCTTCCTGGCTGGATTTGCCTTCGGTTAAACAGTCGGCACAAATTGCAGCATAACCTTTGCGATTCTTAATTTTAAAAATCTTTGCGGTTAATTTGCCAATTTTCATCTTTCGCTCCTAGAGTTTAATCATTTTAAGGAATAGTTCTGGAGAAACACTGACACTACCGGTAAAAGGAAAATCAAAAACTAAAATAGTAAATAAAATTAAGGCGATCAATAACGCCAATAAAACCACCATAGCAGCTTGCGCATTATAATTTTCTGTGCCAAATAAATATGTGAACATAACAGTAACTACTCCCCCAGTTAACAAAACAGACCAGAGAATCGGCTGAATACCTGATCTCGAATCCATTATCCTGGTCCTTCTTAATTCGGACAATTCATTCATCTTTTTCACCGATTCCTTAAAAAATGAATCTTCAGTCAGATTGTTTATTGTATATTTGGAATAATGCAACCAGATCTTTTTTAAAATATCATCAACTTTTGGGCTACTTTCCCCTCTAGCTAAAAGTTTCCATTCATCATCAACAACAGTTCTGGCATACTCAACAAACAGTTTACGCGCCTCCTTGGTGAATTCTTGAGAAAATGCTACGGAATCAACCTGCAAGTCAAAAAGACGATTAACTTCTTTTTCAACATTCTGTTTTGAACGGTCAAAATTTTCCCAAGTCACAATCACAGTAAAAGCCAACAAGACAGCATAAATAACCCCAAAAGTGCCAAAGATCGGCCCAGCCACATCATTATGTATCTTTAGCTTTTTATGTGAGACCAGCCTTCGCATTAAAATCAGCCCAAGAATAGACAAAGAGACGGAACTAAGTATGGCTGCAGTGAACAAAATCCAGGTAGGAACATACAATAAAAGCCATTGAGATAATTGCATCTTACCTCCTTATAAAATTAAGCCCTATACATTATTACATTAGCCTTTTCTAAAGTAATCAATCCTTCTTTTACCATTGAATCCAGAGTAGGTAAAAATTTATTGATTTTATCTTCGCTATCCACAATTTCAACGATGATCGGCAAATCTTCGGAAAGCCTTAAAAGTTTTGAAGTATGCATATGGCTTTTGCAACCGAACCCCAAAAAACCTTTTAAAGCTGTCGCACCAGCCAAACCTTCTTTCCTGGCCAAAAGAACGATCTCTTCATAAAGCGGTTTTCCTTGCCATTTATCAGCTTCACCAATAAAAATCCTCAATAGCTTACCTTCCGCGGGAATTTTCATTAAAAGTTCTCCTGTTATAAAGATTCACCTAAAAAAGACCCAATCCTGTAAATTATCAACCCGATTATAACGCTCAAAAAAATATTTAAAAAAGCTTTCAAGAACTCTCCGGATTTAAGCAAATTGTCACTTTCAAATATAAGCGTCGAAAATGTGGTAAAAGCCCCGCAAAAACCTATCGTTAATAACAATTTTAAATCGGTGCTCAATAAAAATTTCTTATCTGCCAAAGCTGCCAAAAAACCGATGAGAAAACATCCGCTCATATTCACAATAAAAGTGCCATAAGGAAAGCTAACTCCGGCAAAACGATGAACCAAACCAGATAAACTATATCTGGCGACAGTACCTATTGCTCCACCAATAATCAAATAAGCCGCTCTTATCATCTTGATGCCTTAAAGCTCAATTCCCTTGCGCGCCTTAACGCCGTTTTTATAATAATGTTTTTTATCAATTATCTCGCTGACTAAATCCGCCAACTCAATGATCCTTGGATGCGCATTCCTGCCTGTAAAAACAAGCTCTATATTTTTAGGGGCATTCTTAATAATGCCTAAAACATCTTCTAAATCTAGGATCCCTAAATTCAAAACAATATTTATCTCATCCAGTATGACCAGCTGATATTTTTTTGATCCTACTGCATTCATCGCTTTCAGCAATCCAGCTTTAGCCAGCTTTTTATCTAAAGCTGTAGGCTTAGGATTGATAAAACAACCCCTTCCGTACTGTTCAAAAGTAATATTCTTGATTTTTTTCAGAATCTTTATTTCACTATAACAGCCTTTTTTGGCAAATTGGCCGATATAAACTTTCAATCCTGCTCCACTTGCCCGCAAAGATAAACCTAAGCTGGCAGTAGTTTTTCCTTTTCCAGTCCCTGTGTAAATTTGTAGCATAATATTTCCTTACTCTTTAAAACCGAATTTTCCGATTAAAGGCACAAAAATACAAGAACAAATCTCTTTATATTTAAAATGCCCGTTAATATTCTCTGCTAAAGTCAACATCTGGTCAAAACCTGAACCAAGCGGAGCCACTATCTTACCCCCATCCTTCAATTGGCCGATAAAAGGAAGCGGAATCCTAGGCGCTGCCGCTGTTACAATTATCCTGTCAAAAGCAGCTTCTTCAGGCCAACCCAAAGAACCATCATCAACCTTGAATTTAATATTTTTGTATCCGAGCTCTGATAATATTTTATGGGCTGATTCGCTTAAGCTTGTGAATTTTTCAACAGTATAAACTTCTTTGGACAACTCAGCCAAAATTGCTGTCTGATAGCCTGAGCCGGTCCCAATTTCCAAAACCTTTTCATTGCCTGTAAGGTCCAAATTTTCTGTCATCGTCGCAACGATGAATGGCTGAGATATAGTTTGGCCCTGCCCGATGGGAAGAGGAAAATCTCCGTAAGAATTAGAAATATATTCTTCCGGAATGAATTTATGACGCTCTACTTTATAAAAAGCAGCCAATACCCTCTCATCGCTTATTCCGCGAGCGATCAACTGTTCCTTAACCATCAGGATTCTTTGATTTTGGCTATTCATAACAAAAATTACTTAAAGCCTAAAAAGCTCTTTAAAAATAAAACGGATAAATCTTACGGTGTCAATAAAAGGATTGATGCTGCTTTTTTCACCGGCATAAATAGTATTAATAGGAACAGATTCAATCTTAAATCCTAAGCGCGAGGCTTGGATCAAAATTTCTGATTCGGTTTCAAACTTAGCCGTATTTAGGACGACGGCCTTTAAAACTTTATTTTTAATAAACCGAAACCCGCATTGAGAATCGGGAATCTTTTGTTTTGCCACTATGGAGATCAACCAAGACATAAACTTATTGGTTAAAAGCCTTAAAAGCGGCATTTTTTTAGTTTTATGCATTCTGTTGCCGATTATAAGCGCATTGTCAGGATCCTGGGCTAGCTTGATAAACAAAGGTATATCCAGCGGATCATGCTGGCCGTCGCCGTCCATAGTTATAACCGCATCATAACCATAATCTATCGCATATTGAAAACCTTTAAGTAAAGACGCGCCTTTGCCCAAGTTAACAGGATTTCTAATCAATGTAACTTCGGGACAAAAATCTTTAACGATTTTACAAGAATTATCAGATGACCCATCATCAACAATAATCACGTCTAAGCCCTGGATCCTAATCCGCTTTATCAGGTCAGCTATGGTATTTTCTTCGTTGTAGGCCGGTATTACAACACAAATCTTCATTCTATCCAGAACCTCCTAAACATATACCATTGATCAGGATAATTCTTTATATATTTTTCAAAAATTTTTATATATTCTTCAACAACACCTCGCAAATCCTTATCATTAATTTCAACCGGGCCTGAAATAGTTAGGCTATGCTTAAATTCAATCGGCTGCTCAATTTTAAGAGTAAAACTATCGTCTTTGTTTCTGAACATAAACCCCGGAACAATAATAGCTCCAGTTTTTAAAGCAAAGGCGGAAGGACCCAAAGGAAAATGGGTTTTTTTACCGAAAAAATCCAAAACTAGCCCCTTTTCGCTAAAATCCCTATCCCCAACCAAAGCAATCATTTTATTTTCTTTTAATAAACCTAGACATTGCCTGGCTGCCTTGCCAAAAGGAATCACATGGATTCCCTTGCTTTGCCTTTGGTTATTAAAAAATTCGTCCACTTTCTTATTTTTATGAGGAAGAGCAACCACCCAAAAAGGATATCCAGATAAAGCTACAACAACCCCGCCCAATTCCCAATTCCCTAGATGAGCGGTTAAAACAATAACCCCCTTACCCTTGGCAAGAGCCTGGTTAAAATAATTAATATTCTCGATTTTGATATTTTTTCTGATATATTCCTGATCCAGCTTTGAAAACCTAAAAAAATCAACCAGGTATTTTCCAAAATTCTCAAACATCTTCCTGGATATTCTACTAATCTCTTTATCATTTTTTTCAGGGAATATCACTTTAAAGTTTTTCTTAACCGTGTCCCTATCCCGAAAAGAAAAAAAATACTGAAAATCCGAAACAAAAATTGCGATGGCATAGCCGATCTTAAGAGGAGTATTTAAAGCGATAAACTGCCCTATTCTGTATAGTAAAAAATTTAACATTTTTAGAGGCTAAGAAGCAGGCGTGCAGCGTCCATGCTGGCATTTGGCTTACTTATCCTTGCGGCAGCCTTAGAAAGTTCTTCTAATTTGTTAGGGTTAAGTAAAAGTTCTTCAATAACTTTGCCTATCTCTTGCGGCTCGTCGACTTTGATTGCTGCTTTTTGGGCTGTTAAATACACAGTATTGTTGATCTCCTGGCCTGGAATAGGTTTTACGATAATCATAGGCAATTTCTTGGTCAGTGCTTCAGCAGTAGTTATCCCCCCGGGTTTTGTGATAACTATATCGGCTATACTCATTAGTTCATTAATTTTATCAGTAAAACCGAAAACAGTTATTTTCTTTTTATATTTTTTGACTTTTCTTTTTAATGAACTGTAAAGTTTTTTGTTCGTGCCAGTAACAATAATCTCCTGCAGATCCGGCTTTATATCTTCCAGCGCCTTAACAATTTTTTTAACCGGCCCCAATCCCTGCCCCCCTCCCATAATCAACACCGTCGGAACCTCGGGGTTGAATCCTAACGTCTTAAAAATAGGTTCTTTTGTCAAAGGCTGGCTAAACTTATGATCAAATGGAATGCCGTATGGCTTAACCCTTTTTGGCTCAACGCCTTTTTGTATTAATTTTTCGGCTACGTCCTGCGAAGGAGTAATATAATAATTAATATCATCATAAACCCAAAAAGAATGCGGCACATAATCAGTCAATACTGCTACTAAAGGCAGCTTCGAACCGCAAGCTTTTTTATAATCCGCAACCATCCCGCAAGGAAACGCCTGAGAACAACAAACTGCATCAGGTTTAAATTTTTCAAAAAGCTTGGCCATTTTCGGAGAATTAAATTTATGGATTTTTTCTTTAATTTTAGCCAAATTTTTGACAACTACAGGATTATCATATAGATAATCCCAAATTTGCGGAGTGGCCTTGATAACGCTCATATAAAGGCGATTGATGATCTTTTCGGTAATAGGGTTGGTATAATTAAAAGCATTGATGTTCAGAATCTCGGTATCAGGGCTTATGGTTTTAATTGCTTTTTCAATCGCCAAGGTAGCACTATGATGCCCGGAAACTTCAGAAATATACATTAGAATGATTCTTTTAGCCATTTTAAATTTTACCTTCCTCATAAAGTTTGACAAAAGTTTGCGCCACCTGAGGATTAAGCTGTTTCCCAGAGACTCGTTTAATTTCCCCTATTGCATCTTCTTTGGATAGCCCTTTACGATAAGGCCGGTCAGTTGTCATTGCATCAAAAGTATCAGCAACGGAAATTATCGCAGCAATTAGCGGTATATGATCGCCTTTAAGGCCTTGCGGATAACCGGACCCGTCAAAACTCTCATGGTGATATTTAACCCCTAATATCGCATCTTCCAACTCCTTGATCGGAGTCAGGATCGCAGCCCCCACCATGGGATGCTCCTTCATCTTCTGTCTTTCGAGCTCATCCAGCGGCCCCTGTTTATTCAGGATAGACTCAGGTATCCCAATTTTTCCAATATCATGCAGCAGGCCGGCAACATGCAAATGTTCCAAAAATGAATCATTGATCATATCTTTATGTTCCTGAGCGAATCTTCGGGCAATCTCAAGGCTTAAAGAGGTTACTCTTGAAGTATGGCCATGTGTATAATGGTCTTTTGCGTCAATAGCTGCGGCCAGCGCAATTATGGTATGAATAAAAAGCCTTTGTTTTTTATCAAGCTCATTCTCCAACTCCTTAAAAAGCTGGGCATTTCTTATCGCCATAGCCACATCTGAAGCCAATGCCATAAAAAAATCCAATTCATCTTTGGCAAAATCTTTTTTCTTTTCTTTTTTGCCCAATAAAAGCAAGCCCAAGAGATCCTGACGGTGATAGCTGGGAACACAAACCGCAGTATCAAAAATTTCCATTTGATACAGAGCTTTTTTCAAAATTTCCTTCTGCTCGGCAGAAAGCTTTTTATTTGATAGCTGCTTTAAAACTTCCTTGCAAACAAAAACACCGCCATTAGTTAGGCTTCTGTAAACCGGATCCCTAAAAATACGGATCAGGGGATTATCTGTATCCATTCGCGCAAATCCGGCGGGAATTTTAATTCCTGAAGGGCCACGGGAAACTGTTAAAACATATGAATTCCCGTTTTTGTGTAGAAGTATTCCTGCATGGCTGACTTTTACTTTTTGAACGATCATGCGCACGATCATCTTGATCAAGACATCAGGCTCATGAACAAGGATCATACTCTTTGCTGCTGATTCCAGTTCTTTTTTATAATCTACTCGCATCTACTTTTATATCCTAAAGTGCAGCAAATACTATTTTCTCTAATTCATCCAATTCTAAAGGCTTATGCACGTAGTCAATTGCTCCTAATTCTTTGCATTTTTCAAAAGCATTTTCTTCTTCCGGCTTCCTTCCGGTAACCATGATAATCTTAGCAGCCGGATCATTGCCCCGGATTATTCTTAAAGTCTCAACTCCGTCGATACCGGACATTTTTATATCCAAAAGGATAAGGTCGGGTTTTTCCTGGCGCGCTATTTCAACTGCTTCTTCGCCTGAAGAAGCAGTAATCACCTCTACTTTGCGTTTCCTGAAAAAATTAGCCGCAAATTCCCTTACGTCTACTTCATCGTCAACAATTAAAAGTTTCGCCATATTTGCTCCTCTCCTAAAAAAGGAATTAAGGTGTCATTAAGATATCGCTGTTTAATCAAATTGTCAACACAAGATTCGTATGTAAACTTCCGAAAGAAAAATTATTTATAAGCAAAATCAATCATACGACAGATTAATCTTAAAAGTCTCAATATCTTTACCCAAAGATCCCGGTAAAGGCAAAAAAGGCGAAGCAGTTTTTATGCATTTGGCAGCTGCCTGATTCAAAAGATCATTGCTTGAAGATAAAACTTTTGGCTCATCTATAACCTGGCCCTGGCTGTTCAAGATAAAAGACATTTTTATGTTTCCAGATAATAGTTTGTTGTTTTTCTTGGCTTTCAGGACTTCTTCTTTAATTTTATTATAAATATTTGTTTTGTATTCCAGCAGGAAATCATTTTCTTTGTTTAGCCTGCCTTGAGTCTTATCTGCCTGAGCTTTTGACTGAATGTAAGCTATATCTTTATCACGGGTCAGGCTCGTGTATTCAATAGGCTCATCACCTGAAATAATATGCGGAGTAATAAAAACCACCAGCTCTGTTTTAGTGACAGTATCTTTCATATTACGGAACAAATAACCTAAGCCAGGGATATCCCCAAGGATGGGTATTTTTTTAACTTCTTTTTGCCGCTTGTCTTTCTTTAAACCAGCGATCATTATAGTCGTCCCGTCCTTGATCATAATCGTTGTTTCTGTTTCAGAAGTAGTGACTATTGGTATCTCCGTCTTTTTATCTTCAGCAGTAATCTCTTTGCTTTCAGAAGAACTGATCTCCGGTCTGACTTTAACCGTCACAAAACCCTCTTTGTTAATTATTGGGGTTACGTAAAGCTTGATACCGACATCAACAAAATTTACTGACTGAGAGGTAATCGTTGAACCTGTGCCTGCCTGAGAAGTGGTTGAAGTGATATAGGCCTCTTTAGTTCCCACTAATATCCTGGCTTCTTGATTATTTAAAGCCATGATCCTGGGAGAAGATAAAATTTTTGTCTCTCCAATTACTCTTAAAGCCTCAATGATCGATTTATATTGGCCCGGCTTATCAGGAGTAACCTGCTGATCACCGGAAGCAACGCCAAAAGCAAGCTTAGTCCCAATCGTAGCGGCACTTGGCAATCCGGGTGCGGGCAAAGCATTAATTATCCGAACATTCTTTTTTATCCAATAATCCCAATCTACGCCCATAGAAAATTCATCTTTATTCGGAGAAATCTCGACTATCTGCGCGTCAATAATTACCTGAGGGGTCTTTTCATCAAAAGCGCCAATTATCCTTTCAATATCCCGGACTCTCTCAGGATAATCAGTAACTACCACTTTATTTGTACGCTCATCAATTTTAACAGAACCAATACCTTTGGTAAGCGATTCCTGAAGTTTTGTGTTAAGTTTTTCAGCCTGGGCATAATTAAGATTGAATATTTTTGACTCAAGAGGCCGGTCTAAATCATAAGCCATCTTTTCCATTTCGCTTAATTTATCCGGATTATCAATGATTATTACGCTGTTAGTAGGTTCATCAATAATTACGCGGCCCTTACTGGACTTAACCTGATTAAGCACCTGCAGGATATTATTGGCTTTTGCGTGTTTTAAGGGGATATTTACCAGCTTTTTTTTATCTGCAAAACTTTCTCCGTAAATGATCTCATAATCGCGGGAAGCCATAATATTGACTATCTCCCCCTTCTTATCATAAGCCAGATCATTGGCCAATATAACTATGTCAAAAGCATCATTAATGTCCACATCTTTTAAAAATAATGTTACTCGGCCTGAGACATTTTTTCCGATAACAATATTCATCCCTGAGCGGCTGGAAAGTATTTTCAAGATATCAACTATATCCATTCCCTTAACATCCAAAGATATTTTACCCATTGAGTCTTTAGGCTGAATTGTTTTCAAAGATCCTGAGTTCGATGGTTCAAAACTGGATTCAAGGGGGATAGGATTAACCTGCAAAGGGTCTTGCACATTCTCATCAAACGTTTCCTGGGCAAAAAGCGAAGTAAGATATAAAAACAAAACTGCTGTTAAAACAAATAAACATTTTAAAGTTTTCATTTTTTTGTTGGAGTTATATCGAAAGCTCAAAACTCTGCCCATTAATTTTTAAGATTATTTTACCATCTAGTATATCTTCAAGCAGATATTGCCCAAGAAACTGCCCCTTAGCGATATAATAAGTCTTGCCCGCTTTTCTGTCTTCTATTATTGCCTGGGGGCTTTGACCAGTAATGATTCCCACCAAGACAAAATCTTTGTTTATATCAGACGTTACAGCTAAGGACATCTGCTGCCCGGCGCCAAGACTGGCAGATTTAAAAATCGGCCGTTGCTTAACCGCTTCCAAATACCATTCCAGTGGCTTATTATCCTGGACATTTTGCGGTTTTTCTAAAGATGGATTATCTAGCGCTAAAACCTCAATCTTGATCTCCTTGCTGCCGAAAATAGGATATAAATAAGAAGCAGCAAGATAACCCAATGAAATCATTAAGGTTGCTATAATTATATTCTCAATAGCCCCAAGAGTCAAATGTTTATACTGTTTACCTATATTACTGCGTAAATGATTTATCTCGTAAGAATTTTCGTGCGCTGCCTTATCATTTCGATGCAAAGCATCTTTTTTTATTTTATCGCCTTTGATCAACCGTAGTAATTTTTCTTCTGGACTCAAACTGGTATTATCCATATTATTCTTGTTGTTTGATTAAGGATTCAATCAACGATGCGTCGATATTTTTTAGATCTTTCATCACTAAAGCCTCTAAAGCATCATGGGCGATCAACGCGATCTTTCTGGGATAACCTTGCGAATACTGATAAATCATTCTTACTGCATCTTGCGAGAAAATTTCTTTATCTTTATTCCAGCCCGCTATCTTAAGCCTAAAATCAATCATTTTAGCTGTTTCTAGCTCGTCTAAAGGATTAATAGTATATTTCAGGCATATTCGGTCCATAAAGTTCCTAATCCGCTTGATTCTCGGCAATAATTCTGTTTGCGCCATAATAACAACTTGGAGTAATTTATGCTGATTTGTCTCAAAATTTAATAATGTCCTTAAAACCTCTAAGTTTTCAGTTGATATCTTCTGCCCCTCATCGATCAAAAGTATTATTGTTTTATCTTTTTCCACTGCCGTAGAAAATAAATATCTCTCCAACGCTTCTTTGAAATCCAAAGTTGACCTAAAATCCGGAATTATCCCGAACATTTTTATTAAACTTGAAAGAAATTGAAATTCTGAGTCATGCGACGGGTCCAAAATCATATGAAAAATCGCATTTTCCTCATCCTTAAATGCTCTCAATAATGTCCGCAGCAATGTTGTCTTGCCTGTGCCTACATCACCTAAAACAATGTTCAATCCGCGTTTAAGACGGATAGATATTTCCAGGCGTTTTAAAGCAGTATCATGGCTTTGAGAATGATAAAAAAAATCGGGGTCAGGACTGGTAGAAAATGGCTCTTGGGATAATCCTAGAACACTATAATAGCTCATCTTTTATCTCTTTAATTGATCTGCCTTGCTTCCTTAATGAATGGATTTTTTCAAGTGATTTTAAAGCAGCATCATCAAAATACCGGTAATTAGTTTCCGGGCTTCTACCGAACTCTTTAAACAATCCCAGCTTTAAATAATACTTAACCGTATAAATTGAATGTCCTGATAAACGCGCTAGATCTTTAATTAAATATATATTGCGGATATGTCCTCCTTCTACTCTCCACCCAGAGAGCATAATAACTAAAAAAATTCAAATAACTAAGTTATTTTAAAAATATTCCTGATATACCTCTTTTGCCCGGATAATTGCATTTTTAAATATATTACGAGTAGGTAATTTTGAAAATGAAAATCCGAACCGCTCCTCTTCCAGAGCCTCACAGATCATGCCAAGCGATGTAATATACGTAAGATATTTCTGGCCAGCCAACCCTTCTTCTTTATTAACCCAAGGAAGAATAGTTGAATTACCAATTCTGCCGATTTTAACCGGTATTCCAGCCACACTTTCTAAAGTTTCCAAAAATCCATCCGTTAAAATCGTCCTGCCGACAGTGTAAAAATTGCTGATTTCAGTGCAGCGTATTTTTTTCTCAATATTTTCTTTGATATTCTGACAGATCGAATTTGCTTTAGCAGTCAAGATCTCAGCCACTAATTTCTGTTTTATAGGCCTGTATAAATTGTCTTTCTTTATTAAAATTTCTTTATCTTCCTGGATCTGCGTATAATCACCGATAATTGAATGGGATCTTTTCACATCTTCAGCCAATTCAAAAGGGATTTTTAAAGCAGAAGATATCTCAGAAACCAGATCATTGCCCCCCTGAGGGAGTATTTCTATACTTTTTATAACCCCGTCTTTAAAAATCAGGATCTCAGTAATATCGCTTCCAATATCGCAAACAACGTTTACTCCATTCGGGATGTTTTTATCGAACAAGGCCTTGCTGGTTGCCAAGCCGGAAAAATACATATTCCTCATTTCAAAACCAGCCTGATTAATTACCCTCGTTAGATTCTGCACGGACGAAAGCTTGGCACATACTAAATAAAGATCAACTTCCAAGCGATGGCTATAAAGGCCTAAAGGTTGCAAGATTCCGGCTTTAGAATCGATCGAATAGCTATAAGGTATTTGCTGAATAATTTCATCTTCAAGGCTTGAGCCTAAAATACGGGCTTGTTCATTGCATTTTTGAATATCTGAAAGAGTAATAACTTTATTGCCTCTTTCTGCCAAAGGAATTATG
>Ga0172375_10000745_pt1 | contig 52327 bp, 32 predicted proteins | sample LakKiv1m_FD_114537 | JGI IMG/M metagenome (GOLD analysis project Ga0172375, IMG submission 114537) | Freshwater microbial communities from Kabuno Bay, South-Kivu, Congo - kab_092012_11.1m | ecosystem: Environmental > Aquatic > Freshwater > Lake | place: Democratic Republic of the Congo... | reverse complement strand
TTTTCAGCGGATGGTGCGCCTGTGCCACTTGCCCCGGGCCATTGCCCTTTCCGTCTCGCGTTCGGCAGTCTGCCGTTTCAGTGTCTCGCGTTTGTCCTTCTGCTGCTTGCCGCGGCAGAGGGCCAGTTCGACTTTCACCAGGCCGTGCTTCATGTAGACACTGAGTGGAATCAACGTCAGTCCTTTCTGGGACGTCTGTGATTCAAGGCGTTTGATCTCGTTGCGGTGGAGCAGGAGCCGTCGCGGGCGGAGAGGATCGTGGTTGAACCGGTTCCCGAACTCGTACGGCTGTATGGTCATGCTCTGGACGAAAACGCTGCCTTCGGCGGCCCTGGCAAACGCTCCAACCAGGCTGACATGGCCCGCCCGGACCGCTTTCACCTCTGTGCCTCGCAGGGCTATGCCACACTCCAGCCGTTCCAGAACAAAGTAGTCGTGGGACGCCTTGCGGTTCGATGCAATACGGCGTGTTGATGGTGTCTGCGTGGCCTGTGTCATTGTGCTCCGCATACGCGGCCACAGGCCGGGAACATCAGACCGGCGGTGGAGCAGGGCAGGCCTGACCCGGTGTGAGGACTACTGCTCGGAAGCAGCCTTGTTTCCCTCAGGGGCCGCGAAATCGATTTCGGCAATCAACTTGCCCAAGGCAATCTCGCGAAGCGCGATGTTCATCTTGTCTTCGTTCGGGTACTCGGGCTTGACCATGGGCCTTAGCCCGGCATTGAGCTGCCGCACCCGCTTGGACAGCATGTTTATCAGCACGGGCACGCTCGGCGCCCTGGCTCTTGCTTCATCGAGTAGCTTTGTGTTCAAACTGGCGCTCCTCTCCAAAAAAAGGACGGGACGCAGTATATGCGCCCCGTCCAGGAATGTCAAACCTGTTGATTTACAGGTTACATGTCCATGCCGCCGTGAGGCCCGTGGGGCATCGGAGGCGGGGTACCTGCCGGTTCCGGGATCTCCGTCACCATGCATTCGGTTGTAAGCAGAAGGCCGGCTATGCTGGCCGCATTCTGCAGCGCTGTGCGGGTAACCTTGGCAGGATCCAGCACGCCGTCCTTGATCAGGTCGGAGTACTGACGTGTTGCCACGTTGAACCCGTAGGTTCCCTTGCCCTTCTTGACTTCGTCGACGATAAGGGCGCCTTCAATACCCGCATTGGCCACGAGCTGGCGCAGCGGGGCTTCGAGCGCGGACCGGACGATGTGTACGCCGATCTTCTCGTCGCCTTCGACGTCAACCTTGTCCAGTGCTGTCTGGGCGCGAAGAAGTGCTACGCCGCCGCCGGCGACCACACCCTCTTCCACCGCCGCGCGGGTTGCGTGCAGGGCGTCTTCGACGCGGGCTTTCTTTTCCTTCATCTCGGTCTCGGTGGCTGCCCCGACGTTGATCACTGCGACGCCGCCGGCGAGCTTCGCAAGCCGTTCCTGCAGCTTTTCGCGGTCGTAATCGGAGGTGGTCTCCTCGATCTGTTTCTTGATCTGGTTGACGCGGCCCTGGATGTCAGCGGTCTTGCCGTTGCCTTCCACGATCGTGGTATTTTCCTTGTCCACGGTCACGCGCTTTGCCCGGCCGAGATCTTCCATTTTCACGTTCTCGAGCTTGATGCCCAGGTCTTCCGTGAGGCACCTGCCGCCGGTGAGGATGGCAATGTCTTCCAGCATGGCCTTGCGGCGATCGCCGAATCCCGGCGCCTTGACGGCGCAGCACTGCAGCGTTCCGCGAAGCCTGTTCACAACCATCGTGGCCAGGGCTTCGCCCTCGACCTCTTCGGCTATGACCAGGAAGGGCTTGCCGGCCTGTGCCACCTTCTGGAGAAGGGGAAGCAGGTCCTGCAGGCTTGAGATCTTCTTCTCGTTGATCAGGACATAGCAGTCCTCGAGGGATGCTTCCATGTTCTCCGCGTCAGTTACGAAGTAGGGAGACAGGTAACCCTTGTCGAACTGCATGCCCTCAACGACGTCCAGCGTGGTTTCGATGGTCTTGGCTTCCTCGACCGTGATCGTGCCGTCCTTGCCGACCTTGTCCATGGCGTCAGCAATGATTTCGCCGATCGTCTTGTCGCCGTTAGCCGAGATCGTTGCCACCTGGGCGATTTCCGTGTGTTCCTTTACCTTCTTGGCCTGTTTCTCAATGGCGCCGACAACGATCCCTGTGGCCTTGTCGATACCATGCTTGATGCTCATCGGGTTCGCGCCCGCGGTGACGTTCTTGAGACCCTCGCGGTAGATGGATTCCGCCAGCAACGTGGCTGTCGTCGTTCCGTCCCCGGCGATGTCGCTTGTCTTGCTCGCGACTTCGCGAACCATCTGGGCGCCCATGTTCTCGAAGGCATCCGGAAGGTCGATTTCCTTCGCGACGCTTACTCCGTCCTTCGTGATCGTGGGCGAACCGAACTTCTTGTCGAGAATCACGTTTCGTCCGCAGGGACCGAGCGTGACGTTAACTGCTCTACTCAGCTTCTGCACACCGGCAAGCATCGCCTGGCGCGCGTCGCTGTCATACTTCAACTGTTTACCTTTGTCTGCCATGGTTCTGATAACCTCCTAAGTTTGCGTTGTATTACTCTTCAATGACGCCCAGGATGTCGTCTTCGCGCACGAGCTGGTAGTCGACATCGTCAATCTTCACTTCCGTCCCGCCGTACTTGGGCAGGAGCACTTTGTCGCCCTTCTTTACGTCCAGCGGGATCAGTTTGCCTTCATCATCGCGCTTGCCCTTACCCACTGCGATAACACGCCCCTCCTGGGGCTTTTCCTTCGCCGTGTCGGGGATAATGATGCCGCCTTTCTTGATCTCAGCCTGTTCCATGGGCTGGACCAGGACCCGGTCTCCCAACGGTCTTACCTTGATGCTTTTGTCTGTCATGTTTCCTGTTACTCCTCCTTTTTTCGAACCGTCAAGGACGGTCCTGCGTTGCCGTGTTCAAGGTCGACTGCTTCGCGGCAGGCCCCGAGGCCGTCGCGCCTGCGACCTATTTCTTCTTGCGTTTGTCGTCATCCATCATTTCGAAATCGGCGTCTATGACATCGCCGTCTGCCTGCTTCTTTTCCTTGCCCTTGGGCGGTTCTTCTTCATCCTTGTCTTCCGCCTGCGGTTGCCCGGCCTGGCCCGCTTCCGGCCCGCCGGCTCCACCCGCCTTGCGCGATTGGCTGTAGAGGTCGGATGAGATGGCCTGCATCGCTGCGTTCAATTGCTCGATCCTGGCCTTCATCTCGTCGACATTCTTCGACTTGATGCTTGCGCGCAGTTCGGTGATGGCCGATTCGGCCTTTGCCTTCTTGGGTGCCGCGATCTTGTCAGACTGTTCCTTCAACAGCTTTTCGGCTTGGTAGGCTGCGTTCTCGGCCATGTTGGTTGTTTCGGCCGTTTCGCGGCGCTTCTGGTCGTCGTCGGCGTGCTGCTCGGCGTCACTGACCATACGTTTGATCTCGTCGTCGTGAAGGCCGCTGGATGCCGTGATAGTGATCTTCTGTTCCTTGCCGGTGCCCAGGTCCTTGGCAGATACGTGAAGGATACCGTTCGCGTCGATGTCGAACGAAACTTCGATCTGCGGTACCCCGCGAGGGGCCGGTGGAATTCCGTCAAGGTGGAAGCGCCCGATGGACTTGTTGTCAGATGCCATCTTGCGTTCGCCCTGGAGAACGTGAATTTCGACCGTCGGCTGGTTATCCGATGCCGTGCTGAATATCTCGCTCTTTCGGGTGGGAATGGTTGTGTTGCGCTCGATGAGCGTCGTGAAGACACCGCCGAGAGTCTCGATCCCGAGGGACAGGGGAGTGACGTCGAGAAGCAGCACATCCTTCACTTCGCCCTTGAGAATTCCGCCCTGGATCCCGGCTCCCACAGCCACGACCTCGTCCGGGTTGACGCCCTTGTGCGGCTCCCTGTTGAAGAGCTTCTTGGCCATTTCCTGCACTTTGGGCATGCGGGTCATGCCGCCGACAAGGATCGCCTCGTCCACGGCATTAAGTCCCGAATCCTTCAGGCAGTTACGGCAGGGGGCTGCCGTCCGCTCAATCAGGTTGTCGACAAGCTGTTCCAGCTTGGCGCGCGTCAGGGTAACGTTCAGGTGCTTGGGCCCTGAGGAATCAGCCGTGATGAAGGGCAGGTTTATCTCGGTCTGCTGTGCGCTGGACAGCTCGCACTTGGCCTTCTCTGCGGCTTCCTTCAGGCGCTGAAGGGCCATGGTGTCCTGTGTCAGGTCGATGCCCTGGTCCTTCTTGAACTCCTTGGCAAGCCATTCGATTATCACATGGTCCATGTCGTCGCCGCCGAGGTGGGTGTCGCCGTTTGTAGCCTTCACCTCGAAAACGCCGTCTCCGATGTCCAGTATTGAAATGTCGAATGTGCCGCCGCCAAGATCGTACACGGCAATCTTCTCGTCCTTCTTCTTGTCCAGTCCGTAGGCAAGAGACGCTGCGGTGGGCTCGTTTATGATGCGCAGGACTTCAAGGCCGGCTATCTTGCCGGCATCCTTGGTAGCCTGGCGCTGGCTGTCATTGAAGTAGGCGGGTACCGTGACCACGGCCTGCGTGACCGGCTCACCAAGATAGGCTTCTGCATCGGTCTTCAGCTTCTGTAGAATCATGGACGAGATTTCAGGAGGGGAATAGGTCTTGTCGCCTATCTTGACGTTGGCGTCACCGTTCCTTGTCTTCACTACCTCGTACGGTACCAGCGAGATTTCATGGGCAACTTCGTCGTACTTGCGCCCCATGAAACGCTTGATTGAGTAGACAGTATTCTTCGGGTTTGTTACCGCTTGTCGCTTGGCAGCCTGGCCGACAAGGCGTTCACCGCTCTTCGTAAATGCAACAACAGAGGGTGTCGTGCGCATGCCTTCGGAATTCGGAATAACCATAGGTTCTCCGCCTTCCATTACTGCCATGCACGAATTCGTCGTTCCTAAATCGATCCCCAAAACTTTTGACATGGTGATCGTCCTTTCCGTATCAGCAAATCAGCACCCGGCACAAAACCGGGAGCAGGTCTCTATAGGATAGCAATAGTCATGCCAGTTGTTGTCAACTGCGGCCTGCCGTTGGCTGTAAAGTGCTGAACATAAACATATTACATTTATTGTTGTAACAAGGTGGGGCGAGTCCGGTAGCACCATACTACGAGCCGAAGTGACCCAGTTGGGTCCACGATGCAGGCGGTGAGACATAATGACGCAACGAGTGTTCTGCAAGTGGAGAGTACTCCGTGTGCGTATTCTGGAGAACAGCCTCGTGGAATCGGACTGGGTAACCCTGTGGCATGGGACCGCCTTCAAATCGCATTGTCCTTGTGCGTGCGGTTGACAAAGACAGGGGGAGTGAACATATTGCACTTACCGCAATTACATGGATTGCGATATCAGAGGGCTGGTAACAGGTGATTCCCTTTTTGAAGAAGACTGGTGCCGGTGGACAGGAGTGGTCCCGTGGCTTCGCCCGCTGGGCAAAGGAGTGTACCGGAGTTGACCGCCAGGGGTCATCTGTTGTGTCCGTGCGTCTGTCAAGGGACGGCAGGTCTGTACAGTCTGTGCAGACGGTGCAGCCAACGACACCGGATACCATGGTAGTGCTGTCGCTTTCGTGTGCAGAGTGTGTTGTACGAACGCTGGAGGCGCCTTTCCCGTCACGTCGCAGGGCCGAACGGGTTATGCCCACACTGCTTGATATCCAGCTTCCCTTTGCCCTTGAAGACTGCGTTGTTCGTTTCATGAATCTCAGGCCTTCCGGCGATGGGAAGACAAAGGCGCTTGCGGTAGTTGCCAGGAAGTCCGATATCACGCGCAGGCTGGATAGCTGGGCCGCGGCCGGGTACGACCCTGTTGTGGTCGATCACGAGGGGCTGGCCCTGTGGACCCAGTCCATTGACGAGCTGCCGCCGGATGCCGCAGCCGGCTCTCTGCGGGTTGTTGTGTACGCGGGAAGTGACAGGTGCGCCATCGTGGTCGGGAGGGGCAGGGAGTTCCTTGGAGCGCATGCCGTATCAGCTGATGACCCTGTCTCCGACATAAGGCGTATACTGCCAGCCTATCGTGAGACGAAAGACGAACCGATAGCATGGGTGTTGAGTGGGCCGCAGGCAGAATCGCCGCGATACTCGGGATTGCCCTCAAGCCTGGCCGGTGCAGGCGCCGGTACGACACATACAGTCGGCAATCCTTCGGAATTCCTTGCGAGGAGCATTGCGACGCGCGCTCTCACGGACGGGCCCCTGAGATGCAATTTCCGAACAGGCGACATGGCCCACGCGGCGACACTCAGGCGGGGAGAACGGCGCCTGACCGTCGCAGCCGCCATGCTGTTGCTGGCTGCGGTGATACTGTGGGGAAGCGCGCTCGTATGCCGTCTGGCTCCCCGCGCCGAAGAAGCCAGGATCAGCCGCACAATGCAGGCCCTTCTCGATGATATCGCGGGCTATCCTGTTGTCGCACGCGGAGAGCACGGCCTCCGGGTTGCACGTGATGCCTTTTCCTCCCGTATGAATGACCTGCAGAGTTTCCTTGCTCCGTTTGACGGGTCCCTTGCAACGCTCATGTGTGAAATCGTCGATGTGGCCGCTTCCAGGGGGGTGACCCTGGATACGCTGGCTCTTGCAGATGGCAAGGTTGATATGACAGGGGCGGGGACATCATGGAACGATGCCGGGTCAATGGCACAATGGCTTGAGAAGCGCGGTTACAAGGTCGTGCTCGAACGGATGGAAGCCGGCGCTGATGAACGAATTCCTTTTACGCTGAAAGCGGTCCACGGAAGGGTCAAGTGAAACAGCGGAAACAGCTGATGATAATGGTGGTTGCGGCCCTGGTCGGTATTGTCACCGGCACGGCAGCCGTCATACGGGTAGCGGCGGGGGCGAGTGCCGTGACTGCCCGGATGAAAGAAAAGATGGCGAACATCACGGAACTTTCCGAAATGCACGCCCGGCTGGGAAAGGCAGTTTCGGCGCGGCAGACCTTTGGGGCATTGACAAACTGCACTCCTGTTTCCATCAATTCGCTTGTCAGGGAATGCGTACCGGGTGCCGGGACCGATGACAGTCGCGACAACCGCAGAGAGCTGGCGGGCGGGTGGATCCTGCGCGAGCGCGAAGTAACGCTGACGAGTGTGTCCTTTGCCGACATGCTGGCGCTGGCGGCAAAGGCCGAGGCGCAGCGGCCGCCATGGCAGCTGGTCTCATGTACTTTGAGGGCCGGCGATGGAAAGACCGGGATCGGCCAGGCACAGATGCTGTTCCAGGCGCTCGAAAAGTCGCGGTGATGCTCCGGCAAGGAGGTACCAATGGCGGTGCTGGACGTTGTACGCAGGAGATATTCGGTTCGGTCATACCTGGACAAACCTGTTGAGAAGGCAAAGCTTGAATCCATCCTGGATGCCGCCCGTCTTGCCCCCTCGGCAAAGAATTTCCAGGAATGGCGTTTTGTAGTGGTGCAGGATTCTGTGGTGCGTCAAAGGCTCATGGTTGCGGCAAACAACCAGTCATTTGTTGGGCAGGCACCAGTGGTCATGGTATGCTGTGCGAACCAGGCCGAATACGTGATGCGTTGCGGGCAGCTGGCATATCCGATTGACGTGGCCATAGCCATGGAACACATGGCGCTGCAGGCAGTGGAAGAAGGGCTCGGAACGTGCTGGATAGGTTCGTTCTACGAGGACCAGGTGAAGAAAGTGCTTGGAATTCCAGCGGCTGTACGTGTTGTTGAGCTGATGGCGCTCGGGTATCCGGCTGACAAACAAAGAGCTGCAAATCGCCTGCCGATGGCTGACATCGTGTCGCATGATCGCTGGGGATTCGGCGGGTAGCAGAAGGATTGGAGAAGTTGTGAAGAAGCTTTGTTGTGAGAACAGCCTGGAAGGTTGCGAGGCTATCAAGGCCGCCATAGAGGCAGCCGGCATTCCCTGTGTCATCCGCAATGAGGCCACCGCCAGCCTGTTTGTGGATCAGGCCGGTCTTGAATGGCCCGAGGTCTGGGTGGTCAATGACGAACAGTTCGACCAGGCCTGGGCCCTGCTGAATCGTCCCACGGAGGAACCGGACCGCTTTGAAGTGAGCGATGACGAGGCAGACAAGCTCAAAGAAACATGAGTTTGGCCGCGCTCCGTGACGCTCTCAGACCCCGTGCGGTTTGGGCGCGGGAAACAGCTCGTCGAGTCTCTTCAGTACGTCATCCGGAATCTTGAGGTCTGCCGCTTTGACGTTGTCGTGAATCTGTGAAACCCTGGTGGCTCCGATAATGGTACTGGTAACCTCCGGGCGGCGCAGGCACCAGGCCAGCGCAAGGGTGGCGCAGGTTGTGCCCATGCCATCGGCCAGTTTCACCATCTCCTGGACTTTCTTCTTGTTGTCTTCGCTCCAGTACATGGCCTTCAGTACCATGTTGGTATCGTCCCCGGCCATGCGCGTGTTGTCCGGAACAGGCTCACCAGGCTTGTACTTCCCCGTGAGCATACCGTGGGCCAGTCCCGAGAATATGACGTTCCCGATGCCTTCCTGAGCGGTGACCGGGAAGACGTTGAGCTCAGGTGACCGGTACAGCAGGCTGTAACGAGGCTCGTTTACACCGATGCAGCGGGCATGTATCTGGCGTGCCACTGTGTTGGCCCTGATCATGAGTTCAGCAGGCCATTCGCTCACGCCCCAGTAGAGGATTTTGCCCATGCGGGCCAGGTCTTCCATGGCCTGTACCGTTTCTTCGATCGGCGTATCGGGGTCAGGCCGATGGCACATGTAGAGGTCGACATAGTCCATGCCCAGCCGCTTGAGGCTCGCGTGGCACTGCTCGAAAATGTGCTTCTTGGACAGTCCTTTGTCGTTCGGGCCGGGCCCCATCGGGGCGAACACTTTCGTGATGATGAAAAGGGACGACCTGGGAAGCTCGGCCAGGCATTTTCCGAGAGCACGTTCTGCTTCACCTGTGTTGTACGCGTTGGCAGTATCGAAGAAGTTTATCCCGGCGTCGTAGGCGGCCCTCACTGTCTCACGGGAAGTCTTGTCGTCGAGCTTGAACCCGATTGTCAGGTAGCTGCCAAGTCCGACGGCGCTCAGCCTGACCCCATGTTTTCCCATCTTGCGGTATTGCATCGTATCCTCCTTGCCTGCAGGTCATACCAGCGTACCGGCGGGTAGGGGTCTGTGTCAACGCGCGCCGAGACGTTGGTCCATCGAATCGTAGCGGATCCCTGACTTTTCGCAGTCCGAACCGCAGGCGCAGGCGGACAGAACCGGTCCCGCGGCGGCGGGATCGTTCTTTGTCATGTGCCCTGCATAGGCCTCGATAGTATCGAGCCCACCAGTGGGGAGTGATGATGTCAGGCTGTTTCCGGATCTGTCCACGAGAGCACCGATGTGGTAGATCCCGCCGGAAGCGCCGGGGTAATACTCAGGCTGTATCCATCCCTTGAATATGCCCCTGGAATAGGCATAGGTAAGCTGCGCGGTCGCAAGCGTACACGGGGTCGTGCGGTAGTTGTCCAGCAGCTGCGTACAGCCGTTGGCGACCGGTAGATACTTGTGCACGGCGTCCGCAAAGCGGCGGAAAAAGCAGACTACGTCCACGTACTTCGGGTGTATTCGCGGCAACCGATCAAGCAATCCTGCCATGGCAGCAAAACAGTAACCGTTGCCGAGTCCCCACAGACCGGGTGTGCGGCGGCGCGGGTGCTCACCGACTCCGTACGCGGAATGCCAGAAGAAGGTGATCGGATCCTCCAGCCAGTTCTGATAGCCGAAGAGCTGGGCACAGGCCACGTCGAAGAATCGTGAACTGCCTTCCACCGCCCCTGCCTTGGCGAGCAGGGGTAACCACGTGTAGAGGAATTCGATACGGTACCCGCCCGACTCGTCCTTGAATATTCCGTTCCTGTCGGCCGGCATGCGGGCAATCTCTGTCTCAACAAACGAACGCATCGCCAGCAGCTTGTCCCTGTCTCCGGTTCTTTCGGCCACCTCACCTGCCAGGTTCCAGCGTACCGCTGCCGTCAACTGCTTGCCCCGTTCCAGCAGCAGCCGCGCATGGTCCAGGCATGCCTTGTCGTGGCTGTGATCGTGCCAGTGGATAAGACCCATCACCGTGGTCCCGAAAAGGTCATTGGCCGGAAGCGCCTTCATGCCCAGGGCGCGACTCAATACCGGCTTCGCGATATCCCCGGCAGTACGCGTTTCGGGCTGGTCCCACGTGACGAGACCGGGTATGGGCTTTGTTACGATCTCGGGAAGGCGTTCCGGCGCCGCCACCTTCGGAACACGTTTCTCCTTGAGGAGCAGGTGAACTGCAACACAGGCGCTCATCACGGTTCCGTCACCGTGCGGCTCGTTGAAGCGCGCGCAGGTGTGGTACTGCTGCTCGAAATCATAGCCGCCCGCGGTTGTGCAGACATTGTGAATATTTCCGCGGGAATCCACCAGTGCCCTCAGGCCGCAGAATGTGCGGTACGCCACTGCGGCATAGCGTTCCGGGAGGGTGCCTCCGAGGACGGCAAAACCGAACCCGGATGTAAAGAGTCCTGACCCGGTTGCTTCTTCGAATGAGTCCGAACGGTCGAGGAGCTGGCGATACAGCCCTGAATCCATCTGGAACGCGGCAATTGCCGCCGCATACTGTTGCCATTCCTTTGACATGCGGCGGTAGGCTGCATGCCGCCTGTCCCACAGGTGCATCACGCGGCCCCATGCGTTGATCAGCCATCCGTTACCGCGCGACCAGAGCCCCGGATTCGGCCTGTTGGGGTGCAGGGAATGCCCAAACCGGCTGTACCAGGCCCCTGTCAACGGGTCCAGGAGGTAGCCGGCATTGATGTCGTACTGTTTCACCGCCTCGTCAAAGTAACGGTGATCTTTCAGTACGTGACCGAACAGTATCGGGTAGTGAAGGTAGTAGGAGAAGACGTCCACCGTGTAGCGGCCGCGAGGATCGAGGAGTGAACCTTCGCTGTCACGGCGCGGATTTGCCAGGAAACGTTCGCCCTGTTCCTGGGCTCCCTTCAGCCATTCCTTGTCACCGGTTACCTGGTAGAGGCGCCAGTTGAATGCCTTCTCCTTGGATGGCATCTGTGACAGGTAGAAATCCAGATACTTCTCGTCGCGGGTGGCCTCGTAGAGGTCGATCAACGCGGCCAGCCCGAGATGGTACATGTAGGTGGAGCGGGGCGGGTCTATCCGCATGAAACGTTTCGCGATCAGCGTTGCCACTTCAAGGGGCGTTCTCGTATCCGGCGTGGCGCGGTCCTTCTTCGGCATGGTTTTCTCCGGGGGAAATGGGTGCATCCTAGTAAGTGGGGGTGGCTTTGCAAGTACATCTGCACCTGTTGGTTTTGTTTGACGGAGGCACCGTGTCTATGTCTACTCAACTGTGTTCCAGCGCCTGTTCACGGGCCATGGAGGCGAATACAGGGAGATGACTGTATGGACGAAGCATTGGGGAGGAACATGCTGCACATGGGGACCGTTGATGTGCGGGCATGCGGGGCAGTTGGTGACGGCATTGCGGATGACACAATGGCAATCCGTGAGGCGATTGCAGCCTTGCCGCCGCGTGGCGGGGTCGTGTTCTTTCCGCCGGGTCACTATCTAACCGACACAATCTATCCACCGGACTTCATGACGTTTATGGGCCATTCGGCATACGGTTACCAGGAACCAGGCGGCACGATAGTCTCTCCGCTGAAGCCGTTGCAGCCGCGGTTGTTCGATCTCAACGGGCGGATAGGCGTTCGCCTGACCGGGTTGACCCTGCATGGCCGCAAGATGGGGCAGGACATGACAGGCATCTATGTCTCGCGCGCCAACAAGGGTGAACAACACATCGTTGTCGATGCATGTCGTATCGAATCCTTCAGTGGCAGCGGAATCAGCATGGGGGAGGCACACGTGTGGTTGATTCGCCACAGCATCCTCTTCAATAACGGTTTGGATGGCATTGACGCAGGGCATGCTTTCGACGGATGGATAACGGATTGCCAGATGGCTGCAAACGGGCGCCATGCCATGAGTGTCTGCAATTCTGTCACAATCACGGGTTGTCGGCTGGAGCACAGTGGCGATGCGGGCCTGGTGGTGGACCGGCACTACGGTCAGCATGTGCAGGTCACGGGCAATCTTTTCTGTTCGAACAAGGGTCCGGCCGTCGAAGTGCTTGAGGGAAACGTCCGGGCGTTGACCTTTAACGGGAATACCTTCCGCAACAGCGGCCGTGCCATGGGTGCCGATGAGGACCGGAACTGCCACGTCAGGTTCGAAGGTGTCCAGGGCCTGGCTTTCACGGGTAACGCCCTGCACATATTGTGGGACAACTCCCCGACTCAGGGAATGGTCCTGAAGAACCTGGTGGACTCTGTTGTATCCAACAACACCATGTTCAAGGGGGCAATGAGGCAGCTTGTCCGGGACCTGGGTGGACATAGGAACAGCGTGATCGACAACAACCCCGGCAGCCTCAAGGATCCAAAGGATCTCGACTCTTGAATCGGCTCAGCGCCAAAGCTTCTTCAGGCAGGCCAGGCCACTGGTGACCAGGTGACGTACGCCTTTCACGGAAGGACGTGCCGCCCAGCTGTACAGGGACTCATATCCGCCGGCGCGGTAGGCCTGCTCAGTTACAAGGTAGCCAAGGTAGTCGCCGCTCAGTTCCACGGGGAATGTCCACGGGAACGGGCTCTTCTCCTTCAGGTGCAGGCCCCACTGGACAAACAGTTCGCCCGGCAGGGTGACAAACCCCGTATCTCCGATCCGGAAAGCCTGGACAAAGGAGTTTGCAGAGGTTTTGCCCTTCTTTCGGAGCTGGGCAAGCTGCCGGGTGAACCATTTCTGGCATACCGGATCCCACTGTGATTCACGCTGGCGTTTTGCGTCATCGGACCTGAACTTACGGAACGGAACAACCACGTCTTTCCGGCATGCGTCCAGAACAACGGGCCCTTTCATGGGCTTCCTGGTCTCCAGCTGGCCTATCAGAACGTCGGCAAGTCGACTGCCTATTTCGCGGTAGGGAAGCAGCGGGTTCACATCACCGCAGGCGCCCGGGAGATAAAGTGATGTGACGTCCTTCCCGAACTGCTTCCGGAACCGTGCGGCGACAATGGCGGGGTAGTCGGCGCTGAGCCCGGCCCCGAAGCCTGCATTTGCGTGGCAGGCGAATGTCCAGAGGATCACGACTGGCCGGCCATGTTTGTTGTCGAAACACAAGGCGGCCACTTCCGGGTCAATGGGAGCAGCAGACCCGAGGCACTGAACGTCATCCTCGCCACGGTTCTGGAGCCACCGGTTGATTTCACGCCCGTCCTTGTACCTGAAACGCCTGTTTGCCATCACACTGTCGCAGTAGCCGCGCACACGGCTCACCGAAACAGGTTGTCGCGCAGCATCAGCTTTCATGACCGCTTCCGCAAACTTGCCCGGCAGCAGGGCGGTCCATTTCATCTCGCGGCTGGTATCATCGTCCGGGTACGCCTCCGCCTCCGTTATCGGGCCCGTATGTGTATGACTGGTGGTCCATATAATGTGATCTGCGGGTATTCCGGTTCTTTCAGAAGCCAACCGGACGCAGGGATCACCCAAGCTTCTGGGCAACAGGGCGATGTCCAGCTGAACACAGGCCACATGAACCCCGTTGGCTTCGACCACCAGTGCCTTTGCGAAAAGCGGGTCATCGACGCCTGTCGAAGGGCGGGGTTGGAGGCCACCCACCATCCCGGTACCCACCGGTGGGGTGATGTCAACTTCAGCCGCGCCTGCGGTGAGCCTGCCTGGACTACGTTTGCGGCGTGACATAAGAGCCTGGAGTCCTTTCAGAAATATTGTAGCCGCGGCGCTCAGTCGCCGCGTCGTTCTTCGCCCCGACAGAGCGGGGCGGCTACAAGTACAAGACGGCTATAGCATTTCTTAACAAGCTCTAGCTCCTTGTTACCTCGAGCCCGTTCCTGGAGACTTCCATATCTACGAAACGGGCACGCGCATTGGGTGGATTGGCATTCAGTGCCGACCTTATCGAACGACCTGCATCCGGGTCAGGCGCCAGGATCAGGAGATACCCGCCGCCACCGGCGCCGAGCAGCTTGCATGCCGGGTCCCATCGTCCGATCGTTGACAGGATCGACAGCACCTGTGGCGGATTTGTCCCGGAGTCCATACGCTGGTTGAGCTCCCAGCTCCTGCGCACTGCTTCACGCATACATGGCCAGTCATTTCTCTGTATGGCATCGGCGGCAAACAGCGCGTTGTGGCCGATGGCCCGGAGTACGGCGAGATGCTCACCCGAATTCAGGAAGATGGCCCGCACTATCTCGCCGAGAATATCGTGTGCGATGCGTGTGAGGCCGGTGTAGTAGAGCTGCAGCATGCGATTGGCGCAGCCATCCCGGAAGAGCGTGTCCGGCAACCACCGCAGTACAGGCTGCTGCACCATGCCGGGACGGGTCGCAATGAGCTTTATGCCGCCGCTGATGCCGCCCACCTGGTCCTGCCATCCGCCCCCTGATGTGAGCATCTGTTCCAATGCCATCGTTCGCGAGAACAGGTCATCCAGCGTCCAGTTCAGACCCATCATGTCGCTCAACAGGCCGAGCAGGGTGGCGGCAAGTATGCTGCTTGTTCCCAGGCCCGATCCTTTCGGGATCGCACAGACCATGCTGATTTCAAGACCGCCGCCGAGTTCCTGCTGCAGTTGCTGTTCAAGGCTGGAGAACTCGTGGCCCGCATGGAAACGTTGTTCCAGTCCGGCAAGGGCAAGGGCAGCCTTTGCTATGCCGAATCCGTCACCAAGTGTGGCGTACTGCCGCAACTCGTCATAGGTATGCACTCGCTGGTCCACGCCCAGGTCAATGCTTCGCAACACGATCTCCGGTTTCGTTGTGAAACGGCCGAACACCTGGATCGGCGGCTGGCTGTTCAGGTTGACTGCAACGTTTGTAACGGATCCGCCCTGTTCAAGGCAGTAGGGGGGTGTGTCCGTCCACCCGCCCGCAAGGTCCAGCCTGATCGGCGCGCGACCCCATACGATCTGGTCGTCCAGGACACTCCGCCGCGGTCTGACCGGGCTCTCGGCTATCCGCCCGACAATGGAGTCGCGTAATCGCCTGAAAGCATTCTTTGCATGGGCCTCGGCGCCTGCGTGTTTCCTGAGGCCGGCAATGCGGAACCGGAACATGTCGTCGTGAACGAGTGGAAGATTGTCGGCAGCGCCGACAGCGGCGGCCGGTTCAGGAACTGGCCACTGTTCACCCACACTGAGTCGTGCTGTTGCCGCGAGGTCCAGCCCGCGGGTTGTGTCAAGCCACCTGTTCCCGCCCTCAACAGAAAGCTCCGCCTTGAGCTGCTGCCGGCGGTTTCCTGCCTGGCTCACGATATCGGCCTGGCCCAGTATGTCGTGCCCGGAAAGACGTTTTGAAGCCAACCATGCCTGGCGGCATCTGTCGTCGTTACACGGATCGGGGGCCAGCATCCAGACGACCAGTTGCTCAGTAAGAGCGTTCCTTTCGATAACCGGGAACAACGGTGCATCAAAGACATCGCACCGGGCGTCCAGCCCGGCCTGTTCCATCGAGATGCCGCGCGCCTTGAGCCAGGCTGGCAGCTGCTGTTCCATCCACCCGGTTCCGGCATGCGTGATCTGGCCGCGGTTGTCATCGTTGAAACCGTAGGGGCGGATGCAAACGCGGTTGCCTTCGATGGGAATAATGTCCAGGCATTGACCGGGCTCCAGGGTGAGAGTCCAGTTGTTCTCCGGTACACCGGTGATCACGTGCCGTTCGGATAGCGTCCACGATGCCGGGACGTGTGAGTTTTCGACCCACACCATATCGTGCACCCGGCCTGATATCTGTGGTGCTTTGGAATGAAGGACCACCGGCTGCATCCGGGGAGGAGCAGGGGACCCACTAGAGGGGGGGACGTTCGTATCGAGTCCCTGTCGCCTCAGGCGGGTAACGGACTCCAGGAGGGTCCTGTTGGTGCCGAAGTGATAGAAACGCGCGTCCGGAATCGGCAGGACTGCGGCGGTAAGCGCCGAGACCTGGCTGTCCGGTGACGAGGGTTCTTTCCCCAGCGAAGGACCAAATTGGCCGAAAAGGTCATAGACGGCCGGGATGCCGCCTGGGAATGACTTACCCGCCTTGTTCCAGCCGCACTTGGCCATCAATACCTCTATCGCGCGCAGGGAAAGGAACCAGAGCCCGGTATCGAGGTAGAACTGGTGGGACGTTGAAAGCTGGTCGAGAACAGCCACGGGCGGCTTCTGGAGGAACTTCTCCAGTTGGGTGGGGTGACTGGTGGGGCAGATCATCGTCCCGTGATGTGACGCCTCGGCAGCCGTGGTATGCAGGCCGCCGATGAGCACGTCGACCTGTGGATACGCGGGTGGGGCGGCATTGCTTACGAGAAGAACGTCGCCGCACGTCACGAGGAGACGATAGCTGGCCGGTGCGTGCCAGAAGAAGTACTCGTAACTGTGCAACTGGAGATCCAGCAGCGTCTGGTCAGGCCGTTGTCCCTGGAATCCGGGCAATGACGGAACAGGTGTGAGCGGTTTGCCGCAAGCAGCGTAAGCAGGGAGTCTCCTGCTTTCGCCGCATCCGTGGATGACGAGGACCCGTTGCTGTTCAAGCCATTGGTGGAGATCGGGGCCGCGTGACGACAGTTCGCGCCATGCGGCGGACACGAGGTGAGCAGTTCCGCCGCCCGAACCGCACTGTTTGCCTTCGGGGTCCGAACCAACGAATATCTCGTCGGCCCTGTAGGGTTCAGCTTCGCGGAAAGTCCTGACTGCCTTTGCGGGCAGGGAGAGCAGTCTCTGGATGCCTGTACTGGTCATTGCGGCACGTTGAATAGCATCGATTTCGCCGGCCGGGCAATCAAATAGTGCCCGGAAAAGCTGCGGTTCAGAAATCTCACGCAAAAGCGCAAAGACGCAAAGATCCCGGAGGTGTTGGGGAGAAGTGTGAAACCGCGGATGGACGCAGACCCTGAGGTTGCCCCGTTTTGACGGACACTGAGGGCGAAGTGTAGGATGGTGGAGGAAGGAGACGCCCGCAGTGAAGAAGAGATATGACGAGGAGTTCAAGGGATTATGCAGGGGATTATGGGGTCAGCCCTCAACAATCAAGAATGTTGTTGCGTGCTTGAGGTGGGGGTGGCAGGGTATTGCAGGGACTATGGGGTCAGCCCTCAACAATCAAGAATGTTGTTGCGCTGGGATTATGGGGTCAGCCCTCAACAATCAAGAAAGGGGATAATGGGGTCAGCCCTCAACAATCAAGAATGTTGTTGCGTGCTTGAGGTGGGGGTGGCAGGGTATTGGGCATGGCGCGAAGACTGAGGGTTGAATACGAAGGAGCCATCTACCACGTTACGATCCGTGGAGTGGAGCGGCGACGGCTCTTCGATGATGACGCCGACCGTGAACGCTTCCTGAAACGACTCGGGGAAGCCGTCGAAGAATATGGAGTACGTCTCTATCTGTACTGCCTGATGTCCAACCACGTCCACCTGCTTCTGGAGACACCACAGGCCAATCTCTCGGTGTTCATGCAAAAGCTTCAGACGGCCTACACTGTGTATTACAACCTGCGGCACCGGCGGGCAGGACACCTCACGCAAGGGCGGTTTGTGGCAAAACCGGTGGATGGGGATTCATATCTGTTGAAGCTTTCCCGGTATATACACCTGAACCCGGTCTATGTCGGCGGCGTGGCTGCGAGGCCTGTCAATGAACGGATGAAGAAGCTCAGGGAGTATCGCTGGAGCAGCTACAGGGGGTATGCCGGGCTTGGCCAGCAGCCTGGCTTTGTCTGTGAAGGGCCTGTTCTTGCTCATGTGGCTGGGGCAGAGAAGGACAGGCGTAGAGAATACCGGCGGTTTGTGGAAGCTGGGCTTGCGCAGAAAGACAATGAGATGCTGGAAGTGCTGAAGGGCGGTGGATGGGGTGTCGGGGAGAAGGACTTTCAGGACAGGATACGGGATATCCACATTGACATGGCAGGCAAGAGGAAGCGAATAGAGGACGTGTCGTACCGGCGGGCAGGGCGACTGTATGAGCCGAAGGTGATTCTGAAGGTGGTGGCCAGGTCGTTTGGGGTAGAGGTGGGGAGTCTGCGGCAAAGGAGGTACAATTGTGTGGCACGGGGAGTCGTGGCGTATCTGCTGGGGAAGTACGCCGGCATGAATCAACGGGACATAGGTGCGTGGTTGGGGATGGGGACAGGGGCGGCGGTGAGTGCACAGCTGAAGCGGTTGAGGGTATTGGAGGAGAGGGATACTGAGCTTGTATCCCGGATTGAGGATTTGTCTACGGAAGTAGTCGGTGGCGGCGCGCATGCGGCTCGCGGACAGGTAAGGCGCCAATAATATTGATTGTTGATGCCTGACCCCAGTGCGGGCATGACCCCAGTGCGGGCACCGGTTCGGAGGGACGCAATAGTCTCAGCACTGGTAGGTGGTGCACGTGGGGGGGGCCACACTGACCATCACAACTGCACCAACGCAATGATCTGCCTAACTGGATGAGCTGGCAACACGATGAGGACGATCAACAAAGAACATCCCCTTATGGGGACCTGGGTAACCGAGGACGAGGACTCGAATCTGGCGATTGTCATCAGTGTCCAACGCGGTCGATTCCGCGTTTCAGGTTTCACGCAGAGCGATGGCGAATTCAACAGGATCAGAAACGTGAAGTGGGACGGCAAGGCACTCTCCTTTGACTCCATCGTTCCTTCCAATGGATGGAGAACACTCGTTGTCTTTCGGGTGGGACGGGATGGCTGTGCCAAGGTCGATTTCACGGTGTTTGAGGTCTGGAAGAAGAAGGACGTGAAGCCGGGCGAGTTACCTGCCGCATGGCAGACAAAATGAGAACGGAGTTGCCAACCACGCAACGCACCACTACCTCGTGCCCCTTCGGGTCACTCGGAGGGTGGTTGCCGACGTTGGTCTTGGGAGGAATACATGAAGAAATCGGCGGATGTACTGGCGGATCCGGAGATACAGCTTCATACCGGGCGAATCCTGGCGCTGAGGGAAGAGGAGCGGCAAACACGGGAGAAGCTGGGCAGGATCATCGCCGCGATCGGCGCCGAACTCATCGCCGTCAAGGAGGCGCTTGACCGGCTTTCCGACAAGACCGCCTGGCTGCGGTGGCTGAAGGACCATGTGCATTATTCGGCGGACACCGCCGAGCGCTACATGCAGGTCGCCCGCTTCGCCGGAAAATTCCGCAGCGCTGCGGAATTTTTCAAGATGGACCCAACCGTGCTGTATCGCCTCGCCGCGTTGCCCGACGAGATCGCTGCCAAGCTGACCCCCGATACGCTGCTGACCGATCCGCGGACCGGGCGGCAAACACCGCTGAAGGAGGTGAGCACCCGTGAATTGGATCGCGCGCTGGACGCGCTCGAAGGCCGAACTCCCACGGAAAGGCCGAAACGAGCGTCGGCGGATGTGACGTTGACTGGTGACACGCGCGAGGACTTTGCCGCCGACACCCTTCGGGTCATGGGCCGGCTGTCCGACCAGGTGACAGGAATCCGGGGCCGGAAGGGATCGTTGACCGGCAACTCGAAACAGCGTGTCCTGGCGGCGATCGAGAGCCTGCGCCGCATCGTCCTGAAATGGCCGGCCTGGGCTATCCCCGCCACCAGGAACAAGCGCACGCGATGAGAACATGTGATATGGCGCGCAGTGAGGGCAATCCCGGGAAACAGCGCCAGCCACAAGAACGGGGAACAGGAAGTTGAACCACGGAGAAGGGCGAGTGCTGTTTGGATCTGCGGCAGCGCCGCGCTGCCGCACTGACGCGGGGGCGTGTCGGCGGTAGAGCCGGTTTTACACCGGCTGTAGCCGACATAAAGTCGGCTCATACCCTGCAGTCTCCATAAACGCTCTACTGGATCAATCCTGTTGGTCCTCCTGTACCGGGGTGATGTGTTTTCGGCTCGGCCGGAGGCCTCTCCCTACCTGGGCCATTGAAGCTACTTCCGGGGTAGGGCGAGGCCTCTGGCCGAGCCTTGCGAACTGCCTACTTCGCCTTGCGCTTGGGAGCCGCGTGGATGCATTCGCCGTGTACCGCGTGGGCGGCTTCCATCCATGACTCCGACAACGTCGGGTGACAGTGAATCGTCCTGCCAAGCTCATCGACCGTCAGTTCCGCGCGGATGGCAACCGCTGCCTGCGAGATCAACTCGGTGGCATGCGGACCCACTGCATGAGCGCCAAGCAGGCGGCCCGTCTTCTCATCGGCAAGCCACTTAACGAAGCCAGCTGTGTCGCCCATGGTCATGGCCTTGCCCAGCGCGGCAAACGGGAACTTGCCGACAACTACCGGTACGTTCTTCTGCTTCGCGGCCTGCTCGGTCATCCCCACGGACCCGATCTCGGGTGAGGTGAATATGCAGGCGGGGACTAGTGTCTCTGCGGCGACACGCTTCGGGCGCAACAGGTTCTCGGCAGCTGTAACACCTTGCGCCGTAGCAGCATGCGCCAGCTGAGTGCTTCCTGCCGTGACGTCACCGATGGCGCAGATTGTTGCCGCTGCAGTTCGGCAGTAGGCGTCAACGGGGATGAATCCCTTCTCGTTTGCAGCAAGACCGGCTGCGGCAAGATTGAGCTCCTGGCTGACAGGGCGTCTGCCCACAGATACCAGCAGCATGTCGGCAGAGAGAGCCTCGTCGCCGAAACTGCCGCTTACCTTTGATGCGTCGGCCTTTATCTTCTCCAGCGGCTTACCCGTGAGAATCCTGATCCCGAATTCCTGTTCCATCCGTCGGCGCACTTCGCGGCGCACGTCGGTGTCGAGCATGAAGAGTATGTCTTCCAGCATCTCAACGATCGTTACCTTCACGCCGAGTTGGGCAGCCATGCATGCGAACTCACAGCCGATAACGCCGCCTCCAAGAACCAGCAGTGAGGCCGGAAGACGGGTGAGTCCCAGGAAACCGCGGCTCTCAAGAACCCGTTCATGCTTCGGTATGAAGCCCGGGACCGCCGAAATTGAACCGGTGGCGATGATTGTGCCGTTGGCCTCAACCTGCGTTGTTTCGGTGCCCTTGACTATCTTGATCCTGTTACGGTTCTCGAAGGAGCCGAGTCCTTCTAGAACAGTGACGCCATTGCCCTTGAGCAACTGGCCAACTCCGGTACGGAGTTTCTCAACAACGGAATCCTTGCGGGCGGCCATCGCGGCATAGTCGAACGAAATGTCTTTTGCCGATACGCCCTTGTCGGAACCGTGCTTCGCGTGCCAATACAGCTCTGAGCAGGCGAGAAGCGTTTTTGTCGGTATGCAGCCCCAGTTGAGGCATGTTCCGCCAACCAGTTCCTTCTCAACAAGCGCCACACGTGCGCCAAGCTGCGCCGCACGAATTGCCGCCGGATAACCGCCCGGGCCGCCGCCGATGACTACAACGTCAAACTTTTCCATAGTTGCACATCCTCTAGTTTGGCTTTCACGAGGTTTGCGAAATTGGCCGCGTTGGAACCGTCCACGATGCGATGATCGACCGACAAGGTCATCTTCATGATGGAGCGGATCACAATCTTACCGTCGCGGACAACGGGCTGGGGGATAGTGCTGGCAACTGCCAGGATGGCCCCTTCGCCCGGGTTGATGATTGCGTGGAAGTTCTCCACGTTCATCATGCCCATGTTCGATACGGTGAACGAGCTGCCGGTCATTTCGTCCGGCAGCAGTTTGCCTTCCCGGGCCCTGGCTGCAAGACCCTGTGACACATCGTGGAGTTCGGTCATGCTGAGGTCTTCGGCATTCTTGATGACGGGTACCACCAGTCCCTGCTCGAGGGCCACGGCCATACCCAGTTCCACCGTTCCGCGCCACATTGTGGAACGCCCGTCGGTGTAACTGTTCACGATGGGCATTTCCTTGAGTGACAGGATGACTGCCTCCAGGATGAAGTCAGTGACCGTGAATGTCTTGCCCGCGGCCTTGAGTTCCTGCCGGAACGTCATCAGCCCGGTCATATCGGCGCCGACGGTGACGTAGAAGTGCGGCGTAGAGGTGAAGCTTTCGGTCAACCGCTGCGCGATGACCTGCCGCATTTTGGACATGGCCTTGGGCTTCTCGGCGACAGCGCGTTCCACGTCGTGCGTCATGATACGACCACTAGTGCCTGTGCCCTTGACCCTGAGGATGTCAACGCCCTCGGAGATCGCCAGTTTCTTTGCAGCGGGGCTGATCTTCAAGTCGGCGTAGTGATGCTGCTGGAGGTATGCCTCGACGTCCTCCTCCACTATCCGGCCACCGGGACCGGTACCCTTGATACGGGACGGATCGATGGCTGAAACCTTCACCAGCGCGCGGGCCCGCGGCGATATGGCAAGCCGTGCAGGCGCGGACGGTGCGGCGGGTTTGGCTCGTGGCTGGGCCATGCCCGAAGGGGCAGGGGCGGCTGACGTGGCCTGTGCTGCGGCAGCCGGCGCTGCCGCCGGTTGTGCTTGCGCCGGTTCCGCCTTCGGAGCCGGGGCGGGGGGCGGGACAACATCGGGAAGTTTCTCACCGGGTGTACCGATGAATCCGACGGTTGCCGCAACGGGGACGACCTGTCCTTCCGGTACGATGATCTTAAGCAGCGTACCTTCAAAGAAACATTCGACTTCGATGACGGCTTTGTCCGTCTCGATTTCGAAGATGATGTCTCCCTTCTTGACCGGTTCGCCTTCCTTCTTGCGCCACTTGACGATGGAACCTTCCTCCATCGTCTGGCTTAGCTTCGGCATTTCCACAATCTGTGCCATTTGTAAGTCCCTCCGTTGGCTACAGGATCGAGCGTGCGGCCTTCACAAGGTCGTTGGCGTTGGGCAGGAATGCCGCTTCCAGGATATATGACTGCGGGGCAATCCCGTCCTTTGCCCCAACGCGAACCACCGGTGCATCGAGGTAATCGAAGGCCTCGGCCATGATGCGTGACGCGATTTCGCCCGTGAAACTGCCGATGCTTATGCACTGGCTGGCTACAACGCAGCGTCCGGTCTTCTTGACCGACTCAAGAATTGTCGCCATGTCCAGCGGCACAAGTGACCTGATATCAACAACTTCGACGCTCTTCTTCGTTTCTTTCTCGATGATATCTGCGGCCTTCAGTGCGTCATGAACGGTCGGCCCCCACGTGACGAACGTCAGGTCCTTGCCGGGGCGCTTCACTTCGGCGACGCCGAGCGGGACAAGGTATTCGGATTCCGGCACCTTGCCCTTGATCCCGTACAGCAGCTGGGACTCGACGAACATGATCGGGTTGTTGTCGCGTATGGCTGATTTCAACATGCCCTTGGCGTCGTAGGGAGTGGCAGGATACACGACATACAGGCCCGGGATGTGCGCAAAAACGCTTTCCAGGGTCTGTGAATGCTGCCCGCCATAGCCTTTGCCGCCGCCTACGGAGCACCGGTACACAAGCGGGATTTCCGCCTTTGCGCCGGACATGTAGTGCCACTTCGCCGCCTGGTTGCTTATCTGGTCGGATGCCATGAGAGCGAAGTCCATGTACATCAGTTCAATAACAGGCCTCAGGCCGACCATCGCGGCTCCGACCGCGCTTCCACAGATGCATGCTTCCGAGATCGGCGTGTTGAACATGCGTTGGCGTCCGAACGCTTCGAGCAACCCCTTGGTCACCTTGAAAGCGCCGCCATAGTCAGATACGTCTTCGCCGTAGTGGATCACCCGGCTGTCGCGCTTCATTTCCTCGAACAGGGCTTCCTTGATGGCGTCGCGGTAGTTCAGCTCACCATTGACGCGCTTGATCTCGGGTGCAGCTTTGACGATCTCGACCTTCGAGTACTGGGCCGGAACGGTTGTCTCGACCGTGTCCGTGTACATGTACTTGATCACATCGGCCGGGTTCGGGTCTGCTGCGGCAACCGACTTCTGTGCGGCGTGCGCGTTGCGATCGACGACCTTCTTGCGCAATTCCTCAACCTTCTTTTCGGTCAGGACTTTTGCGGCCACGAGCTGTTTGATGAAGGCATCGATAGCGTCCTGCGCCTTCCATGCTTCTTCCTCTTCCTTGGCGCGGTACTCGTTGCGGGGATCGCTGAGGGAGTGACCGTAGTAGCGGTATGTATCAAGCTCGACCATGCAGGGGCCTTCGCCTTTGCGGCAGAGGTCTGCTGCCCTGCGGACAGCGTCGCGCACGGCAAGTATATCCATGCCGTTGACGACTTCTGCGTGCATGTTGTTCTCGGCGAAGCCGGCGGCACGACGAGCCATGAACTCGACGCCCATCACCTCGTCATCCGCGCGGCCCGTCATGCCGTAGTGGTTGTTCACGACCAGGTAGATGACAGGCAGGCCGAAGGCGTTCTTCTTGGCGAGGAAGTTGGTGAACTGGCCCTGTGCCGCCCAGTTCAGCGACTCGAGTACGACTCCGTTTGCATAGGCGCCGTCACCTGCGAAGCAGCACACGACCTTGCCGTTCTTCTGGTAACGGTAAGCCATTGCAGCTCCCGTGGCGATGGGAACGCCGCCACCGACGATGGCATTGGCGCCGAGATGGCCGACGGTGAAGTCCGCGATGTGCATCCCGCCTCCGCGACCTTTGCAGTAGCCGTCTTCCTTTCCGAACAGTTCGGCTATGGTGCGGTATATGTGGTCCGCGAGGGCTGCTTCCATGAGTTCTGTTTTTGCGTCGGACTTGCAGTCGGGAACGCGCTTCTTCAGTTGTTCGACGTTCATCCCGCGTATGGCGACGCAACCCTTGGCTATGCTGTCGCCGTGGCCGCGGTGGGTTGAGGTTATGCCGTCGTCCGGGGCAACGCCTGAGCAGGCTCCGACGGAAGAAGCTTCCTGGCCGATGGAAACGTGCGTCGGGCCGCGGTAGTTATACTTGGGACAGGGCTCGTAGGCGCCCGACTTCAGTTTGACGATCATTTCCTCGAATTCGCGGATCGTCATCATGTCTTCCAGGAGTGCAATAGCGTCCTGCGCCTTGATCGTTCCGTCTTCCAGTTCGGTCTTGAGGTCCTTCTTGTACTTGTATGCCTCGAACTTGCCGCAGCTGACCGTCCGCGGTTTGAAGTCTGGCTTCCTGTTGCTGTAGTAATTGGGCATTTCCGTCTTCCCTTCTGTTTATCCCTCTAGCACGTGATTACACGTATTTCCTTTTTGCGAAATCGCTGGAGTTCGGCGACAGGCGCGCCGGAGTCAGTGACGATGACATCCAGGGCATCCATGTTTCCGAAACGAACGAACGAGACTTTACCGATCTTGGTGCTGTCCGCCAGCAGAATGATCTTACCGGCGTGATTCATCACGAGTTCCTTGGTGTAGGCTTCCCGGGGATCGGTTGTTGTGAGCCCGGTTGATGCCGAAAGGCCGATTGTTCCCATGAATGCCGTGTCGACGCGGAGCTTGTCCAGTATGGCGCCACTAAGCGAACCGACAAAGGTCTGGCTGAGGCGGCGGAACTCTCCGCCGACAAGTATGACCTGGGGGCCATTCCCGGAGAGACTCATCACAACACGAAGCGAATTGGTCACGACGGTGAGATCGTTCATCCCCTGGAGTCGGGAGGCGAGGGCAAGGATGGTGCTCCCGCCGTCAAGGAATACGGTGTCCCTTGGTTTGATGAAAGCCATGGCGGCTTCGGCTATGCGCTTCTTCTCGCCGGCCGCAATGGACGTCTTATCGTCGAACAGGGGTTCGGAAAGCCTTCCCTCGGGCGATACTGCGCCGCCGTGTACGCGCCTGGCCTGGCCCTTGCGCTCAATGGCAAGCAGGTCACGGCGGATGGTGGCAGGGGAAGCCCCGATGAGACCACAGAGCTCGTTGACGGTCACAATGCGCCGTTCGGCAATGATCTTCTCTATCTTCTCAGTCCGCGCAGCAGCAAGTTCCATGGTCTCTCGCCTGATTGATTCCGAACAGAAACGCTCAGATTCAATCAGAACTGGTCACGAGGCGCAAGAAGAAAGAAAGGAGGAAGGAGGCAGGAGGAAGGCGGAAGGAGGGTGTGTCGGCGCGCCGGGACACAGTCCCGGCCTACACATTCCCTGCGGTTGCTCCGTACAGTTTCGGTACGGCCGTGAAGGATCAGCCAATCGTGAAACGGCTGATAACGCCCCAGGCCTTGCCGTGGTTGGTATTCAGGGCAAACAGTACCTCGTTGCGGCCGGCCTTCCATTCAGCCGGAGCCTTGTATTGGTCAATTTCCGCCGGGTTCGTAGCAGAAGGCTGGCAATCGGCCTCCTTACCGTTCACCCACACCTTTACCGGCCCGTCAGCACCGTACAGCAGCATTCCCTTGCCTCCGCGCGTGATCCGGAAAGCCGCTTTCACGTAAACCAGGCCGTCCTTGCCTCCATGGATGGTCAGAACGCTGCCCAGCCTGACCTCGTTCATGTAGGTCATGCGCGTGAACGCCGTCGATGGGTCTGGCAGTGCCGCGGACCCTATGTCAGCGATAGCAGGCAACAACGGGCTGGCCGTGTACGCGCGAAGGAAATTGGTCTTTGCCTCCGGTTCTTCCTGGGCGGCAAGGATCAATCCATCACATGAGAGCAAGCGGAGCTCCGGTTCCGGTATGCCCTTCACGTGTGAGATGAACTGGTCAATATCACCGAGGTGCACGGCGATACGTTTCCGATCCTGTACGGCCCCGCCATAGATGCGGTAACCGTCCTCCAGGCGCTTTGTCATCTGGAGGACAGCCCGGCGCATTGCCGCCAAGCATGTGAGAGCGGCCTTGCGGTCGCCGCGCTTGCACGCCTTGTCAAACCGGACCCGTTCACGCGCCCTTACACCGAGATAGAGGACGATCTGTCCCGGCATATCCATGAGCTGCAACGTATCGCGGTTTCTTGCGGCGGCCTTCCGGAAACGGGCGGCCTGTTCGATCATGTACTGGCCCGTCTCGGGATGGTCGAAGGTTATCTGGTGCCAGTCAGGGAACAGCGGGTTCAGGGCGGCAGGGATTTCGACGGCAAGAACATGACCGTCCGTGAAGAATCGCCGGCGACCCGTGGGCACAGCCTCGGCAAGCCCCGCAAGTTCCGAGTAGTAGTCGGTATCAAGTCCCCAGAAACGACTCGAGAAACGGGGTCCCCACGTGGCGTAGTCGTGGGTGTGTGAGCTCCACGTGCGCTCTGCCACCAGTCCCTGGAAGAACCAGTAGTTATCAAAGAACTGGCCCCGGTAGTATTCCCAGTTGGTGTTGATGCCGCCGGTAGCGCCGGCTTTGATGGCCTCATCATGTGTCTTTACTATCCAGTGATGGCTGCGGTGGAGCGGGATTGAGTCGTGCCAGTAGATGTTTGTCGCACTGGCCATGTGCACCTCGAATCCCTGGTCCACCAGGTGCTTCACGGTGCCACCCATCGGGGCGGTGTAGTGCCAGTCGGTTATGATGACATCCCGGCTCACTTTCGACAGGGCTGCGGCGGCTTCCTTGCTGGTACCTCCATTTGCCGCGTCCGCGAGGGGGAAATCCTCACGGGACAGGAACTTGTCGCCATAGATCATTGTTCGTGCGCCGTACTTGCGTACCTCGCTATTCAGCCAGTTCAAGTGGTCTGCCAGGATCTCGCCGGGCGTACCGTGTTTGCGGCAGCGTTCGCACACACCCGAATGGGATTCATCGTAACCCACGTGGATGAACGGTGACTGGAAGGCAGCCGCGACATCGGCGATCAATCCGGCAAGAAACGGGCGGGCTTTGGGATGGGTAGGGCAGAGGTTATAGGAATTGGCCGGGTCCTCACGCATTTCGGCGTACTTCCCATTAAGAAGGTGTTCCATGTGTCCCATTGTGGCGATCTGGGGGATGATGGTTACACCGAATTTCCTCGCGTAGGCGCAAAGGTCCTTCGCCTGGGCCGGAGTCATCGAGTTCGGCGGGGCGACCTCGGGGGCACTCGGGTAGACAAACTTGTTCTCGAGGTAGAGGTGCAGGGTGTTCATCTTGAGATACGCAAAGTGTTCCACGATCTTCTTGAAGTGCTGATGGCGGTATTCCATTTCCCTTGCCATATCCACATGTATGCCGCGGTACGCGAGGCGGGGCCAGTCCTCGATGACCAGTTCCGAAAGGGATCCCGTCTCAAACGCGTCCTCCAGTACCTGTCGAAGGGTCTGGATGCCGTACTGGAGACCTGTACGCGAAGCTGCGGTGATCCGGATCCCCCGGGCGATATCCAGCCTGTATGCCTGCACCAGCACTTCCTTCGAAACCCGTCCACATCCCCTGGGTTTGAAGGATTGGACAACTTCCACGGCCAGTTCCATTGCCTTACCACTGGTGGTCCCGAGCCACGGTGAGAGGGCATGTTGCACCAGCCAGTTCAGGTCGCTATCCGGTGTTTTGGCAAAGCGCAGGCGCAGAGGCAGCTTCATGATGCCCTTGCGAATGATCAGCGATTGGGGGTAGGGGATCAGATTCCTGAAAGCTGTTTCCATTGAGTCTTCCTCCTGAGTTGGTCCGAAGAGCAATAGTGGTAAGGAGCTGTGCTGTCAATGCGGGATACCGCAGGAGGAGCAGCAAACAGGTGCATGGACCGGTGTGGACGCAGGAAGCGTTACAGGAACATGAAGATCGAACCCGCTCCGCCTGGAGTTTTCGAGGCTGCGGAGGTGTTGCCATAACCACCCATATTGGCATTCCGTCCGTGGGGGTATGCCTCTTCATCGTAGGGACTGGTAGGGTTACCTTCGTCGATACAGGGGCTGTGCTCGGTGACTGATCGTCCCCATGTCCCGCCGGTGAAATACCCGTTGAGATAGTGACCACCCTGTGATTTCTCGTGGTAGTAGACCGTGTCCACGAAGAGCGGGTCGACTTTCACACAACCGTTGGTAAGGTTGTTGTCGCCGTCCTCGACATCGCAATAGGCAAGGGTGACGGTTCCCACCACATCATCGCCGTTGCCCCAGATGATACCGTTGGTGACGGCCACTGAACCGGCCACCCTGGATATCCCTTCGCCAAGGTTACCGGCGATCGTCGCGTGGTTCATAACGACCGTACCGTTTTCGACGTTTATGCCGTCCCCGTAGCCGGCTTCTGATCCCCATGTGCCCATCGCGCGGTTCTTTGCGATGACGCAACTGCGGAAGGTATGTGTGCCGCTGACGATGTGTACACCGGCGCCACGCTTCGTCAGGTAATCGGAGCCAGAAGCAAGGGAGCTGTTGAGGGCGAACACGGTCCGGATCACGTTCCAGGCACCTCCGTACAGCGCCAACCCGCCGCCGGCAGAACGGGTGTTGGAATAGCCATGGTAGGAGTTGACCGTCCTGTTGGTCAGCAGCATTGAATCAACCAGGGTGCCGTAACTGTTGTATGCGAATATGCCGCCGCCGTACTTGTCCAGGTCCCTGTCGAGTATATCGAGGGTATTGCGGACTATCACGGAGTTGGTAATGACGACATCAGACTGGTATCCGACATAGATACCGCCACCCTCCCGGCCGGACGTATTGTTACTGACAACGCAGGATGCCAGCGTTTGCTCATGCGCGTAGGTCGTGAGTATTCCCGCGCCTTCCTCGATCGGCGCCCATGTCAGTTTGCCGCCGTCCGTGATCCGCAACCCGCTGATTGTGGCGAAGGAGTTATCCGTCATCTGGAGTACCCGCTTGAGGCTCCCGCCCGCGTGCAGGATAGTAGTGGCCGGGTTGGCGCCGAACACGGATATTCCGTATCGCTTGATCATGATGGGGAATGTCTCACCGTTGGTGGTGCTGTATACGCCTGCGTCTATGAAGACGTATGAACCCTCGGTTGCTGTCCGGGTCGCCTTCGTAACCGTCTTGAAAGCATTGGCCCAGTTGGTGCCGGTGTTGCTGTCGTTACCGGCCGGTTTCACAAATAGCTCGTGAATGGAAGGACTGATCCCGGCTGACGCATGATAGCCGAGGTCCAGTACCCCGCCATCCGTTGCACCGTCGGGAGAAGTCGTCTTTCCGGAAAGACCTGCAGCTGCTGCCGTCATGCTCCCGACATTTGCGCAAGGGCTGCCCGCTCCGAGATACAGACCGTGCAGGAACCGTGGATTGGCGCTGATGCAGCCGGTGCCGGCATCGCCGTCCTCAACGTCGCAGTAGCTGAGCGTGACCGCGCCGACAACGTCATCCCAGTTCTTCCAGAGGATTGAATTGTTGATCGCCACCGTGGCGGCTGTGCGTCGTACACCCTCCGGGTAGTTGCCGACGATACTGCTCGAATGGACGGTGAAAGTACCGTTGTTGACGTACACGCCTCCTGCTTCCTAGTACTGTGTGCCTTCGGAGTGGTTCTGGGCGATGATGCAGTTGGTCACCACATGCGTGCCGTTCTCTGCGAATATGCCTGCGCCGTATGTTCGCCCGTAGTATGTGCAGTAGAGCCTGTTGTAACGTATTGCCGACCCATGGATGCGCCAGGATCCGCCATTCAGGAACAGGCCGGAGCCTTCGCCATAGTCGTATGCTTCCCACCCGTAGATCAGGTTATGGTCTATCAGCGTGTTGGTTACCACGCCTGCAGTACAGTTTAGAGCGTAGATACCACCGCCGTACGTGTTACCCGAATTGCGGTTGAGTGTATTCGCCCGGATCGTGCAGTCCTCTACCACCGGTGCGGCCACGGTGTTGAGGTAGAGCCCGGCACCGTATTGCAGCGCCGTGTTCCCGACGATCGAACAACGACGGAACCGGATGCCGGTGCTGTTCTGTACGTATGCACCGCCGCCATTACCCGGCGCGCTGGCTCCGGTGAGTGTCATGTCTTCCACGAGTATGTTCGTGGCACCGGATATGGTCATGAACCGGATGGTCCCTCCCTGGTTGGTCAGGATCGTGGGCCATGTTGAGGAACTGCGGGTGCCTGGCGTACCACTGGTGCCCTGGTAACCGCCCCGCAACTGGATGTACGAATTGTTGATGCTGAGCTGGGCAGGGAGAACGAAAGTCTGGCCACGGATATAAATGATGTTGGTCCGGCCGCTGCGATATGCATTGAGCGCCGTCTGGATCGATGTGAAGGCATTGCTCCAGCTGTAGCCGTTGGCGAGGCCGGTCGCGTCCTTGTTGACATACCAGATGGCGTAATAGCCGAACGGCAGGACAGGCGTGGCCCATCCGGTGCCGACCACGTTGGTCGAAACGCAGGTGTAGAAGTAATTGGAGCCGCTGGCGGTGCTGACTATCGTGGAAAACGCGCCTGTCTGGATGCCCACGTTGATCACATTAGCCCACGATGAAGTTGAAGACGTGTTGCCGGAGTTCGGACCCCAGCAGACGAATACACGGGTGTTCGCGCCACCATCGCTTACCACCCGTCCCTTGAGCGTCACCGCAGGGCCGAACTCGTTCAGGACTCCATCGTTTACAACTTCCGGTGGCGAAATCGTGGCAACAAAACTGCGCGAGGGCTCGCCCCATGCCGTGGCGCCGACAGCGTTGGACACATATGCCCTGAAATAGTAGGTAGCATCTTTCACCAGGCCGGTTACCCGCTTGGAGAACAATCCGGGGTAGTTCATCTGGCCGACATACGTGCTTGTTGCCCATGCCAGCTTGTCGTTCGTCTTGTCTGTCTGCCCATAATAGAACCAGACGGACACCGGTCTTGTGCCTACGTAGAGCAGACGCCCGTTCAGAGTGGCTGCATTGGTTGTAACAGCTGTGGCAGCGCGGTTCGTTACCCCGATAGGGTTGGATTTGGATGCGACGGACGTATTGCCGTAGGCGCCGCGGTTAACAATGCCTCCGTCCGGCTGTGGTTCCATCGTCGGCACGATGTTGGTGGCACAGGTGTCAATGGCCGGGCTCAGTGTTGCGCCGGTACCCCAGCTCCCGCCGCTGAAATAGCCGCCCTCGTACTGACCGTAGGGCGATTTGACATGATAGTAGGTACTATCAACGAATTGCGGGTCATTGGTGTTACATCCGTCGGCCCCATTGCTGTCACCGTCCTGCACAGTCGTGTAGTAGAGTTTCGTATTGCCGGCGACCGTCTGGTAGATGTCATCGACGTTGTCAGAGATGATCGAGTTTGTCACTGTGATCGTACTACTGCCGGCCTGAATCACCCCGTACTGCCGGTTTGACACCACCGTGCAGTTCAGGAGCTTGCAGACGGCTGCCCCATCCGCATAGAAGTTGATGTTCTGACTATTTTCCGGACCCGGTCCGCAGTTCTGGGCAATAATCGAGTTCCGGAATATTGCAGTACCGCCCGCCACATGGACACCGTCGCCGACCTGACGCCCATCGCTCGAAGGCTCACCCGCATCGTTCCGCATGATCACCGAATTCGCCACATTCACGGTGCCGTTAAGGTACAGTCCGGCGCCTCGAACATAGCCCCAGAGATAATCCGCGGACAGGAAGTTAGCGCTGACCACGCAATTCGTGATATTCCATGTGCCGCTGCCGACGGCGATGCCGCCGCCGTTGGCGTACTGAATGTTCGACGAACTCAGCGTCGTGGCCTTGTTGGATATCACGGTGCTGTCCGACATGTTGACCGAACTGTTGACCGAGTAGATGGCCCCGCCGAAGATATCGCCGCCGTTCCACATGTTCAGGTAGCACCAGTTGTTTCTGAAGATACAGGTATCCAGCTTCAGGCCTGCACTGTTCAGGATGTACAGAGCTCCACCCGAACCGTCGGGGTTGCTGGACCCCTCGCGGTAGCCACCCTGGAACTTGACTGCGCGCACGGTGCAGTTTGTCGTTCCATTGATGAAGAGGAGGCGTGTGACAGCGCTCCCGTTGCGCTTCACCACCGTCGGCCAGGTCGTGAGACTGTAGTTGCCGGGGAAACCTGTCCCCTGGTAACTGCCCAGCATGCGCACGTTAGACTTGTTCATGGCCAGCTGGATATCGATGGGATAGTTACCGCCCTTTATGTAGATGATGTTGGTCCTGCCGGCGATGCAGCCCGAAAGGGCGGTGTCAATGGCCGGGAATGCGTCAGTCCAGTTGTACCCGGTTGCGCGTCCTGTTGCCGTGGAAGATACGTACCTTATGATTGCATGCCCGAATGGGATGCTCGGCTCCGCCCATTCCGTCCCGACAGCGTTCGTGGCATAGCACGCGTAGTAGTAGTTCGAACCGGACGCAGTGGTGATGTTGACCTGGAAGTTACCGACAGTCTTCAGCCCGCAATTCACCACGTTCTGCCAGTTCGCCGTGCTCGCAGCTCCGCCATCAACGGGTCCCCAGCATACGAACACACGGGTGTTCAGTCCGCCGGCACTCAAGAGTTCACCCTTCAGCGTCACGGTCGGACCGAACTCGTTCAACACACCGCGATTCGCTATCTCGGGTGGATAGGCAACAGCAGTGAAGTTGGTGGAGGGAACCGCCCATGCAGTCGCGCCGGCAGAGTTTGAGGCAAAAATCGTGTAGTAGTAGTTCGAGTTGCTGAGCAGACCGGCGACTGCTCTTGATATGCTTCCTGTTGACGGCACTATCCCGGTGTACGCGTTGGTCTTCCACTGGGAGGCCGTTGTGTAACCGTTGGTGAAGCCCCAGTAGAACCATATCTTCACGTTCGGGCTGCCCGGCAGCAGCACTTCGGCGTTGAAGGTCGCTGATGTCGGCGTAACGGCATTCGGCGCAAGCACGCGTACTGCAAGGGGAGGGGACTTCGATGCCACGGCAGTATTGCCATATGCGCCGATGTTCAGTCGCGCTCCGTTCGGATGCGGTTCGGCGCTGCATGCTGCCGTCGGGCTTCCCTTGTCGATGCATCTGCTGTTTGTTGTGCTTGTTGCCCACGAACCACCGGAGAAGTAGCCGTTGACATAGTTGCTGTAGACCGACTTCACGTGGTAGTAGGTCTTGTCCACAAACGCCGGGTTGTTGCTGAAACACCCGTACTGGCCTGCCTTGGTTCCATCTCCGATACAGGAGTAGTATGCGTCAATTGCGCCACCGACATCCCTGACAGTATGACCGTATATGATGCTGTTCGAAACGGTGAGCGTGGCGCTGCCGGCGTACTCGCGCACGCCCTCGTTGTTGTTGTCCACGATTGTGCAGTTGTCGACGAGGAGACTGCCGCCGGCAACGTAGACGCCCTCGCCCTGTTCCGTCCCGGATGTCACGGAAACCACTTCGTTCGTCTTGATAAGGCAGTTCCGGAGAGTATGACTGCCGCCGGCAACGTAAACTCCGCCACCGTACATCGTAACTTCCCATTGATTCGGGTTCCACACACGGTTGTTCTGTACGACTGTACGCACCACGGTCATGGCGCCGCCATCAAGGACTATCCCTGCTCCGTTGGGCCGCGTCACTGACCACCCGTGTATGGTGTTGCGGGAAACATTACCGCGCACCACGCAATTGGACATGGTCCCCGAACTGCCGGCAAGGTACAGACCGCCGCCATAGCGGACCCAGTCACGATCCGTGACGTCCATGATATTTGAGATAATTGTGCTGTTCTTGATACTCATCAGGGAATTGTTCAGCGCATAGATTCCGCCGCCAAGCGCGCCGGCCCGGTTGTTGGTGATAATACAGGAGTCAATGGTGAAACCGCTGGAGTTGGTGATATAGAGCCCGCCTCCGACAGACCACGAGGCCGTCAGCAGGCCCCCGGCGATGGTCACGCTCTCAAGCTTGCCGTTGGCCGCGTTGACAATCGTCGCTATACGGTTCGTAACAGACGTGCTGCGCTTTATGACCGTGGGCCACGTGCTCGGGTTCTGGCTGCCCGGCGTGCCGCTTCCCTGGTATCCGCCACGCAATATGACGCCAGGCTTTGTCCAGGAGAGGGGAGTGGTCAGTGTGAATGTCTCGCCCTTCACGTGAATAAGTTCCGCGCCGTTCGTCGCCGCGTTCAATGCGATCTGGATGGTGTTATAGGCGGAAGCCCAGGACTTGCCGTCAACCCCGCTGCCACCGGACGACACGTACCACGCTCTGCATGCGCGGAAACTGCGTAGTACCGTAGACCATGCCCCGCCCGCCGCGTTGGTGGCGTAACAGCGGTAGACATAGTTGCTGTTGGGCAGGAGGCCGGTCATTGTCTTGGTGAATGCGGTTTCCGGGCCGTAGCTGCCGACGTACGCGACGTTGGCCCAGCTGGATGTGGCTGTGGTGCCCTTGTCCGAGAAGTCCCAGCAGACATACACACTGGCCGTTGGCAGGGAATTGGTCGTGGCGACCTCACCGTTGGCGACAGCATTGTAGGACCCGATGTCCGTGGCAGCGTATACTTCAACATTCAACTGTGCCTGTTTGAGGCTGGCGCCGTATCGGAAGAACGTTCCCTGGTTCCGGACGTTCATGTGGCAGGCATTGATCCAGTTGGCGCTCCGGGCAACGGGTTCAATCCTGGCCTCGTCGATGGTGCCGTTGAAGTCGTATCCCGTACCGGGACTGTACCAGCTTCCGATGTAGGCGTTGTGTGCGGGGTTGTCATTGTGTGTCCATGCAACTGTCCCGACAGGATTGCCGTTGAGGTAGAAGTAGATATAACCGTCACCGGGCGTGACATATGCCACATGGTACCAGTTGCCGGCAGTGATGCCGAGTGCAGCCGTCTGCCGCCAGCTTCCGCCGTCATATGCGATCAGCGACCCGTCGTTGTGGCAGCACATCATGTATGAGTACGAGCTGCCGCTACGCTGGGAATCTTTGCCGACAATTGCACCGTACTGAACCATCGCTGCAGGCTTGATCCATGCCGATACCGTTCGCGGCAGGGCAATGTCCAGGCTTGCCGGGGTCGCGAAGTCTATGTAGTCCGCAGACCCGTCGAAGGTCTGTGCCCCGTTCACAGCCCCCGCGGTGGAAGGTGCCGTATTGCCGGACTTCGTCCCGTTGATCCGGTTCGTGGTCGAATCGTAGTAGTCCGTTCCGGACGTCTCCTTCAGGTGCCAGACGGAGCGGTAGGAGGAAGACCACGTGGTTCCGTTCGTGTTGCATGGAAGGGCCGACACGCCCGCCTTACCCCAGTAGCCGTATATGTACTTGCCTTGAGACAGAGCAGGTATCCTGACCCAGACGAGCGAGGTGCCGTTAGTGTCCCACTTCTCTATCTCGTAGTTCAGCGGCGTGAGCTTGTCGGAGGCGGCAAACCTCATGTCCGCGCCCGTTGCCCTGGAAACGAACTGGGTGTAGGCGAAACCGGGGATATTCGTTCCCAGCATGACAAGCGCGGTGAAGTCGCTGAAGCTCTCGTTTATGGGTGCGATGTACGTAATCTTGGTGCGGTACTGCCACGAACCGTAAGGCTGTTCGATCACATTGGCTATTGACGCGGTATTGCTTGCGGGAGAACCCAGGCCGTACGAGCCCGGCTGGAGCGCCAGCGAGACGGTCTCGGCGCTCTCGTTGGTGTAGATGTCCCACAGTGCCGTGATCTTGATGTTGGTGCTCGCGACACCGGCGGGCAGGGTAACGCTGGTCCCGGCCGGATTCGCCGTGTAGTCGACGCCATAGACAGCCGTGCCGCCGAAGGAGTAGCTGACCGTCAACGCGTAGTTAGTGGCCGCGGCAGCCCTCTGGATCGTGAACGTGGCGGTATCCGTCCCGGCGACGCTCTCGGTCGCCGACGCATCCGGCGCAGTCACCGTGATATTGCCTGCAAGGAATCTCTCGGTGGTTTCCGCCCATCCGTGACCGCCGGCGTTTGTGCCGTAGTACCGGTAGAAATAGAACTTGTTGGCCGTGAGGGTCGTGGCCTGGTAGGTGGGAGTTGAGTTTTGCAGCCAGGCGCCCTGCGCCCATTTGTTGGTGGCATCCCAAAGACCACTAGTGGGGGCCCCGCCATCATTGTCACCCCAGTAGACTGAGACTGTGACCGGCGACTGGCCGGTGCTGACCAGGTGCCCGTTCAACCATGCCGATGCGGCAGTGACGTTGGTAGGCGTGTGGTTGTGGATCACTGGCTTGGACTGAGTCCCGACTGTCCCATAGTTGCAGAACACGGAATTCGATGCCTGATTGAGATAGCACGCATAGACCCAGTTCGACGCACGTGCCGTCCGCGACAGCGTGAACTCGTCGATGACGCCCTGCCAGTCGTAGCCGGCCGCCGACGAGATGTAGAACGGCGATGCCGAGGGGTCGCGGTAGGCGGCCGTGCCTGCGCGTCGCCCGTTGATGTACAGCTCCGTCCGGCCGGAACTGATGACGGCGGTGTAGTGGCGCAACGTGCTCATCGGCGACGGCTGGGCGCAGAACGGGTTACCGGTGCCGTCCCAGGTGTTCAGGTAGATGTTCCCGCTGCAGTAGAAGAGATCTGGTCCTGGGTTTCCGCCGCGGACGCACCACAGCATGTCGTCCGGAGTACCCGCTGAACTGCTGGCCCAGGCGGAAATGGTGACTGTGGGGCCCGGGTTGAGGGTTATGCCGACATAGTCGCTGCTTCCGTCAAATGAATAGGCGTCGAGGATCTTTCCTGACGCTCCACGGCTGGCGCCGGTCACAACTCCGTTATACTTGTTTGTTGTACAATCGAGGGCATTGCCGCTGCTCTCGTCAAGGTGCCAGACTCCGGCAAAACCGTTGGTCCATGTGGCCCCGTTAGTGGTACAGGCAGGGGCGGTGGCGCCGCTCTTCTGCCAGTAGGCGTATATGAAGTCGTTGGTGCTGGCTATGCGGGGGACATTGACCCAAATGTACGAACTCCCGTTCGTGTTCCATTTCTGGAACTCGAAGTTGAGCGCCGTAGTCTCGTTGGAGTTGGCGAAGCGGATGTCTGCTCCGGAGGCGGGGGATGAGAAATCAGTATACCTGAAACCGGAAATGGAGTTGGTACTCAGAATGACGAGGACCGGAATGTTGGTCAGCGTTCCCTGGATAGGAGCTGCAAACCGGATCTTGAGCCTGTAGGTCCATCCGTCATAGACGGCGGCCTGCAAAACACACACGCTCGCCATCAGGGAGAAGGCGGCGGCAATACAAATTCTACCTCTGGTCCTGGAGCGCACGGTACCCCCGAACCCAAACAAGCACAGTGATTTCTGGTTTTTAATCATACTAAAACGTGGCATACTTGTCCATAATTGCAGTTGGCGTGACCTCGCGTGATTTCCTGGCTTTGGGACGTAGTCATGCGTCTATCTGATAAGCAGGATTGTAGCAAGAATTGGAGTCCTTGACGCAACCGCGGTATTGCCGTAAGCCCCCATGTTGACGCGGCTTCCATTGGGATATGGCTCCAGTGAATAGCTGCTACCCGGGTCTCCCGCATCCACGCAGGGGCTTGTCTGGGGCGATATGGCCCAGCTTCCCCCGCTGAAGTACCCGCCAGTATAGTATCTGCCTCTGGACTTCTCGTGATAGTACACCGGATCCGCGAAAAGCGGGTCCGTGCTTGTGCAATTGACGCCGTTGGCATATCCCGTCCCTATGTCGCAATAGCCCATGGTCAGCGTTGCCTTGTTGGTAACGTCCATTCCGTTCTGCCATAGGATCGTGTTGGTCATGGCAACGGAATACCCGGTCACGCGGAGTCCCTCGCCGCCGTTGTTCGCCACCGTGCAGTTCTCGATACGGACTCCTCCGGCAGCATTGATGCATATCCCGTCTCCCCACACGCCACCGTTCCAGCCGTTCTCAGGGTAGCAGTACGGGCCTGCTTCGCAGTTGTTGGTGGCGATCACACAATTGCGAACGATATGAGGTCCTGCCTCCAGGTAGAGGCCGGCGCCGCTGCCATCATAGAGGTTGTTACAGTAGATGTAGTTCCCGCGAAAGACACAGTTGAGAATGGTCCATCGTCCATTCAGGACAAAGAGGCCGGCCCCCCTGTTGTAGCCGGTGTTGTGGCCGCCGGTGCCGTACCCGGTGTTCCTGGTAACCAGGCAGTTGGTGAGCGTGACTGACGTGTTGCCCACGGAGAACAGCCCGCTACCCCGGGTGTTCTGGTCTCCACCGCAATAGAGGTAGTTGTTGGTGAAGATGCACGATCCAATAGTCAATTGAGGCGAGTTATTGATGTAGGCCCCTGCGCCATCCACCGTACCTGCCAGGTATCCGCCTGAAACTGTCAGCCCGCTCACGAGACAGAGCAGGGCACCTTCCACCTGCAGCACACGGGCCTGGATGGGGTTGCCCGGCGCACGGATGATCGTTGTCTCGCTGTTTGTGCCCAGCAACTGAAGGCCCACCCGGGTTATAGGCAGCGGGAAGGTCTCCACGTCGTTGGAATAGCTGCCGGCCGCCACGTGAACGCGACTGCCTTCCTGTGCCATTGCCAGCGCCCTGGTGATGGTTCGAACCGCAGATGCCAGGTTTGTTCCCGCGCTGTTGTTGTTGCCGTTGGTCGACACGTACAGGTCTGCCCTGGCGGCAGGCATGCCGGTGAACGCGTGGTAGCCCAGGTTGACGATACCACCGTCCGTCGTACCGTCCGCCCGCGTGGTGTAACTCAAAAGCTGCACGTCCGCGGCATTGTCGGCACCGGCATCTACACACAGACTGCCCGCGGCGAGGTACAGCCCGCGTTCGAAAAGCGGATCCGCGGAAATGCACCCGCTGCCCGCATCCCCGTCCTGGATATCGCAGTTGACCAGCGTCAACGAACCGCCCTGCCTGTTCAGATCGTCGTTGTTCTCCCAGAAAATGGAATTCCTTGCAGAAGCCGTTCCGGCGTTGACGCGCCAGCCCTCGCCGCCGTTAGCCGCGAGGGTACAGTTGTTCAGGGTCAACGTGCCGCCGTTAAGGCAGATGCCGTCGCCCGTCCAACCTGAAGAATACCAGCTCTCCACGTCATTCCCGACTACTGTGCAGTTCCTGAGCTGGTGTGTACCGCTGGCAACAAGGAGCCCGCCACCACCGGTGTAGTAGTGCCGGGTGTAATTGTAGCGAACGTGGCTGTCCCGCAGGAGCCAACTGCCCCCTACGAGATAGAGCCCCGCGCCCCCATACCAGTAGCTGCCGGAAGTGGATGAGGTCCGGTTCCTTTCCACCACGCAATTGGTGATGCTGCCATAGCTGTTTTCGCCGTAGAACGCGCCCCCGCGGGCTTCTGCCACGTTGTTCAATACAGAGTTGCCGGAGAGGGTACAGCCGGTAATGACCACATTAGTTGAACCCGAAACAGCCAGCGCCCCGCCATAGCGTGCCGCTTTGTTGTTCATGAGAAGACAGTTCGCCACCGTGATGTTCGTGGCGTTGACCACCGAAATGGCGCCGCCGTTGCCGGGGGCGTTTGCGGAAGTGAACGTCAGGTGTTCGATCCGTCCGTCTGACACCCCGTTGAGCGAGAGCAGTTGTGTGATGGCCGCAACGTTCGAGACAGCCGTGGGCCATTGGGCACTGTCCCTGTTTCCAGGGTTGCCTGTGCCCTCGTACCCGCCACGGACCGTGACGTGATTCCTGGACCAGGTCACTGGAATGGACAGAGTGTATGTGCCTCCTTTGACACAGATCAGGTTCGTCTTCGTGCTGAGACAGTCATCAAGAGCGGCCTGGATCGTAGTGAACGCGTTCGACCAGCTATAGCCGGTGCCGGTACCCGTCGCGTTGACTGCCACGTAACGAATCCGGCGCGTTCCGTAGGGCAGGGCGGGGGAAGCCCAGGCAGGTCCGGCCGCGTTCTTTGCAAAGCAGGTGTAGAAATAGTTTGAACCGGCCTGGACAGGTGCGGTGGTCGAGAAGAGGTCCGGCTTCACTCCGAGCTCTTCAACATGCTCCCACGACCCGGTGGTGGTTCCTCCGTCGTCTTTTCCCCAGCAAATGTAGACTTGTGGCGCCTCACCACCCGTGGAGATCACTTCTCCGTTCAACGTGGCAATGGGACCGGCCTCATTTGAGACCCCGCGGTTCACGACGATCGGAGCGACAATCGAAGGAGTGAAATTGGTGGATGGACTTGCCCATGCCGTTGTCCCGGCTGAGTTGGAGGCAAAACAGGTGTAGTAGCAGGTGACACCCTGCGCGAGGTTACTGGCCGTCTTCGCGAAATCACCTGCAGTCGTCAGGGTTCCTGCCAACACGTTGGTATCCCAGTTGCCGGGGACGTTCATGCCATTGTTGTCGCCATAGTAGAACCATACCGTGACATTGGAACTGCCCACATACAGCAGTGTGCCATTCAGGGTGCCGAAGGTGGGATTGACGAGTGTAGCTGCCCTGTTGGTCACACAAAGGGGATGAGACTTGGAAGCCGCGGATGTGTTGCCGTACAGGCCCATGTTGACCCTGGCCCCGTTCGGATCTCGTTCCTCTGAACAGGCGGAGGCCGGCGCTCCGCCGTCAATAACCGCACTGATGGTCGTCCCCGTAGCCCACGAGCCGCCGGTGAAATAACCGCCCACGTACTGGCCGTACGGGGACTCTTCGTGGAAATACACCATGTCCACGAACCTGGGATTTGCGGAGATGCACCCGTCGTTGCCAGCCTTGTCTCCGTCTTCGATATCGCAGTATGACAGTGTGAGGGAAGGAGAACTCTCATAGACATCGTCGCCATTTGCCCACAGGACACTGTTGCTTATCACCATTGTTCCATCCTGACGCCATACACCGTAGTCCTTGTTCGTCGCAATTGTGCAGTTGTCGATCAGGAGTGTGCCGTTCTCCTGGCGGATTCCTACGCCGATATCAGAGCCGTGATTTCCGGCTATCAGGCAGTTCCTGATAAGGACGTTGCCGGAACCGACATGGACGCCGTCGCCCATGCCCTGAGGCGACCACCATGAAGCCACGCTGTTGTTGTTCCTGATGATGCAGTTCCGTATTTCCGCGGTACCGTTCAACCCTACACCGCCGCCCTTTGGTGCCCCGCACTGGTAATCACCGTCGGCGAGATTGTCGAAAATCATGCAATTGCGCAGGTAGGTCGTGCCACTTGCGACATAGATGCCGCCACCACTTGCACTCTGCACGTTGTACGTGTCCACCACTTCCGCCCTGTTCGATGCGACGATGCAGTTGGTGAACGTCACCACGCTACCTTCTGAATATACTCCAGCACCAAAGATCTCACCGCCGTTCGGGATGGCGTGATAGATCCGGTTTCTCAGGATTCTGCAACTGTCCACCACGAAGCCCGGCGCGTTCTTGATGAATATGCCCCCTCCGCTGGCGCCCGGGTGAGTCGGAGTGCTCCCGACAAATGCATACCCGTTGGTTACGGTCACACCTTCCAGCCGGCACCCGGTCACTCCGCTCACATACAGGATCCGGTGCGTGGTATCGGCTGTCCTTGTGAGAACTGTTGGCCAAACTGCAGGATTCCTGTTACCGGGGAGGCCCGCACCCTCATACCCGCCACGCACGGTCACATAGGAGTTTGACCACAGCAGTTGCCCGGCCAGGGCAAACCGCTCGCCCCTGAGACAAACCATGTCGTTGCTCGCCGTGCTTCCAAGCACCTCCTGGACTGATGTAAATGCAGTTGACCAGTTCGTCGCATATGTGTTGTCGCCGGTGGAGCACACGTACCAGTCGTGCGCGCCGGTGGCCCGTGTCCGGAAATCGTTGGTCCGCGACCAGCCTGTGCCCGCGGCATTGGAGACCAGGATACTCCAGTGGTACAGGGTGCCCGGTGTCAACCCGGTGACACGGGAGGTGAAAGTGCCGCTCTGCATGCCCGCGCTGACGGTGTTGGTTGTCCCGCTTCCGTTGGCCCAATAATAGAACCGGGCGGACGGCGTCTGGCCTCCCGTGTCTGTTACTTGACCTGCCAGGGAGGCCGACAGACGAATGACATGGCTAACACCGCGGTTTGTGACACAGGGCTTGGAGACCGTGGTGAATGTCTGCGCCGTCCGCGACCAGTTGGTGCCGGTGGAATTGGTGGCGTAGCAGCGGTACACGTAGCTTGATCCGGTCAGCAGTCCGGTTAGGTTCTTCGCGAAACTCTGGCCCTCGCCCCAGTCGGTTCCGACAAGATCAGTATGTGTCCATGCGGAAGTGGAATTGGTTCCCTTGTCAATGTAGTCCCAGCAGAAGTAGATCCACGGATTCTTCGTACCACGCGCATAGAGAACCGTTCCGTTCAGTGTTGCACTCGTTGGTCCGCGGCCGGTGACAGCGTCTGCCCGAACCGTGAGGCCGGTCGGCACGGCTCCGGCGTCGGAGTATCCCAGGAAAACGCTGTTTGACGCCTGGTTCAGCCAACAGGCGTAGACCCAGTTGGAGGCACGTCCCGTGCTCGATATCCGTATCTCGTCCAGGGAACCCCTGAGCATGCGTTGCCCATCCGCTACGTTCCCGGCAAACCGCAACTGGCGGGCCTCCTTGTCGAGGGCAGCTGAATAGGCCCCGCTGAATGTTGCCGAACCGTTGACATAGTAGGTGTATGTGGCGCCGGTTTTGGCAAGGGCAACGTGGGACCACTGGTCGTCAGTAACGGCAAAGGTTGCGCCGGCATTCCACGGGCCCCAGCCGTCGCTCAGGTCGTTGATTGCCCACCCGAAGTTAAGTGGATCGCTGTAACGCTGAATTACCCAGTTCTTGTAGGGAGACGTTGCGTGGTCATAGTCCACGAGGTCCGTGGAAGCGCTTTGGCCGCCACCGGTGGGCTTGACCCACAGCTCAACGGTGACATTGTCGCTTCCGTGAAACAGGTCCGTTGCCGGTACACTGACGTAGCCCGTGCCGTCGAAATGGTCGGCTGGTCCCACCATGCCCGTGGTTGCGGTCACACCGCCGTGTGCCACTCCATCATTGTTGTTCGTTGTCGAATCCACTGTGTTCGTATTCTGCATGTGCCAGACTCCGCTGTACGCACTGCCCCAGGTGGCGCCATTGGTTGTGCAGGGGGCGGCATTGGTGGCGTAACCCCAGTAGGCGTATATGTAGTCGTTGGTGCCGGCTATGGAGGGAACTCGAACCCATGCAAGCGAGGTGCCGTTGGTATCCCAGCGCTCGATCTCGTGGTCCAGGGCGATCGTGCCGCTGGAGTCTGCAAAACGCAGGTCGGCGCCATTTACAGGCGAACAGAAGTCGGAATACTTGAAGCCGCTGATAGCCGTACGCAGATGAACCACTGCCGGGAATTCTGCCAATGTCCCCGGGATCGGTGCCTGGAAACGGATGGTCATCCTGTAGCGCCATTTTTCGTAGACTATGACGTCAGTAACGAAACTCTGCGCCGTTGCCGACCATGCCTTTCCCGTGGAGTTTGTTGCATAACAGCGATAGAAGTAGGTGCTGCCTGGCATAAGTCCTGACACATTGGCCGCGAAACTGTCGCCTTTGCCGCAGTTGGTTCCTACAAAGACCACGTGTGCCCATGCTGATGTGGAATTGGTCAGGCCATCTGCGGCGCCCCAGCAGAAGTAGAGTTTCGGGTTCTCCGCCTCACCGGTGTGTACTACCGTGCCGCTTATCGTGGCGCTCCTGGCCCCAACGCCGCCGGCGCTCGTAGCCATGACCGTCAGACCGGTTGCCACCGGTCCTGCGTCCGTGAAAGCCAGGAAGGTGCTGTTTGACGCTTGGTTCAGCCATGCGGCGTAAACCCAGTTCGACGCACGGGCCGCAAGCGATATCTGGATCTCGTCAAGTGCGCCGCTGTAGTAGTCACCATATGCACGGTTGCCAAAACGCAGTGCCTGTGAATTGTTGCCGAGGTCGCCAGCCTGGTCGCGTGAATAGACAAGGCGCCCGTTGGCGTACATGGACTGCTTCGCCTTGTCGTATACGAGGACAGCCTGGTACCAGGTATCTGCCACGATAGGGAATGTGCTGTCACCGTCCCATGCCCAGTGTGGTTGCCATGCATAGCGGTGGTAGCCCGATTGGCAGGCTCCCTCGTAGAGGTCCTCCTTGTTGTAGAGGCATCCGGCCGAGGTGCTGCCGGGCTTGAACCAGATGGACACCGTCAACGGGAAACTGTCGGGATCCAGGACGTCTCCGCAGTTGATTTCGTCGTTTCCGTCGAAGGCCTGGGCATTGCCTATCCTTCCCGGCACGGTCCCGTTTCCGCTCTGGGACCCGTGGTAGCGGTTGGGCGTCGAGTCCCGGTTGGTAGCGCCGCTGGTTCCGGCGGTCATCTGTTCATCCAGGTGCCATACACCACCGAAGCCGTTTGTCCAGGTTGACCCGTTTGTTGTGCACGGTGGCGGCGATACGGAGTCCCGTCCCCAGAATGCGTAAATGCAGTCGCTGGTCGAGGCTATGCGCGGTACCTGTACCCATACCAGGGATTGACCGTTTGTGTTCCAGCTCTCGATCTCGTAGTTCAAGCCGACGGTTTCGTTCGACGAGGAGAACCTGAGATCAGCGCCATTGGCCGGAGCCGCAAAATCAGAGTACTTGAACCCTGGTATGCCGTTGGTGCTGAGTGCTGCCAGTACCGGGAAGTTTGTGACGGATCCGGGAATGGGGGCGGCAAACCGGATCTTCATGCGGTAGTTCCAACCGTCGTACACACCGGCGTGGAGCGCGGCTGAGCCGGCCAGGAAGAGGCCGAGGCAACATGCGGAAATCCGTTTCCCGGTCTTCATACTCCATCCATTTGCCGCGAAAAATCCCAGTTAGGTAGTATACTATTCCGGAGCATCCGCAACAAGCAGAGAAGGCAGGGGAGGATTATGGCATGGGACAAAAAAAGCGGCGGGAACATTTGTTCCCGCCGCTTCTGTGCTGCAAGTGTGACTCTACTTCTTGCCGATCAGTTTCTTTGCGAGATCTGCCGCGGAGGCTGCATCAGGAGCATAGCCGTCGGCCTTGATCTCATCGGAGAACGCCTGGGTCACAGGAGCGCCGCCGATCATGACCTTCGTCTTGCCGGCGAGGTCCGATGCTTTCACCGCGTCCACAACGGCCTTCATGTTGGTCATGGTGGTCGTGAGGAGCGCGGACACGCCGATTACCTGTGCCTTGTTGTCGCGGGCGCCGTTAACGAACTTCTGGGCGTCAACGTCGATGCCCATGTCAACAACCTTGAAGCCTGCGCCTTCGAGCATCATTCCGACCAGGTTCTTGCCGATATCATGCAGGTCGCCCTTGACCGTGCCGATAACGGCGGTGCCGACAGGCTGTACGCCTGCGGACGCAAGCTTGGGCTGAAGGATCGCCATCCCCGCCTTCATGGCGCGGGCCGCGATCAAAACTTCGGGTACGTAGACTTCGTTCTTCTTGAAACGCTCGCCGATCACGCTCATGCCTGCGAGCAAGCCCTTGTTCAGGATGTCCTTCGGCTTCTCGCCGGCGGCGATGGCCTGTTCGACCAGCGTCTTAACATCGTTGGCCTTGCCCTTCATCAGGTTCTCGGATATCTGGTTCAGAACGCTCACGTACTCCTCCTTGTTGTCGTTTTTGGTCCAACGGTTCCAGCCGCCAAACCTTGCTTCTGCAAAAACGTTTTCAGGGTAGAGAAACGACATGAGGCAAAATAGTCGGTTTTTTGTTGAAAATAAGATGATTTTGCTGTTTCGTGGCTACGGAGCAGCAGCATAGGGCCTTTTTGCGGGCAGGTGACGGCAGGGAATTATGGCAATCTTGTCCAAGCGAGTCCTGGACTCCGTCGGTAAGACCTACCACAGGGACTTCGGGCTGCGCCCGAAAATGATGGACCTGGCCGGACGGGTAGTGGAAACCACCGATGAGATCGGGGTAGTGTCAGGAACCCGGCGTAAGCGCAACTACGCCCTGCAGGAGAGCATCAACCGTGGTGCCTCTTTTGTCTACTCGCCTGTCCCCGGTATCTCGACGTGGGTCGTCGCGCTGGAGGATAAGCGCATGATACACGGCGCGCTTGTCGGCGGCGAAGTGCGCATGCAGCCGGACGGAAAGACGGAAGAGGGAATGAACTATCTCGCGTCCCACGGGATGAATCGGCGGATTGCCGAGAGATACTTCGAAAGACTCCCGTTGTGGTCCGATGCGCGCGTCAAGGAAGCAGCCGACTCTCTTTTCTCGACTTTCTATTCCCTGAGCGGATGGCAGCCCGAACTCATGAGGGAAAACCGTCTGAAAGCCCTGCAGCAGGAACAGTTCAACCAGGCGATCGAAGACCAGCGCAAACAGGGACGTCCTTCACTTTACGCGTTCGAAAAGGAGCGGTCGCTCCTGGCCAATATACGCGCCGGTGACAGGAACGCCGCGCGTAAGATTCTGAACGAGATGCTGGCAACGATATTCATGTCGTCTCCGCAACTGCCCGTGTTGCGCGCGCGCACGATCGAACTGCTGAGTTGCCTGACCCGTGCGGCGATCGAGGATAACCCGCTGCTGGAACCGCTGATCGAGAGAAACCATGCCTGGATCGAACGCCTGGTGCATTCCACCAGTTTCGAGGATGTGTCGTCGAAACTCATGAATGCCCTGGATGAGTTTGTTGACGGTGTCTACGTGCACGGTGTCAATCGGTCCAACCCGAAAGTGAGCAGGGCGGTCGACTTCATCACCAGGAACTACGCATCTGCCATCTCACTGCGTGATGTTGCGAAGGATGTGGGCCTCAGTTCCTGTCGCCTGTCGCACCTCGTGAAAGAACTCACTGGGCGCACGGTCTTGCAGATCCTGTTCCAGGTGCGGATCCAGCACGCACAGCAACTTCTTCTCCGTACCGACAAGCCCTGCACTGAGGTCGGGTATGATGTCGGGTTCGGTGACCAGAGCTACTTCATCAAGCATTTCAAACGGCTGACGGGGATGACGCCTTTCCGGTTCAGGCGATCACGGGCAGGGTAGATGGTTTGTTTTGTATTGAAATCTGTCAACCGGCCGGTACATTACGCCCCACCAGTGATGGCGAGCGTAGCTCAGTTGGTTAGAGCATCAGACTGTGGATCTGAGTGTCGCGGGTTCGAATCCCGTCGCTCGCCCCATTTCAACCGGTACTGTTCTTCAGCCGGCGTTCATCGGAGAGTCAATGCGGTCCAGTAACAAGCCGGTCCGGAAGTGCCACTCGTGTCCAATGAACCTGGACGATCATTGCTGGCTCTTTGCCAGTCCAAGGAACCAGTGGCGCGCGGGTCACGTCTGCCCGGCATTCGGAAACGAGGCCGTGCTCAAAGAATTCGGCGAGTGGCAGAAGCACCAGCCTCCGGTAAAGACGCGCCGTGAACTGCGGCGCGGTGTTTTTCGTCCGCGGCTGCGCCGCAAAGAGGGACCCGAGTTGGATGCCCGTGAGGCCGAAGCGATAGCCAGCCTGTTGCATGCAGGCAGGACGGGGCGGCGGTGAAACCGGTTCGTACAAGAGTCATCAATACCCGTGAGAGAGCGATCCTTGTTCAGGGCGTATTCGGCCGTACCGACCGTGACGAGGCCGCAGACTCCCTTCTTGAGCTTGAACGGCTTGCCGATACGGCCGGTGCAGTAGTGGCTGGAAGCATCACCCAGCGACGCAATGCGCCAACCCCGCAGTTCTTTGTCGGCGAAGGCAAGCTCACGGACATCCAGCTTGCCTGCCGCAATGCCGGGGCAAACCTGGTGATATTCGATAACGAGCTTTCCCCGGTACAGGTCAACAACCTGGACATGGCACTCGGCATCAAGGTCATCGACCGCACTGAGCTTATCCTGCAGATCTTTGCCGGGCGCGCCCGGTCCGCTGAATCGCAGATCCAGGTTGAGCTCGCGCAACTGGAGTACCTGATCTCGAGAATACCGGTTTCCGAGAAACAGAGCAGGTTCCAGGGCGGCATAGGGATGCGCGGCCCGGGGGAAAGCCCGCTCCAGCTGCGCAATGCCCCGATGCGTCGCAGAATCGCCGACCTGAAACGCAAGCTTGAGGCTATACAGCGGCGTCGCGAGCTGAAGAAAGCCCACCAGCGCTGGCCGACCGTCTGCCTGGTTGGGTATACCAACGCAGGCAAATCGACCATGCTCAACGTGATCGCACGCGCCGATGCCTACGTCGATGACCGCCTGTTTGCCACGCTGGACACAAAGACACGCAGGATTCGCCTGCCGAATGGTGTGGATGCCCTTCTGATCGATACGGTAGGATTCATCCGGAACCTGCCGCACGGACTGGTGGCCTCGTTTCGTTCCACGCTCGACGTGGCCGTACAGGCGGACCTGTTGGTTGTGATGGTGGAAGCGGAGCACCCGAGGGTGGAGGATCATCTGCGTGTCGTCCGCGACACGCTTGGTGAGATCGGCGCAGCCGGCGTGCCTTCGCTGCTGGTGCTGAACAAACTGGACCTGGTGCCGGACAGTGCGAGGCGCGAGGACCTGCGGGCCCGGTTCCCGGATGCGCTCGGTGTGTCGGCCGCCACGGGCGAAGGATTGCAGGACCTCAAACAGATCATGGGGGAGAAACTCGAGGATGTTGTACGTCGTCGCAACCCCGATTGGCAACCTGGGTGACATGTCTCCGCGCGGGGTTGAAGCCCTGCGGGCTGCCAGCCTCATTGCCTGCGAAGACACCCGTCGCACACGTGTGTTGCTCGCTCATTTCCAGATTCCGGTTCCGCGTATGCTTTCCTATCGCGAACACCGGGAGATGTCTTCGGGAAATGTCATTCTTGAGCTCCTTCAACAAGGCCACACCGTTGCCCTCTGTTCCGACGGCGGATTCCCCGGCATCAGTGACCCGGGGTATCGCCTTGTCCGCCTTGCCGTTGAGAATGGCATCAAGATCGAAGTGATTCCCGGTGCTTCGGCCGTGCTCACTGCACTTGTTCTTTCGGGCCTGCCGACATCAAGTTTCACGTTCAAAGGATATCCTCCTCGTCGCCCCGGTGTGCTGAATCGCTTCTTTGAAGAAGAGGCCGGTATGGCTCACACACTGGTGGTCTACGAATCGCCCTTCCGTGTTGGTGCCACGCTGGCGGCAGCTTTCAAGGCGCTGGGCAATCGCCAGGCGGCAGTCTGTATTGAACTGACGAAGAAGTTCGAGCGCGTTCATCGCGGTCCCCTTGAGCAACTCGCCGCGGAGTTCCGGGACGGCAAGGTGAAAGGCGAAGTCACGATCGTCATAGCCGGCAACAACCCGAAATTCACCGAGGAGTCGGAGGAGCGGGAAGGGGACATCGGCTGAACGTGGGGGACGCCCCAACCTGGTGCCTTTTTCGCCTTGGCCTGTCCTCCATAGTCCCGAGTTCGCAGAGTATCGGGACGAAGGAGGACGTGAGAATTCCGGACGTCTCACGCAAAGTCGCAAAGACGCAAAGTCAATCAGGAAGACCGTTGACTATCCGATGGATGCCGTCTTTGATGAGATGTGCGCCGAAGTTGATCAATAGGCCCAGTTGTTTATCGGCCAGGCGAAGGTAGGTAAGCAATTGCTTGCAGTGGACGGGGAGTATCGTCTCGACCGACTTGAGTTCGACAAGCACGTGATTCGCCACAATCAGATCAACCTTGAAAGCGTGCTCGATGAACAGGTCGTCGTACGCTATTGGGATAGTAGCTTGCCGTATCACCGCCACGTTTTCCCGTGCCAGTTCGTAGGCGAGCACTTCTTCGTACACGGACTCCAGTAATCCCGGGCCCAGTTGTGTGTGTATCTTGTAGGCTGCGTTCACAATCAACTTGGCGATAAGGTTCTCGGTAATGCTGGCTTTGTCCTTCTGTACTGTGGGGATACGGCGATCTGCATACATGGGTTCAAGAGTACAAGATTGATGAAACACTGTATATCGGGTGAAACCCTACAACTGTAGCGAGCCATCTTCCGGTCCTCAACTTGGCGGCTTTGCGCCTTGGCGTGAGAGTTCCGGATGTCTTGCGCAGACGCTATGGCGTGCCAGGAAGAAAACACAAAGGGAGAGTTGGAACTCATCTTGCCAGCAGGTGACAGTTCGCAGGGAGAAGGTGTTAGCGTTTCAGCGTGACGTCGCGAGGGCCCTTCACGACTTCACCGGCGATGAAGGGTTTCTCCCCGGATGACCGCAGGACACGCATTGCCCGCGCCGCATCAGCGCGCCGGACGATTATCACCATGCCGATGCCCATGTTGAAGACACGGTACATTTCGTCGAATTCCACCTTGCCCTTGTCCTGGAGATAACGGAAGACCGGCGGTACCGCTGTGGCATCGGTATGGATCACAACCCGCGTGCCTTCAGGCAGGATGCGCGGTATGTTGTCCAGCACCCCGCCACCCGTGATATGCGCCATGCCGCGTATCTTCACGTCGCGTATCAGGCGCATAACCGGCTTGAGGTAACTGCGGTGAACGGCCAGCAGGACATCGGCCACGCTCTTGCGTGTGCCGGGAAGGCGGTCAGTGACCTTCAGCCCTTCCTGCGCAAATATGACCCTGCGAGCGAGGGAGAAACCGTTGGTGTGAAGGCCCGTGGAGGGAAGGCCAATTGCCACGTCGCCCGGACAGATTGTCTTTCCCGTGATGACGTTCTCGCGCCGCACTGTTCCGACTATGGTCCCGACGAGGTCATACTCCCCGATGGGGTAGAGTCCCGGCATTTCCGCAGTTTCCCCGCCGAGCAGGGCGCAGCCGTTTTCGCGGCAGGCTTTGCATAGGCCGGACACAACCTGGCGGAAAACCGGTCCCTCAAAACGTGACGTGCCGACATAGTCCATGAAGAAAAGCGGCCGTGCGCCCTGGACAAGGATATCGTTCACGCAGTGGTTGACTATATCCTGGCCCACGGTGTCGTGACGGCCCGCCATCACAGCCACCTTCAGTTTTGTGCCCACGCCGTCCGTACTGGCGACAAGGATCTCCTCACGGCCGGGAGACTTGAACATGCCACCGAACAAGCCGATATCGCTGACCACACCACTGGTGGCCGTGCCATGGACCATGCGCTTGATCGCGTCAATGGCGCGCATCTTGTTATCTATATCGACACCCGCACGGGCGTAGGCGGATTGTTTCTTACTCTTCTTCATCTATGCTCCTGAAGACTGGCAAACAACATAAGGCCGGCCCTGCGTTGCCGGCGCCGGGGACACAGCCCCGGCCTACACTTCATCTGGCTCAACTTGTAAGAGCCGAACCATGTTCGGCGACCGCCCGTGTATGACACCGGACCGTCTCCATCATCGCCGCAAGGTGTTGCTGCTCCTACCTTGCCGTCACAGTCCCACGGCCTTGAATGTCCTCTTCACATCCCGGAAATGGGTGTCCAGGCTGAACACCTTGTCAAAATCCTGCTTACGCACATTGCCGGTGATGCCGGGGTCGGCCTCGAGCAGTTTCCGGAAGTCCGTGCCTGTTTCCCATGACCGCATGGCATGTTTCTGTACCATCCGATAGGCGAGTTCGCGGCTGATTCCGCGGTCGATCAGCATCAGCAGAACCTGCTGCGAGTGGATCAGCCCGTGCGTGAGGTTCAGGTTGGCAAGCATGCGTTTGGGCGAAACGCGGAGCGTGCGGACGAGCTTCTCCAGCTGCGTCAGCATGTGGTCAAGGCCGATGGTGCTGTCCGGCATTATGATTCGCTCCACGGACGAGTGTGAAATGTCACGCTCGTGCCAGAGTGCGACATTCTCCATCGCGGCAACCATATTGCCTCGCAGCAGTCGCGAAAGGCCCGAAAGCTTCTCCCCCGTGATAGGGTTACGCTTGTGCGGCATCGC
>Ga0172375_10000744_pt1 | contig 52404 bp, 39 predicted proteins | sample LakKiv1m_FD_114537 | JGI IMG/M metagenome (GOLD analysis project Ga0172375, IMG submission 114537) | Freshwater microbial communities from Kabuno Bay, South-Kivu, Congo - kab_092012_11.1m | ecosystem: Environmental > Aquatic > Freshwater > Lake | place: Democratic Republic of the Congo... | reverse complement strand
AGAGAATTTGATAAATATGTTTTTATTTCAATTAGCGATTGGGATAAACTTAGGGAAGAATACAAAAATTCTTTGATAGCCGGAACAGATCAGGAAATTTTTGAAGGAACCAATGTTGTAAAACGAATATATTTTCCTAACGGTTTACCTGCTTTTGAAATAATTGCAAATTAGAATGAAAAAATTATCTGTAGTATTGGCAACATTTAATGAAGAAATAAATATTAAAGATTGTATTGAGTCTTTTAAAAATATATCCAACGAAATAATTATTTTTGATGAAAGTTCTACCGATAAAACAAGAGAAATTGCAGAAAGTTTGGGTGCAAAGGTTGTAAAAGTTAAACATGAAGCAATTTTCCATAAGACTAAGCAAAAGGCTATGGATATGGCTTCGGGAGATTGGATTCTTCAAATGGATGCAGACGAAAGAATTACACCGGATTTGGGAAAAGAAATTATTGGAGTAATTAATGAAACAAATAATAAATTTTCTGCATATTACATAAAAAGAAAGAATTATTTTATAGGTAAGTGGATGAAGGGTGGAGGAATGTGGCCCGATTCAGTAATAAGACTATTTAAAAAAGGTAAAGCATATCTTCCGCAAAAATCAGTTCACGAACAGATGGCAGTTGATGGAAAGACTGGTGTTTTAGATAACCCAATGGACCATTTTACAGCTCCAACATTTAAGAAATACTTGATTAACTCCAATAGATACACGATTCTTACTGCTTTTGAATTTGAAAATAAAGGAATAAAAATTAATATATTTAGTTTTATAAATTACGTTTTCATTAAACCGATCTTCACCTTTTTAAATTTGTTTATTAGACATAAGGGTTTTATAGACGGATTTCATGGATTTATATTTGATTTGTTTTCTGCAATTCATTATCCTGTTGCCTTTTTTAAATACATAGATATTAAAAGAGATCCGAGATTAAAAGAAATGTATGCAAATTGGCTATGAAAAATATAAAGGTTACTATTGTTGATAAAGGAATTAATAAAATAGACTCACTAAGAGGAATAGGAGTTCATACAAATGAATTATTAAAAGAGTTGAAATTAATAGACGAACTTGATGTAAAAGTTAATAGTAATGACAAAGAAAAATCAGATATCTATCATTATCCAAAATTTAATCCATATATAGTTAACCTTCCGTTTTTTAAAAAAGGTAAGATAGTTTTAACAATTCACGACTTAATTCCTTTAATATACAAAAATAACTATCCTTCCGGATTAAGGGGAAAATTTAAATATTTATTAAATATAATACTCTTAAATAACGTTGATAGAATAATTACAATATCGAATACTTCTAAAAAAGATATTATAAGAATTCTTAATATCAATCCTAATAAAATATTAGTTACTTATTTGGCTGCAAAAGAAAATTTCAAAAAAATTACTGACGAAGAAAAATTAATTGCTGTAACTAAAAAATATAATTTACCTAAAAAATTTGTTTTATATGTTGGTGATGTTAACTACAACAAAAATTTATTTTTATTGGCTAAAGCGTGTAAAAAAATTAATATGTCTTTAGTTATAATCGGGAAACAAGCAGCAGAATTAAATATTCCAGATAATAATGTCGAAAATAAGCCGTTTATAGACTTTATTAAAGAGTATGGAAAAGATAAAGATATTATTAGATTGGGTTTTGTTGATGATGAAAATATTGCAAGTGTTTATAATCTGGCGACTGTATATTGTCAGCCGTCATTATATGAAGGATTCAGTTTACCAATACTAGAAGCACTTAACTGTGGAGTTCCTGTTGTTGCTTCAAAAATTCAAGTACATGAGGAAATATTTGGAGACGCGATTTTGTATTTTGATAAAAATGATTATCTAGATTTGGCAGAAAAGTTAAATAAAGTTATTAATGATGATGGCTTAAGAAAAGAATTGATTGAGAAAGGTTTCCAAGTAGCAAAAAATTATAGTTGGAAAAAAACTGCCAAAGAAACTCTTTCTGTCTATAAAAACTCACTCTAATGAAAAATAATAAATTGTTTTTAATATCTTCTTTTTTAACATGGAGAACTCTTTTATTTGTTTTTGTATTCTTTGGTGCACTTTTATTACCTCTACAATCTAATCATTTAGGAGGGGGTAGAACAAATTTTATTGCCAATCCGTTTATCTGGAGTTTTATAAATTTTGACGGAGAACATTTTTTATCTATTGCCAGTTTTGGTTATAGACCCTTAACATACTTTTTCTTTCCTATGTATCCGATTCTAATAAGGTTTATGGCAAATTTTTTTGGAGGTTTACAATCGGATTTTGCTTTATCGGGATTATTGATTTCAAATTTGGCTTTTGCTTTTTCAATAGTAGGAATTTGGAAACTAATTAGTTTAGATTTTGATAAAAGTTATAGATATGACACTATTTTATTACTTCTACTATTTCCAACTTCTTTTTATTTCGGTAGTTTTTATAGCGAATCTTTGTTTTTAGCTCTAGCGGTATGGTCTTTTTATTTTGCAAGAAAAGGTAAGTGGTTACTTGCAAGTATCTTAGCAGGTGTTTCCTCAGCAACAAGACTTGTAGGAATTGTGATGCTACCCGTAATACTAGTTGAGTATTGGTTAAAAAATAAACAAAAAGGTAAAAAAATTTTAATGGACATTAACTTATACGCAATTCTATTTTTGTCTGCTTTGGGATTTTTAATATATTTAATATTTCTCAAAAAAGAGACTGGAGATTTTATGGTTTTTGTAAATACTGTCGGTATTTTTGGAGATCAAAGGTCTTCAAAAATAATTGCCTTACCTCAAGTGTTTTATAGATACATTTTTAAGATAATTCCGAACCTTAATTTTTCTTATATGCCTGGTGTGTATGTTACTTTTTTGGAGATAACTGTTGCGATTTTGTTTTTGTTTCTTTCTTTATTCTCTTTGGAGAAACTTCCAGTAAGTTATTTTGTTTATCTATTCGGCACATATATTATCCCCACATTTAGTGGAAGCTTTTCTTCACTTCCGAGGTATCTATTAATGTCTTTTCCGGGTTTTATTATTCTTGGAGGATTTTTGAGTAAACTTCCGAAAACACTTAAGATATGTATTTATATACTATTACTTTTACTTTTAACTATAACAACTGCTCTTTTTACTCGGGGTTTTTGGGTTTCTTAAAACAATATGATTGATAAAATAAAATCTTTTACTAAACATCCATTATTTTCGGGAAGTTTAATTTTAATGGTCGGTAGTATGGTAGCCAACGTTATTAATTACGTTTACCATCTTTATATGGGCAGAATTTTAGGCCCATCCCAATACGGTGAATTAGCCAGTCTTTTTTCAATTTTTTACATCATTGGCATTGTTCCTTTGTCATCAAGCGTTGCAATTACAAAATTCATATCATCTGCTAAAAATAAAAAAGAACTGGTAAGCACTTATAAGGGAATTAATAGTTTTATAGTTAAACTTGCTTCTTGTTTAAGTTTAATCTTGGCTTTTAGTTCACCCTTGATAGCTAAATTTCTTCATATTAACAATATTTTTTCGGTTTTATTGCTTGCTCCGGTGCTACTTTTAAATTTATTAGTCTTGGTTAATCAAGCAACAAGTCAGGGAAGAATTAATTTTTTGGGTTTTACAATTCCAAATATAATTTCTTCGGCTGGCAAATTATTATTCGGTATTATATTAGTAAACCTTGGGTATTCAGTTTTTGGTGCTATGGTTGCCATTGTCATCTCGGCAGTTTTGGCATTAATTGTTTCGTACAAATTTGTCAAAGATATAAGAGCGGAAAAATCTAGTATGCATTTCGAAATAAAACCATTTTTGATTTTTGCTTTACCGGTCTTGCTTCAGTCTTTGGCTTTTACTTCTTTTTTTACAATGGACTTGATTTTCGTAAAACATTTTTTAACTCCTAATGAGGCCGGTTTATATGCTGCTCTTTCCACATTGGGAAAAATTATTTATTTTGCAGTTAGTCCAATAACATCTGCAATGTTTCCGATTATTTCAAAGAAGAAGTCACTTGGGGAAAAATACACAAATATATTTTTATTGTCTTTATTCGCAACAATATTTGTTTCTATTGCGATTGTTTTTTCTTATTATCTTTTCCCCAATTTGGCGATTGGAGTTTTATATGGCAAGGATTATTTGGTTGTATCAAAAGAATTAGTTTGGATGGGGGTATTTATGTTTTTTTATACAGGATCTTATGTAATAGTAAATTACTTACTTTCAGTTGGAATCACCAAAATAGTAGCAATTCCGATTTTTGCAGCAATAATTCAAATTGTAGGAATGTATTTTATTCACAATAGCATTTTAAGCGTTATAAAAATATCTTTGTATGTGTTATTTGGAATGTTTGTGGTTCTTGTTTTATATTTAATGTACAATCGGTTCAACGAAAATGAAAACAAATAAAAAAACATTAATTTCCATAATTATTCCTGCCTATAAACAGGAAAAAACAATTAGGAAAGATTTGGCTACAGTAAATAAATCCATTAGTGAAGGCTTAAGTTCAAATTATGACTATGAAATTATTTGTGTTGTTGATGGAGAACTTGATAATACCTTAAGCGAGGCAAAAAAGGTTGTATCTGAGAAAATCAAAGTATTTTCTTATAAGGAAAATAGGGGAAAAGGTTATGCTGTGAGATTTGGAATGAGAAATGCAAATGGAGATTTAATCTCATTTCTTGATTCAGGAATGGATATAAGCCCCAAGGGAGTTATGATGCTTCTTGCCCACATGGAGTGGTATAACGCAGATATTGTAGTAGGTTCCAAAAGACATCCTGTTTCAAGAGTAAATTATCCTCCTCTAAGACATATATTAAGTTTAGGATATCATATCGGGGTTAGGGTGCTTTTTGGTTTGCATCTTAGAGATACCCAAAGCGGTTTAAAAATTTTCAAAAGAAAAGTAGTCGATGCGATTCTTCCAAGGCTATTGGTTAAAAGATATGCAATGGACATAGAGATGCTTGCAGTTGCCAGAAGTTTAGGTTTTACAAGAATATATGAAGCTCCAATTGAGGTTAAGTTTGATCAATCTACAAGTAGAATAAAATGGTCTACAAGTTTTAAGATGGCTTGGGACACGTTAGCAGTTTTTTATAGACTTAGGATTCTTCATTATTATGATGATTCAAATAAAGATAACTGGATAGTTGAAAAATAGATATTTTGGAAAAATATAAATTTCTTCGGAGATGCTTACAAATATTTATATTAAATTAAAAATGGATAAATGAAAAAAATATTTATTTTTCTTATAGTCTTCTTTCTTTTATTTCGTATTGCAGGAAATGTAATGGCTGAAGATTCAAAGAATAATCAATTTGTTACGATTGTTAATCCGATAAGAATTTCTTCCTACAATAAAAATCAAAAAGAGAGTTTACTATCCGAATACCAGGTTGTTAAAGATTTAAATTTATCAGCCACTTGGCTTATTACCTATGATGTTTTGGAAAACAAAAATATGACGGAGGTATTAAAAAACATGGGTAAAGATCAAGAAATTGCAATATTCCTGGAAGTTACGGATAACTTTGCAAAAAAGTCTGATGTTTTATATAACAATACCGGGTTTTGGCATCATGCGAATTCTGTTTTTTTATCTGGGTATAAAAAAGAAGAAAGAATAAAGCTAGTAGATACAGTTTTTAATAAATTTAAAAAAGAATTTGGGTATTACCCGACATCTGTCGGTTCTTGGTGGACTGATTCTTTCTCACTTACCTATATGAAAGAAAAATATGGAGTAACTTCTAACTTGGGTTGTTCGGATCAATTTTCTACGGATGGATACGAAATCTGGGGTCAACCCTTTTCAATTCCTTTTTTTCCAAGTAAATATCATACCGGAATTCCGGCTTCGGATAATAATGACAGAATTGGTGTTGTAAATTTTCTTTGGGCTCCAAGGGATCCACTAAATGGTTACTTTAATAGTCTTTTTAGCACTCAGGATTATTTGGTTGCAGGAAAAAGTTTAAATACTGATTATTTTAAGAAATTGGTCAATCCATATGCTTTTAAGAATAGTAATAGTTTTGGACAGATTACAGTAGGTTTGGAGGGGGATTTGGATCCTTCGGTATATCAAAAAGAGTATAAGAACCAATTATCTTATATAAAAGAACTGGTACAAAAAAATGAAATTCAAATTCTTTCAATGAAAGATTTTTCAGATTGGTTTAGAAGGGAGTTTGATAACCAAGATCCATCTAACTTAATCAATACAAAAGACTTATTGGGTAGTAATAAATCTGTCACTTGGTTTCAGAATTCAAAATATAGATTTTCCTACGAAGAAGACGAAGATGGAAAAATAGAAATAAGAGATTTTAGGATATATGACAAAAATATTATTGAGCCTTATTATGTTTCCCCTAATAGAGATTTTAATTTAACAATAAACACACCGTCTGTTATCGATAAGATGAGTGATTCAAGTAATACCTGGATTTTGGATAAAGGAAGTGAAATCTCATTTGAAGATAATAAGATCGCCATAAAAACAGAATCAAAAATTCCTGATTTTATAAAAAAGAATAGATATATTAATATTTCAAAAAATAAGAATGAAATTGAAGTTAGATTTAATAATTTTAATTATTCGAAAGATGGAATGATATTGAAAGATTTTTCTATTGAAGCAAAGCATATTTTAAAATCTCCAAAAACTTTACTTAAAACCATTCTTAATGGAAACTTTAGTTTTCTTAAAAAGATGTCTTATTTTATTCCTCAAGAAGAAATAATTGCATTAAATTATTTGTACACGCAACAAGAAGGAAAGGTTCTTGTATTTAATAAAGAGTGTTTGCAGTGTTCTTACTCATCCGAGCTAAAACCGTTGGTTTTTTCCAACTCAAGAAATTATGTAGAAAGAATATCCGGAAAAAAGATTGTTTATGATTCAGGTATCCTTGAAAATTCTAAAAGAGAAGAGATAAAAGAAAAAATAAAGAAGTTGGGAGTAAAGTATATTTATCTGGTTAGATTTGAAGATTATAAAGAAGAAATTCCTTATTCACCGGGTGATCTGGGAGTTGAAAAAATTTTTGAGAATGCAAATGCACAAATTTGGATAGTAAAATAACTATATGAACATTTTAGTTCTATCTTGGAGAGATCCGAAACATCCTTTAGCGGGAGGTGCAGAACAGGTAATGCACGAACATATGAAGGGTTGGGTTAAGGCAGGACATAAGGTTACACTTTTTTCTTCAAGATTCAAAAATTGTAGAGATATAGAAGTTTTAGATGGGATAACAATAATAAGAAAAGGGGATCAATTCATCGGTGTTAAATTAAATGCATTTTTTTATTGGAGTAAAAATAAAGAAAAATTTGATTTAGTGGTAGATCAGTTTCATGGAATTCCTTTTTTTACTCCTTTATATGTCAAAAAGCCCAAGCTTGCAGTACTTCAAGAAGTAGCAAGAGAAGTTTGGTTTATGAATGAGTTACCTTTTCCTTTGAATTTTACTATTGGTTTTTTGGGATATATTTTTGAACCTTTAATTTTTACATTTTATAAAAATATTCAATTTATGGTTGGTTCAAATTCTGCAAAGGAAGATCTAATTAAAATGGGGATTTATACAAAAAACATTGCTATTGTTCCTCATGGATTAATTGTAGAAAAAATAAGTAATGCTCCGAAAAAAGAAAAAAGGAAGACAATTACTTTCTTGGGAGCACTAACTAAAGATAAAGGAGCAGTCGATGCTTTAAAAGTATTTTCATTATTAAATAAAACTGGAAATTATAATTACTGGATGATCGGACGTGGATCACCAGAATTTAATACTTATTTACTTACTCTTTGTGAAAAATTTGGAATTATTAATAAAGTTAAATTTTGGGGGTATGTCGATAATGTAAAAAAGTTTGAACTATTGGCAAAAACTCATATCTTAATAAATCCATCAGCCAGAGAGGGATGGGGATTAGTTAATATTGAGGCTAATGCAATGGGTACTCCGGTTGTTTCTTATAGATCAAGAGGTCTTGTTGATTCAGTAAGAGAAAATGTAAGTGGAATTTTTTCAAAAGCAAATAATCCACAAGAAATGTTTAATGCAACTTATAAGCTTTTAAATTCTGAGGATGAATATCAGCGTCTTTCTAAAACTTCTAAAGAATGGGCAAAAAATTTTATTTGGGACAGATCAATCGAGATTAGTAAGGAACTATTAGAAAAAACAATTCAATATTGACATGAAAGATGTATATTCAGATATTAAAAAATCTTGGCAAAAAAGGAGTGGTATTTATGAAGACAGATTGGAAGGAATATTGCCGAAATCTTTTCCTGTTATGGTTAATAAATATTTGGACAGTTGGATGTTTAATCAAATATCACAATTAATAAAAACTAAAAATACTGAAATTTCAATTTTAGATTTGGGATGTGGTTATGGAAGACTTTCAAAGTCGTTATTAGATAAATACTCAAAGATAAAAACTTACGGTATTGATGTTTCAAATAAATATGTAGATTTATATAACAGATTATTAAAGATCAGAGGAAAAGCGGTAGTTGGAGATATAAGACATTTACCTTATAAAGATTCCTCAATGGATTTGGTATTTGCGGTTACTAGTTTGATGTATATTGTCGACAGAAAAAATCAGGAATTAGTTTTTAAAGAGATTTTTAGAGTTTTAAAAAAGAACGGAAAATTTGTTTTTATAGAAAGACACCCTTTTGGCTATAAATTAGTAACACTCGGCGGTCTAGTTGATAAATTAAGAGGTAAGAAAAACAAAGAAATCAAAGCCGTGAGTTATACAAGAAAAATAATTCTTGAAAGAATTCGCGGCAAAGGCGAGTTGGAGAGTTGTTCTGGTATTCCATTTTTTACAATACTCTTGCCGGTATTCTTTTTTATGAATGTTTTTTCAAAAAGTTTACTCAATTTTTTATTAAAAGTAACACATACAACTGACAATATATTTAGAAAGATATTGACACCGTCTTTATATATCTCTTATACTGGCAGAAAGGTATGAATAAAATAAAAATATTTTTGTTCTTAATTATTTTCCCCATTATTTTATTTTGTTTTAATTCTTCGATCAGAGCTCAGATAAAACAAGTAAAACAAAATTCTGTAACAACAGTTAATTCTTATGAATTATTCTGGCCGATAGTTGCCGGAAAAGTTGAAGGAGATTCTTTATATTCTTTAAAACTCTTCAAAGAAAAAGTTAGAGAAATGTTAATTTTGAGTGATTTTAAAAAGGCTGATTACAATATTCTAATAGCCGAAAAAAGAATAGTTGAAGCAGAAAAGTTGATAAATGATTCTAAATTTGAAGAGGCGAAGAAAACTTTAGACAGATTAAGCGTAAGTCTTGAAAAGGTAGTTAATAATATTAAAGCTGCAGAGAAAAGTGGTATTCCGGTTGAGAGTCTCCAAAACAGGCTTACTTCATCATTGGAAAAACAAATTGCCTTAATGGAGTATTTAACTACAAAGTTGCCTTCGGCCAATAAAGATTTATTTACTTCAGTTAAAACTCAAGTTGATAAAATACTTTCTGAATAAGAATTGAGAATACTAACGGTATTAGTATAGAATTACTTATCTTTTGTATGAAAAATATCAAAATTGCTTTATTATTGGCAATTCCGCTATTGTTTTTGTTATTCCAAATACTAACAATCAAAGACTATGGAATTTCTTGGGATGAACCCATTCATTTTACAAGGGGCCAGGCTTATCTTCAGTATTTTTTAAAAGGGGAAAAAGATTATAAAAATTTTAATGGTACTAGAAGTTATTTCCAAGATGATTCTCAGAACGGTTACTATTTTTTAGAAAACGACAGCGGACATCCACCGATTAATGATATTTTCGCAGCATTAACGAATAAGATTTTTTATCAAAAATTGCATATTGTTGGGGATATCGAAGGGTATCATCTTTTTAATATTATTTGTTCAACAATATTAGTTTTTGTAATTATTGCTTTTACCTATCAAACTTTAGGTATAATTCCTGCTGTCTTTTCAGGCATTATTGTGTCTACCTATCCATTTTTGTTTGCAGAATCACATTTTAACATAAAAGATCCTCCTCAGGCGGCATTTTATGCTTTAACAATATGGCTATTTTGGATGTCACTCAAAAAATTTGATTGGAGGTTATTGCTGGGTTCATTGATTGCTTGCGGTTTATCTTTGGGAATGAAACTTAATATACTTTTTTTACCTTTTATACTTATTCCATATCTTTTTTTAAAATTTAGAAAAAGTATTCCTAAAATTCCAAGAAGCTATTTAATGCTTTTGATATTTTCTCCGCTGATTGTATTTTTTATTTTTTTAATATTTTGGCCTTTTCTTTGGCAAGATTTGGTTGGTAATTTGCTTAAAGTATTCGAATATTATAAACAGATTGGCACTGGAGCAAGTTATCAATCGAAATATTTATTACCCGGAGGATTTAATATTTACCCTTTATTTTGGATAATTGCTACAACACCTCCTTCGATTTTAATCTTTCTATTAATTGGTTTAGTTTCATATTTTTACAAGAATAATTCGAAAGAAAAATATGAATATTTATGGTTAATTTGGTTTTTAGTTCCAATATTAAGAGTATCTATACCTGGATCCTCAATTTACGGAGGAATTAGACAAATATTTGAGTTTTTCCCTGCAATGATTTTGATTTCTTCAAAAGGATTTTTGATATTTATAAATACATTAATAAAAATTATGAAAAAAAGGAGTATTGTTATTGGAACAATAAGCCTGTTATTAATATTGTTTTTTAATGCCAAAATATTAATTGATTATCATCCAAATCAAAACGTGTATTTTAATTTATTAGTAGGTGGATTAAAGGGTGCAAAAGAAAAGAATATTCCCTACTGGGGTAATAGTTTTGGTAATGCTTACTTACAAGCAATAAAGTGGATAAATAACAATGTTGAAAATAATTCAAAATTGGCTCTTATCCAGGGTACAGGGACAAATTTACCAAAAATTCAGTTGAGAAAAGATATCTATTTTTCAAATTTAAATTGGAGCGGAATTTATAGGAGTGGAGAGTATTTGGTTGAACTAACTCATCAAGATCCGATGAAAATGTATCCATATGCATGGAATTATGTAGATAACTTTTTAATTCCAGTACACGAGATTAAGGTTGACGGTGTGGCAATTGCTAAAGTATGGAAAAACTCTTTTGAAAATACTAAAGAACAAGTGAAATTAAATGAAGTTTCTCTGGAATTTTCATTTGCTAAAAATATGGACGAAATTCTAATCGATTTAAAAGAAGAAAAAATATTAACAAGAATATATTTCTATATCTATAAAAAGAATTGTGGGAGGAATAATGCAAAGATTCTTACATCAACAGACAAAGTAAATTGGTTGAAAGAAGAAGAAGATATTCCTGTAGAACAAGTTACAGTAAAAGAAAATAATAATGATTTGGTACCGTATTTCTTTGCGGGTACAAAAGCAAGATTTATAAAAATAATACCATTTGATAAAGATTCGTGTCTTTTTAACACTGGTAGCGCAAGAATATATTATTTAAATAAATAATATGAATAAAGATAACAAAAAAATTAATTTGGGAATATTTACTCATAACTTTCCAAAAAGTAGTTATGATAGAAAAAATGCAGGAATATTTGTCTTTGATCTTGCAAATAGTTTGGCAAAAAATATTTGTTTAAAAGTTTTTTTCCCATCAAAAAACAATATAAGTAAAGTTGGGAAAGTTTCTTGTTTTTCATTCAAATATTCTGCTGAAAAAAAATTAGGAAGTTTAAAAATCTACAATCCTTTTGATATATATGCTTTATTAATGTTTTTTGTTAAAGGTTTGTCTTCAGTTGATAAATTTGCTTCTGAATATCCCTCGATAAATTTTAGTCTTGCCATGTGGGCATTTCCTTCTGGCGTTTTTACTTATTTTCTGAAGAAAACAAAAAATATTCACTATGGTTTATGGGTTTTGGGATCTGATATTTATATATATTCCAAGATGCCAATATTATCATCTTTAATAAAGAAAATTATTAAAGAAGCCGATTTTGTAATTGCTGACGGTATTGATCTATCTAAAGAGGTTACAAGAATATCAGGAAAAAAATGCATTTTTATTCCTTCTGCAAGTGATTTTGATTTAAATAATATAAGAAGAGATGCTAATACCAATAATAAAACAATATTAACTTTTCTTGGAAGGATGGAATCTGTTAAAGGTCCGGATATATTAATTAATGCATTAATTAAATTGGGAAGAGATCTTTCCAACTTTCAAGTTAATCTTTTGGGTGACGGAAAAATGTTAAAAGGTCTTAAAGACTTGGTGGAAAAGGAAGGATTACAAAACAGAATTAAGTTTTACGGAAACGTATCCGACGAGAAATTAATTAAAAAGATATTAATAAATTCCGACTGGCTAATAATACCATCCAGAAGTGAAAGTATTCCTCTTGTTTTTTCTGAGGCCATGAAAAGTAATTTGCCTTTAATTGTGTCTGATTTACCTGATTTAGAATATTTAGTGAAAAAATATAATGTTGGTTTATGTTTTAAAAATGAAGATTCAAGTGGCCTGGTCAAATTGCTAAAAAATAGAAAAAATTTAGAAGAAAAAAGAAAAATATTTATAAGTCACACTGAAGAAGTTGCTAAAATATTTAACATAGATTATTCTTCAGAACAGTTGATTGATCTTATTAGGAGGTATAATAAGTGATTATGCAAAAAGATAGCGTACTTATTGTTGGTGCTGGGGTTGCAGGAAAAGAGCTTCTGTCTCAATTAAAAAGATATTTTCCAAATAAATATAAAGTAATTGGTTTTCTTGACGATCGGGATATTTTGGAAAATAAAAATATTTCGGGCATTCCAGTTTTGGGAAAAATTTCAGACCTATCTGGACAAATTAAGAAATACAATGTTAAAGAGGTTTTCATTGCAATTCCATCTGCCAATGGAAAACTAATAAGAGACGTCATTGAGAAGTGTGAGAAAGAACAAGTAATTTTCAAAATTGTTCCCAGAATTCTTGAAATAGTTCAGGGGAAGGTAAAACTCTCTAAAGTTAGAGAAATTAAACCTGAAGATTTGTTGGGAAGGGCAATAATAAAATCTGATCAACAAAAATTATTTAAAGACTTTAAAAACAAAACAATACTTGTTACGGGTGGCGCTGGTTCAATAGGATCAGAAATGTGTCGTCAGCTAATTCAATTTCCGATTAAAAAATTATACGTGATTGATTTTTGGGAAAGTGGTATTTTTGAACTGGATAATGAATTGAAAGATATCTCCGACAAAGATAAATTTGAGTGTATTATTGCAAATATTAGAGATTATGAACACCTTTCTTCAATATTAAGTAAGATAAAACCAGACTACGTATTCCACGCAGCAGCTTATAAGCATGTTCCACTAATGCAAACCTTTCCTGGTGAAGCAGTTAAGACTAACGTTTTCGGTACATATAATCTAGCTAAATTGGCAGTTGAAAATAATGTATCAAAATTCGTAAACATCTCTACAGATAAAGCGGCAGACCCCATTAATGTTATGGGCACAACGAAACTAATTGCAGAAAATATTGTTTCATATTTTAACAATAAAGGTAAAACAAAATTTTGTTCAGTTAGGTTTGGAAATGTTTTGGGTAGCCAGGGTAGCGTAATTCCAACTTTTAATAAACAAATATCAAAAGGTGGTCCGGTTACTGTAACAGATAAAAACATGATTAGGTACTTTATGAGTATACCCGAAGCTGTTCAATTGGTTCTGAACGCGTCAGTTTTAACAAAGGATGGGGGAGAGATCTTTGTTTTAGATATGGGAGAACCCGTCAGAATTGATAGTTTAGCAAGGCTTATGATCAAGCTTGCAGGCCTAATACCGGATGAGGATGTTGAAATTAAATATACTGGAGTTAGACCTGGCGAAAAAATAGAAGAAAAATTAGCAGGGAATAATGAAAAGATGATTGTTACCAATAACAAAAAAATATTTGTTGTACAGAATAGTAAAATAAACACCGGTCTTGAACCGTTTCTTGGAAAATTAAAGGAAGATGTTTACAATAGTGAAAAATTATTAAGCTTATTAAAAGAATTTGCACCAAAACTGCAAATAGTGAGATAATTGTTATTTGACATGAAGAACATTCCTTTTACAAGAGCAAATATTGGGAAAAAAGAAGTAGATGCTGTTGTTAAAGTCTTAAAAAGTGGTTGGTTAACAATGGGTCCCCAGACTGAACTTTTTGAACAAGAATTTGCCAAGTATGTCGGAGCAAAATATGCAATTGCTGTTAACAGCGCAACATCAGCTCTATTTTTATCACTTAAAGCATTAGGAATAAAAGAAGGTGATGAAGTAATTGTTCCTTCTTTTACTTTTGCTTCAAGTGCAAGTGTAATCATTCACTGTGGAGCAACTCCAGTTTTTGCGGACATAAATGAAGTTGACTATACGATTGATCAAAAGTCTTTGGACAGCCTAATTACAAAGAAAACTAAAGCTGTTATTCCAGTTCATTATGCAGCCAATAGGGCAAATATTAAAACATCTTTGCCCATCATTGAAGATAGTGCTCATTTAATTGAGAAGAACATGGATAACCATAAGGCATTTGCAACTTGTTATTCATTTTATGCTACAAAGAATATGACAACCGGAGAGGGAGGAATGATTACTGTGCAAGACAAAAAAATCGCCGATTGGTTAAAGATGGCGAGACTACATGGTTTATCGAGAGATGCGTGGAAAAGATACAGTATCAAATCAAAATGGGTGTACACAATTGAATTTCCCGGATGGAAATTCAACACCACTGACATAAACTCTGCTTTAGGTAGAATTCAATTAAAAAGACTTGATTCATTTCAGAAAAGAAGAAAAGAAGTTATTAATTTATATAATAAGCTTTTGGGACTTAATAACAAAGGAACACATTTATATCCGGTTTTAGTTAATAATAGAGACGATTTTTTCAAATTTATGCAGGAAAAAGGTATTGGATGTTCTTTCAATTTCACACCACTTCATCTTCAGCCAGCATTTAAAAAATATAGCAAAGGCTCGTTACCTGTTACTGAAAAGGTTGGTTCTATGGTTGCCACTTTACCTTTAGATGCAGTAGTTACAGATGGTGAAGTTAAAAAGGTCGCAGAATTAGTTAAACCTTATCTATATAAATAATTCTTCTTAATTTAATGTGGTCTCTACAAATCTTTTTTTAGTGAGATTCCTCTGATTTAGATTTACTATCATTTCTGCAATGAGTCCCATAGAAATAAGTTGCACACCGACAATAATAGTTAAGATTCCAAATATTAATAATGGGTATCTATATTGGATAGAACCTGTGGTAAGTCTAAGATAGGAAATATATATACCGATACTTATTCCTATTAAATTGAGAATGAATCCTGCAGTGCCGAAAAAATGACCAGGTCTTTGAAGATATACTGTCAAAAATGTAATTGTAATTAAATCCAATATTCCTTTTAAGTTTCTTTGCCATCCAAACTTACTTTTTCCGTATTTTCTTTTTCTATGTTCAACAATTATTTCTCCAACTTTGAATCTTTCCTTTTCTACAATAATTGGTATAAATTTATACATTTCCCCATAAAGATTTAGATTTTTGACAACCTCTTTTCTATAGGCTTTAAATCCACAATTTAAATCATGTACTCCGGTTCTTGTAAAAACTCTTAGAAGTAAATTACCTATAAAAGATGGAATCTTTTTAGTAAGTGGATCGTGTCTAACCTTTTTCCATCCAGATACTAAATCGTAACCTTCTTCAATCTTATTAATAAAGTTTTTAATTTCCTTTGGATCGTCCTGGAGGTCTGCATCGAGAGTAATAATTATTTCTCCGCAAGAAACCTCAAATCCTGCTTGAAGTGCCACAGATTTTCCAAAATTTCCCCTTAATTTAACAACTTTTACCTTAGGGTCTTTTTGGTGAATGCTTTTAAGGATATCGAAGGAATTGTCGGTTGATCCGTCGTCAACAAAGATAATTTCATAGCTAATTGCCAATTTTTTTGTTTCAAAAGTGATTTCTTTGTATAAAGTTAATAGAGATTTTTCCTCATTTTTTAAAGGAATTACAAACGAAACCTTAACTAAATCTTTCAATTTATTCATTTTTTTGATTATACTACGAGAAGTGGGTATATTAAAAAGAATGAAATGGCCTGAATTATCTATTGTTACTCCTACATTAAATTCCGAAAGGACACTTGATGAGTGTTTGAAAGCCATAAGATCTCAAAGATACGAAGGAAAAATAGAGATAATTATCGTTGATGGAGGAAGCACGGATAAAACCTTACAGATTTCAAGAAAATACAAAGTTGAAAAAATAGTAAAAAATCCGCTTAAAACAGGGGAGGCCGGCAAATCAATTGGTGTAAAAAATTCAAGCGGAGAGATTATAGTGTTTATTGATTCAGATAATATATTGCCGACAAATGACTGGTTAGAAAAAATGGTTATACCTTTTTTGTCTGATTCTTCTATTGTTGCTACAGAACCGGCATTTTTTAGCTATCGCAAAAAAGATCATTGGTTGACAAGATACTTTGCCCTTATTGGTATGGGTGATCCCATCAATCTATTTGTGGGTAATTACGATAGATATAGTTATGTAACTAATAAATGGACCGGACTTAAATTAGATTTTAAAAAAGATAAAGAAAAAATGATTATTACTTTAGATAACAAGATTATGCCAACCATAGGTGCAAATGGATTTCTTATAAAAAGAAAAGAAATTATTAAATATCCCTTAAAAGATTATTTATTTGACATTGATGTTCTCAAATTTCTTACTAGGAACAAAAAGATAAAAGTAGTTAAAGTAAAAATTGGGATAGTTCACCTTTTTAGTGGTGATATTATGACCTTTATAAGAAAACAAACCAGAAGGATTAGGGATTTTACTTATTATAAAAATGTTGGGATTAGAGAAGATCAAACATCAGGAAAAAGATTACTTATTGGAATTTCACTTTTTGTTATATCGAATTTGTTAATAATTCCGATTTTAATTCAAACGTTGATAGGCTTTTTTAGAAAGCCGGATTGGGTTTGGCTGTTTCATCCGCTAGCCTGTTTAATCACTTTGTTTGTGTATTCTACTGAAGCCGTTAAATCCGTTTTTATAAAAAAAGAATATTCAAGAAATAATTGGAGGCAATGAAAAAAAACTTACCTTTAGTTTCAATAATTATGGCCAATTGGAATGGCGGAGACGTATATAAGAAGTGTTTATATTCTTTAGCTAAGATTACATATTCCAATTGGGAACTGGTAGTAGTCGATAACGGATCTACTGATGGAACAACAGATATCTCACTAGATCCAAAGTATAAAATTAAAAATTCAATTCTTATTAAAAATAAAACAAATCTAGGTTTCGCTCCGGCGAATAACCAAGGTTTGGAAAAATCTAATGGAAAGTATTTGCTTTTACTTAATAATGACACCTTAGTTGATGAAGACTTTTTAAATGTAATGGTAGAAAAGATGGAAAAAGATATATCTATTGGTGTACTGCAGCCAAAAATTAGAATGATGGATACACCAAGCTATTTAGACAATGCCGGATCTTTTTTTACAAGAATTGGCTTTTTGCATCATTGGGGTTTTGGGAAAAAAGACGGTAAAGAGTTTGATAAAGAGAGAGAAGTGTTTTCAACAAAGGGGGCATGTATGCTTATTAGAAAATCTGTCTTGGAAAAGACTCAAAGTCTTTTTGATAATGATTTTATGTCATATTTTGAAGAAACAGATTTTTGTTGGAGAGTTTGGCTTGCTGGCTACAGAGTAATATATTTTCCCAAAACAGAAATAAAACATAAAGTTGGTTATACGATTAAAAGACTTGATGTAGGAAATCTGAATTTTCATTACTATAAAAATAGAATTTGCTCTCTTATTAAAAACTTAAGTATTCCTAGCCTTTTTTATATATTACCGGCGCACATTATTGTTTCATTGGGAATATATTTTGTCTTTTTAATAAGAGGAAATGGTAAGAATTCATCGCTAATTATAAAAGCATTTATCTGGAACATTTCAAATATTAATAGAACTATTAATAAAAGATTTGCTATACAAGCTACAAGAAAAATAACAGATAAAGATTTATTCAATAAACTTACAGTTCCAGTAAATTGGAAAGCATTTTTTGATGACTTTAGAAGAGTAGAAAAAGATATTAAAAAGATATAGCATTTAAGTATGCAAAGAAAAATAATTAGTTTAACTTTTTTATCGTTATTTATTTTCTTTTTTATTGTTCCCGATAATGCTTACGCTAAGCAAAAAGTAAATCCAGATAGACAGATATTTTTTTCATTAAAAAGAATAAAAGAAAAGATTATTTTGGCAAGTAAATTTTCAAATAAGAAAAAATTTGATTATTTAATGAAATTGTCAATTTATAGATTTGAAGAGTTGGAATACATAATTCAAGAAAAAAATATTGCATTTATAGAAACCTCTAGTGATAGATTCCAAACAAATATTAATCAATTAATAGAGTTGATAAAAGATAATAATTTGCTTTTGGATAAAGCACAGTTGAGAGTAATTTACTTTACAGATATAAATAAACTAACGGATATGCAAAATTCTTTTAGGTTTAATAGTGCCGAATGGAGATTTGTGCAAGATAGTATCAATACTTTAAATAATTTTATTAGTGTTTTGAATTAATACCATTCAAAAATCATTTTTTTGCCCTTTCTGAATTGATCAGTATAGTCAACTATCTTTCCCCTGCTTTCATCAAATTTACTACCCCTTGCGCCTCCAAAGTCATAATCAATAATATGGACCCTATTGGGGTCAAATTTTTTTGTAACCATATCTTTTTCCCAACCGTTATGTAGTTCTTGGAAATTAATATATGGTAAATATTTATAGAAAGTTCTTATATATATAGTTGACCACAAATAAAATCTTCTTGCATATAAGATATCATTTTCTTTAAGACCCAATTCATTGTTTTTGACGTAATCAATGTATGCTTTCATCGCAAGATGTTTATAATAACTTTCATTAATTTTTCTATGTATAGTAATTGTATTTATAATGTATAAAACTAAGAAAATTGAAAATATAACGTAAAAAGTTTTTTTATTATGTTTATAAGTAACAAAAAATATTAAAGCCATGCAAATAGAGCTAAAAAACATAGGAACCATATAATATCTATCAGTACCAAATGATTCCAATGGTCTAAAAGGTGCAGCCCATATATTTAATATAAAAGCTGAAAACATTGATAAAAAGGATGATGTGTAAACTGGAAATAATTTACACTCTTTTTTGTAGATGATATAACCTCCAGATAAAAATATTAATAATGATGGCAATATAAGAATATCTAATAACTTAATTGGAGGAGATTGATATAAAGATGGAATTGTTTTATTTAAAAAATCAATCAAATTAACTTGGAATGTAGTTATTGGCAACTGAATAAATATTTTTTCAAAAAGTTTTTCAGATTTAAAAAAGAAATCTAAAAAACCGACATCTGGTGTCGATGGATCTTTGTTAATAATATATAAATTTATTAGTAAATAGCTTGAAGATATAATAAAAGAAGTAATGTAATTTCTAACTCGCTTGTTATTTCCAGAAAAAATCACCTTTAAAATTGGTAAAAGGATAAAGACTGGTAGGAAGAAAGTGGAGTAGTGCGCACCCCATACTCCTAAAGTAAATACAAATATTGATGTTAGTAAATACTTGTATTTTTTTTCATCCAAAAACTTGTTTAACATAAGGAGAGAGTAAGAAGTAAATATTATATTTGGAATTCTTTGAACAAACCTTTGGTAACCTCCGTTACCAAGAAGTTCAAAAAAACCCGTGTAATTACAAACAAATAAAATAGAAGCCATAAAAGAAGAAATCCTATTTTTTGTAATATTTTTCAATAAAAAGTAGAAAAATATACCAACTAAAATTACAACGAATACCATATAGATTTGGTAATATAATATTTTGTCCCTTAGTGTTATTTGGAAAAAATCAAACTGTATTCTTGCAAAAATGTCTGGTTCCCACATCCTTCCTTTGTAAAAAGGGAAAAAATTAAAGGGGAGTTCAAAGTAAATAAATCCTTCGCCTTGAAATGTTTGCTTGAAAACAGGAAACCAAGAAATTATAGTTAGAGCCACAAGTAATATGATAGAAAAAAAGTTTTTATTAGTCCTTTTTCTTTTTACAGTTTTATTGTTATTTTTTTTGTGAGATTGTAGTTTTTCTAAATAAAGACTAAAAATAATTTTTAAATATTTTATTCCATCAACTAATGGATTTACCTTTGATTGTCCAGACATTCTTGCCTTTTCGTTTGTGGGTATTTCTGAAAATTTTAGATTTAGAGCCCTTGCTTTTACAAGTAATTCAGTGCAATATTCAAAACCGGGAGATTTTGCTTTTATTTTGTTAAAAATATTTTTTGGAATAGCATTGTACGTATAAATACTATCAGTAACATTTGTCTTAAAAAGCAAATTAGTTAAAAATGTAAAAAATCTATTGCCAAGATCTCTTATGGGAGTGTTATCGAAGCTTTTTGCGCCCTTTGCATATCTTGATCCCATTATATATTCATATCCTTTATCTATTTCTTTTAACAATTTTGGAATATATTTAGGATCGTGAGATCCATCCGCGTCCATTAGTATTAATACCTTTCCTTTTGCAAGTTTTGCCCCCTGCTGGATTGCATTACCATATCCTTTCCCTTTTTGTTTAATAACTATTGCTCTTGTTTCTTTTGCTTTTTCAAAAGTTCCATCTTTTGAATTACCGTCAACAATAATAATTTCATCAACATATTTTTTTAGTATTTTAGAAACTAATTTTTTTATATGTCCTGCTTCGTTTAAGGTTGGTATTATTACTGAAACTTTTATTTTCATTTTGTTGCCTCGATATTCAGACTAATTAATATTCCATGTTTTTTATCCATATGCGGTATATAAGCTTGTGAATGGTCATCATAATATTTGTGTATTGTTTTTTTCCAATCATATTTTTTGACTGTTTTAAATCCTACGTCTAATAATAACTTTTTTAGAGATCTAAAGTCATATGTAGTTTTGTGATAAAGATGTGTATTTCCCTTTTTTGAATCAATTTCCATTTTTCCATATAGGGGACCTAATATTTTTTGGATATTATTATATTTTTTATAGATTAATATTAATTTTTTGAAATCTGGAACCGCTATTCTTAAGACCCCATTTGGGCTCAAAACTCTATACCATTCTTTTAATACATTTACTACTTCCTCTCTGTCAAAGTATTCAAGAACATGACTTGCATAAATTAATTTTGCAGAACTGTTTTTGAAAACAGACAAGTCTCTGACATCTCTTTTATAATGGATATGCGGTAGATCACATATATCTACATTCACGAATCCGGGAATATTCCTTTTCCAACAGCCCAAGTGTATTTTTAAAAGCTGTTTCATTATTTTGATTTATAAAAATTTATAATTTCGCTACATATATAATCTATTTGGTTGTTTGTTAATTTTACTGACGAAGGAAGCCATAGCCCTCGGTGAGAATACTCGTAACTTACAGGAAAGTTTTTAGATGGAAATTTTTCTTCATAGATTTTTTGGGTGTTGATTGCCGGATATATAATTCTTGTACCTATCCCTTTTTTTTCTAAATAAGCCATTAATTTGTTTCTTTCTCTAATGTAGATATCAATAAACCAAGGTGCTGTTTGACTTAGGTTTGTATCTATGAATTTAACTTGTTTTGTATCTTTTAAATTTTTAAAATACCTTAAATATATTTCCTTCTTTCTTTTAATTCTCCTTTTTAATTTTTTAAATTGTTCCAAACCTATTATCGCCTGCAAATCAGTAAACTTGAAGTTCCATCCCATACTTGTATGTATATCTACTCCACTTTTAATTCTTCCAAAGTCTTTAATATTTTCTATTCGGTTATATATTTCTTTTGAACTTGTTACCAGCGCCCCTCCCTGGCCCGTTGAAATTATTTTAGGGACACTGAAAGAATAACTTCCTAAAGTTCCAAATGTCCCCAGATGTTTCCCGTTCCACTTCGAGCCAAGAGATTGGGCCGCGTCTTCAATTAAGTACAAATTGTTTTCCTTACAAAAATTTTTTACAACATTCATATCTCCCGACCTTCCATTAAAAGAAACATACATCAGGGCCTTTGTTTTTTTTGAAATTCTCTTAGATGCAGAATTAAGATCGAGGCATAAATTATTTTCATCTACATCTGTAAAAATTGGTTTAATTCCTAAAATTACGGCAGAATTAGGTGAGGCTATCATAGTAAGGTTGGGAATCAATATTTCGTCACCTGGTTTAATATTTAAGGCTAGCAAAGCACTAATCAGAGTAATTGTTCCGTTTGGTAAAAGAGAGGTAAACTTTGATCCGACGTAAGAAGAAATTTTTTTTTCAAGCTTTTCTGTATAAGTATATTCGGTAAGCCAAGCTCCTGTTTTGACGTATTCATATAAAGCTTTTGCTTCGTGATTATCGAAAGAAGGTTCCATTTGTGGTATATATTGCTTTTTCATTCAAGTAAAACTTTATCATCAATAAAAGGACCATTTTTTGTTTCGAACATTTCCGAATCCCTAAGGAGGTCAATTGAGTAGCCTCCATTTAACAAAATAAAAAGTTCACCTTTTTTTAACAAAAGCTCTTCAATAAATTTGCCAGATGTGCTATAAAGCTTAATTTTTATCAATCCACTTTTTACAAATAAACATTCTTGTAAACTGTAAGTAGTTCTAATTTTTGGCTGGTGAAAATGAGATTTAAGATGCGTTCCTTCCTTGTGTTTTAGTGAAACCAGTTGTAATGACTCTTTTTCATGAGTTAGGGGTACAGAACCATCCTTGATTTTTGAAATTTTAAAACCAATTAAATTATTATTATCAAAAACTTTATACATGTTCTAAATTTCAATTATGGGTTGGATTTGAATCTCCTTTCCCAACTTCGCCTCTTTTTTTGCTAAGTCATAGTCGTACTTTACCATTATTTCTACGAGTTTATTAAATGATGTTTTTGGTTTCCAACCAAGAATATTTTTAGCTTTTGAATAATCTCCTTGTAAAAATTCGACTTCTGATTTTCTATAATAAATTGGATCAATTTCAATAATAGTTTTTCCGTTTTTTTTGTTAACCCCCTTTTCTTTTTCGGCTTTACCTTGCCATGCTAAAGGAATATTTAGTTGTTTTGCAGTAATTTCAACAAATTCTCTTACTGAGTGAGTTTTTCCAGTAGCGACAATGAAGTCTTCAGGTTTCTTGTATTGTAGTATGGTCCATATTGCTTCAACATAATCTTTTGCATATCCCCAGTCACGTCTTGCTTCAAGGTTTCCCAATTTTAGAGTATCTAAAACCCCCACTTTTATTCTAGATAAACCTTGAGTAATTTTTCTTGTAACAAAATTGACTCCTCTTCTGGGTGACTCATGATTAAAAAGAATTCCGTTTGATGCAAACATGTTATAGTTGTTTCTATAGACCTTGGTCGCATAATAGGCAAAAACTTTTGATATTGCATAAGGTGATTGTGGGTTAAACGGTGTAGTTTCCTTTTGGGGCGTTTCTAAAACTTTTCCGAACATCTCAGATGAACTTGCCTGATAAAATTTACATTTTAATCTATTATCTTTTAATGCATCTAAAATTCTTAACGCACCCAATCCAGTGACATTGGCTGTGTATTCGGGTACATCAAAACTAATTCCAACATGACTTTGTGATCCTAAGTTGTAGATTTCATCAGGCTCTATTTTGTTAATAATTCTGTCTAAATTTGAACTTTCGGATAAATCTCCATAAACGCAAATAAAATTTGGAAATTTCGGGTTGTCATAAATATGATCAATTCTGTATGTGTTGGGCCAACTTGTTCTTCTCTGTATTCCGTAAACTTTATAATTCTTTTTAAGTAGCAACTCTGTTAAATAAGAACCGTCTTGTCCTGTAATACCGGTAATAAGGGCTTTTTTCATAAATATTATAAGAGTAATATAGCATAACAATTGTTAAAATTAAATTAATCGTTTTAATTTGTTAGAATGTAAATCATTTATATATGAAAGTAGGAATAATTGGTGGAGGTTTTACTGGTTTATCTCTTGCATATTTTTTTTCTAGAGATAACCATTCAGTAGATTTGTTTGAAAAAACAAGTAGTCCTGGAGGTTTGGCGGGAGGTTTTAAAAAAGGAAATTGGGATTGGCATATCGATAATTTTTATCACCATGTATTTAAAAGTGATAAGTCAATAATAAAACTAGCTCAAGAAATAGAACATCCAATTATTTTTACCAGACCAAAAACCTCAACATTTATAAAGGGCTTTATTTATCAGATTGATTCTGCAATTTCTCTTCTTAAATTTGAAAAAATTCCTTTTTTTGACAGATTAAGAACTGGTTTTGTTATATTTTTAATAAAAGTTTTTCCATATAAAAAACTTCTTGAAAGATTTTCGGCGGAAACATTTATTAAGAGATGTATGGGTGATAATTCTTGGAAAATAATTTGGAAACCACTGATGTTAAAAAAATTTGGTGAAAATTATCATAATATATCTGCGTCTTGGTTTTGGGCTAGAATAAAAACAAGGACAGCCTTTCTGGGGTATCCTCGAGGTGGTTTTCAATCTTTGGCCCTTAGTTTACAAGAAAATTTAAAAAAAAGAGGAGTTAAATTTTTTTTAAATTCTAAAGTTGCTAAAATTTCAAAATCGGACAATTCCATTAACATTTTTTTCAATAAGGACAATAAAGAAAATTATGACATTGTTATTAATACTCTTTCTTTTGCAACTCAAATTAAGATGGTAGAAAATTTTCCCAAAAAGCATTTGAAAAACATTAATAGACTTGAATGTTTATCTGCTAATAATTTAATTCTTGAGTTAAATAATAAATATTTTACTGATAACACCTATTGGTTAAATGTTGATGAAACAAAATTTCCATTTCTTTGCCTAGTTGAACATACCAACTTTGTAAAAAAGGATAATTATGGAGGAAATCATATTTTATATGTAGGAAGTTATTTTAATAGAAAGGATCAAACGTTTAAATTATCTAAGGAGGCATTATTTAATAAATACTATCCATTTTTGAAAGTCATAAAACCTGATTTCACAAAAAGAACAATTATTAAGACTTACCTTAATAAAGCGGAATTCGCTCAACCTGTTTTTAATAAGAACTATTCAGAAACAATAGAAGGCCTTGATAATCCTATAGAAAATCTTTGGTCAGCAAATATACAACAAATATATCCTTGGGATAGGGGGACTAATTACTCTGTTAAAATTGCTGAAGATATGTATAAAAAAATTCAGAAAAAATATTTATTAAAAATTGTATTCAATAACGCGTTAACCAGATTGGTTAATTTTTATATAGAAAAAACAAAGGCAAACAGATATTTTAGAGAAAAACATGTTAAAGAGACTATCCAATTATATGAGAGGAATGGTCTAACTAAACTTTTTGCTAAAATAAGGTTTTGGGATGCGCCGCTTCATGAAATTGATGAAATAGTGCCTAAAAAAGGTAAAATTATTGATTTGGGTTGCGGAGAAGGGATCCTTACTAATTATCTTGCGCTTAAATCCAAACAAAGAGAATTGTTTGGGATAGAAATTGATAAACAACGAATTTCAATAGCGGACAAGAAAATAAGTAACGTAAAATTCATTGAAGGAAATATTTTAAAGTTTAAAATTCCGAAATGCGACAATATTACTATTAGTAATGTTCTTCATCATCTTCCTTCGTTTAATGACCAAGAAAAATTACTATTGTTATGCAAAAAAAGCTTGAATAAAAAAGGTAGTGTTGTTATTGCCGATATTAATAAAAGTTTTTCTTTAAAGTACTTATTGGGTTGGTTTGTCGATGCAATTGTTTTCCCATTCCTTTTTGAGAAAAAAATAATCAATTTAAATTTTTTTCATAGATCTGTTAAGGAATGGACAAAATTACTTATTGGAATGGGTTTCAAAGTTAAAGTATATAAATGTGAATCTTTTAGACCTTTTCCAGATTTTATTATAAAAGGTGTTAATTAATCTTTTCGTTAATTAATCTTCTATTTATCGAAATTAGATCAGCGATTATTCCCATTATCAACGTATTTACTCCTACTCCAATAAATATTGAAGAAAGGATCAGGGATTGAATATGCCCGTCACCGTTTCCCGAAAGAAAATATATCATAAATCTTATTATTCCAAAAAAACCAAAAAGTATTAATATAAAGCCTAAACTAACTAGAATTCTATAGGACCGATACATTAAAATTGCTCTAACGATCGTTATGGAAGATTTAATTATGTGTTCAATGACATTGCCAATTAATCTTGATTTTCCATATTTTCTTTTTTTGAATTTGATAGGTATTTCAGAAATTATCATTTTTTGAAAGGCTGCCTGTATTAAAGTTTCGTGTGTATACGTATGTTCAGATATAATATTCAGAGACTTTGCACAATCTTTTGAATATGCTCTAAAACCGCAAGAAACATCTTTTATTTTTATATTTGTTAATACCCTGAGTAGAAAGCTTCCAATAATATTGCCAATTTTTTTTGATGAAGGCATATGGTGTAATTTCTCTATTTGTCTATCTCCTGTTACCAAGTCAGCTTTACCTTCAAGTATAGGTTTAATTAGTTTTTCAATTTCTGATTGATCATATTGGTTATCAGCATCAACATTTACGATTATGTCTGCACCTTGGGACAAAGAAGCAGATATTGCTTTTTTGAAAGTAATGCCCAGTCCAAGATTGTTTCTATTTTTATAAATATGTTTAATGCCAATCTCTCTTGCAATTTTTACAGTATTGTCTGTAGATCCGTCATCAAATAACAATATTTGAATGTTAGATACCCCTTTAATTTTTTTAGGTACAGATTCGATAACTTGTCGAATCGTTTTTTCTTCATTGAATGCTGGGATCTGTACGATTAATTTCATTTCTTTGGTCTGATTATAGAGGGTGATATAATTAATTTCAAAATTTGAAGTTATTTTTATTTATATAAGTATGTCAATTATTGGAAACTATGAAAATAAATATAGTAATAAGGAAAACTTTATTTCCAAAATTCTTGTAAGAAGATATTTGAAAAATTTCAAATATTATTTAAATTTTGTGAAAAGTAATAAAATAAAAAGAATTAGTGAATTTGGGGCAGGCGAAGGATATTTATCAAAAATTACCCATTCGGTTTATCCAAATTCGGAGTTATATATAAGTGATATTTCTAATAAATACTTTAAGAACATAAAAAGTTTAATTAAGTCAAAAAAAGTTTATACTTCAGTGCAAAACGTAGAAAAAACTATGTATCAAAACGACTATTTTGATTTAAGTATTTGCAATGAGGTATTAGAGCACGTTAAAGAACCAACCGATGCGGTTAAAGAACTTAATCGAGTGACTAAGGGCTATTTGATCGTAACTGTACCTTTAGAACCGTTTTGGAGATTATTAAACATTCTGAGGTTAAAATATTTGTCACATTTGGGGAATACGCCAGGCCACGTTAATCATTGGTTCCCATCTTCAATTCTTTATCTTATCAAAAAAAATGATTTTAATATCGTTAGATCGAAAGTAGTTTTTCCTTGGTTTTTTATTTTAGCTAAAAATGATCAAATTTAAACCTAAAGAAACATTTTTTTTAATTTTAATATTCATTATTGCTATATATATAAGAGTTAAAAAACTCGCCATTGAAGGTTTTGGTTTTAATTCAGACGATGCAATATATATGACAATGGCAAGGAGATTTTCTGAGGGAAATTTTAAAGCCATAATACATCCCCATTGGTTTCCACTATATCCGCTTTTTGCTGTATTTCTAAACAATTTTACCAACAGTTGGGCAATTACTTCGAGACTGGTGTCCGTGATTGCGGGTTCTTTACTAATATTTCCAATATATTTTTTATCGAAAGAAATTTCAGGTAAATTAGGTGGTTTTTTGTCAAGTTTGTTAATTGTTTTTTCAATTCCTTTGATTATGTCTTCTACAATGGGTCTTGCCGAGTCGCTATATATTTTATTGCTTTGGACTGGAATATTTTTGCTTATTTTATCCTTTGATAAAAAGGGAAAAAAATTGTATTACCTGGCAGGTTTATTTTTTGGTTTGTCTGTTTTGACCAAATCTGAGGGGATTATGACTCTTCTTTCTTATTGCTTTTTTGTGTTTGTCGATTTTGTGTTAAGTGTGTTCAAAACCAAAAACATCAAACAGTTATTTAATGAAAAAAGTATCGTATCATTATTTGTATTGTTAGGTTTTCTTACAATATATTTGCCACACAAGTATTTTGTTAAAAAATATTATCCAGGAACAAAAATTTCTTCAAAGGTTACTGCACATTTTAATTTAAGTAGTCCGTTTAATTTAAATAAAAATTCGTATTCAACTTGGGCACAAGATATATGGAGTTTGGATACTTTTGATCAGAATTCAGAAATTTTTAAACAAAATGGTTTAATAAAACCTGTGTTTATAAAATCTCTTTTCGATAACATGTTTAAACGGATATCAAATATATTCGGCTATTTTTATAGAATATATTTTAATTTGCCGATTATTATATTAGCTATTTTGGGATTAATTTTTCTTATGTTGGATAAAAATAAAAAGAAAGGATATTTTATATTATCTTTTTTCTCTGTGCTATTTTTTTTAGTGATGTTCTTTCTACCATCTTCCCAAGATAGGTACGGTTATTTTATGATTCCTTTATTGTTTATATTAACCTCAAACGCAATTTCGTTTGTTGTGTCAAAAGTTAAGAAACCATACTTTATATTTTTACTATTATTGCTGGTATCTTATTTTATTTGTTATAAAAAAATGATGTATGTTAAAAATATTTTTAGTAAGCAAGATTATCTTAATCAGGAACCCACATCCAGAGAAATTACTGATAAATGGATAAGAGATAACTATCCCAATAGTATTGTTATGGCAAGACATGAAGGGTCAGTTTTCTATAACCGAAGTAAATTAATATATTCTCCTGTTGTAGAAAGTTATCAGGAGCTATTAGATTACGCAAAAAAATGGAATGTAGATTTGATAATTGCAAACGATGATGAAATTTATACTAAGTATAAATATTTATATCTTAAACCACAAGATTATCCTGGATTAAAAATGGTTTTTAATAGTGGAACACGATGGGTCTTATATAAATTGGTCAAATGAAAATTGACATTTTGAAAAAACTTCATTATTTTGGGCCGAAAAAAAAATTAATGTTATTAACAATATTATTGTTAGCATTTTCTTTAAGATTTGTTGGAGTTAAACCAGGCTATAATCAGTATCATCCAGACGAAGATAATATTTATTCTACGACTACTAGTTTTTCTAGAAATAACAATTTTAAACCACTAAGGTTTGATTATTCTTCTGGGCCGGCGTTAATAAACTTATATTTTTATAAAACTACTTTTATACCAGTTAAGGTAACTAAGTATTTCTTAAGCAATTTCGGTCAGATATTTGATGGGATGATCAGACTACCTTTGCATAAAGATATTTATGATAGGGTAATGCAATTTGAAATATTTGGCGACAGAGATATTAATGCATTATTTTGGACGAGATATGTGACAGCATTATTTAGTTTTTTAAGTGTATTTTTATTATATTATTTGGCGAAAGAATTATTTAATAAGAACGTTGGTCTTATTTCATCATTTATTTTGGCAGTTAATTTCAAATCTGTTCAAAATGCCCATTTCGGCTTACCCGATAGCTATAATGTTTTCTTTTTAATATTAACCTTAATTCTTTGTTTGAAGGTTTATCAAAAAAATAGTCTTAAAAATTATATATTTCTTGGCATATTATCAGGAATCACTTTTTCAATTAAATATCAGACTCTTTTTTTAATACCACTTTTTTTTACACAAATATTAGTTTTGATCAAAAATAAAGATTTTTCCTTGTATAAAATACTAGATTCAAAATTTATTATTAGTTTATTGATAATTCCTTTAATTTTTTTACTGATAAATCCGTTTTTTTTAATAAATATTCAAGACTCCATTTCAACGCTAAGATATATTTCCCAAAAATATGGAGTAGGAAGTAAAAAGATAAATTTATATCCAGTTTATTATTTAATTGATGTTGATTATGGTATTCCACTTTTACTTTCATCAATGTTAGGAATAATTATATCCTTAAAAAAAGGCTTCAGTAATATTTTTATAATTTTATCTTTTATAGTCTCATTTGTTTATTTATTTTTTTATTATTCAACGGGAGGTTTTTATGTCAGAAACTTAATTACTCTCTCTCCTTTTTTATTTATTTTTACAGGATATCTAATTTATAAAACATATATATATTTAAAAAAAAGGATTGGGGTGAATATATCAACATTATTGACTGTTATTATTTTTATATTTTGTACTTACAAGACTCTTTATAATTCATTTATAAATTCTTACTATTATATCCAAAAATGGAATTATGACTCGTTAAAAGAGTGGGAGGTTCAAAACTTACCAAAAGGAATAATAATTGCTTCAAAAAATTTTGACCCAGTTTTGGTTAAAGATATTAAAAAAACTGAATTTGAACATGAAGGGGCTTTTTCAATCGCAGAACACAAAGAAAACGGTGCCCAGTACAGTTTACTAAATTTAGACTGGGCAGGGGATAGATTTTATTACTGGATGAAGTTCGGACTCGATAAAAACAAGTATTTGTTGGGTAAACCGCTATATGAAATGAGAAATACATATTTCGGTCTAGCTTCGGAAGAAATGTTTAGATATCAGATTTATAGTATATTAAAACCCTGGCAAGCTCCCGATGCCAACTTAATCATATCAAAATTTAACGATTGGCCAAATTTTAAACAAAACAAGATTGAAGAGTACAGTTTTAATGACAATTTAGAGGGTTGGCAGATATTGAATCCAAAATCAGAAGAAAACACATATCAGTATTATAGATCTCAAGAAAACGATGCTTTAAAATATGCGCCTACAGACCAAAAATTTTCGATAGAAAGAATCTCTTCTCCATTGATTAAAGTTAAAGGTGGTCATCTGTATAAAGTTATAGCTTATTTTAGATCCGAAAAGGTTATTAGTTCAAAGAATCGAGATGGATTTTTACGTTTAGATTTTTACAATAATAATGACAACATAAATCTTCCAGGAATAATTAGCTCGGTTTCTTCAAGATTGCATTCATCTTCAGAATGGATCAAGAAAGAAATTGTTGAAAGAGCGCCAAATAATTCCGATTTTCTAATAGTGAGTTTTGAGGCGACATGTGGAACAACAAATATCTTATTTGACGATGTTGTTGTTTACGAATCAAATGAATATTTTGATGACCCCACGAACAATATTCCTTATGTTAAGAAGGAAATTGATTTAAACTTGTTATATCCTTATTCTCATGGAAATCTTTGAAAAAGTTTTAAAATATTTTAAAGGACGTTTTGGGATAGTAATTTTTGTGATTACTCTTCTTTCCTACGGTCAAATAATTAAAATGCTTCCCTGGCAGGATGATAACGCTATTTTTTTTAAACTCGCGCATATAAAAGAACCGGCAGGTTATCTTGGCAAAGGAATTTTAGGAGAGGGACCTTATAAATACACAGCCTTTTTTTATTATCCTATATATTTATTATTTGGTTATAGAACAGAGCCATATTTTATATTGAGTTTTATTTTTTATTTGCTATCTACATTAGTTGTTTATCGACTATTTAAAGAGATAATAAACGAAAAAGCAGCTAAAGTAGCATCTTTTATTTATGCATGCGGTTTTGTAGCATCAGACGGATATATTAGACTTTATAATTCGGTTGGAACTAGTTTAAGTATTATTTTTATATCTTTTTTATTTTATTTTTATTGGAGGTTTTGCAAAAGTAAAAATATTTTTGATTACATTGTCGCATTTATTTTTTTTCTTTTAGCTACAGAATTTGTAAGATATCGCAGTCATTATTTAATCTCAATTGTCTTTATATTTGAAGTTTTATTTTTCACTTTTTCTAAACCATTATTTAAATCGTTAAGAAATTCACTTTTTAGATTATTACCATTTTCCTTAATATTTTATAAATATTATATTTTGAATTCTGATCCAAGAAGCGGACAGATAATCATACTTTTAAAAGATTTATTGAAAGGGAATTTATATAAGTTATTTGGTTTTTTGACTTCATTATCAAACTTATTTATTCCTGATACTTTGACAAATACTTTGTTAGTTATAAATGAAAAAATAACTACTATTACGACTATCAGAATTTCATATGTTGAAATTGCTTTTCTATTGCTTATTTTTGTTATTCTTATTTTTAATAATAAACAGAAAAAGAATTACCTTATAAAAGTACTGTTGTTATCGTTGCCCTTTTTAGTATGGGCAATTATATATAAAGATATTTTTGTAAACCCCTCACTTGTCATCTCTGGTCAAGAATATATAGAATTGTTTTTTGGTGGAATATTGTTAATTTTAAGCATTTATCTTTTTAGAATTTTTCAGGATAAGCAAAGAAAAAAATATGTTTTTCTAATTCTATGGCTGATTGTAAATGTTGCTGCGTATGCAGCATATAATCCAACTTTTACAATGGTTACTATTAATAGATATTTGGCCCATTCCTTTTTACCATTAACAGGTATATTTGGCTTAATTTATGTATATAAATATAAAAATAAAAATATTAAAAAAGTTGTGCAGTTATTATTAATATTTTTGGGTTTGCTAAATCTTTGGAATTCAGTAAAGTATCAAAATTTGATACTTAAAAATAGAACAAAACCTGTAGTTAAGTTTTATTTAGGGCTAAAATCTAATCTCCCAGAAATAAAGAAAGGAGATGTTATATATTTTGATGTTGCTGATAATGCGTTAGGTTATTTTGCTGATGCATTTTCTGTTGCCCAAATGCCCGAAACAACCGCTATAGCATGGAGATATGGTATCGATAGATATGATTTTCAAATGTTTACAGATTATTTTCAGTTTAGAGATTATATTAATGAAAATAAAATTGGAAAAGATAAGATCAAAACTTTTTTTTACGATTCTAAAGATTTAAGTAATACTTCAGATATTTTTATTTCTCTTTTTGAAAATAAAGATACAGAAGATATTGCAATAAACAGTTCAAATATTTCAAAATTGTCTTTAACAAATGATTATTCTATTTGGTATCCGGCAGAAGTTGAATTTAAGTTCAAAGAACCAATAAAAGCCATATTGCCAGTCAATTTACTGGTTAATCTAAGCTCAAAATATTTAACTAATGAAATTGAGAGATTTCCTCTGTATTCATATAAGTCAAATCAAAGTAAATTTTTTATAAATTCACCTGATATATCCCAAATTTACAACTATTTTAAGGATAAGAATTTGTTGATTAATAAAACAATAATAAGTACTAGTAGTGAATGGCAAGGTAGGGTAACAGAAAATTTATCTGATAATAATTATGAAACAATGTGGCAACCAGATAGAGTGCTTTGGGAAAATGGTTATGATTATATTGAGTTTTCCTTACCTAATATCGAAGAAATTTCGAAAGTCGTGTGGGTTAACGGATATACAAACGAAACTCCTTCAAAATATAGAGTAGAGTATCAAAACGAAAACGGAGATTGGATAATATTGAAAAGTGAGAGCAATGATTTGAGATTCGAGAAGAAGGAGCCCAGAGAAATTAGTTTTGTTCCAACGAAATCAAAAAGATTTAGACTTATCTTTACTAAAACCATTAATGATGATGCCCCAACTGTAGCAGAAGCGTGGATTGTTTCTTCAAAATACAGTGACTTGAATATTTCCAAAGCAGAAGAAATTATTAGTGATCCTTTGCAATATGTGGCAAATTACAGTGACTATTTAAGAAACATTAATTTCCAAAAATATTTAGGTAAAGTTCAAGTTTATTGGATATCAGACAAAGGCGCTAATTGGCAAACATCATTTGATAGTCAATTTAATGTACTGCTTGATGGAAAACAACATGTGTATAAGGTATTTTTGCCGATCAATGGTACAAAGTTGGAAAAAATTAAGTTTGTATTAACCAATACACCATCTATATTAAATATTAATAATATTTCTATCTCTCGTTCCTTATAAAAATGAAAAAAAGAATATTTCCATTAATTGCTAGCTTAATATTTTTAGTTATTTCTTTAATTACTTTAAAAGATTATTTTATTTCTTGGGATGAACCGATACATTTTGAAAGGGGCCAGGCTTATCTTCACTACTTTTTAACTGGTAAATTAACTTACACAGATCTTCCATACCAAAGTTTACAAGGAACGATGGGCGATCCAAAGTTGATTAATAAGCCAAGAAGAAGTCTTTATCAGAGTGATTTACATAACGGAGAATATTTTATTCAAAATGACAGCGGACATCCACCATTAAATGGAGTATTGGCTGCGTTTTCTAATTATGTCTTTTTCCAAAAATTTGGGATCGTCAGTGATGTTGAAAGTTATCATGTTTTTAACATTATATCCTCAACTTTATTAGTTTATGTTGTTACATCTTTTTCTTTAGAATTTTTTGGATTTATGCCGTCAATATTTTCATTTCTTGCCCTGATAACTTACCCTTTATTTTTTTCAGAATCTCATTTCAATATTAAAGATCCAGTAGAAACAGCTTTTTTCTCTGCAACAATATTTTATTTTTGGAAATTTTGGAAAACAAAAAAAGCAATTTATTCGATACCCAGTTTCATATTTTTACTTTTAGCTTTTGGCACAAAGTTTAATGCCTTTTTCATACCAATAATATTTATTATTTATTTAATCTTAAGGTATGGAAAGAATATATTTTCTAAAACAAATTTTTCTGAATTTATAAAAAATAATTTAATTTTATTATTGACAGGATTAATTTTGTGCTTTATTTTATTTGTTTTATCTTGGCCATTCTTAAGAATTGATCCGATAACAAATTTGTATAAAATACTCTTTTATTACAAAGAAATTGCAACAGGATTTAATTACCAGCCAAAGAACTTTTATATTTTAGGTATTAACACATTTCCTACGCAATGGATCTTATATACAACTCCACCTTTGTTGATAATATTTACTGCCGTCGGTATTTTCTTTTCTTTTAAAAAAAATAAAGAATATTCCTATTTTCCACTTTTTTTATTGATTTGGTTATTTGTACCAATACTAAGAGTCAGCATTCCAGGTTTAACAATTTATGGTGGTATTCGACAAATATTTGAGTTCCTGCCAGCATTGATATTGATATCATCTTTGGGTTTTAAAGAAGTTCAAACAATAATTTCGAAAAAGATAGATAAAAGATTTTCGTATATTATTTTATTTATATTTTCTTTACAAATTGTTCAAATAATAAAGTTCCATCCAAACCAGAACTTATATTTTAATTTTTTAATTGGCGGTTTAGGGGGAGCTTATGAAAGAAATTTTCCTTCATGGGGGAACAGTTTTGGAAATGTTTATCAGTACGGTATAGATTGGATTAATAACAATTCTGAGAAGAATTCAAAGTTTTCATTGCTGCAAAATGTTTATTCAAATATCCCATCAGAATTTCTAAGATCTGATATTGATTTTCGAAATGAAAACTGGAGCGGAATTAATAGAGAAGAAGAATATTTAATGGAGATGATTTTTAACGATACTGGCAAATCTTATCAATACGCATGGGATTATGTTGATACATTCTTATTACCAGTATATGAATATAGAATTGATGGCGTTACTTTGTTAAAAGTTTGGAAAAATAATCTAGAAAATACTATTCCTGAAAAAAGATTTAAAGAAAGTTTTTTAACAAACATCAAAGTTAATTTGAATAAAAATTTGGCATTAATAGATTTAAAAGAATTAAACACTTTAAGTAGATTGCGGTTTGAATATAAAGAAAATAAAGGTTGCACTCCGTTAAAAAATACATTTGTTGAATTATCTCAAGATGGTTCTAATTGGAATAGACTGAAAGATTGGATACCTTTTCCTCAAGTAGGTTATGTTAGTAATGTTCAAAATGGTTTTGTTGATTATTACATTGCAGGGAATAAAGCAAAATTAATTCGTCTTGTTTTTGACGATAATATGTCTTGCGGATTAAGTATAAAAGATGTAAAAGTTGGTGTATTAAAATGAAAAATAATAAATTATTTAAGCAGATTATCTTTATAGTACTATTGGGATTTATTTTTAGATTATATCTTCTTTTAGATTTTAATTATCAGTGTTGTGCTTCGGATGAATTGACATACACAAGTATTGCAAAAAACATAATATTTAAAGGTATTTTTGCATATACAAAAACAGACGATGCCGGTTTGTGGAAAGATATAGTTTTTGGTGCAAAGCCACCTCTGTATCCATATTTTATAGCAACTTTTTATAAGTTTTTTGGACTAGATAACGATATTGTTAAAATATTCCAAATTATAATTTCTTCTTTTACCGGAATTTTTATATATCTATTTACTGAAAAAATATTTTCAAAAAAACAGGATTAACTTCTTTAATTATTTACAATGTTTTTTGGGAAACTTCTTATATGAGTCTGCAATTATTATCAGAAAACCTTCAGTGGTTTCTTTTAAGTTTATTTATTTTATTAATAGTCTTGATAAAAAAAGAAAGTAAAAAATATGAAGTATTTGCGGGAATAATGCTCGGTTTACTAATCCTTAACAGGCCAACAAGTCTAATATATTTACTGCCGGCTTGTTTTTGGATTTTATATAAAGATTTTAAAATTGGCAGAATATTGTCAACCTTCCTAATTACTATGTTTATGGCAATTACTTTAATTCCATGGACTATTAGAAATTATTCAGTATATGAGCGATTCGTATTTATTTATACTGATGGAGGTATAAATGTTTGGATGGGGAATAGACCAAAAAGTGGCGGTTCTTACGGTACTCCAAGTGAGCTTATACAAGGAGAGATTCCGGTATTAAATACGAAAGGACCATTGCAAGAGATAGAAAGAGATAGGTATTATTCAAATCAGGCCAGAAACTATTTATTAAAAAACCCAGTAGAAGCTTTTGATACGTCACTTAGAAAACTGCTTAGAACATTTTTTATTTTTCGTAATGATTTAGTCAACCAAACATATACAGCAACAGACTGGCTTTTAAAAAGATCTAAATCTTTAGCAATCAGTGATTCTCTGGAGGTTATTGTTTCATATGAGTATGCTTTGTTTTTGATTACATTTTTTATCGGTCTAATTGCAATGGTTAAGAATGGTTTTAACAATACAATTTTTTTGATATTTTTGTTTTTGTTAAATAATTTTGTAATATTTACTTCACATTGGGAACCAAGATATATTTTACAGATGTATCCAATGATGATTCCGTTTTCTGCATATTTTCTAGATTATATTTCAGGAAGTATTAGAAGTTTAATCTTAAAAAATAATTAATAAAAATATACTTATTGGATTAATTTTTCTCTTTTAAGAAATTTTTTGAATAGACTGTTTAGATATTCATATTCTTTTTTACCAAGATAAATATTGCTTCCAAGAATAAATCCTCGCCTGACTAAATGTTTTGCTATTGGATATTTATTTTCGATATTGCCAAAAATTTTTTGATATATTGGTTGATTTAGAAGTGGCATAAATAGTCTTGTTTCGACATTATTTTCTTCAAGATAAAGCAGCAATTTATTTAGATTTATTCTTTTGTCTTTTAACACTATTGGGTAAAGCATATGTATGTTTTCTGAGTTTGGCCTTGTTTGAGGTAGCTGTAAAAAATCAGAGAATTCTTTTAACGCATTTGTCATCTCCTTTGCAGTATTTATTCTTTGTTTAATAATTGAATCTTTATTTTCTAGTTCAGCTAATCCCAAAGCACTTTCCATTTCAGTTATTCTGTAGGAATAACCCAAGTGTCTAAATTTAAATCTTCTTTCGATTAAAGAGTTTAGTTTTTTTATTTCATGAGTGTCATCATCATCAATTTTAAGATAGATCGAATCTCTGCCATGAAACATAAGGCTTTTCATCATAGTTGCCAGTTCAAGGTTGTTGGTTGCTACAATACCTCCTACGCCGGTAATAATAATATGTGAAATATATGTAGAATATGCAGCAATGTCAGAAAAATAACCCACCGGTTTCCCTTCATATTTAATAAACATTGCTTCACAAGAATCATCCAGTGTTTTTAATTTATGTCTTTTTGCAATTTTGCTAATTGGTTTCATGTCTGCACTTTGGCCAAAAAGATGTACTGGCAATATTGCTCTTGTTCTTTTTGTTATCTTTTCTTCAATTTTTTTAGGGTCAATACAATAATAATCAGGTTCGACATCAACAAATACAGGTTTGAGATTATTATGCAAAATGATGTTAGAAGAAGCTATAAATGTAATGGAGGGAACCAAAACTTCATCTCCATCTTTCCACCCGTATTTCTCTTTAAGTGCATGTAGTGCTACTTGTAATGCACTGGTTCCGCTGTTTGATACAGTTGCGTATTTTTTTTGGTGAATTTGAGCAAACTTTTTTTCAAATTTTTCAGTAAATGGTCCGTATGATAATCTATTGGAATCAAGTACTTGGTTAACATATTTTTTCCCTTTTGGAGAAATTTTTAATTCTGCTAAGGGCAATTTAATATTTTTACTATTCTTCATAGTTGTAGTTTTAACAAATTACTATTATTTTGTTTTCAAGTCAATTGGATTTATTAATTTTAAGGATTTCAATTATAATATTAAATATTATGATTTCAAATAAAAGGAAAAAGCCTTTAATTTCAGTTAACGTAAGAACATATAATTCAGCAAAAACACTTGAAAAAACTCTAAAGTCTATCAAGAATCAAACTTACAAAAATTTAGAAATTATTGTATCAGACGGATATAGTAAAGATTCAACTATAGATATTGCAAAAAAGTTTGATGCAAGAATTCACTATGTTAGAAAACTTGGAGACGCACGATATAAAGATATAAAGATTAGTAAAGGTGAATATATTTTGTCTTTAGATTCAGATCAGATAATGGACAATGATCTGATTGAGAAATGCGTAAGTTTAAGTAATAAAAATAACTATGGAGCTCTTATAATTTCTGAAAAATCTCTCACTGTCCATAATAGTTTTTTAGAGAAATTAATTGCTTTTGATAAGCACTTAATTGACAAATCAAGAGAAGGAAGTCAATTAATGGATAATGCGTGTCCAAGATTTTTTAAGAGAAAAGATTTACTAAAGATTCCGTGGCCAAAACAATTATCAATTTTTGACGATGCTATCTTATATGCGATGCTTAGAAAGAATAACGTTAGAATCGGTTATCTTGGAAGTTCTTCTATCTGGCACCATGAAGTTGGTAGTTGGAAAATATTAATAAAGAAATTTTTTAGATACGGTAAAGGATATTTAAATGCTTTAGATGCAAGTCCCAAGGTTGTTGCATTACATTCTTTACCAAGAAGATCATATTTTTCAAAGTATGTTTTTGAAAAACCTTTTTTCATAATTCCGTTATTTGTACTTTATTTTGTAAAAGCAGCATCTGCTTCTGCTGGTTTACTTTATTCCCTTTTTGAAAGATTTCTTACAAAGATTAGAAAATAGTATGGAGATATTGGGACAAAGCTTTAATTTAAATCAAACTTCCTTGGCTGGGGAAAAAAATAAAGTATCAATTTCTTCAAACAACATCAAAAATAAATTAAACTTTATCCAAATGTTGGAATTTTATTATCATGTAGAAAATCCCAATGATTTAATTAGGTCAATAATTAACGATATTATTTCCACCATATTTATGGGTACTGGAACAGGGATGGCGACATCAGTTATACGTGGAATATATTTTAAGATATTTATGAATTATAAATTGCCTGCATTTATTGGAAGGTCATTCAAATTAATTAATAAATGGTATTTCAAAGGCGGAAAATATCTATGGTTTAAGGATAACGTGACTTTGTTTGCTGGTGGTCCTTTAGTGTTGGGCAATAGTTCTTGTTTGGCTGAAAGATCTACAATATGGTCAGGAAAAGGTGGGGTTGTAATTGGTAAAAATTTCTTTTTAGGGATGAATTCATACATTTCTGCAATTGTTGGCAAGGTTACAGTGGGTGATGATGTTATGATTGCAGATGGGGTGAGTCTCTATACCTGGAATCATAATTTTGAGAAAAATAATAATATTTATAGAAAATCTGGAGGAACCATCAAAGATGTTAAGATTGGTAACAATTGTTGGATAGGTTCAGGAGTAAGAATACTGGCCGGTACAGATATCGGAAGCAATTGTGTTGTTGCTGCTGGGTCAGTTTTGACTGGCAAAAAGTATCCGAAAGGATCATTAATTGCTGGTGTTCCCGGAAAGGTAATAAAGAAAATATAATGGAAAAAATATTGGAATATTTTGAAAACAAGAAGAATCATGTATTAATTTTTACTTTGCTTTTTATATTATTTTTATTATGTTACTTTAGAACGCCTTTCATTTTTTTCCAACAAGATGAACTTTTTGGTTTCGGTGAATTTATTAATATGGGTCAAAAAGTTATTTTGAGAGGACTAGGTTCTAATTCGGTAACCCATTTTGTTCCCGTTACCATGTCTTTGTCGTATTATATTTTTCGTTTTTTTGGATTGAGTTATTTTACTTACAATATATTTGGTTTATTTTTTCATCTGATCAATAGTTTTTTGGTTTACCAACTTGCAAGAAGAATGTTTAATAAAAAAATATCTGCATTTTTTTCTACTGCACTATTTATTTCTTCTTACGTTGCAGCAGAATTAATTATGTGGCCAGTAATTAACATAAATACACTATCTTTGAGTTTTGCTCTAGTCTCATGGCTAATAGTTATAGATGATAAATTAGTATTTAGATTAAAGGGTTTTACAAGAGGTATATTTATATCTATTATGTTTCTTTTTTCTATATTGTCACTTGAATATGCTGCAGGTTTTATGTTTTTTATTCCAATATTAATTTTGTTAAAAAACAATATTAATAATAAGAAAAAAATATGGATGCTAATACCATTTATTTTAACTGTTATATCTTATTTATTATTCAGATTTTTTCCGCTGTTAAATAATATAAGTGGTAAAGAGGTTGCAACTGATAAATATTCTATATTTGTAAGAATATTTAAACTTATTCCTACATATTTCTCTCAACTGACATTTGGTCAGGGGATTATTCTCGACATTTCAAACATAATTGCCAGATTATTTTATGGCATTACCACACCAAATATTTTTACTGAGCAAAAAATATTTCCTGCAGTATCAATATTTTTTGGTTTTATCATTTTAATAGTGTATGTAAAGTTATTTATAACTTCCAAAATAATTAATTATCAATATTCTCTAAATATTATTGTTTTGATGTTACTTATTTCTTTCAGTGTTTTACCTTTTTTATTAGTTCCAGGTGAAGCAAGTAGTTTTACAATTTTTTCGTCACGTTATCTTTATTTTGGATTGGCGGCTATATCATTATTGCTTGTTTATATACTAGATATTTTTCTTTCAAAAAAAGAAGAGAAATATTCGATAGCAATTACTTTGATGCTTTTATTATTAATAATTTATGGATTAATAAATAACAATATTAAGTCATATAATCTTTATTCGTTAGGAAAAGTAAGGTCTGGCATTTTAAATACAATAATAAAAAAATATCCCCGATTATTTGACAAGACAATTTTTTATATTGAGAGCGATAAAAGCTACTATGGTTTGGAAGAAAGTGAAAGAATTTTACCGTTCCAGTCTGGTTTAGGACAGGCGTTGATGGTTTTTTATTACAAGAGAAGTGCCTTGCCATATAGTTTTTTCCCTGGAGAATATCTTTGGGAAATAAAATCTCAAGGCTATAAAGAGGTTGGGAAATACGGATTTGGTTTTTATCGTAATAAAAATTTGCTAAAAGAAGCAGTTTCAAAATATAATCTACCACAAGAATCAGTAGTGGCATTTTCTTGGGATAGCAATTTTAGTTTATTAACCGACATATCGAAAGATATTAGAAAAGATATTTATAAATGAAAATCATTAACAAATATTGGCATTTTTTGATTCTAGCTATACTATGTTTGATCCCTCTCATTTGGTTTTACAATAAAGGTTCTTCTGTACTGATCACTGGTCTTGATACAAATTTTCCTTTAAATCCTCTTGTTTGGTTTACAAGAAGGTTCTTTGTTTGGAATAGCACAGTTAATGCTGGAGGAGATTTCAGTTCTTCAACTTCAGGACTATTTTTCCATCTAATACAAACAATTCCATATTTGTTAAATTTTTCTCTCCGAAATGTTGAAATTTTAACTTTAATATTTTGGTTTTCTTGTATCGTAATTTCAACTTATGTAGCGGCAAAAATTGTTGTTCCTAAAAATAGAATGTCACAAATTGCCATTGTATTATTTTATTCTATAAATATTTACCTATTTAATACTTGGGAGAACATTAAGGTTTCAAACTTGTCCCTATATGTTTCTTTGCCTTTTTTTATTTCAATTTTGCATTTTTTGATAAATAAAAAAATTACTTACATAAATTCGATTATATTCTTTGTTTTAGGTTCGGTTATCGCTTCTGGTTCCGGAATAAATCCTGCGTATTTTTCTGTATTGCTTTTATGTATAACATTTTTTTGTGTTTTAGAATTTATTTCCAATAAAGATAAAAAAAGAACTGCAACTTCATATTTTGTGGCAGTATTTACAATTCTATTGGTTAACTCATTTTGGATTTTTCCACTACTGAGTTATTTGTTTAGTAATAGAGTCGGAAATGTTGTTGATTTGGGATATACAAACTGGCTTGATAGTCTTTCTCAAAACACTTCATTAATAAATGTAATCAGATTACAAGGAGCTTGGGATTGGTATGCTTTGAATAGCTATGGTATGCCTGAATATCTGCCTTATGCTTTAAATTATTTATATAAGTCACCATTCATAGTTTTTAGTTTTGTTCCGGGAATAATATCATTATTTTCTTTACTTTTTTATCAAAAAGACAAAAAAATTTGGTATGCCTTTTTTGGTTTTCTAATGCTGTTGGGAATATTTTTAGGTGCCGGAAGTCATTATCCAACTGGACAACTTTTTACTTTTCTTGTTAAACACATTCCATTTTTTTCTTTTTATAGGAGTCCATGGTATATATTTACTCCTTTTCTTACACTTTCGTATGCATTTTTAACCGGATTATTAATTGAAAATGTACATTTTAATCTAAAACAGAAATTCAGAATTGTATTTTATGGAATATTATTCATCTTTTTTATTAGTTATTGTTTTTATAATTATCCACTTATCAGTGGAAAAATATTTAGGCCAAACAGGAAAGATGGCTTTTATATTACTTTTCCAGATTATGTATTTAAGGCAAATGATTGGTTGGCCAACAATGACTCTTTTTCAAAACAAAGAATATTTTCTTACCCAGATGATCAAATGGAAAATTTCAATTGGGGTTACAGAGGTACAGATTCAATACTTAATCTTTTTTCTGACAAAGAAATAATAACTCCTGCTTTTAATGTTCAATCTCAGGAATTTCAGAAAATATTAGATAAAATATATAAATATTTAAAAGAAAAAGAGTACAAAACTGCATTTTCCATTTTAGATGTTTTTGCTGTAGATACAATTTTTAATAAAAAGGACACTTCCACTTTATCTCCAGAATTAGATTTTTCTAATCAAGGATTAAATTTGAAAAATTTCGACGAATGGCAGTTTATTTCCATCCCCTCATCGCAGAATAAAATATTTATACCACAGAATGTGTATGCAGATTATTCAAGTGATAATTCCTTTATTACCGCACTTCCGGAACTTGAAAAGAGTTATGCAGTGTTAAATGGTATCTCTGATACTCAAGTCGATTTAATTAAAAATAAAGAAAATTATTTAAAAATAATTGGTTTAAATAAATTAAACACCGAAGATGATAATTGGAAAAAATATAGTTTTCAAATAAATAAAAAGGGAGACTATACTTTTGTGGTCGAGAAAGATTTTGTTGAACCAAGTTCAGTACGGATAAAAATTGATGGAATTACTGCTAATAGAATATTAACTAAGGATAATGGAGGATACTTCACAATAGGACCAGTCATATTCGATAAAGGTGAACATGTTATAGAATTATATTTTCCAAGACCGGATAATTTGATTAGTTCAAATTACGATGATTTGATAACACCCCCAGATCTTAAAAAAGAAGAATTACCTATCGATTTAAAGAAAACTTTAGTTATTTTCAATGATCAAGAAATTGAGAAAGAAATTAAGATTCCTGTTGCTTCATTCAATCCGTTTATTAGTTATATTGTTGAAATGGATTATAAATACTTTTACGGTAGTGTTCCGATAATTGATATTGTTCAATCAGCTCCAACCTCACCAGTAAAAACTTATCCTATGAAACTAGGTTCTAGCTCTGATTGGGAACATATTAAAGAAATATTTAATCCTGTTTCGACAGATTCAAAGTTGGAAATTGTGTTTAAACTACCTGCCAAAGAACATGGAGATAGAAGTAAAATGTTTGTTGAAAATATTTCTGTCAAAAGAATTTATAAAAACAACATTGCATTGATAGAAAATAATTCTAAAAATGCGATTTTTGTCCCGGAACTAACTTTCAATAAAGTGTCTCCAACAAAATATGAAGTTAAAGTATCAAATGTTTCAAATCCATATATATTAGTTTTTCTCGAAACATATTCAAAACAATGGAATATAAAAATGAAAAACGGAGAGACTATTAATAATATGCCACATTTTAAGGTGAATGGATATGCAAATGGCTGGTATATACCTAACAGTGAAAACTATCAAGAATTTGTTATAAGTTATAAACCACAAGGATTGTTTACTGTTGGTTTTACTGTTTTTGTATCAGTAACAATCATATTTTTGGTTTTAAGTTTTCTTGCCTTTAGGAAAAAAAGATGAGAATCTTAAAAAAGATCAAAACAGTATCTTCAATTTATAGAAAACAATTAAACAGTTGGGTCAATAAACATTTGGTTGGTCTTTTCGTTTTTAACCTAATAATCTTGTTTCTGGTTCTTTTAAGCAATGCTGGTTATTTTCAACCCTTTTTTTATTTAAGTATCAATTTGATTACTTTTATAAGCTTGATTCTTAGTATCTTTTTACTTGGTTCAAGTAGCCGATCAATGTTTGTAATATCAATATTATTTTTGTTTTTTGCCGGGTTTTTAAGATTTTTCCAAATAAACATATGGGCTGAAAGATCTGGAATTTATGCGTTTCAAAGTTTTCTTTTGGGATTGTTTTTGTTTTTATATAAATAAATTAAATTATTTTTTTACCCAAACTTCTGTAGGCCAATAATCGTTAAATAAATTGACATAATTAATTTCTTTTAAATGGTAATTTGATTGCAGATCGTTTCTATTTATATAAAAAAATTCATTTTTTGTAATAGTTATTAATTCAAATTTTCCATTTATAACATTTTCAGATATATGTTTTTTAAAATCTTCATATTCTTTCCATGCGTTTGTTTTAGGGTTAAATGTTGTGTTTAGTATAAGACCGTCAGAATAAAACTGACTCTGCCCGTTGTTAATAATTTCCAAATTATTTTCTATAAGAAGGTGTGTGATTAGGGGAGAATTATATACTGTGGTTTTATTATTTAATATATTTTCCCAATGAAGCCAATATTCAACATTATTTTTATATTTAAGATTTAAAAATAAAATCTGATATGTCCAAAATATAGTATTAAGGATAATTAATAAATACATAACTGATTTAATCAGTGTTGGTTTAAGATGACATAATTTATATAAGGAGTCCAATATTAAAAATGGTGTTATTAGTTGGGTGAAATAGGTCATATAGTTACCGTTATGTAGACCCATTTTCAATAACACAAATAATGACGAAGCAAGTAATGTAAACGCAACAAGATCGATACCCATATTTTTTGATTTTATTTTTTCGAAGGTTTCTCTGATACTTTTGAATAAGTAAATAATTTCAATAGTAATAAAAGAAAAATTCCATAAAACAAATTGTTTGATTTGTCTAATTAAATGTAGCTTATCTTTTCCTGCAGCTTCTATATGACTGAAAACCGTATTAGTTAAATAAGATTCAAAGTATTTATTCAGAATGAGTAAAAGAACGAAAAATAATATAGTAAATAATAAACTGAATATAATACTCTTTTTTCTATCTTTATAGATTAACAAATATATAAGTAGATAAAATATTCCCAATAAATAATATGGTTTTGTTAAAAAAGACAATATTCCGCAACACAATGCCAACGTGATTGATTTGTTAGAAAAATTATTTTTTATTGGTATCCAAAATGTAAGCAGGAAGAAAAATAAACCTAGGCTGTCAGGTCTGGCCAGGATTTCATACCCATTAATAATTTGTGTAAAGAATAAACAAAATGCAAAAATTGCAAAAATTTTAGATTTTGTTTTTAAATTTGTAATTGCATACACGATATAAGAAGACATAAAAATAAAAATTGCAGAGATAATTCTGTGTGAAGTGAAATTCAATCCGAACAATCTTACAGGTAATAGACAGAAAAGATTGTATATAATTCCGTATACATTCGTGTATCCGGGCATATATCTTAATGAATAAGGGTTAATCATATTTTTTAATAAGTATGTTGAAGAAAGTACTCCTCCCTCTCTGTATTCCAATGGTGAATTGGTGAATATTATTCTTATTAGATATATCAACGATATCGTAACGGTAATATATGCAATAGCTAATATATATTTAAGTAAAGCTTTATTGATTTTCTTCTTTTCTTTTTCAATTTCATTGAATTGAAATTTTTCTTTTGTTATATAAATAACTATTGCTATAAAACAAAGTAATGTAATTTTTAGCCCGGTATTAGATAAGTCTGGCGAATAGTGTAAATCTATAAGACTATAATCATTTTTGTTGTTTAATGACATTAGTCCGTCTGTTGTTTCAGAAATATTTACTTGTTCTTTTTCATTTAGTATACCCTTCCAACCTTTGCTGAAAGGCTCAGAAAGAATTATTTTCCCATTATTATTAATAATTTTTAATTGAATATGATTAGGTTTATATATTGATATTTCCAATTCTCGTTTTGAATTATCCTTTTCATTAAGAAGATAGGCACGAGGTAAAAATTGATTATTACTATATATATAGTATCTATCTATCTTTTTAATAAACTTAAAGTTAGAATCATTTACTGTATAAGGAGATATAACGTACTTAACGTTATAACTTCCCAGGGATTCTGCATGTGGTTTAATTTCCTCAAATAGGTAGAGTCCCATTGGAGGAAAGCTTAGCGAATAATAATCCCAATATGATTGAACAAACTGCCACGATTGTTTATAGAAGTTGTTTTGCTGAAGGGTGCTATACCCATCAAGAAGTTCCAGGTTATAAATAGCAGACTCTTTTTGAGAAAGGCATCTAGTTAAGCAAAAGACTCTAAACCTATCCTTATCTTTACTTAAAAATCCATAAACTTCTTTGGGTGCAAATTGAGGATTATTTATTGGTCTTTTAAAATATGTCCACGAAAGTCCAATTGACTCAATAATCGCCAATAAAGCAAATATTGTTAATAAACTAAATTTAAATTTTCCTTTACCTATTTTCTCAACAAAGTATCCGGATAAATAGGTAACTATTAATATTGATATAAACCAAAACCTTGTCGTAACCCTTAGTAGTTTGTACCAATCCTGTTTTATTAATAAGGAATATATTGGGGAAGCGTTATTAAGAGTGATTAATAATATTGGTAACAGTAAAAGAATTAAATAGAATTTCTTTTCTTTTTTTAATTTCAAAAAACCCAAAAATGCAAATGCCAACGGAATTAATCCGAAGGTTATCCACTTTTCTGAATCAATTGAATAGATATTTTTATATGGGAAGACAATCTCTTTTAAGGGCTCTAAAATTGAATTCCATTTTGGATAAACATCCGGTTTTTGTAAAAGAAGATGACGGGTTGTTTCTTTTTGCCAAGTGATTTGTGGGAGGAAACTTATTGCAATAAGACCGAATGTTAGAACTGCACCGAGAAAAAAATACAAAAAATGTTTGTAATTAAATTTGTTTTCAAAAAACTTATAAACAAAAAAGATGGCTGAGGCAATTGCAGCTATGCCAAAAGATAGGCTGTGTGTAAAAAAGCAACCTGCCAATGAAATGGCAAAAAGGATTGACCACTTTACATTGCTTTCTTCTGTAATCTTAATAAGGGATAGTAAAACAATTGGAATCCAGGCCATAAAACATACAAGTCCATAATGGCCCGCTTCCAGATATCCAGCTATTTTGGGGGTTGTTAGATATAAAAGAGCGGTAAATATGGATGTATTTCTTGAAAATTTAAAACCATATCTGGAAAGAAGATACATTCCAATTCCGGCAAAAAATACATGTAAAAATAATGAAAATACAAACCCTAAATTTATTGGCAAAGCTAGAAAAATTAAATTAGGAAGATAAAAAAGTTGTGATTGCGGATCCGGCAAAAGGGGAGTTCCTCCAAGGATTTGGCTATTCCACAAAGGAAGTTCATGGTTAGTGAGTAATTCCTTTTTAATAAAGTATATTATTGGCCAGAAAAACTCGGATAAGTCGTTATTTCTTTCTAGCAGGATTTCTGGCCTGAGAAATATCGGAAGGAAAAAAATAATAGAAGTTAATAGAATTGGTAATAAGACTGGAAGAATTTTCTTCATTTTGAGGCTAGTTTACTACAAAATGGGAGAAAGTGTAACCTAAGGCTAAATTCTAGTATAATTTTGCTAGATATATGCTTATCAAGATATTATATTGGGCTTTTTTGGCTTTGTCTCTTTTTATTGGTTTTCTTCTTTTTTCTAACCACCCAGGAGTTGCCATTAAAGCTTCGAACTACCTATTCTTCTTTCTGATATTAGTTTTTTTTGTAAGGTTATTTATATATAAAAATGAAAAAGATAATAAGTAAACTATTGTTTGCGCTTGGAATCTTAATTCCAGTATTTATAGGTTTTAGATTCTTGTTTTCATCAAATCAGTTAGTTTGGGGAGATGCTCCATTTTTCTATAAGGAAGGATTAAAAGAACTCTTTTTCGAACCTTACACATGGCTTGAAAGAGGAAATACCTTGGGTGGAGTCAATTCTTTTCTTTGGCTGTCACCGTGGATGGTATTATATGGTGCTTTAGGGACAGTGTTTAACTTATCTAATGGTCAAATAATAAGAATTCTTTTTTACTTTCCGTCTTTGATTCTTTCTATACTGGGGCCTTATTTTTTGGGCAAGTATCTTAAGTTTTCAAAAGTAACAATTTTTATAAGCAGTTTATTTTATGTTTTTAATACTTATTATTTGTTAATAGTCGATGGAGGTCAGGTTGGTATTGCTTTGGCATATGGGATGTTTCCAATTCTTATCCTTTTTTTGAAAAAACTTCTTGATGACAAAAGTACTATTAATTTTTTCCTTGCACTTTTATTTTCTTTTATTGCTACATCCATCGATCCAAGGTTTTATGCTATTGCATTTTTTACTGTAGTAATTTGGCAAATCTTTGAAGCAATTCTTGAAAAAAATATTGTTTTATTAAAAAACATTTTATATCTTGTTGTCTCTTTCTTGGTTTTGATTCCTTTAAACTTTTATTGGATAAATTCATATCTTAAAATGGGTGTTCCCAAAATAAGTACCGATGTAGTTTCTCTTCAATTCAATTCGTTACTAAATAGTTTATTTTTATATCAACCACATTGGTACCAAAATATATATGGAAATATTAGTTACCCTCCTTTTTATTTTGTTTTAATTCCTATTCTTATTTTTTCAAATCTTTTTAATAAAGAAAATAAAAAGACATTTTCAATAATTGGTACCTTTATAATTTTTTCTTTTTTGGCAAAAGGATCAACCCCGCCATTTGGAGAAGTTTTTAACTTATTTATTAAAGTGATTCCTTTTGCTGAAGTATTTAGAGATTCTTCAAAGTTTTTTACACCACTTATACTTTTTGGCTCAATATTAATAGGTAACACTATTGAGGAATTAAATAAAAAATATCCTAAAGGTATTGTCCTTGGATTATCCTTTATCCTAATTCTGCTTTTAGTAAATCCTCTATTTTTGGGAAAACTTAATTGGAATTTATCAAATAAGGATAATGCAAAATTTGATTCGATTAATAATTTAATTAAAAACGACAAGGATTCATTTTTTAGAACCGCATGGTTTTATGAAAAATCTCCAATAATCTATGAGACTATGGATAAGTCCTCTTTTGATGCAAAAGACCTTATTAGTTTTAGACCATTTTCCTCATTAAACGCCGGATCTTATGATTCGCTGAATTTTATGCATCAGGGGAACTGGCAAGATTGGTTTAAGCTTCTTGGAATAAAGTACTTAGTTTTTTCGGGAAATCAAAAGAATATTAATCTAGATCAGGAAGTAATTGATAACTGGAATAAATTTCTTGATTTTGTAGGTACGCAAAAAGGATTGACTAAACTAAACGATACGGAAGTACCCGTCTATTCACTTGACGCTACACTCCCGAAAATATTTGGTGCCGAAAAATTATTTGTAGTTATTGGCTCTAATGATATTTTTGAGAAAGTAGAAAAAGTAAATAAAGATTTTTCAAGAGCAAATCAAGGATTTTTGTTTGTCGAAGATGGGCTTACAAGTCTTTCTTCTTTTGATACTGTCTCATCTACTTCAGCAGTATTAGTTTTTAATAATAAGAATAGAGATGATTTCAATCTTTCTTTTTTGAAAGAATATTTTATCGATTCGCAGGATTTCAAAAATTCAAAGTGGAGTAATTGGAATAACTCTAAATATTTGGAATGGAAATTCCAATTACTAACAAGAGGAATTGATACAAAAGAATTCGATTATCAAAAAGGCATATCATTTTCTACCGAAGCCAATGAAAAAATTAACTACGAGGTTAGTATTCCAAAAAATGGAGAATATATTCCTGTTTTTAGAATACTTTCCGAAGATGATTCATCAGGAATAAAGATTAATTTTGAAAATAGAGAGACTGTTTTTAAATCTTTAAACAAAAATCAATTTAGTTGGAATATAGAAGATCCAATTTATCTAAAAAAAGGAAAAGTTATTGTTAGTTTGGAAAACATGGGTGGACTAAATGTAATAAATACTTTTTCATTTATCCCCAAAGAAGTTTTTGATAATAAAATTTCTTTGGCTAACAAAATATACGAAAAATTTGAAGTCATTAATATCGATAATTTAAATGGAATTTATACATTATCAAACATTCTTTCCAAACAAAGCTGGAAAGAAGTTGCCTTTACTAACGATAAAGTACTAACTTACGATTTTACCGAAACTCCAGAGGGCATTAATTGGATTATTCTTTCCCAAAGATTTAATCCCAATTGGCAGCTAGTTAGAGGTGATTTGTTTTACCAGGGGTTACCATTTTATTCAATGTTAAATGGTTTTTATGTTGATAAATCTTGGCAAAAATATTCAATTCAATTTAAGGGACAAGAGTATTTTAGATGGGGAGTTTATGTAACTGCCATTTCAGTTTTATTATCAATAATAGTTTTTATTATTTTAGAAGATGAAAGAAAAAATAATTAGTATTTTTAAGACTTCAACCTTTAAAGAAACTCTGATTACATCTTCAGGGACTATTTTAAGTGGTATTTTTGGTTTAGTTTATTATATTTTGTCAGCAAGAGTACTTGAACCAGCCGGTTTTGGAATATTTTCTGTTTCAACGGCAACTATTGCTTTGCTTGCGAGTATTGCCAACATCGGTATAGATACAGGGATAGTCAGATTTGTAGGTAAATATCACGGCACTGACAACTTAAAAGTTAAGAAAATTATTAAATACGCCTTTAATATAAAGATAGTATCGATTGTTGTTTTAAATGTGGTTGGCTGGTTTGCAATGCCTTTTATTGTTAATAAAATTCTTCAAAAGCCGGAGCTTCTATTCCCTCTTAGATTATCTTTATTGGGTGCAGCAACCTCTATGCTTTTATCATTCGTAGTAAGTGTTATCCAGGCTATCCAAAAGTTTGTAGTATGGAGTATATTAACAACTTTTATAAATATATTAAGACTTATTGTTTTAATTCTTTTAGTCTATTTCGGACTTGTTAATGTAAATAGCGGAATATATCTTTATATTCT